>FLYJ01000065.1_pt1 | contig 28375 bp, 26 predicted proteins | sample 1122561 | NCBI WGS metagenome assembly FLYJ01 (sample SAMEA4346788, study PRJEB14843) | hot springs metagenome | biome: Terrestrial Biome; feature: Habitat; material: Sediment | place: India | collected 2012-06-12 | depth 1760 m
GGCGCCGTCGTAGTTGCAGGTGATGGTGCCGGCGCCGATGTTCACGCGCGAGCCGACCGTCGCATCGCCCACATAGGCGAGGTGGTTGGCCTTGCTGTGCGCCGCCACCTGGCTGTTCTTCACCTCGACGAAGTTGCCGATATGCACGTCTTCGGCCAGCTCGGTGCCGGGGCGCAGGCGCGCGTACGGCCCGATGCGCGAATCGGCACCGACCTTGGCCTGTTCGATATGGCAGAACGGCAGGATCTCTGCGCCGGCCTCGATGACGGCATCGCGGATCACCGCATTGGCGCCGATGTGCACGCCATCGCCCAGCGTGACGTTGCCTTCAAAGATGCAGTTGACGTCGATCACCACGTCGCGGCCGCACGTGAGCTTGCCGCGCACGTCGATGCGCGCCGGGTCGACCAGCGTCACGCCATCTTCGAGCAGCTGCTGCGCGAGGTTGCGCTGGTGAATGCGCTCCAGCTCCGCCAGCTGCACCTTGCTGTTCACGCCGAGCGTTTCCCACTCGGCCAGCGGATGGGCGGACGTGATGGGCACGCCTTCGCTGGCGGCGCGCTCGATCACGTCGGTCAGGTAGTACTCGCCCTGCGCGTTGTCATTGGACAGCGTGGACAGCCACGCCTTCAGCTTGGCCGTCGGGCACACCAGGATGCCGGTGTTGACCTCGTGGATGGCGAGTTGCGTTTCGTTGGCGTCCTTCTGCTCGACGATGCGCGTGATGCGGCCGGCGGCGTCGCGCACGATGCGGCCGTAGCCGGTCGGGTCGTGCAGGTGCACGGTCAGCACGCCCAGGTGGTTGTGACCGGCCGCGTCGACGAGAGCGTGCAGCGTTTCGGCACGGGTCAGCGGCACGTCGCCGTAGAGCACGAGGGTGGGCACGCTTTCGTCAAGCTGGTCCAGCGACTGCATGACGGCGTGGCCGGTGCCCAGTTGCTTGTCTTGCGTGGCGAAGGCGATGTCGGGCGCGCCCACCATCTCGCGCACGCGGTCGCCGCCGTGGCCGACCACCACCACCAGCCGCGTCGGCGACATGGTGCGTGCGGTATCGATGACGTGCGCCAGCAGCGGTTTGCCGGCCAGGGGGTGCAGCACTTTGGGCAGGGCGGAGCGCATGCGCTTGCCCATGCCTGCAGCCAGGATGACGATATTCACAAGGAGATTCCTAGAGTGACTCGAAGCGATAGCCGCGACGGGAATCGGCATGCAACCCAGCACCGGAAACCCATCGCCCGCCACCTCCCCTCACGATGGCCGGGCCGCCTGCAAACCCTTCTGCGGGGCGCTTTTGCGGCGTATAAGACACAGATGGAAAAATTCTAGCATGGGGGCCACCCTCCCCCAGAACCGGTCAAACGGTGGAATTGTTGCAGTTACGCCATTGCCGGGCTGGTTAGCCCGGCGGCTGGTCGTGCGGACGGGCGACACCTTCCGGCGGCACCGGGTGGCGGCTGCGGCCCGTCAGCCGGCGGCGGCTTCGCTCTTGACGGTGGCGTCGCCAGGCTTGCGCTCGAAGCGCACGAACTCGATGCGGTCGTCATGCGAGCCCGCAAACACCAGCGGCGCCTGGTCGTAGGCGGTCTGGCCGAAGAGCGCGTCTTCGCCGATCTTCGCCAGGCCCGTGGTCAGGCCGTTGAAGTCAAACAGTTTGGTATCGGCCAGGTGCGACGGCACCACGTTCTGCAGCGCAGAAAAGATGTTGTCGATGCGGCCCGGCGTCTGACGCTCCCACTCCAGCAGCATTTCCTTGACCTTCTTGCGCTGCAGGTTTTCCTGCGAGCCGCACAGGTTGCACGGGATGATGGGGAATTCCATCGCGCGGGCATAGGAAGCGATGTCCTTTTCCGCGCAATAGGCGAGCGGCCGGATGACGATGTGGTCGCCGTTGTCGGTGGCCAGCTTGGGCGGCATCGACTTCATCTTGCCGCCGAAGAACATGTTCAGGAAGAACGTGTTCACGATGTCGTCGCGGTGATGGCCCAGCGCGATCTTGTTGGCGCCCAGCTCCTTGGCCGTGCGGTAGATCACGCCGCGGCGCAGGCGCGAGCACAGCGAGCACGTGGTCTTGCCCTCGGGAACCTTCTCCTTGACGATCGAATACGTGTCCGCCTCGACGATCACATATTCCACGCCCAGCTTCCTCAGGTACGTGGGCAGCACGTCTTCCGGAAAGCCGGGCTGCTTCTGGTCGAGATTCATGGCGATGAGCTTGAAGTCGATCGGCGCGCGCTTCTGCAACGCCATCAGGATCGACAGCATCGTGTACGAATCCTTGCCGCCGGACAGGCACACGAGGATGGTGTCGCCGTCTTCGATCATCTTGAAGTCGCCGATGGCGCGGCCGACCTGCGACTGCAAGCGGGTTTCGAGGCGGTGGAAATTGTTGGAGAACGTCATGGCATATCGACCCCGCCAGCGCTGAACAATGGCCGGACGGGCGTCAAATCGTGAGGAAAATCAGTATTTTAGCGCGCGCGGAGCGCCCCCTGCAGGGTCGCGTGAACAGGCCTAGAATCGTTTGCCTACCCTTAGCCTGACGGAGACAACGATGCGGATTCTGGTTCTTGGCGCCGGCGGTACCGGCGGCTATTTCGGCGGGCGGCTCGCCCAGGCCGGTGCGGATGTGACGTTTCTCGTGCGCCCCGCGCGCGCGGAGCGGTTGCGCCAGCACGGGCTGGTGATCCGCAGCCCGCAGGGCGACGCGCAGTTGCCCGTGCAGCTCATCACGGCGGACCAGGCGCCCGCCTGGGGCCATGCCGATCTCGTGCTGCTGAGCTGCAAGGCCTATGACCTGGACGACGCCATCACGGCCATTCGCCCGGTGGTGGGCGAGCGCACGGTGGTGCTGCCGGTGCTCAACGGGCTGGCGCATCTGGAACGCCTGGATGCCGCGTTCGGCGAATCGCGCGTGCTGGGCGGGCTGTGCCATATCAGCGCGACGACCGCGCCGGACGGTGCCGTGCTGCATCTGAGCATCGGGCAAGGCCCGGCCGTGCACTCGCTCACCTTTGGCGAGCGCACGCCGCATGCGCCGCGCGAGCGCACCGAGGCCATCCGCGATGTGTTCGCCACGGCCAACTTTGATTCCGTGCTGGCCGAAAACGTCATGCAGGACATGTGGGAGAAGTTTGTCTTCCTCACGTCGCTGGCGTCGATGACGTGCCTGATGCGGGCGACCGTCGGCGAGATCGTCGCGACCGACGAAGGGCGTACGCTGAATGAAGCGATGTTTGCGGCGTGCGAGCAGGTTGCGGCGGCATCGGGTTATCCGATCCGGCAGGCGGCCCGCGAACGTGGGCTGCAGGTGCTGACGCAGGCGGGGTCGCCGTTGACGGCGTCGATGCTGCGCGATCTGGAGAGGGGGACCCGCGTGGAGGCGGATCACATCGTGGGGGATATGTTGCGGCGAGGGCGGACGCTGGGGACGGATGTTTCACTGCTGCGGGTGGCGTTTGCGCATTTGCAGGCTTATCAGCAGCGGGTGTTACGGGCGGCGGGCTGACTGTTTGCTTTTTTTCGCTTTCGGTTCGCCCTTGTTTCACCCCCTTCCGGGGGCGACTCACTTTCTTTGTCTTGCCAAAGAAAGCAAGCAAAGAAAGGCGCGCCAGAGATGGCGACTTCGCCTTGAATTTGTGTCGCGGGGAGGGGAAGGAGCCAAACTCGCTGCGCTCAGACAAGGGCCGTTCCTTTTTCCTCCCCGCAACAGAAATTCAAGGCGCCATCTAGGGCAGGAACATCAACGGCCAAACCGGCAGGGTTCGAGCGTGGGCGCCACGATCTTCTTTACTGCCAGCCGCCGCCGAGGGCTTGCATCAGGGCGGCGGAATCGAGCAGGCGGTCGGCGCGGCTTTGTAGCTGTTGCAGAGCAAGCTGATCGCGCTGACGTTGCGCATCGAGCAGCGCGAGCGTGCTGATGCCGCCCGCGGCATGGCGGGCCTCGGCGGTGCGCAGCGTCTGTTCGGCTTGCTCGGTGGCGGATGCGCGGGCCTGCAAGGTTTGCGCGTCGTTGTGGACGGCGTGCAGCGCGTCGGCGACTTCCTGCAGGCCTTGCAGAACGGTCTGCTTGTAGGCGGCGCCGGCGGCGTCGTAGGCGGCTTCGGCTTCGCGCTGTCTTGCGCGCAGGGTGCCGCCGTGGAAGATCGGCTGGGTCAGCCCCGCGCCGAGATTCCAGATGCTCGATCCGGCGCCGAGCAGGCTGGGAAAGCGCGTGGTTTCCGAGCCAAGACCTGCGGACAGCGTGATGCGCGGGAAGAGATTCGCGGTGGCCACGCCCACGTTGGCGCTGGCTTCGTGCCACATCGCCTCGGCCGCGCGGATGTCGGGGCGGCGCTGGGCGAGCGCGGATGGCAGCGACACCGGCAGCGGGTCAGGCAGATGCAGCGCGTCGAGCGTCGGCAGGTCGGGCAAGCCCGCGCCGGGCTCGCGACCCAGCAGGACCGACAGGCGGTGCCGCTGCTGCGCCGCCTGCTGCATGAGCGGCGGCAGCGTGGCTTCCGTCTGCGCAACCAGCGTGCGCTGCGACAACACATCGACCCGCGCGACACCGCCCAGGCCCAGACGCCGCTCGGTGATGTCGAGCTGCTTGCGCTGCTCGGCGAGCAGTGTCTGCGTGGTGGCGATCTGCGCGTCGAGCGCCGCGATGCGCACCGCCGCCGTCAGGACATTGCCGGCCAGCGACAGGCGCGCCGCTTCCATCTGATAGCGCTGCGTGTCCACCTGCGCGCGCGACGCCTCCAGCGCCCGGCGCACGCCGCCGAACATATCCAGCGCATACGACACCGACAGCGACGCCGAATACAACGTGAACGGCCCCGGCTTGGGCGTGTTGAACCCGAACGCCTCGGGATTCACCTGCTGCCGCATCGCAGACACGGAGCCATCGACCGACGGCCACGCATAACCGAACTGCGCCTGCGCCTCGGCCTGCGCCTGGCGCAAGCGCGCCTCCGCCTGCGCGACGGATGGGCTCGCGCGCAACGCCTCGTCCACCAGCGCATCCAGCGCCGGCGATCGGAACAGGTGCCACCAATCCGCTGGCACATTGGCATCGACCAGATGCTGCGCTTCGCCGCCAACAACGGGCGCGGATGCGGTTTCGCGCGAAACAGGTTGCGCGGAATAGCCGGTAGCCGCAGGCCCAGCGGACGCTTTGAAATCGGGACCGACGGCACAGCCGCTCACAGCCAGCGCGGCAATCAACACCGCCCCAGCCGCCCGCTCGCACCCGTTCAACGCTCGCCGCAACGCCAACAGGTGCCCACCGACGGTTTGGCCGTACCGAGACAAAGAAAGCAAGTCGGCACCGGCTGCGGACGAAACAAGCAATGCACCACCAGCGTCAGCACGTCGAATCCACAGCGTCCACATAGCCACCTCAATCCAACGTCTTCCGATAAAACCGCACCGCCACCCCCAACACCACCACGGTGAAGAGCATCAGCGGCCAGATGCTCGGCCACAACTCCACCCACCCATTCCCCTTGAGCAGGATGCCGCGCGTCAACCGATGGAAATACGTCATCGGCAGCAAGTTCCCGATCACCTGCGCCCATTTCGGCATCCCCACGAACGGAAACATGAACCCCGACAGCAGGATGCTCGGCAGGAAGTAGAAGAACGTGAGCTGCGTCGCCTGCAACTGGTTCTGCGCGAGCGACGACAGCGTGATCCCCACCGTGAGGCTCGCCACGATGAACAGCAGCGCCGCCACATAGACCATCCAAACGCTGCCCACGAACGGCACGTGGAAGATGTAGTACGCGGCCAGCAGGATGATCGTCACCTGCACGAGCCCGATGAAGATGTACGGCACGATCTTGCCGGTCATCACCTCGAGCGGGCGCACTGGCGTGGCCAGCAGGTTTTCCATCGTGCCGCGCTCGCGTTCGCGCGTCATGGCCAGGCCCGTCATCATCACCATCGTCATCGTGAGGATGGTGCCCATCAGGCCGGGGATGATGTTGTACTGCGTGATGCCCTCGGGGTTGTAGAGCCTGTGCAGGCGCACGTCGAACGGCGGCGCGCCGGCACGGGCACCCTCGCCCCCGCCTGCACCGCCTGCCAGCGGCGACAGCGCGCCCTTCATGTCCTTGCTGACCACGCCTTGCACGAGCTGCGGCAGCGAGGCCAGCGCGAGCCCCGTGGCGGCCGGGTCGGTCGCATCGGCCTCGACCAGCAGCGACGGCCGTTCGCCGCGCACCAGCTTGCGCGTGAAGTCGGGCGGGATCGACACCACAAATTGCAGTTGCCCCTTTGCCAGGGCCTCGCGCCCGGCAGTCTCGTCGGGAAGGTTCTGCCGCAGCTCGAAGTAATCGGAGTGCCGCATGCTGGCCAGAAAGCTGCGCGTGAACTCGCTCTGGTCTGCCGCGATCACGCCGGTCAGCAGGTGCTTCGGGTCGGTGTTGATGGCAAAGCCGAACAGGAACAGCTGCATGATCGGGATGCCGATCATCATGGCGAACGTCACGCGGTCACGCCGCAGCTGCAGAAATTCCTTGAGCACCACGCTCCACCAGCGCTGGAACGAGAACCGGTCTGTGCCGAAGCTCATGGCTGCGCTCCGTAGTTGTCGGACGAGCGCTTCATCATGTGGATGAACACGTCTTCGAGCCCCGTGCCGATGGGCTCGGCGCGCACGCCCGATGTCTCGGCGAGACGGCGCAGCGTGGCTTCCAGCGCCTGCGCATCCGCGCCAGTCACGTGCAGCACGGAACCGAACGCGACGGTCTGGTCCACGCCCGGCTGCCCTTCGAGCTTGCGGCCGAGCTCCACCAGATTGCCGCCCGAAACAGACCACGTCGACAGGCGCTGGCTGGCGATCACCTCGTCCGCCGTGCCTTGCGCCAGCAGTTGGCCGTACGCGATGTAGGCGAGCTTGTGGCAGCGTTCGGCTTCGTCCATGTAGTGCGTGCTGACAAGCACCGAGATGCCTTCCGCTGCGAGCCGGTGCAGCTCTTCCCAGAAGTCGCGCCGTGCTTTCGGGTCGACGCCGGCGGTCGGTTCATCGAGCAGCAGCAACTCAGGCTTGTGGAGCATGCACGCGGCCAGCGCCAGGCGTTGCTTCCAGCCGCCCGACAGCGAGCCCGCCAGTTGCCTGGCACGCGAAGCCAGCCCAAGATGCTCCAGGGCGTGGTCCACCACCTCGCGCCGATTGGGCATCTCGTACAGGCGCGCCACGAAATCCAGGTTCTCGCGGATGGAAAGATCATCCCAATACGAGAACCGCTGCGTCATGTAGCCCACGCGGCGCTTGATCTGGGGCGACTCCTTGAGGATGTCGTAACCGAGGCACGTGCCGCTGCCGCTGTCGGGCGTGAGCAGCCCGCACATCATCCGGATCGACGTGGTCTTGCCGCTGCCGTTGGGCCCGAGAAAGCCGAAGATCTCGCCGCGCGCGACCCGCATGGAGAGGTCCTTGACGACGTGCTTGTCGCCAAAGTGCTTGTTCAGGCCGTGCACGTCGATGGCGTAGTCGCCATTGCCGCCGTTGTGCCGATGCGAGGCGTTCATGGCAGCGTCACCTCCACCGGCTGGCCCGGGCGCAGCCTCGGGCCGTCGGCGGCGGCAGGGCGCGCTTCGACCATGAAGACGAGCTTGTCGCGCGTGGTGTTGCTGTAGATGACGGGCGGTGTGTACTCGGCCTCGTTGGCGACGTAGGTGACGGTGGCGTTGATGTCGGCCGCGCAGCCGTCGCAGTGGATGCGTGCGGCCTGCCCCGGCTTGAGCGCGCCCATCACGCCTTGTGGCACGAAGAAGCGTACCTTCACGTTGGCCGGCGGCAGCATGCGCACGACCGGGCTGCCCGCGCCGACCCATTCGCCCTCGCGATACAGCGTGTCGAACACCAGGCCGCCCTGCATGGCCTTCTGCGCCTTCTGATCGAGCCGCCATTGCGCTTGCGCCACCGCCGCGCGCGCGGCTTCCACCTGCGCCGACTGCGCGCGGATCTGGTCCTGGCGCGCCGGCAACTGGGCAATGCGCAACTGGTTGGTCAACTCGCGCACACGCTGCGCATTCGCCTGCGCGGTGGATCGGCTGCTGTCGAGCTGCGCCTGCGCGATGCCGCCCGCACGAAACTGCGCCTCATCGCGCGCGAGCTGCGTGGACGAGAGCTTGTCTGCCGCCACGGCCTGCGCCAGCTGCGCGCGCACGGCGTCCACTTCCGGCACGCGCTTGCCGACATTCAGGTCGGCGAGTTGCGCTTGCGCGGCCTGCAGTTGCGCCTGCGCTTGCTGGCGGGCCGCGGCTTCGTCGACGGATTCCAGCACGAAAAGCGGCGCTCCGGCGTTGACGGTCTGCCCACGCTGCACGCCCAGATGCTCGAGTCGGCCGCCCACCGGCGACGCGACGTAGACGAACTCGCCTTCCACGTAGCCCTGATACGTGTGGTCGTCCTGCTTGGCGCAACCGGTCAATGCCACCGCTGCCGCCGCCAACCACCCTGCCCTGCCGATGTACGACCCCTGCCGCATGCCGCCCTCCGCCGGATTCGTTCGATGCGTTTGAACTGCCTGAGCTGCCGTACCGCCTAGCTGCGCGGCCTTGTCTTGCGTTTGGTCCTCTTGCCCACGTCGTCCGGCGCGCCGCCGACCGCCCCGATGCCGTGCAGCAGCAGCGCTGCCACGTGTTGGCCGATGTCCTCGTCGGTCACGCGATCGGCCAGCGGCAGGCGGCTCCACAGCGTGCGCGTCGCGAAGGGCAGCATCGCCAGGCCAATGAGCGACACCATCACCAGCGGCGGCTGCAGCGCCGGGTTCACCGCACCGGCCGCCTGCGCGCGGGCAATGCGATCAACCAGCAAGGTCGCGCGCTCCAGTGCGATGCGTGCGAACACCCGTTCGCGCAGCTGGCCGCCTTCGCTCGCGATCTCGCGGATCCACAGCGTCGGAAACCACGGCGTGGCCGCCGCCACCGCAACCATGCGCCGCGCAACGCCGGCCACGGTCTGCGCGAGATCCGCCTGGCCGGTGTCGCTGGCCAGGATCGCCAAGGCCGGGCCCGTCACCTCGTCGATGAGCGGACGGATGCGGGCCTCGACCACCGCGTCGAGCAACTGGTCGCGCGTCTTGAAGTGGTAATGCACCATGGGCGCCGTCACCCCGGCTTCACGCGCGATTGCGGCAAGCGTGGTGGGGCCCACGCCATCCTGCGCAAACAGCGCGACGGCGATATCGAGCAAGCGGTCACGCAGGTCATCCTGGGACGGCCCCCTGGGCCGGCCTGGGCCGCGCGGAGAAGGTGTGCGCGTCGTCATGGCGTGAATATTAATCTGTCAATTAATTTATGCAAGGCGCGGCAGCGTCGCTTGCGGATCGCCCGGTCGCGGCGCATGCTGAACGGGATGCCGTGCTCGCTCGACTCTCCTGCCCCTGCCATGCCGACCTCCGCCCGCGCCTTGTTGCAACGCCTGCATCTCGATAGCCTCATCGACAGCACGGGGCCGCTGCAGGCGCGTTCGCCCATCGACGGTGCGGTGCTCGCGGGCGTGCCGGCCATGACGGCGGACGACGCCGATCGCATCGTCGCGCAGGCGCACTCCGCATTTCAGGCGTGGCGCACCGTGCCCGCACCGCGCCGCGGCGAACTCGTGCGCCTGCTGGGGGAGGAACTGCGCACGCACAAGGAAGACCTCGGCGCGCTCGTCACGCTGGAGGCCGGCAAGATCACACAGGAAGGCCTGGGTGAGGTGCAGGAGATGATCGACATCTGCGATTTTGCCGTGGGGCTGTCGCGCCAGCTGTACGGGCTGACCATCGCGAGTGAGCGGCCCGCGCATCGCATGATGGAGACGTGGCACCCGCTAGGCCCGTGCCTCGTCATCACGGCATTCAACTTCCCGGTGGCGGTGTGGTCGTGGAATGCGGCGCTGGCCCTGGTGTGCGGCGACCCGGTCATCTGGAAACCATCAGAGAAGACGCCGCTGACGGCGCTGGCCGTTGAGCGCCTGTTCCTGCGCGCCTGCCAGCGCTTTGGCGAAGCGCCGCCGCACCTCGCGCAAGTCGCGATCGGTGAACGCGGCCTGGGCGAAGCGCTCGCGCATCACGCCGGCATTCCGCTCATCTCGGCCACAGGCAGCACGGGGATGGGGCGGGCGGTGGCGCAAGCCGCTGCACCGCGCTTTGCGCGCACGATTCTCGAGCTCGGCGGCAACAACGCGGCCATCGTCTGCGCCAGCGCCGACCTGCCCCTGGCCGAACGCGCCATCGCCTTCGCAGCGATGGGCACGGCGGGGCAGCGTTGTACGTCGCTGCGGCGGCTGTTCGTGCATCGGTCGGTGTACGACACGCTCGTGCCGCGGCTCGTGACGCTGTACGAACGCGTGCGCGTGGGCGATCCGCGCGACGCCGATACGCTGGTCGGCCCGCTCATCGACGCGCAGGCGCATGCGCGCCTGCAGGCCGCCTTGGCACGCGCCCGCGCCGAAGGCGGCACCGTGCATGGCGGAGACCGCGTGGATTGTGCGTTCGGCAGCGAGGCGTACTACGTGCGCCCCGCCCTCGTCGAAATGCCGGCGCAGCGTGGCGTGGTGTGCGAGGAGACCTTCGCACCCATCCTCTACGCCATGCCGTTCGACACGCTGGACGAGGCCATCGCACTGAACAACGCCGTGCCGCACGGCCTGTCGTCGAGCATCTTCACGCTCGACATGCGCGAGGCCGAGCGTTTCATCTCGGCCACCGGCAGCGACTGCGGCATCGCCAACGTCAACATCGGCCCGAGCGGCGCGGAAATCGGCGGCGCGTTCGGCGGCGAGAAGGACACCGGCGGCGGCCGCGAAGCCGGATCCGACGCGTGGAAAGCCTACATGCGCCGCGCCACCAACACCGTCAACTACGGCACGGCGCTGCCGCTCGCGCAGGGCATCCGGTTCGACGTCGATTAGGAACAGGCCCCACGCCGCACGCCCTACGCCGGGGTGGCCCCCGCATCCAGCTGCGCCAGCCGCACCAGCAGCCGATCCTGCGCCTCGCTCGGGAAGCTGGACGTCCGGCGCACGGCGAACACAGTGTTGAGGCAGCGCCGCGCGACGATGGGCCGCACCACACGCAAGCGCCCGCGCTCGACCGCATCGCGAATGCCGTGCAGCGGCAGCACCGACCACCCCACGCCGGCCTCCACCAGCGTGCTCACCTCTTCCAGGTCCGACACGTGATGCGCGCTGACGGTGGTCTCGGGCAGGCGCCGGAACAGCGCCTTGAACCACAGGCCGTACACGGCATCGGACTCGTCGTACGTCACGAACGGCAGCGCCGCGCAGTCGGCCAGGGTGCGCGGAGCGCCGTGCTCGCGTAACGCGCGGGCGCTGCACGCGAGCACGAATTCCTCGGTGTACACGGCGTGGTGCTGGAACAGCCGCGAGGTGCGCGGCGTGTAGACGAAGCCGAGATCGGCGCGGCCGGATTCCACGTGAGCGAACACCTCGTCGTCGCTGCCGAAGGTGAGCTCGAGGCGCACGTCGTCGAGCAACGGCGCGTCGGATTCGGGCGACGGCGTGACCAGTGCGGGCATCAGCACGTAGCGGCCGAAGCTGGAGCCGCTCGCCAGCTTGAGCGAAACGCGCTCGACCTCGCCGCTGTGCAACGCAGCGCGCAGCTCGTCCAGACCCGCAAAAGCATCGCGGCACCAAGCGCGCACCGAGGTGCCCGCACGCGTGAGCACCAGCTTGCGCCCCGAGCGCTCGAACAGCGGCACGCCCAGCCACTGCTCCAACTGCCGCATCTGGTACGACAGCGCAGGCTGCGACACGGCCAGGCGATCGGCTGCGCGCACGAAGCTGCCCTCGTTGGCAACCGTCAGGAAGCTATGCAGATAGCGCAAGGGCGAATGCGACATGAGCGGAGAAATCCTCGTCGATCCATCAAATTTTTGGATCGAAAAACGAAAAACATTCGATTTGATTTCAAGTCTGTCAGATCGCACAATCCGCCGCAACAACGCGATGGAGGCCATCATGACGACCGCAATGCAACATCCGAGCTACGCATTGGAAGACCGTTATGGCGCACGCAACTACGCGCCCTTGCCCGTCATGCTGGAGCGCGGGGAAGGCGTGTGGCTGTTCGACACCGATGGCCGGCGGTACCTGGACATGATGTCGGCGTACTCGGCGGTCAGCTTTGGGCATTCGCACCCCAAGCTCGTGGCCGCGCTGGTGGAGCAGGCCGGCCGCCTGACGCTGACCTCGCGCGCGTTCCACAACACCGAGCTCGGCCCCTTCCTGGCTGACGTCTGCCGCGTCACGCGCATGGACCGCGCGCTGCCGATGAACACGGGCGCCGAGGCCGTCGAAACCGCCATCAAGGCCGCCCGCAAATGGGCGCGCGACGTGAAGGGCCTCGCGCCCGATGCGGCCGAGATCATCGTCTTCGACAACAACTTCCACGGCCGCACCACGACGATCGTCGGGTTCTCCTCGCATGACCAGTACCGCTACGGGTTCGGGCCGTTTGCCGCGGGCTTCCGGCGCATTCCGTTCGGCGATGCCGATGCACTGCGCGCCGCCGTCGGTCCGAACACGGGCGCCATCCTCATTGAACCGGTTCAGGGCGAAGGCGGCATCGTCGTACCGCCGCCGGGCTACCTGAAGCTTGCGCGCGAACTCGCCACGCAACACAACGTGCTGCTCGTCTGCGATGAAGTGCAAACCGGCCTGGGCCGCACCGGCGATGTGCTCGCAAGCTGGCACGAAGGCGTCGAGGCGGACCTGGTGGTGCTGGGCAAGGCACTCGGCGGCGGCATGGTGCCGGTATCGGCCATTGCCGGCCGGGAGGCGGTCATCGGCGTGTTCCAGCCAGGCGACCATGGCTCCACGTTTGGCGGCAACCCGCTGGCGGCGCACATCGGCCGTGCGGCACTCGCTTTGCTGATGGAAGAGCAACTGCCGCAGCGTGCGGCGCGCGTGGGCGACGCGTTCATCCGCGAATTGAAGGCGCTCATCGGCCACGGCGTGCGGCAGGTGCGCGGACGCGGCCTGATGATCGGCCTGCAGCTTGACGCCGACATCGACGCGCACGACTTCGCGTTTGCGCTGGCCGAACGCGGCGTGCTGACCAAGGACACCTACGGCAACGTGGTGCGCCTGACGCCGCCGCTGGTGATCGGCGAGGCGGAACTCGCGCTGGCGCTGGAGGCGATCCGCGCCACGCTGGCCGGCTGGCCGCGACGCAAGGCAGCTTGACCACGAAATACCAAGGGGAGTGACATGACCATCATCGACCTGATCGGCGCGGCCATCGGCTGCGGCGCGCAAGACGACGGCTGCAAGCACGGCCCGCGCGCGCTGATCCATGCGGGCGCCCTGGCGCGGCTGCAGGCGCCTGGCACGCATGCCGACCTGGCCCACGACATCGAGCTGGCCACGTCGGCAGGGCACAACCGTGCAGCGCGGCTCGCGACGCTGCCCGGCGTGGCGGGCTTCTCGCGCGCGCTGGCCGATGCCACCGCGCACAGCGTGCACGCCGGCCATGTGCCCGTCGTCGTCGGTGGAGACCATTCGTGCGCGATCGGCACGTGGTCGGGCGTGGCAAACGCGCTGCGTCCGCAAGGCGCGCTCGGCCTCATCTGGATCGATGCGCACCTCGACAGCCACACGCCGCAGACCAGCGAATCCGGCGCCATCCACGGCATGCCGCTGGCCGCCCTGCTCGGCCACGGCGCACCGGCCCTCACGCAGATCCGCGACGCCGAGCCCAAGCTGCTGCCGCAGCACGTCGTGGTCGTCGGCGCACGCAGCTACGAGCCGGCCGAGCGCGCGCTGCTGGGCCAGCTGGGCGTACGCGTCATCGACGCCGCAGAGGTGGCGCGCACCGGCCTGCGCGCTGTCATGGCCGAAGCGACCCGCGTGGTCACCTCGGGCACCGTCGCCTTCGGCGTCACGCTGGACCTGGACGCCTTCGATCCTGCCGTTGCACCGGGCGTCGGCACCCCCGAAATGGACGGCCTCACCGCGCACGGCATGACCCAGGCGCTAGCCGCCTGCGCCCGCGACCCCCGCTTTGCCGCATTCGAACTCGTGGAGTACAACCCGCGCCACGACAAGGGCGGGATCACCGCGCAGCTTGCGCTGGACCTGCTAGGCAGCGTAGCGGGCGCATTGCACGCCCAGCGCCGCGAATACGCGACGGCGGCTTGAACCGCTATCAAAAAAGCGCACCGCCAACGCGCGCACACAGACGGTGTGGCCGTACCCTGCCCTATGCGGCGCCTTGAATTTCTGTTGCAAGGAGGAAAAAGGAAGGGAAACTGTCTGAGCGCGGCGAGTTTTTCCCTTCCCCTCCTTGCGACATAAATTCAAGGAGTCTTTCGCCGCATCGGGCGCGCCTTTCTTTGGTTACTTTCTGTGGCAAGACAAAGAAAGTGACTCAGCCCCGGCAGGGGATGAAACAGAGAACGCACCAACAACAACAAAAACAGCCGCTCAGGCCTGGTCCTTGATGCGGAACACCTCCACCCCCACCGACTCACAATCCGGATACACATCCGGCTTCTCCGTCGACACCCGCGCCGCGAGCACATGCGGATGCTTCAGCATCGCATCGAGCACGTCATCGCACAGCGTCTCCTGCAAGTGGATATGCCCCTGCGCCATGCGCCGCGCCACCGTCTCGCGCATGAAGTCGTAATCCACCACCTCGTGCAGCTTGTCCTGCGTGGGCGACGAATACTCCAGCGGCACGTACAGCTCGATGTTGATCAGGACGCGCTGCTCGCCCTTCTTCTCGAATTCATGCACGCCGATGTTGATCTGCACTTCGTAGTTGCGCAGAAACATGCGACGGCAATGCGACAGGCGCGGGTGGGATAGCAGGGAAAGCATGGAAGCGTCCGGGGGAAAGATCATTCGGTGAGGAACATCACGTCGCGGGCGAGCGGCATCAGGTGCTGGCCCCCGTCGACGAACAGGGTGGTGCCGGTGACGGCGCGCGCGGTGGCCAGGTAGCAAACCGCCTCGGCGATGTCTTCCGGCGTGGACGACTGCCCCAGCGGCGTCATCTGGTGTGCGCGCGCAAACCCGCCCTGCGACTGATCGCCCGACACCATCGTGATGCCCGGCGCCACGCCCACCACGCGCAGCGTCGGGGCGAGTGCCTGCGCCAGCTGCATCGTGGCCGTGGACAGCGCCGCCTTCGACAGCGTGTACGAGAGGAAATCGGGGTTCAGGTTGTCGAGCTTCTGATCCAGCAGGTTGATGACCACGCCGCGCGGGGCATGGCTGTCCGGCTGCGCGGCCACCAGCGCTCGATGCAGCTCGCGCGAGAGCAGCAGCGGCGCCGCCACGTTCGTGCGCATGTGGGTGTCGAGCGACGCGTAGCTGAAGCTCGTCGCCACGTCGTACTGGAACAGCGAGGCGTTGTTCACCAGGCACGTGGGCGTACCGAGCGCAGCGATGCAGTCGGTGATGAGGCGGCCGGCGGCGGCTTCGTCCGACAGGTCGGCCTGGAGCACGGCGGCGCGCCGGCCCATGGCGACGATCTCGGCGGCCACGGTGTCGGCCTCGGCGCGCGAGCGGTGGCAGTGCACGGCCACATCCCAGCCGTTGCGGGCCAGGGCCAGGGCGATCACGCGGCCCACGCGGCGCGCAGCGCCCGTGACCAGGGCGATGCGACGCTGTGTGGTGGATTCGGCGTTCGGTTGAGTCGGCGTCTGCGCCATTGTTTACAATCCGGCGATGAGCAAAACCGTGAGTTTACCGCTTCCCAACGAGGCGGCGCAGGCGCAGTCCGCGCGCCTGTTCGCCCGGATCGCCGATGCCATCGCGGCCGCCGGCGGCTGGCTTCCGTTCGACCGCTACATGGAACTGGCGCTCTACGCGCCGGGCCTGGGCTACTACAGCGGCGGAGCCGCCAAGTTCGGGCGGCGCGTGGAAGACGGCGGCGACTTCATCACCGCGCCGGAACTGACGCCATTCTTCGGCCGCACCATGGCGCACCAGGTCGCGCAGGTGCTGCGCGTGCTGCCGGAGGGCCAGCGCCACGTGCTGGAATTTGGCGCCGGCACCGGCAAGCTGGCCGCCGACATCCTCACCGAACTCGATGCGTTGGGCGTGCGGCCCGACAGTTACGGCATCGTCGAATTGTCCGGCGAACTGCGACAGCGCCAGCAGCAACGCCTGGCCGCGCTGGGCGCGGAATTCAGCGCGCTCGCCCACTGGCATGACACGCTGCCCGCGCCGTTCACCGGCGTGATGGTCGGCAACGAAGTGCTCGACGCGATGCCCGTGTCGCTGTGGGCACGCCGCGGGGGCGTATGGCACCGGCGCGGCGTGGTCCTCGATGCGCAGCATGGCCTGCAGTGGGAAGACCGCCCCGCCGATCCGTCCGAGGTGCCGGCCAAACTCGCTGCGCTGCCCGGCGCGCACGACATCGTCACCGAATCGCACGAAGCCGCCGAGGGCTTCATCCGCAGCACCGGCGCGGCGCTTGCTCGCGGCCTGCTGCTGCTGATCGACTACGGATTCCCCGCTGCCGAGTACTACCACGCGCACCGCGCCGACGGCACGCTGATGTGCCACTACCGCCAGCACGCGCACGATGATCCGTTCTGGCTGCCCGGCCTGCAGGACATCACCGCGCACGTCGATTTTTCGGGGATTGCCCAGGCGGGGCAGGAGGCGGGGCTGGAGCTGCTCGGCTACACGAGCCAGGCGCGCTTCCTGTTGAGCGCGGGCGTCGGCGAGCTGCTGATGACGCTCGACCCGTCCGACCCGATGCAGTTCCTGCCGGCGGCCAACGCGGTGCAGAAGCTGCTCTCGGAGGCCGAGATGGGTGAGCTGTTCAAGGCGATTGCCCTGGGCAAGGGCATCGATGCGGCGCTGCCCCTGATCGGCTTCGGCAACGCCGACCGCTCTGACCGCCTAGGCTGACGCCGCCTTGCTGGATTGCGACGACTGGGCGGTCATGGCGCGCTCGGTCTGCTCGGCTTCATAGCGGCCGATCGTGCCGCGCATCCACCACAGCAGCGCCAGGCCCGGGAAGGCAAACGCCACCGTCATCAGATAGAACGCGGGCCAGCCGTAGGCCTCCACGAGGTAGCCGGAGGTCGGCCCCACATACACGCGACCGATCGAGGCCAGCGCCGACAGCAGCGCGTACTGCGTCGCCGAGAACGACCGGTTGCATAGCGCCATCAGCAGCGCCACGAAGGCCGCCGTGCCCATGCCGCCGCAGACGTTCTCGACGCCGATGGCCACCGCCATCGTCCAGAGGTGCTGCGGCGTGACGGCCAGCACCCAGTACCCGAGGTTCGACACCGCCTGCAGCACGCCGAAGAGCAGCAGCGCGCGCACCAGCCCCAGCCGGACCATCAGCGTGCCGCCGTACAGCGCACCGACGATGGTCGCCGCCAGCCCCAGCGTCTTGTTGACGATGCCGACCTCGCCGGCGGAAAAGCCGACGCCGCGGATCAGGAACGTGGTCGACAGGCTGCCTGCAAACGCATCGCCGAGCTTGTACAGCACGATCAGCGCGAGCAGCGCCCAGGCCCCGCGGCGCGAGAAGAAATCCTTCAGCGGGCCGACGACCGCTTCCTGCAGGCTGCGCGGCGGCCGCGCCGACACGTCGGGCTCGGGCGACCACAGCGTCGTGACGATGCCCAGCGCCATCAGGCCGGCCATCAGCAGGTACATGTTGCTCCAGCCCATCACGCGATCGGCCAGCCACAGCGCAAGGCCGCCCGACACGAGCATCGCCAGCCGGTAGCCGAGCACCTTCACGGCCGCGCCGACGCCGCGCTCGCTCGTGTGCAGCACATCGGTGCTGTACGCATCGAAGACGATGTCCTGCGACGCCGACAGAAACGCCACCAGCACCGCCAGCCCCGCCAGCGCCCACAGCGCGGCGTGCGGCGGCGTGAACGCCATGGCGGCAATCGATGCCACGAGCCCCGCCTGCGTGAGCACGAGCCAGCCGCGGCGCCGGCCCATGAGCGGCGGCGTGAAGCGGTCCATCAGCGGCGCCCACAGAAACTTGAAGATGTACGCCTGCCCCACGAGCGAGAACAGCCCGATCGTGCGGATATCCAGCCCCTCCACCGTCATCCAGGCCTGCAACGTGCCGGAGGTCAGCGCCAGCGGCAGCCCGGAGGCAAAGCCCAGCAGCAGCATCGCCCCGATGCGGCGGTTGCGGAAAACGTCGAGGTAGTCGTGATAGGTCATGCGGCGGGCTGAATGCGGTCGGCGGTCGGCGGGCGGGGTGCGGGTTGCCACGTAGCGTGGCGCGGCGCGTTGGCCGATATTATGTCGCAGTCGATTCGGCCTCCTGCCTTTATGTCGCGCTGCTCTCGTTCCGTGTTGCTGCTGGCCGGCCTGGTGCTTGCCACCTGGGCCACCGCCATGGACGGCCCGCTGCCGGTGCCGGCCGACGGCGTGAGGCTCGAAGCGCCGACCACCACCTCGCCCAACATCCGCCTCGTCATCCCGGCCGAAGAAATCGACCGGCGCGCCCAGGCCGAATACAGGCAGATCGTCGAGAACGCCGCGAAGGAAGGCGCGCTCGCGCCAGACACCGTGCCGGACCTCATCCGCATCCGCGCCATCGTCAAGCGGCTGATTCCGCAGGCGCCGCGCTGGAACCCCGACGCCGCGCACTGGCAGTGGCAGATCAACCTGATCGGCGCCAACCAGGTCAACGCGTTCTGTATGCCCGGGGGCAAGATCGCCGTGTTCTCCGGGCTGGTCGAGCAGTTCAGGCTGACGGACGACGAACTCGCCATGGCGCTCGGTCACGAGATCGCCCATGCGCTGCGCGAGCACGCCCGCGCGCGCGCCGGCCAGCGCGAGATCACCAACCTGGGCGCCAACGTCATCTCGCAGCTGTTCGGCTTCGGCAACCGGGGCGATACGGACCTGGGCGAAGGCGCCAAGATGCACCTGCTGGCGTTCTCGCGCGCGGAGGAAACCGAGGCGGATCTCGTCGGCATGGACATCGCCTCGCGCGCCGGCTACGACCCGCGCGCGGCGCTCACGCTGTGGCAGAAGATGGGCTCCATCGGCGGGGCGGAGCAGAAGCAGTTCCTGTCGACGCATCCGTCCGGACGCACGCGCATGGCGGTGCTGTCGCGTCATCTGCCCGAAACGCTGCCGCTGTTTGCCGAGGCCCTGCATATGCCGATGGGGAGGCTGCCGGAATATCGGTCGAATATGCAGTATCTGGGGGCGGCACCTGTTGATAATGGGGATGAGGCGCCGATGCGGCCAATGGTGCGGCGATAGATGACCAAATGATCATAATCAGCCGATGAAAAGACGAATGCCCACGCATTCCGTATTCCGCTGCAAAAGCGGGGGCCCGCGAACGCCCATCCTTTCGAGGGGAAACCGGTTTTCGTAAGGAAATCCTAAGGAGACAATTTGGCCCTGCTTGTACCCTGCGCGCGCAGCATTTCTGCTGCCAATACATCCTCACAAAATCAGGGATACGGAAATAATGAACGCATGGGGCAAGGGGTTTACGAGTATCGCGTTGGCTTGCGTATTGAGCGCCTGCGGCGGCGGAGACGGTGGCAATGGCGGTGTAGCCGATCCGAACAGCTTTACGCTTAGCGCCACGGTTGGCGGCACCAAGGTGCAATCGTTTAACCTCGGCAGCGGCCAGACGACCGAACTGACGGTCAAGTCGGGGCAAGACCTGCGTCTGGACAGCAGCAGCGACGTCAACTGGAAGTCCGGCGACGCAACGCCCAATACCGAAGTCGCGGTCAAGGGCGCCAGCACGCAGAGCTGGACGGCCGGCCTGAAGAGCCCGCCGGGCGGCACGTTCACGCTGATCGTGACGTCGGCCAAGGACGCGAGCAAGACGGCCAAGGTGACGGTCACGGTGACGCCGCATGAGTACACGGCAGGCACGGCGCAAGTGGGTCGCGTCATCACGTGGAAGGAAACGAGCAACTACGTGGACGGCTCGACCGCGCAGAAGACGCGCGTGAACACCACGGCAGCCGTCGACGCCAACACGGGCATCACGACCGTGACGTCCACCCTGAACAACGTGACGGATGACACGTTCACGCAAGACGCCGACGGCAACCGCCTCAAGCGCACGTTCCCGAACGGCGCCTCGTGCACGTACAACCCCAAGCGCAATCTGCTGAACTTCCCGTTGTCGGTGGGCAAGACGTGGACGTCGGGTTGGCTGTACACCTGTACGGCCGGCTATACGGAAACGGTCAGCATGACCTCGACCGTGGAAGCGTATGAACCGGTCACCACCGATGCCGGCACGTTCAACACGCTGCGCATTCACCATATCGAGACCATTACGAAATCCAACGACGGTCAGCTTCAGAATGGCCCCGCCGGCAACGCAGCCTACGCCATCGACATGCGCTGCTGGTGGGACGTCGCCGGCCAACGCACCGTGAAGTGCGACAACGCCAACACGTATCAGGGCCCGGCCCCGGCGAATTACGTGAAGACCTTCTCGCAGTCGATGACGTCAGTCCAGTAAGCACCGCACGCAGCTTCACCGCTCTACCAGCCCCGCAGCCTTTACTGGCCTCGCGGGGCTTGTTGTTTGTACGGCCGCCTTCGTCCGCCGCGACAACGCCATCCCCGCTACCGTCGCGCCCAGGATCAGCACCGCGCCGCCCGTCTGCATCGGGCTGAACCATTCGCCCAGGACGAGCGCGCCGAGCACCGTCGCCGTCAGCGGGCTGAGCAGCGACAGGAACGTCACGTCTGCGCCGAGCACGCCGATACCGCGCACCCACAGCCAGTAGCCCAACGCCGTGCCGATGACGATGAGGTACGCAAAGCCCACCGCGTTACGCGCCGTGAGCGCGGGCGGCAAGCCTTCCACGAACAGCGCCACCGGCAGCAGCACCAGCCCGCCCAATGCGAGCTGCCATGCCGCCACCGCCAGCGGCGTGCCGATGCGGCCCCAGCGCTCGATGAGCACCGTGCCCATCGCCATCGACAGCGCGGCGGCCAACGAAGCCCCTACGCCCACCGCATCCAGCCGTGCCGCAGGCCCGAGAATCAGCAGCCCCACGCCGACTGAGCCAGCCAGCGCCGCAGCCAGTTGCGCCGGGCGCGGCTTGCGTGCGAGCAGCGGCCAGGCCAGCAGCGCCACCACAAGCGGTTGCGCCGACATGATCGTCGCGGCCACGCCGCCCGGCAGACGCTGCGCCGCCACGAACAAGAGCGCAAAGAACAGCCCGATGTTGGCCAGCCCCAGCACCAGCAACCGCAGCAGCTTGTCGCGCGGCGGCAGGCCCGCGCCGAGCAGCATCAGCAGCACGCCAGCGGGCAGCGCACGCAGCGCGCCCACCAGAAGCGGGTGTCCGACCGGGAGCGTCTGGGTGAAGACGAGATACGTCGTTCCCCACAGCACGGGCGCCAGGGCGGTGATGAGCATCACGGTGAGGCGTTTGAATGGCACGAGGAAGCTCCACGTAACGTTATTTGATATCGAAATAAAAGGCGCTACAAAATTCAGTCCGGAAACCGTCCGCTGAATGCCAGTTCGCTGAGCGGTCGCCGCGGCGTCGGCCGCTCCTGCGGCTGAAGTGCGGCCGGCAACGACGCGACCTCGCCGCGGCGGCCGATGGCGACGCCGATTTCGATGCGGAAGCGCTCCGGCACGCGCAGCGCGGCACGGGCCCGGTCGAAGTCGACGCCCGCCATGCCGCGCGCGTGATAGCCGAGGCTGGCCGCCTGCAGCGCCAGTTGTGCCCACGCGGCGCCGGCATCGAAGCTGTGGCTGCGCGAGGGCACCGCCTGCGCCGGGTCATCGCGGTGGATGAGCGTGTCGGACAGCACAAAGACCAGCGCCGCCGCATGCCGCGCCCAGTCTTCATTCAACGGCACGAGCAGGCTCAGGAACGTTGCCCAGTCCGGATCGCCGCGCCGCGCGTAGAGAAACCGCCACGGCTGATAGTTGTAGGCCGATGGCGCCCAGCGCGCCGCCTCGAGCATGCGCAGCAGATCGGCCTCCGGCATGGGCTGCGCGTCGTAGGCGCGGGGTGACCAGCGCGCCAGAAACAGCGGATCGATCGGATGATCGGCAAGTCGTTCGGTCATGAGGGTCTCGCAATAGGGGTGGGGGATGACGATTGCATCGCACCGGCAAAGCCGATACGATTGCAAGCATCTCGACATAACGTAATTTGATGTCGAAATACTACGATGAGGTCTTCAATGCGTCAAGGTGATCCCACATCCCCACAAGGGGGACCGATGGAGGGCATCCTCGCGCAATGGCGGCGCGAGCGCCCCGACATCGATGCGAGCCCGATGGCCGTTTGCGGCGAAGTCTGGCGCGCCGGTGAGCGGCTGCGCCAGGGCGTGGTCGCGAACGTGGCCGGCGCCGACCTGGACCTGGCCGGCTTTGACGTGCTGCTCACCCTGCGCCGCAACGGCCGCGACCGGGCGCTGTCGCCCTCGGCGTTGGCCAAGGACATGATGCTGTCCACCTCCGCCATGACGAACCGGCTCGACCGGCTGGAAAAGCGCGGCCTCATTGCCCGCAAGACCGACCCGGAAGATCGGCGCGGGCTGCAGATCGTGCTGACTGACGAGGGCTTCGCGCTCGTCGATGGCCTGGTCGCCTCGCACGTGGCAACGGAAGAGCGGATGCTGGCCGCGCTCACCCCGGCCGAGCGCGCGATGTTGCGCGAGTTGCTGGCCAAGATCGGCGGCCCGGCCGGCTGATCGGCACGGCAAGCGCGCCGCCCCCCTTAAGAAGACGGGTCGCACGCCCGCCCATTCCTCTTTACGATGACGCTCCATGCACGCGCGTGGCGTGCCGATGCGGAGGAACTTGTGAGCCTGGCTGTCCTGTGTGTGCTGGTGATCGTGGCAGCGGTGTGTGCGGCGCGTGGGCGCCGCCGGGCTGCGCGTGGCTTGGCGGCGGTATCGGCGGTGCTGGTCGTGGCGGTCGGCTGCGGCGCGGTGCCTGCGTGGCTGCTGGACTCGCTCGACAAGCCGTTCGAGAACGAAGCCCGCATTCAATGGGGCGCCCGCAACGCCATCGTGCTGCTCGGCGCGGGCACGTTCCGCGTGGGCGGGCGGGTCGAGCCGAGCCTGTTCTCGTACCCGCGCGTGGTGGAAGCGGCGCAGTTGTACCAGGCCTGCCGCAAGTCAAACGGCGACTGCAAGATCCTCGTCAGCGGCGGAGATGCGCGCCACCACGGCGAACCCGAGGCCACCGTCTACGGCCGGGAGCTGGTCGCGCTCGGCGTTGACCGCGCCGACGTGCTCATGGAGCCGAAGAGCATGAACACGTGGCAGAACGCGCAGTTCTCGCGCGCCGTTCTTGGCGAATACGCGCCGGACCGCACGGTGCTCGTGTCGTCTGCCATCCATCTGCGGCGCAGCCTGCTGTATTTCGCGCACTTCGGCATGACGCCCATCCCGGTGCGCGCCGATGACCTGCAGGCCACCGCGTCGCCCCTGCCGCTCGCGTACAACTTCACGCTGACGGACTACGCGCTGCACGAGTGGATCGGCATTGCGCGGTATCACGTCTACAACGCCCTCGGCTGGAACCCGGCGCGCATCCACCCCGGCGACGCCTGAGCCGCCGATCGCACCTTGCCGCCACGGCGCCCTGCCGCTATAAGAGAAGGCTCGCCGCTCTTCCCCCGACATCAGCATGCGCGATATCAGAACGCTCGACCTGAACCTGCTCAAGGCCCTCGATGCCTTGCTGGATGAGCGAAACGTCACGCGCGCGGCGGCGCGGCTGGCGATCACGCAGCCGGCCATGAGCGGCATGCTGACGCGCCTGCGCGAGAGCTTTGGCGACCCGCTGTTCGTGCGCACGCAGCGCGGCGTCGTCCCCACCCAGCGCGCGCTGGAACTGACCGGGCGCGTCAAGCAAGTCCTCAGCGAAATCGATGCGCTGCTTCAGCCGTCCGTGTTCGATCCGCAGACCGCGGAGCTCACCGTCTCCATCGCCGCCACCGACTACGGGCTGCGCGCGGTGGTCGTCCCCTTCCTGCGCGCGCTCAGCCAGCACGCGCCGCGCATCCGCGTGGCGGCGCGGCCGGCCGAGTACGCACTGACGAAGGCCCAGCTCGAGCGCGGCGAAGTCGACCTCGCCCTGCTCACGCCCGAGCGCACGCCGCCAGACCTGTACGCGCGCCACCTGTTCGATGAGCGCTACGTCTGCGCGCTGCGTCGCGACCATCCCGACGCGCACGGCAGCACGCTGCCTCTCGACCGCTTCTGCGCACTCGACCACGCGCTCGTCTCCTACGCCGGCGGCGATTTCACGGGCGCCACCGACGACGCACTGGCCAGGCTCGGGCGTGCGCGCCGCGTGTCGCTCTCGGTGGCGAGCTTCCTGATCCTGCCCGAAGTCCTGCGCGCGACCGACCTGGTGGCCGTGGTGCCCCGCCGGCTGGTGACGGAGGCAGACGGGCTGGCGCTGCTCGATCCGCCGATCGAGATCCCGGGTTTCACCAAGGTCATCGCCTGGCATGCGCGCACGCACCTGCACCCGGGCCATCGGTGGCTGCGCACGCTGCTGTTCGAGACCTGCGGCACATCCGATGCCGCGCCCTCGCGGCCCGATGTGTGCGTCCGCGAGCGCGCCTGAAGCGCGCACAACACGTCAATTACGCGGTGAACAAGCGCACGACGCTGGTCATGTTGGCCTGGCCCAGCCCGCGCGACATGGCTTCTCGGAAAACGCCCCGCGCGGCTGCCAGCACGGGCGCCGCCTCGGCTGAACCCGCCGCGTCCACGGCATAGCCGAAATCCTTCTCGATCAGCGAGACGGGAAACTGCGGCGCGAAATTGCCCGCCAGCATGGAATCCGTCAGGCGCGTGGCCACGGGGCTCCACACAGGCGTGGCGGCAACGGCCTGCAACGCCTGCGCGGCATCGGCGCCGCAGCGCTTCAGCATCCCGATCAGCTCGGCCAACACGGCCAATTGGGCGCCGAGCAGCGCATTGGTCGAGAGCTTGACCAGCGCGCCGGCCCCGAGCGGGCCGACCCGGTGCACGGCCGCTCCCATCGCCTTCAATACCGGCTCCGCCAGCTCGGCCGTGGCGGGCTCGCCGCCCACGAGGTAGATCAGCTGCGCGGCGTCGGCCTGCGGCAGCGAACCGGCCACGGGCGCTTCGAGCAGCTTGACGCCCTTGTCCATCGCAGCCGCGCCCAGCGCCTTGACCCAATCGGGCGACAACGTGGAGCTTTCAATCGCAACGGTGCCCGCCGCCATGCCGGCCAGCGCGCCGGTTTCGGGCGCCAGCCAGACTTGGCGCGATGCCGCGTCATCGCGCAGCATCGTCACCACGAAGGCGGCGCCGGCAGCGGCCTCACGCGGCGTCTGCGCGACCTTGGCGCCGGCGGCGGCCAGCGCGGACGCAGCCTCGGGCGAACGGTTCCACACCGTGAGGTGGTGGCCAGCGCGAACGAGGTTCAGCGCCATGCGGGAGCCCATCGCTCCCAGGCCCAGGAATGCAATCTCTGCCATGGGGTTCTCTCCTGTGTGCAAACGCGTCGGGACCGCGCTGGCCCCGTGTCGCCCGGCATGATGCGCGTGCCGCAATGATCGATCCAATCGTCATTGCAGATGGCGGTCATTGCCTCCTCTGATATCAGCGCGGCAGGCAAGCCCCAAAGAAAAACGCGCCCGAAGGCGCGTTCCTGTTGATTCGGTCGCGTGCCGATCAGCTCGCAAAGCCGGGCGCAGCCTCGCGCACGGCATGGGCGGCGCCTTCCTCGGGAATCGGCGCTTCCACATGCAGGCTCGTCGCCTCGTCCACGCCCAGGTGCACGTTCATGCATTGCACTGCTGCGCCGGCCGCGCCCTTGCCCAGGTTGTCCAGACGCGCGGTGACGACCATGCGCTCGTCCGAACCGAACACGAACAGGTCGGCGCGGTTGGTGTCGTTGGCGCCCTGCACATCGAAGAAGCCGTTGTCGAGCGTCGCAACGTTGTCGGCCGGCGCCACGCGGATGAACTGCTCGCCCTGGTAGTAATCGGCCAGCACACGGGCGATGTCGGTCGGGCTCACCTTGCGCGCCAGGTGCTGCGGATGCAGGCCGATCGTCACGGCCAGGCCCTTGAAGAAGTTGCCGACGACCGGCGTGAAGATCGGCGCGAGGCTCAGGCGGCTCTGCACGCGCATCTCCGGCAGGTGCTTGTGCGCCAGGGCCAGCGCGTACGGGCGCGGGCTGTCGAGCTTCGGGTTATCGGCGGCCAGGTAGTCGGCGATCATGGCCTTGCCGCCGCCGCTGTAGCCGGTGAGCGAGAACGCCGTGACCGGGTAGTCGGCCGGGACGATGCCCGCATCCACCAGCGGGCGCATCAGCAGCACGAACGCGCTGGCGTGGCAGCCCGGCACGGCGATGCGCTTGGTGTTGCGCAGGCGCTCGCGCTGGCCCTGGGCCAGTTCGGGCAGGCCGTAGACCCAGTCGTCCGACGTGCGGAACGCGGTGCTGGCGTCGATGATGCAGGTGTTCGGGTTGTTGACCAGCGAGACGGCCTCGCGCGAGGCGACATCCGGCAGGCAGAGGAATGCAACATCGGCGGCATTCAGGAATTTGGCGCGCTCGGCTGAATCCTTGCGCTTGTCTTCGGCGATGCGCAGCAGCTCGATATCGTCGCGCTGCGACAGATAGTCGAGCAGGCGAAGGCCGGTGGTGCCTTCCTGACCGTCGACGAAAACCTTGAATGCCATGGTGATCTCGCTAAAAAACTGGGGGCCAAAGACAACGCCGGCAAGCGGTGCCGGCGCGTGAGGTTTGCATTGTAGCGGCTGACGAAGACATTTCCGCGGCAGCGCTATGAAGTGACTTCGATGCCGCTTACCAGTGCGGCTTCGTGTCGTAATCGATCGTCAGCGGCGCGTGGTCGCTGAACTTGATGTCCTTGAAGATCGACGTGCGGCGCGCGGTGGCGGCAATGCCCGGCGTGGCGATCTGGTAATCGATACGCCACCCGACGTTCTTTGCATACGCCTGGCCGCGGTTGCTCCACCAGGTGTACTGCTCGGGGCGCGGGTCGAGCGTTCGGAACACATCCACATAGCCGACCTCGTCGAACAGCTTGGTCAGCCACGCGCGCTCTTCGGGCAGGCAGCCGGAGTTCTTCTGGTTGCCCTTCCAGTTCTTGATGTCGATTTCCTTGTGGACGATGTTGACGTCGCCGCACAGCACGACCTCGCGGCCCTTTTCGTGGCGCAGGTCCTTGAGGTGCTCCATGAACAGGTCCATGAAGCGGAACTTGGCCTGCTGGCGCTCTTCGCCGCTGGAGCCCGACGGCACGTAGACCGAGATGATCGACAGCTTGCCGTAGCGGGCCTCGACGTAGCGGCCTTCCGCATCGAACTCGCCGTTATCGAAGCCGATGATGACCTCGTCGGGCTTGTGGCGCGTGTAGATGCCCGCGCCGCTGTAGCCCTTCTTCACCGCGTGCTGGAACACGCCGTGGTAACCGTGCGGCGCCAGGAATTCAGGCGTCATGTCGTCTTGCGCGCATTTCAGTTCCTGCACGCAGACGAAATCGGCGTCCTGCTTGCCCATCCACTCGAAAAAGCCCTTGCTGGCAGCGGAGCGAACGCCGTTGAGGTTGGCGGAAATGATGCGTAACATGGCGGGACTTTTTTGCGGACCAGAGAAAAAAGATGAGCCAAAACAGCGAGTTGCGCCAATCCTTCATCCGCTTTGCGGTGGAAGCCGGCGTGCTGTCGTTCGGGGAATTCGTGACCAAGGCGGGGCGGACGTCGCCCTATTTCTTCAACGCCGGCAAGTTTGCTGACGGCGCACTGCTGGGCCAGGTCGCGCAATTCTATGCGAAAACCCTGCTCGACTCGGGCGTGGAGTTCGACATGCTGTTCGGGCCGGCATACAAGGGCATCACCCTGGCAAGCGCCACGGCCGTGGCATTGGCCGGGCTCGGACGCAACGTCGGCTTTGCGTACAACCGCAAGGAAGCCAAGGACCACGGCGAGGGCGGCAGCCTCGTCGGCGCCAAGCTGCAAGGGCGCGTGGTGATCGTCGATGACGTGATCTCTGCCGGCACCTCGGTGCGCGAATCGGTCGAGCTGATCCGCGCGGCGGGCGCCACGCCTGCGGCCGTGCTGATCCTCATGGACCGGATGGAGCGCAGCGGCAATGCGCAGGATATCGGCGAGCGCTCTGCTGTGCAGGATGTGCAGGCTCAATACGGTATGCCGGTTGTGTCGATTGCCAATCTGGATGACTTGCTGGGGTATCTGGATAGCGCCGGCGACCCGGCGCTGGCGGGGTATCGGGATAAGGCTGCGGCTTACCGGGACAAATACGGCGTTAGCGCTATCTGATTCTTCTTCGCGTTCGAGAAAACCCCGGTGGTGTTGTTCGCCGGGGTTTTGTTTTTTTTTTGGTACATCCCTTGTTTCACCCCCTGCCGGGGGCGACTCACTTTCTTTGTCTTGCCAAAG
>FLYJ01000072.1_pt1 | contig 27907 bp, 14 predicted proteins | sample 1122561 | NCBI WGS metagenome assembly FLYJ01 (sample SAMEA4346788, study PRJEB14843) | hot springs metagenome | biome: Terrestrial Biome; feature: Habitat; material: Sediment | place: India | collected 2012-06-12 | depth 1760 m
TTTTCCCCATCGTGTCGCACAACGGGCTGGCACGCATGGAGTTCGTGTCGTACCCCCTGTCCAACCCGCCGTTTGACGTCAAGGAATGTCAGCAGCGTGGTCTGACCTATCACTCGGCGCTGCGCGCAAAAGTGCGCCTGATCATCAACGACCGCGAGAACCCCACCAAGGTCAAGGAGATCAAGGAGCAGGAAGTCTACATGGGCGAAATCCCGCTCATGACGTCCACCGGCTCGTTCGTGATCAACGGCACGGAACGTGTGATCGTGTCCCAGCTGCACCGCTCGCCGGGCGTGTTCTTCGAGCACGACAAGGGCAAGACGCACAGCTCGGGCAAACTGCTGTTCTCGGCGCGGATCATTCCGTACCGCGGCTCGTGGCTCGACTTCGAATTCGACCCGAAGGACATCCTGTACTTCCGCGTCGACCGCCGCCGCAAGATGCCGGTGACGATCCTGCTGAAGTCGATCGGCCTGACGCCCGAGCAGATCCTGGCGCACTTCTTCGTGTTCGACAACTTCACGCTAAAGAGCGAAGGCGCGCTGATGGAATTCGTGCCCGAGCGTCTGCGCGGTGAAGTCGCTCGCTTCGACATTACCGACAAGAACGGCAAGGTCGTCGTCGAGAAGGACAAGCGCATCAACGCCAAGCACATCCGTGACCTGGACGCGGCCGGCACCAAGCTGATCAGCGTGCCGGAAGACTACCTGCTCGGCCGCGTGCTGGCGAAGAACATCGTCGATCCGGATACCGGCGAAGTCCTGGCCAACGCCAACGACGAACTCACCGAAGCCGTGCTCGAGAAGCTGCGCGACGCCGACGTGAAGGAAATCCAGACCCTGTACACGAACGATCTGGATCAGGGTCCGTACATCTCGTCCACGCTCCGCACCGACGACACCGCCGACCAGACCGCCGCGCGCATCGCCATCTACCGCATGATGCGCCCCGGCGAGCCGCCGACCGAAGACGCTGTCGAAGCGCTGTTCCAGCGTCTGTTCTACAGCGAAGATTCGTACGATCTGTCGCGCGTGGGCCGCATGAAGGTCAACAGCCGCCTGAACCGCCCGACCGGCGACGGCCCGATGGTGCTCACGGATGAGGACATCCTCGACACGATCAAGCTGCTGGTGAACCTGCGCAACGGCAAGGGTGAAGTCGACGATATCGACCACCTCGGCAACCGTCGCGTGCGCTGCGTCGGCGAACTGGCGGAAAATCAGTTCCGCGCAGGTCTGTCGCGCGTGGAGCGTGCCGTGAAGGAACGTCTGGGCCAGGCCGAGACGGAAAACCTGATGCCGCACGACCTGATCAACTCGAAGCCGATTTCGTCGGCGATCCGCGAGTTCTTCGGTTCGTCGCAGCTGTCGCAGTTCATGGACCAGACCAACCCGCTGTCGGAAGTCACGCACAAGCGTCGTATTTCGGCACTGGGTCCGGGCGGTCTGACGCGCGAGCGTGCGGGCTTTGAAGTCCGCGACGTGCACCCGACCCACTACGGCCGCGTGTGCCCGATCGAAACGCCGGAAGGCCCGAACATTGGTCTGATCAACTCGCTGGCACTGTATGCACGCCTGAACGACTACGGCTTCCTCGAAACGCCGTACCGCAAGGTCGAGAACGGCAAGGTGACCGACGAAGTGCATTACCTGTCGGCCATCGAGGAAGGCAAGTACGTGGTGGCGCAGGCCAACGCGACGGTGGACGAGGACGGCAACCTGATCGACGAACTGGTGTCGGCGCGTGAAGGCAGCGAGCGTGAGACCCGCATGGTCACGCCGGACCGCGTGCAGTACATCGACGTGGCGCCGTCGCAGATCGTGTCGGCTGCAGCCTCCCTGGTGCCGTTCCTTGAGCACGATGACGCGAACCGTGCACTGATGGGCGCAAACATGCAGCGCCAGGCCGTGCCTTGCCTGCGTGCGGACAAGCCGCTGGTCGGTACCGGCATCGAGCGCACCGTTGCGGTCGACTCGGGTACGGCCGTGCAGGCCACGCGCGGCGGCGTCGTCGACTATGTCGATGCCAACCGCGTGGTGATCCGCGTAAACGACGACGAAGCCGTGGCCGGTGAAGTCGGCGTGGATATCTACAACCTGATCAAGTACACGCGTTCGAACCAGAACACGAACATCAACCAGCGTCCGATGGTCAAGGTGGGCGACCACGTGGCCCGCGGCGACGTGATCGCCGACGGCGCCTCGACCGACCTGGGCGAGCTCGCGCTCGGCCAGAACATGCTGGTCGCGTTCATGCCCTGGAACGGCTACAACTTCGAGGATTCGATCCTGATCTCGGAGCGCGTGGTGGCCGAAGACCGCTACACCTCGATCCACATCGAGGAACTGTCGGTCGTGGCCCGCGACACGAAGCTCGGACCGGAAGAAATCACGCGCGACATCTCGAACCTGGCCGAGGCGCAGCTGGCTCGCCTGGACGAATCGGGCATCACGTACATCGGCGCGGAAGTCGAAGCTGGCGACGTGCTGGTCGGCAAGGTCACGCCCAAGGGCGAGACCCAACTGACGCCGGAAGAAAAGCTGCTGCGTGCGATCTTCGGCGAGAAGGCGTCCGACGTGAAGGACACCTCGCTGCGCGTGCCTTCGGGCATGAGCGGTACCGTGATCGACGTGCAGGTCTTCACGCGTGAAGGCGTGACGCGCGACAAGCGTGCCCAGTCCATCATCGACGAAGAGCTGAAGCGCTACCGCCTGGATCTGAACGACCAGCTGCGTATTGTGGAAGGCGATGCCTTCCAGCGTCTGGAGCGTCTGCTGATCGGCAAGGTGGCCAACGGTGGTCCGAAGAAGCTGGCCAAGGGCACCGCGCTCACGAAGGAATACCTGGACGACCTCGACAAGTGGCACTGGTTCGACATCCGCCCGGCGGACGACGACGTGGCCACCCAGCTCGAAGCCGTGAAGGAAGCCATCGAGCAGAAGCGTCACGACTTCGACCTCGCGTTTGAAGAGAAGCGCAAGAAGCTCACGCAAGGCGACGAACTGCCGCCGGGCGTGATCAAGATGGTCAAGGTGTACCTGGCCGTGAAGCGTCGACTGCAGCCTGGCGACAAGATGGCAGGCCGTCACGGTAACAAGGGTGTCGTGTCGAAGATCACCCCGATCGAAGACATGCCGTACATGGCTGACGGTACGCCGGCAGACATCGTGCTGAACCCGCTGGGCGTGCCTTCGCGGATGAACGTGGGCCAGATTCTCGAGACCCACCTGGGCTGGGCCGCACGCGGCCTGGGCGAGCGCATCGGCAACATGCTGAAGGCGCAAGCCAAGGCTGCCGAGATCCGCAAGCTGCTGAACCAGATCTACAACGAAAGCGGCAAGACCGAAGATCTGGACAGCCTGTCGGACGCCGAGATCCTGGAGCTGGCCGAGAACCTGAAGAAGGGCGTGCCGTTTGCGACACCGGTGTTCGACGGTGCGCACGAGGACGAGATCAAGCGCATGCTGGATCTGGCCTACCCGGACGACATCGCCAAGGAAAAGGGCCTGACCGCTTCCAAGCAGCAGGTCACGCTGTACGACGGTCGAACCGGTGAAGCCTTCGAGCGTCCGGTCACGCTGGGCGTGATGCACATGCTGAAGCTGCACCACCTGGTCGACGACAAGATGCATGCGCGTTCGACCGGTCCGTACTCGCTGGTGACACAGCAGCCGCTGGGCGGTAAGGCCCAGTTCGGTGGCCAGCGTTTCGGTGAAATGGAAGTGTGGGCGCTGGAAGCGTACGGCGCGTCGTACGTGCTGCAGGAAATGCTGACCGTGAAGTCGGATGACGTGAACGGCCGGACCAAGGTGTACGAGAACATCGTCAAGGGCGAGCACTCGATCGATGCCGGCATGCCGGAGTCGTTCAACGTGCTGGTGAAGGAAATCCGCTCGCTGGGTATCGACATCGACCTCGAGCGCAACTGAGCGCCGATGGGATGGGGGCGCGGCAGCACGATTGCCGCGCTCCGGTAACAGCAGCCATTGACGAAGATTTAGGGCCGGTGCCCTGGTAGCCGGGGTGCCAGCCTCAAACTCAAGGAGTTTGGAATGAAAGCATTGCTCGACCTATTCCGTCAGGTACAGCAAGAAGAGCAGTTCGACGCGATCAAGATTGGCCTCGCGTCGCCGGAGAAAATCCGTTCGTGGTCGTACGGCGAAGTCAAGAAGCCCGAGACCATCAACTACCGCACGTTCAAGCCTGAGCGCGACGGCCTGTTCTGCGCCAAGATCTTTGGCCCGATCAAGGACTACGAGTGCCTGTGCGGCAAGTACAAGCGCCTGAAGCACCGTGGCGTGATCTGCGAGAAGTGCGGCGTGGAAGTGACGCTGGCCAAGGTGCGCCGCGAGCGCATGGGCCACATCGAACTGGCTGCGCCCACCGCGCACATCTGGTTCCTGAAGTCTCTGCCGTCGCGTCTGGGCATGGTGCTCGACATGACGCTGCGCGACATCGAGCGCGTGCTGTACTTCGAGGCATTCGTCGTGGTCGAGCCGGGCATGACCCCGCTCAAGAAGAGCCAGATCATGTCGGAAGACGACTACCTGGCCAAGTGCGACGAGTACGGCGAGGGTGAGTTCGTCGCCATGATGGGCGCCGAAGGCATCCGCGAGCTGCTGCGCGGCATCGACATCGAGAAGCAGATCGAGACGATCCGCGCCGAGCTGCAGGCCACGGGCTCGGAAGCCAAGATCAAGAAGTTCGCCAAGCGCCTGAAGGTGCTCGAGGCATTCCAGCGTTCGGGCATCAAGCCGGAGTGGATGATCCTCGAAGTGCTGCCGGTGCTGCCGCCAGAACTGCGTCCGCTGGTGCCGCTGGACGGCGGCCGTTTCGCCACGTCGGACCTCAACGACCTGTATCGCCGCGTGATCAACCGGAACAACCGTCTGAAGCGTCTGCTGGAGCTGAAGGCGCCGGAGATCATCGTGCGCAACGAAAAGCGCATGCTGCAGGAAGCCGTGGATTCGCTGCTGGACAACGGCCGTCGCGGCAAGGCGATGACCGGCGCCAACAAGCGTCCGCTGAAGTCGCTGGCGGAAATGATCAAGGGTAAGGGCGGTCGTTTCCGTCAGAACCTGCTGGGCAAGCGCGTGGACTACTCGGGCCGTTCGGTCATCGTGGTGGGCCCGACGCTGAAGCTGCATCAGTGCGGCCTGCCCAAGCTGATGGCGCTCGAGCTGTTCAAGCCGTTCATCTTCCACAAGCTGGAAACGATGGGCATCGCCACCACGATCAAGGCGGCGAAGAAGGAAGTGGAAAGCCAGACCCCGGTGGTGTGGGACATCCTCGAAGAGGTGATCCGTGAACACCCGGTGATGCTGAACCGTGCGCCGACGCTGCACCGTCTGGGTATCCAGGCGTTCGAGCCGGTGCTGATCGAAGGCAAGGCCATCCAGCTGCATCCGCTGGTCTGCGCGGCGTTCAACGCCGACTTCGACGGTGACCAGATGGCCGTTCACGTTCCGCTGTCGCTCGAAGCGCAGATGGAAGCGCGCACGCTGATGCTGGCGTCGAACAACGTGCTGTTCCCGGCCAACGGCGATCCGTCGATCGTGCCGTCGCAAGACGTGGTGCTGGGTCTGTACTACGCGACCCGCGACAAGATCAACGGCAAGGGCGAGGGCATGACCTTCGCCGACATCTCGGAAGTCATCCGCGCCTACGAGAACAAGGAAGTCGAACTGGCTTCGCGCGTGAACGTGCGGATCACCGAGTACGAACTGGTGAACCCGGAAGCCGACGGCGACGCCCGTTTTGCGCCGAAGATCACGCTGCAGTCGACCACGGTCGGCCGCGCGATCCTGTCGGAGATCCTGCCGAAGGGTCTGCCGTTCTCGGTGCTGAACAAGCCGCTGAAGAAGAAGGAAATCTCGCGCCTGATCAACACGGCATTCCGCAAGTGCGGTCTGCGCGAAACCGTGATCTTCGCTGACAAGCTGCTGCAGTCTGGCTTCCGCCTGGCAACGCGCGCCGGTATCTCGATCGCCATCGACGACATGCTGGTGCCGCCGGCCAAGGAGAAGATCATCGCCGAGGCCGCCGCCAAGGTGAAGGAATACGACAAGCAGTACATGTCGGGTCTGGTGACGGACCAGGAGCGTTACAACAACGTCGTGGACATCTGGGGCGCCGCCGGCGACCAGGTGGGCAAGGCGATGATGGAGCAGCTCCAGACCGAAGACGTGGTCGACCGCCACGGCAACACCGTCAAGCAGGAGTCGTTCAACTCCATCTACATGATGGCCGACTCGGGCGCACGGGGTTCCGCGGCGCAGATCCGCCAGCTCGCCGGTATGCGTGGCCTGATGGCCAAGCCGGACGGCTCGATCATCGAAACGCCGATTACCGCGAACTTCCGCGAAGGCCTGAACGTTCTGCAGTACTTCATCTCGACCCACGGTGCACGTAAGGGTCTGGCCGATACGGCACTGAAGACCGCGAACTCGGGTTACCTGACCCGTCGTCTGGTCGACGTGACGCAGGATCTGGTGGTGGTGGAAGACGATTGCGGCACCTCCAACGGCGTGGCTATGAAGGCCTTGGTCGAGGGTGGTGAAGTGATCGAAGCCCTGCGTGACCGTATCCTCGGCCGCGTCACGGCCAACGACGTGGTGAACCCGGAAACGCAGGAAACCGCGATCGAAGCCGGCACGCTGCTTGACGAAGACCTCGTCGACCTGATCGATTCGATCGGCGTGGACGAAGTCAAGGTCCGCACGCCGCTGACCTGCGACACGCGCTACGGCCTGTGCGCCAAGTGCTACGGCCGCGACCTTGGCCGCGGCACGCTGGTGAACTCGGGTGAAGCGGTGGGCGTGATCGCCGCGCAGTCGATCGGCGAGCCGGGCACGCAGCTGACGATGCGTACGTTCCACATCGGTGGTGCGGCATCGCGTGCGGCAGTGGCGTCGAGCGTGGAAGCGAAGGCCACCGGTACCGTGCGCTTCACGGCGACCATGCGTTACGTCACCAACGCGAAGGGCGAGCAGATCGTCATCTCGCGTTCGGGCGAAGCGCTGATCACCGATGACCACGGCCGTGAGCGCGAGCGCCACAAGATTCCGTACGGCGCAACGCTGCTGGTGCAGGATGGCCAGGCCATCAAGGCCGGCACGCAGCTCGCCACGTGGGATCCGCTGACGCGTCCGATCATTTCGGAGTACTCGGGCACCATCAAGTTCGAGAACGTCGAAGAGGGCGTGACCGTCGCCAAGCAGATGGACGAAGTGACCGGCCTGTCGACGCTGGTGGTGATCGACGCCAAGCGTCGCACCTCGGCTTCGAAGGGCATCCGTCCGCAGGTGAAGCTGCTCGATTCGTCGGGCGCCGAAGTGAAGATCCCGGGCACGGACCACTCCGTGACCATCGGCTTCCAGGTGGGCGCGCTGATCACCGTGAAGGACGGTCAGCAAGTGCACGTGGGTGAAGTGCTCGCACGTATTCCGACCGAATCGCAGAAGACGCGTGACATTACCGGTGGTCTGCCGCGTGTGGCCGAGCTGTTCGAAGCGCGTTCGCCGAAGGACGCCGCCGTGCTGGCGGAAGTCACCGGTACCGTCTCGTTCGGCAAGGACACCAAGGGCAAGCAGCGCCTGGTGATCACGGACCTCGACGGCAACGCCCACGAGTTCCTGATTGCCAAGGAAAAGCAGGTGCTGGTGCACGACGGCCAAGTCGTCAACAAGGGCGAGATGATCGTCGAAGGCCCGGCCGACCCGCACGACATCCTGCGTCTGAAGGGGGTGGAAGAACTGGCGACCTACATCGTCGACGAAGTGCAAGACGTGTACCGTCTGCAAGGCGTGAAGATCAACGACAAGCACATCGAGGTGATTGTTCGTCAGATGCTGCGCCGCGTGCAGATCGTCGATGTGGGCGACACCAAGTTCATCCCGGGTGAACAGGTGGAGCGCTCGGAGCTGCTCGACGAGAACGACCGCGTGATCGCGGAAGGCAAGCGTCCGGCAACGTACGAGAACCTGCTGCTGGGTATCACGAAGGCGTCGCTGTCGACCGACAGCTTCATCTCGGCGGCGTCGTTCCAGGAAACCACGCGCGTGCTGACCGAAGCCGCCATCATGGGCAAGGTCGACGACCTGCGTGGTCTGAAGGAAAACGTCATCGTCGGCCGCCTGATCCCGGCGGGTACCGGTCTGGCTTACCACCGCGCCCGCAAGGCCAAGGAAGCCGCCGACCGCGACCGCGCGGCAGCGATCGCCGAGGAAGAAGCCGCTTCGATCTTCGAGACGCCTGTCGCTCACCAGGAGGAAGGCGGCGCAGCCTGAAGCCAGGCAGCGTCCTTCGCATCAAAAGCCCGGCCCCTTTTGGGGTGCCGGGCTTTTTTCTTTTGCCCCCGCGGCTCGCATCGCACCGCGGGCATGGCGCTGCTGGAAGATCGCCGGCACCGGCCAACACCGCTGCACCGTGGCCTCAAACCGGACCGGTGCTGTTGTATTTACCCGTTTTTTCCGCACGTTAACCCGCCTTAACATGCCTGCCGCTATGATCTCGCGGTTATAGACCGGCACATTCTGCAATCGCCGGCCCTCCTCAGTCTTGCCGACGATTCCTCCATGAAGCTCACACGCAAGCAGATCGCCGCCGGCGCGATTGTCCTGGTGGCTGCCGGTGCGGCAGTGGTGCAGATGGTCTGGCACCCGTTTGGCCGCACGCGCGCGCTGCACGCCCGCCAGGTCCAGCTCGACCTGACCTACCCCGATGCGCTCATCGACAGCCAGAGCCTGTCGCAACTGCCGCGCGACGTGCTGCGTGTGCCGCTGCTGCGCGACGTCCTGACCGAAGATTTCGTCGCCTATTACGAAGGCAACGAAGACCGCCTCTCGGTGGCCGGTGCGCTGCGCCGTCTGGCGTACGAGCAGAAGCTCGACCTGGCCGAGACCGTGCTCAGGCACGTGTTTGACGAGCCCGCGCGCGTGATGCTGTGGCGCGGCCCGGACGACAAGCTGCGCTACTGGGTGCTCTCCATGCAGCGCAACGGCCTGGCCAAGGCGCTGGAAGCCGTCGCCACCGTGGCAACGAGCGATGCGCAGCTCAGCAAGGTCGCCGATGGGCTGGGTGATTCGGGCGCGCCGGTCTATGCGCTCAGGCTTTCGGCCACGCGTTCGATCCTGATTGCCAGCAAGGGCGACCGGCTGATCGCGCTGTCCGAGCCGGGCATGCTGCTGGACAAGGACGGCAAGCCGATTGCCAAGCAGGCGAACGCGCTGGCGGCGCTGTTCTCCAACGATGCGGACAAGCGCAACGTGCAGGGCACGGCGTACGCGCTGCCCGCGCAGCAGCCGACGGGCCATCACGTTGTGGTGAGCGCCAACTATCTGTCGTTCGGCTATCAGCAGTACTTCCCCGGCATTGAAGCGCTGCGTTTCGACTTCGGTGCGGGCAAAGACGGCGTGGGCAACGGCTGGCAGAGCGCCGCGCTCATCGACCCGGCCCGGTTGTCGGCCAAGTGGGACAACGCCGGACTCTGGCGCGCGCTGCCGTCTGACCCTGCCGCGTGCGCCACGCTGCCGGTCGACTGGAAGGCCGCCGGCACGCTGCTGAAGTCCGTGGCGGGCGACGCCAAGGAAATCAGCGACGCCGCCGCGCATGTCGGCGATGCATTTGCGGGCCCGGCGGCTGCGTGCTGGTACGGCAAGTCGTCGCTGGTGGCGCCGTTGTTCGTGGCGAAGCTGGCATCGGCGTCGCAGGCCGAGGCGGTCAAGCCGGCGCTCGGCGCGCTGTTCGGCCAGATTGTCGGTTCGTACGAAGCCAAGGCGCAGGCCGACGACAAGTCCGGTCCGTACAAGCGCCTGCCGGTGACGACAAAGCAAGGCCCCGCCAACGCCACGCTGTGGCAGCGCCCGGTCAGCGCGCGCTACGGTACAGCGCAATCGGCTGGCGCACCGTTTGCGGCGCAGCTGTCGGCGGATCGCTACTTCCCGGTCACGCTGGCGATTGCGGGTGACGTGGTCGTGTTCTCGCCGGACGCGCGCCTCGTTGAAGACGCCCTGGCGGTGCTCGCCAAGCGCTTCCCCGCCGTGGCAGATAGCCTGCCGAAGGACAAGACCGATCGCATCGTCCTGACGATGACGCCCGCAGCGCTCGCGCCGCTGGTTCGCCGCGAAGCCGCGGCCGCGCTGCCCGCCGATCAGGAAGCGGTGTTCCTGAACGCGGCACAGACGCATCTGTTTCCGAAGCTGAAAGCACTGTCGCGGTACGCGCCGGTATCGCTGGCGCTGGACGGCGGTGTGCCGTCGGCGCGCGGCTGGGTGCCGGTGACGTGGCTGTCGAGCGGCCGCGGTCTGCCTGCCGGTGGCGATGGCACGCCGCCCCCGGCTGACGCAACGGCAGCGCAAGCCCCGTCGGCCGACGCGCCCGCCACAGTGGCTGCGGCGCCCGCCTCCGAAGACAACACCAGCATGCAGCAATGACGTTGCGCGCCCAGGCCGCCGCGTTGAACCGCCGCCGTTGGTTGACGGCGGCGGGCGCCTGCCTGCTCGCTCCGTCTGTGCATGCGCTGTCGGGCTGGGCCGACACGGCTCCGGCGGATGCCGATGCCCTTACGGCGGACCAATCGAGCGTGTTTCGCGCGTGGTTCGTTCGCATCGTCAACGAGCAGCTTCGCCAAGGCCCGACCCCGCGCTGGACGCACCGTGACTGCGCCGGCCTCGTGCGCTTTGCCGCCGGCGAGGCGCTGCGCCCCCACGACGCCCGCTGGCTGCGCGCCAACGGCATGCGCGATGCGGAATCCACACGGCAACTGCCGCCCGAGCTGAATCTCACGCCCGCCCAACGCACGCTTACGCAGCGGTGGGCACGCTTCGATGGCAGCACCGGCGCGTATGTCTCGGCGCTGGGGCTCATCCAGCAGAACAGCCGCTTCATCGCCAAGGACGTCAACCAGGCGCTCCCGGGCGATCTGCTCTTCTTCGATCAAGGCGACGACCAGCATCTGATGATCTGGATGGATCGCTACATCGCTTACCACACCGGCACCGTCACCCGCACCGACAACGGCCTGCGCGCGGTCCCGGTTTCTGAACTGATGCAATGGAAAGACTCGCGCTGGCAGCCGCAGAGCGGCAACCCCAACTTCATCGGCGTGTTTCGTCTGGCCTTTTTGACACGGTAGAAAAACGCATGCGCAACCGTTGGCTGTCGTTCAATCTCGTTGCCGCCGTCTGCGTGACGGTGCTGGCGTTGGTCGCTTCGGTGCCCGCAGCGCACGCGGCAGACGCGCCGAACCCAACGCTGTTCGACGTACCGGGCAGCGGCTACGAGCCGATCAAGGGCCAGCCGTTCTTCCTGCTCTCCGATGCGAGCTACGGCACCGATCAGGAAGCGCTGGTCCGCCTCGAAGCCCCGGGCCGCGAATACAAGGACGAACTCTCCCGCTACGGCGGCGCAGACATCCTCGTCTACCGCGTGCCGCAGCCGCTGGAGTTTCTGAAGGCGCAGAAGAACCTGCACCGCATCGACGTCAAGGCCAACTACACGGGCGAAGGCCTGGCCAACACGCTCGCCTATCTGTGGGACAACTGGACGCGCCAAGCCCGCCGTGCCTGGCAGCGCGTGTTGTCGTTCGCCACACGCAGCAAGGCCGTGGAGACCGCGCCGCAGTTCAGCATGGGCGACCAGATGACCGCGCCCACGCGCTTCTCGAACAACCCGCAATACGCGCCGCTCAAGGGCTACGAGCTGCTGGGCCGCTTCCGCTACCCGATCTGGGATGCCAAGCCGATCGCGCCGCCCAAGGACGTGAAGCTCGAAGGCAGCAGCAGCGAATGGATGCCGCAGAACGCCGGCAACGTGATGATCCCGGTCGGCAAGCTGCCGGCGGGTCTGTACATCGTTGAAGCCGTGATTGGGGCGTACCGTGCGCACACGCTGCTATTCGTGTCGGACACCGTGGCCGTCACCAAGGGCACGTCGCAAGGGATGATGGTGTGGACGGCCGAACGCAAGAGCGGCAAGCCCGTCGGCGGCGCGTCGGTGAGCTGGACGGACGGCGTCGGTGTGCTGGCCTCGGGCACCACCGAAGCGGACGGCACGGCCGATCTGCGTCACGTGTCGCCTGAACGCAGCTACGTGATCGGCAGCGACCGCGCGGGCGGCGTGTTCATCTCCGAGAATTTCTATTACGACAGCGAGATCTACAACACCAAGCTGTACGCCTTCACCGATCGCCCGCTGTATCGGCCGGGCGACGAAGTGAGCGTCAAGTTCATCGGCCGCAATTTCAAGAACGCGACCGAGTCGACCGCGCCGGCGGCCGGCGACATCAAGTTGCAAGTGCTCGACCCGAACGGTGCGCCTGTGGCTACGACGACCACGCGCCTGACGGGCGAGACGGGCGCTGACGCGCGCTTTACGCTGCCGTCCAACGCGCCGGCCGGCGGCTACTCGCTGCGCTTCGACTACAACGGCGGCACCTACGGCGGCGCCTTCCGTGTGGCTGAATACATCAAGCCGCACTTTGACGTGAACCTGTCGCTCGACAAGGCCAGCTACGGCACGGGCGAAGCGGTCAAGGGCAAGATCAGCCTGCGCTATCCGGACGGCAAGCCGGTCAAGAACGGCAAGGTGTCGGTCAGCCTGCGCGCGCAACAGGTGACGATGGTGGAGGGCGAGCTGCGTTACGCGGGCCTGTTCCCCGTCAAGCTGGAGCAGCAGGAGCTTGTCACCGATGGCGACGGCAACGCCAAGCTGGAGCTGCCCGCCGCCAAGGAACCGAGCCGCTACGTCGTGACCGTGTTTGCCAACGATGGCGCGGCGTACCGCGTGAAGGTCACGCGCGAATTGCTGATCGCCCGTGGCGCGACGCCGTACAAGCTGTCGACCACGTCGAACTTCACCACGCCGGGGCAGAACGTGTCGTTCACGCTCACGCCGATGCCGGTTGTGGGTGGCGCAAGCGGTGCCAGCGCGCCGCCCGCCAAGTGGGACCTGGTGCGCCTGGAAACGCGTACCCGCACGGAAGGCACGCTCGCGCCGGATGCCAAGGGCAACGCCACGTTCCCGGTCAAGTTTGACCAGCCGGGCTCATACACGCTGTCGGTGCGTGATGCTGCTGGCAACCTGCTCGCCGCATCGAGCCACTGGGTGGCCGGCGACGGCGTGCAGACCGTGCCGGGCAACATCGAGATGGTGTTCGACCGCGATCGCTACCAGATTGGCGACACGGCCGAAGCGCTGATCACGTTCCCCCTGCCGGTGGACGACGCGCTGCTCACGCTCGAGCGCGACAAGGTCGAGCGCCACGCCCTGCTCACGCGCGGCGGCGAATGGCTGAGCCTGCAGAAGGTCACGCCGTCGCAGTACCGCGCGCGCATCAAGATCGGTGCAGAGTTCGCGCCCAACATGACGTTCTCAGTGCTGTACGTGCGCGACGGCGACATGGTGTTCCAGAACGCCGGCATCGTCGTCACGCAACCGACGCTGGACCTGGGCGTGCATGCGGACAAGGCCGTCTACGCGCCGGGCGAGACCGTCACGCTGGACCTGACCAGCGCGCTGGCGGGCAAGCCTGTGCCGGCCAACCTGACCGTCTCGGTGGTCGACGAAATGATCTACGTGCTGCAGCCTGAAGTGGCGCCCAGCATCGTCGACTTCTTCTATCACCCGCGCCGCAACAGCGTGCGCACCACGTCGAGCCAGAGTTTCATCAGCTATGACCTCGCGCTTGCGTCGCTGCCGGGCAAGCCGGGCGGCACGTACGGCCGTCATAACGAGCGCGGCGTGAAGGTGCTCGAACGCCCGCGCCGCGACGAGAAGGACACCGCTGCCTGGGTCGCCAACCTGCAGACCGGCGCCGATGGCCGTGCGCGCATGACCTTCAAGATGCCGGATTCGCTGGCGCGCTGGCGCATCACGGTGCGCGCGGTGTCCACCACCGGCACATCGGACGGCATCGTTGGCCAGCGCACGGCGAGCATCCGCTCCGACAAGCCGCTGTACCTCAAGTGGACCGGCCCGCAGCGCTTCCGCGAAAGCGATCAGCCGCGCCTGGACATGGTCGCCTTCAACCAGACCGACAAGGACATCACCGCCGACTGGATCGTCTCGGGCGCCGGCCTGAACATCAACCAGCGCGTGACGCTCAAGCGCGGCGCCAACTACCTGCGCGCGCCCGTCACGGCGCTGCAGGCGGGTGTGGTCAATGCCGAGCTGAAGCAGGACGACAAGGTGTCGGACCGCCTGCAGACCACGCTCAGGCTGGATGCGACCGGCTGGCTGGCGGACCGCGAAAACGTCGTCCCGCTCACGCAGTTGCAAGGCACGCGCCTGCCGCTGGGCCTGCCCGCCGATGCGCGCGACGTGCGTCTGCGCGTGGTCGGCAACACGGCCAGCCAGTTTGCTCGTGTGGCCGATGACCTCATCGAATATCCGTACGGTTGCGCCGAGCAGACCGCCAGCCGGCTGATTCCGCTGGCACTGGCCCAGCAGAGTCTGGCGGCCACTGGCACGCGCCTCGGCGACGGCGGCCCGGCCGGCACCCAGGGCGTCGACGCGCTGCTGCGCACGCAACGCCAGCGTCTGGCCCTGCTGGCCGGCACCAACGGCACCTTCGGCTGGTGGGGCGAGCTGACCACCAGTAGCGCGCTGATCACGTCGTATGCGTATTACGCGGATTGGCTTGCCAGCCGTTCAGTCGGCATCAGCCTGCCGGCAGACAACTGGAAGCAGGTGCTCGAAGCCTACAAGCGCACCAGCCAGAACGAGCCGCTGCTGCACCGCGCGCTGGCGCTGTGGTTCGCCAACGAGATGGGCTTGCCCGTGGCGACGCCGCTGTCGGGCGTGGCGAACGAGCTTGCGCCCAGCGGCGGTAAGGCGCCCAAGGCCTCGGCCGACGCCGACCCCGCCGCGGGCGACAGCCTGATCTTCGTGGCGCCGGATTCGCCGCGCGGCCGTCAGGTGGCGACGGTGCTGACGGCACAGCTGATGCGCCAAGTCGGCCAGCCGGTGCCGGAAGCGCTGGTCTCCGCTGACATCGCCGCGCGCAATGCGTTGGCTGCCGACACTTCTCCGCTGGTGCAAAGCCTGCTGCTGATGGGCGGTGGCCGCTCGGCTGCCGACCCGGCACCGCTGCTGGCCCGCGCCAGCGCCGCCATGCCGACGATGGATCGCGCTGTGGCGCTGGTCTGGCTGCAGAAGGGTTTGGGCGGCCTGCAAGGCGCCAGCGTTGCCACCATCCAGCCCGCCGTCTCGGCGGGCGGCTGGCTGGCGACGCGCTCGCCGGTCGGTGTGCCGACGTGGCGCTGGACCGGCGCGCAAGCCCCCGCCGCGCTGGACCTGACGACGGCGCCGACCGATGTGACCACGCAATCGGCCATCGTGTCGTACCGCAGCCGCGCGCCGGAAGCGTCCAGGCTGCCGATCACGGTCGAGCGCAAGCTGTATCGCCTGGAGCCGACGGACGCGCCCAAGGCCGACACGAAGGCCGCCAAGCAGCCCGTAGCCGGCGCGGGCAGCACCAGCGGCATCACGCTCAAGGCCAAGCCGGTCAAGCCGGGCGACACGCTCGACAGCAATGCGCTCTACGTCGACGAGGTCGTGCTGACGCCGCGCCAGGGCACGTACCGCTACGGCCTGGTCGAGGTGCCGCTGCCGCCGGGCGCCGAAGTGGAGGCCACCACGTGGGGCATCCAGATCGACGGGCTGAAGGGTGAGCCGAACGAAGGCAACGGCCCGCAGCCGTTCGAGCGCAAGGCCGCGTATGAAATGGGTCAGCTCTCGTACAACCAGCCGGTGCCCGCGCTGGAGCGCCCGACCGTGCTGCGGCAGCTCGTGCGCTTCTCGCTGCCGGGCCGCTTTGCGCTGCCGCCGGTGCGCTACTTCCGCATGTACCAGCCGGAAGCCAAGGCGTTCCAGGGCGACGGCAAGACGGCCAGCTATCCGTTCAAGGTGGAGTGATCGGCGATGCCTTCCCGCCTGCTTGCGCGCGGTGTGCTGACCGGCCTGCTCTGGGCTGGCGGCGCGCTCGCGCTTGCCGGGCAGGCCGGACACGCCATCGCCGCGCCGGTTGGCCAGCCGGTTCCGCCACTGAAATATGCCGCGTTGCAGGGCGATGACGCCAAGCTCTGGCAGTTCAGCGCTGACCCCGCCGGCGGCATGCCGCAAGCCACTGCGTTGCCGCGCGACACCGAAACACCGCTCGGCAGCGTCTGGAAACTCTTCGTCTACAGCTACCTCGTCTCGCGCCGCATCAGCACGCCCGACTACACGTGCCACGGTAACGACCCCGAAGAGGTCTACTGCTGCACCGCCGGCAACAGCATCGACCGCGAGCGCGCGCTCATCCAGTCGTGCGGACGCTATTTCGAACCGGCGCGTCTCGGACTGGACCGCGCGGATTGGCGGCGCTTCTGGCAGCAAGCCGCGTCGCCCACGTGGCTGCGCGAGCTGCGAGCCATGCAGCCGACGCATCGCGTGCCGGTCGCCGATCTGCTCGCGGCATTGCGCAGCGTGCCGGCGGAGGGCCGCGAGACCGCCGCGCAAACGCTCATTTCCGTGCTGACCATCGGGCGGGGCGAGGGCACGGTCTCGCACTTCGGTGGCCTGCTGCGCGCCAAGACGTGGACGATGCCCGACCCGCAGCGGCCGGGCGCGTCAATCGGCGGGGCCGCGGGCTGGCTGGCCGACGGCACGCCCGTCTGGCTCGGCGGTGCCGGATCGAGCAACCAGGTGCTGGCCGCTGCCGCACCGCGCCTGACGCCGCTGATCGAACGGACGCCCGTGCCCGACGACGATGCCTGTGTCGAGGTGGACTTCTTTGCGCGCTATCCGATTCGCGAGGTGCGCGACGCCAGCGGCAAGCCGGTCGCCGCCGGTCGCCTGGAAGGCCGCTACGCCGTGCGCTTCGTCAACGGCAACACGCTGCCGATCGAGAGCCGGGGCGAGTTGACGCTCGCGCGCCCGAACAACGTGCCCGTCATCACTGGCCGCCTGGGCATGAACGATTACGTGGCGCGCGTGGTCGAGCGCGAAGGCGAGCTTGCCGAGCCGCAGGCCGCGCGTGCGTTGGCCGTGGCGGCGCGCAGCTACCTCGTGCAGCACGCCTCGCGTGACAAGGGCTGCTACCGCATCGCCGACAGCTCACGCACGCAGCGCGTGCTGCCGCGCCCGCCGCAGGCCGCTGCGCGCAACGCAGCCGAATTTACTGACGCGCTGGTGCTGACCGGCCAGTCCGTGCAGTACCACGGCACCATCAGCGCGCGCGGCCAGATGAGCTGGACCGCGGCGCGCGCCGCCGCGCAACGCGGCCAGGGGTTCGACGCGATCCTCGCGCAGTGGTGGCCGCAGGCGACGCTCACGTCGTTCCAGAGCCCGGTGGGGGGAGATTGCTCACCGGTGGCGGGTGCGCAGCAGTGGCTGCAGGCGCGCGCGCCGGGTTGGTCGGCCCGCCTGGCTGCCGAGCCGGGTTACGAGGCGCCGCCGCTGCCCGCCGTGTGCGTCGTGCACGAGGGCCGGCCGTACGCTGATGCACGCCGCAACCGGCTCTACGTGCACCGGCTTGCGACCGAGGAAGACCGCATCGCGCTGACGCACGAATATCTGCACCTTGCCTTTGCGCGCCACCCGCGCGGGCAGGACGAACAGTTTGTCGAGGCGATGGCGCGTCGCCTGATCCGAGGGGAGGGTTTGCTGTGAAGAGTGGGATGACGCGCTTGGCGCTGGGCACCGTTGCGCTGCTGCTGGCCGCTTCGGCGCTGGCTGAGCCGGTGGCCGATCTGGAAGGGCCGATCGGCGGCTGGCGCAACAGCAAGCTGACCAACGAGCTGGAGCAATACACCGCGGCGTATCCAAAACCGCCCGTGGACCGTGGCGCGCAAAAGTACCGCACGCTCATCGCCGGACGCCTCCGCGCGGCCGGCAAGCAACGCCGCCCGCCGGTGCTTGTCGTCAACGGCAACGCCATGCCGCTGTATGGCGATGGCGAAGGCCGCTTCGCCCGCCCCTGGGCGTTCGGCCCGGGCTCGAACAGCGTCGAAATCGTCAGTGCCGACGGCCAGTCGCGCCAACGCCTGCAGTTCTACGAGGCGGACACCACCAAGACGTCGGCCAAGCTGCGCGCCATCCTCACGTGGGACGACCCGCGCGCCGAGGTCGACATGCACGTCATTTCGCCGATTGGCGATCACGCGTTCTGGGCGCAACCGCTGCTGTCCGACGGCGGCGGCCTCGACGTGGACAGCGTCGACGGTGCCGGGCCGGAGATCTTCTCGACCGCCGCGCCGCGCCCCGGCGTGTGGCTGTTCTACGTGAACTACTGGGGCAACTTCAACGCCGGCGGCTACAACTTCGACGAAAAAGCGCACGACCGCGATCTCATCACCGCGCAACTGACGCTCATCTATAACGAGAACACGCCCAACGAGCGGCGCGAGTTCGTGACCGTACCGCTGCGCAAGATCGGTGAGCTGGCGCTGATGAAATCGATCCGCTTCTAAGGCGATCCGCATGACGCTTTCCACTTTCCGTCTTGCCGTCGCGATTGCGCTGGCCACGTTTGCGGCCGCGGGCAGCGTGCTCGCGCAAACCGACACCGGCAATGTCGAGATCGCCGCGCCGCTCAACGGCTGGCGCAATTCCGCGGGCGACGAGTCCCGCTACACGCAGGACGTGCATTACCCGGCGGTGTCGGTGTCCACGCCGCAAGGGCAGGGCGTGGCGTCGATGATCGCCGGGCGCATCCGCAACCAGCCGAAGGCGGCCGCAGCAACCGACGAGAACAAGCCGCGCCGCCGCCGTGGCGCCGATGGCGCGTCGGTCGGCACGCTGATCGTCAACGGCGTGGCCATGCCGCAGCGCATCGAGGCCGACGGCACGTTCTCGCGTCCGTACGCATTTGGCGCGGGCAGCAACAGCGTCGAGGTGCGCAGCGCGCGCGGCGACGCCAAGCGCGTGCAGTTCTACGACAGCTACACCGGCAAGCAGCGTCCGCGCTTGCGCGTGGTCCTCGCGTGGGACACCGACGGCACCGATCTCGACCTGCATGTCATCTCGCCCGACGGTCAGCACGCCTGGTACGGCAACCGCGTCGTTGAAAACGGCGGCGCGCTCGACGTGGACGTCACCACTGGCTACGGGCCCGAGATCTATTCGAACCCGGCGCCGGTGCCCGGCACGTACCTCGTCTACGTGAACTATTACGGCAGCGGCAACGACCGCAGCGCGATCACCACCGCCACCGTCACCATCATCACCGACGAGAACACGCCGTCCGAACGCCAGCAGACGTTTGTTGTGCCGATGCGCAAGGCCGGCGATCTGACGCTGCTCCGCAGTTTCACGATGAAGTAGCCCACACGATTCCGGAGTCGCCATGGACACGCAGACCGTTGCCGCCTACGACGCGCTCGCCCAAACCTTCGCGCAGGAGTGGCGCGACCAGCCGGCGCCTGAAGACCTGTACGCGCTGCTGCGCCGCGAGTTCAAGGCAGGCGGTGCCACCGCCGACATCGGCTGCGGCGCGGGGCGCGAGGTGGCGTGGCTCAACGCCAACGGTTACCCGGCGGTCGGCTACGACGCGTCTGCCGCGCTGCTGGAAGCGGCACGCGAGCAATATCCAGGGCTGTCGTTCCGGCAGGCGGTCTTGCCTGAATTGGTCGGCATTGCCGAAGGTGCGTTCGACAACGTCCTCTGCGAGACCGTCATCATGCATCCGCCGCCCGAGCAGATTGGTGCGGCGGTGCAGCGGCTGGTGTCGTTGCTGCGCCCGGGCGGCACGCTGTATCTGAGCTGGCGCGTCACGCCCGACGCCGACCAGCGCGATGGGCGCGGCCGGCTGTTCACGTCGTTCGATGCGGCGCCCGTGCGCGAGGCGCTGGCCGGCACTGAAGTGGTTTTCGACGAAGCGGCCGTTAGCCAATCGTCGGGGCGGACAATCCATCGCATCGTTGCGCGCAAGGTCTGACCGCAGCGTTTCCGACAATCCGACTGTCCTGATTGACCGCCCCTCGGCGGGGTTTGTCACAATAGCGGTTTCGCCCAGCCCGCGCGTGACATCGCGCGCACCCGCCGTCCCGATGTACGACTCTCCCGCCATAGACCACGCGCTGCAGGCGCTGCCCGAAGACACCGCCGCCGCGACGCATGCGGTGCTGCACGATGTGTTCGGCTACAGCGCCTTCCGCGGCCCCCAGGCGGAAATCGTCGCGCACGTCGCCGACTGCGGCGATTGCCTCGTGCTGATGCCGACCGGCGGCGGCAAATCGCTCTGCTATCAGATTCCGGCGCTCGTGCGGCACCGGCGCGGGCAGGGTGCCGGCATCGTCGTGTCGCCCCTCATTGCGCTGATGCAGGACCAGGTGGCCGCGCTGGAAGAGGCGGGCGTCCGCGCCGCGTATCTCAACTCCGCGCTGACGGGCGCCGAGGCCGCGCAGGTCGAGCGCGATCTCGCGGCCGGGCGGCTCGATCTCCTCTACGTGGCACCCGAGCGGTTGATGACGCCGCGCTTTCTCGAGTTGCTTGAGCGATCGCGCATCGGCCTGTTCGCCATCGACGAAGCGCACTGCGTGTCGCAGTGGGGGCACGATTTCCGGCCCGAGTACATCCAGCTTTCCGTGCTGCACGAGCGCTTCCCGCATGTGCCGCGCATTGCGCTCACCGCCACGGCCGATGCCGTCACGCGCGACGAGATCATCGAACGGCTCGCGCTCACGGGTTCCCGCGTCTTCCTCTCCAGCTTCGACCGCCCGAACATCCGCTACACCATCGTCGAGAAGGACAGCGCGCGGCAGCAACTGCTGCGCTTCATTCGCGCCGAGCACATGGACGGCGACACCTGCGACGCCGGCATCGTCTATTGCCTGTCGCGCAAGAAGGTGGAAGAGACCGCGCAGTGGCTGGCCGAGCAGGGCATCCGCGCGCTGCCGTATCACGCCGGGATGGATTCTGAAGTGCGCGCCCGCCATCAGGCGATCTTCCGCAAGGAGGAGGGCGTCGTGATGGTGGCGACCATCGCTTTCGGCATGGGCATCGACAAGCCGGACGTCCGCTTCGTTGCGCACCTCGATTTGCCCAAGAGCCTGGAGGGCTACTACCAGGAGACTGGCCGCGCCGGCCGCGACGGCCTGCCCGCCAACGCGTGGATGGCCTACGGCTTGGCCGACGTGGTGCAGCAGCGCCGCATGATCGACGAATCCGATGCGGACGATGTGCACAAACGCGTCTCCACCGCCAAGCTCGAAGCGCTGCTTGGCTTGTGCGAAGCGGCAACCTGCCGCCGCGTGGCGCTGCTTGCGTACTTCGGCGAAAGCAGCCAGCCCTGCGGCAACTGCGATACGTGCCTCACGCCGCCGCAAACCTGGGATGCCACGCGCGAGGCGCAGATGGCGCTGTCGTGCGCATACCGCGTCCAGCAAGCCAGCCGCGTGAGTTTTGGCGCGGGCCAGCTCATCGACATCCTGCGCGGCAACGCGACCGAGCGGGTCAAGCAGTGGCACCACGAAACGCTGTCGACGTTCGGCATCGGCAGCGCGCTGTCGGAAGCGGCGTGGCGCAGCGTGTTCCGCCAGTTGGTCGCACAAGGCCTGTTTGCGGTCGACCACGGCGGCCATGGCGCGCTGATCCTCACCGATGCGGCGCGTCCGGTGCTCAAGGGCGAGCAGCGCGTGATCCTGCGCCGTCAGACAGAGAAGGCGCGCGGCACATCGTCCTCGTTGACGAAGAAGGAGCGCCGCGCCGATCCGGCCGCCGATCTTTCGCCGGAGGCGCAGGTGCGCTGGCAGGCGTTGCGCGCGTGGCGGACTCAGGCCGCGCGCGAGCATAGCGTGCCGGCGTACGTCATCTTCCACGACAGCACGCTCGCGCACATTGCCCAGACCGATCCGGATTCGCGCGAGGCGCTGGGCGAGTTGCCGGGCATCGGCGTGGCCAAGCTGGACCGGTATGGGCAGGCGCTGCTCGACGTGTTGGCGAAGTGCCGCGAAGCGGCCTAGCTGGCTGCCAGGGGCAGTGGCCCCATCACGCCAGTGCGCGCCAGATGCTCGCCAAGAAAATCGACGAACGCGCGCACCTTCGGGAGCAGATGGACGCGCTGCGTGAACACGGCGTGCAGCGGCACTTCGCGCGCGGTGTAGTCGGTCAGCACGGCCTGCAGGCGCCCGGCCGCGATGTCCTCCCGCACGAGGTACGCCGGCCCCAGCGACACCCCCAGCCCTGAGCGCGCCGCCTCGCGCAGCACGAGGCTGTTGTTGGCCAGCATCGAGCCGGACACGTGCGCCACATGGCGCTGGCCTGCCGTATCCGTGAGGATCCAATCGTACGGCCCGTCGTAATTGGCATAGACGAGGCAGTTGTGTTGGCGCAGATCGTCCGGCGTGCGCGGAATGCCGTGCTTGCGGAAGTACGACGGCGCGCCGTAGATAGCATGTGCGCAGCTGGCCAGCCGCCGCGCGACGAGCGACGAGTCCTCTAGCATGCCGATGCGGACCGCCACGTCGATGCGCCCAGCGACCAGATCGGCATAACGGTCGTTCATGTCCAGGTCGATCTGCACGGCCGGGTAGCGCGCCTGGAATGCGCCCAGCAGCGGCGCCAGCAATGTCACCGCAAACGAGGCCGGCGCCGACACGCGCAACGTGCCGCGCGCCTCGTCGCGCAGGGCAGTCACGGCCTGCTCGGCGGCGTCCACGAGGGCAAGGCCTTCGCGGCTCTTCTCGAAGAACGCCGCGCCCGCCTCGGTCAGCGACAGGCGCCGCGTCGTGCGTTGCAGCAGGCGCGTCTGCAGCCGCGCTTCCAGCCGCGCGAGCGCCTTGCTGATCACGCCGCGCGACATCCCCATTGCATCGGCCGCCGCCGACAGGCTGCCGCGCTCCACCACCTGCACGAAGACCACCACGTCAGAAAGCCGATCCATATTTGCGCACGTATGGAAACAATATGGCGCCAGAGGCTACCTTAATCTGCGCGAATCGGCTGGCTAGGATGGGGGTCTCCGACTCCTCGTCCCGCGCATCATGACCACCGAAGCCCCAGCCGTTCTCAACACGCCCCTCGCCGACGCGCTTCCCCGTGGCGCCACGCCGCTGTTTGCCGCCGCCGTCGGGCTCATCGTCGTGAACCTGTTCGGCATACAGCCGCTCGTCGCCGAGATTGCCGCCAGCATCGGATGGACGACGGCCGCCACCGGGCTGCTGGTGACGGCCACGCTCGTCGGCTACGGCATCGGGCTGCTGCTGCTGATGCCGTTGACCGACCTGCAGGACAACCGCGCGCTAGTCTCGCGCACGCTGTGGGGCGCCGTGGCGTCGCTCGCGCTGACCGCCGTCGCGCGCAGCGGGCAGGTGCTGATGCTGGCCGCCTTCGCTATCGGCGTCACCTCGACCGTCATCCAGATGTTGATTGCGCTGGCCGGGCGCCTGGCGGGCGACCATCGGCGCGGCCGCGTGCTCGGCGACATCATGATCGGCCTGAACCTCGGTATCCTGCTGTCGCGACCGGCTGCGAGCCTGATCGCCGCGCAGTGGGGGTGGCGGGCGTACTACGGCGCCTCCGCCGTGGCGATTGTCGCGCTGGCGGTCGTGCTGCCACGCGTGATGCCGACCTTCGTGCCGCCGCGCGCGCTGTCTTACGGCGCGCTGCTGCGTTCATACGGACGCCTGTTGCGCGCCGAGCCCGTGCTGCGACGCCGCGCTGCCACCCAGGCGCTGCTCATGGCCGCGTTCACCTTGTTCTGGACGGCTGTGGCACTCCGGCTGGCGGCGGCGCCGTTCCACCTGTCGCAGAGCGGCATCGGCGTCTTTGCGCTGTGCGGCGCGGCGGGGGTGGTCGCCGCGCCCGTGGCGGGCCGCCTGGCGGATCGTGGCTTGGTGCGCGTGGGAACGCTGCTCGCCCATGGCATTGCGGCGGCCGGCTTGCTACTGGCGCTGGCGTCGGCGCTCGTGCCCGGCTTGGGCGTTCCCGTCGCGCTGACGATGCTGGCGGCGGCGGCATTGCTGCTGGATTTCGGCGCGATCGGCGACCAGGCGCTGGGCCGGTACACCGTCAACACGCTGCCGCCCGAAATCCGCGGACGAGTGAACGGGCTCTATACGGGGGCATTCTTTTTTGGCGCTGCGGCAGGCGGCGGGCTTGCGGGCGCGACGTGGGACCGTGCCGGCTGGGTCGGCGTGTCGGTCCTCGCGCTTGGTTTCGTGGCCGCCGCCGCACTGGCCTTCCTGTGGCCGGAGTCCGCACGCCGTGCTGCCCACGCGACACACCGGGGGTGCTGATCGGCACACCGCGCTACCAGAGCGGTAGCGCGCTTGACGCTTGCAACACACCCGGCTATAGTGCCAGATTCGAGTTTTTGGCTTCTGGCTCCGCACGTCCGTGCCCGGCAAAGCGCCGTGCAAGACATCTGAACCAGACGGGCTCGCGCTCTTTGGTCTTGATCTGTTCCCGCAGGTCCTCTTCCCAGAGCGTTCTGCTCGCCACTTCCATAAAACCCGATTGCGCCGTCCGCCTCATAAATGAGGCGTTCACGTTATGTGAGCCGGCGATTTTTCAAAAACCAAGCTGGATTGAACAATGCCAACCATCAACCAACTGGTTCGCAAGCCCCGCGTCTCGGAAAAGCTGAAGAGCAAGAGCCCGGCACTTGAGAACTGCCCGCAGCGTCGCGGCGTGTGCACCCGCGTGTACACCACGACGCCGAAGAAGCCGAACTCGGCACTGCGTAAGGTCGCCAAGGTGCGCCTGACCAACGGTTTCGAAGTCATTTCGTACATCGGCGGTGAAGGCCACAACCTGCAAGAACACAGCGTCGTGCTGATCCGCGGCGGCCGTGTGAAGGACTTGCCGGGTGTGCGTTACCACATCGTGCGCGGCTCCCTTGACCTGCAAGGCGTCAAGGACCGTAAGCAAGCGCGCTCGAAGTACGGCGCGAAGCGTCCGAAGGCAGCCTAAGCTGCGAGGATCGCGCCGCATCTGCGGTCACGGTCTTGTCATGAGCAGGCGGTACAACGGTGCGTTTTTTCGATCGCACTGGCACCGTCGAGTAAGTGGTCACCCGGCTCAGATTGTTGGAAGACAAGCTAGTTGGTGGCCGGAGAACCGAAGCGGTTCTCAACTGAACTGAAGAAGGAAAGAAGATGCCACGTCGTCGTGAAGTCCCCAAGCGGGAAATTCTGCCGGACCCGAAGTTCGGCAATGTGGAAGTCGCCAAGTTCATGAACGTCCTGATGCTGGACGGCAAGAAGTCGGTGGCTGAGCGTATCGTCTACGGTGCGTTCGACCAGATCGAGAAGAAAGCAGGCAAGGCGCCCATCGAAGTCTTCAGCGTTGCAATCAACAACGTGAAGCCGGTGGTCGAAGTGAAGAGCCGCCGTGTTGGCGGTGCCAACTATCAGGTGCCGGTCGAAGTCCGGCCGTCGCGTCGTCTGGCATTGGCGATGCGTTGGCTGCGGGAAGCTGCGAAGAAGCGCAGCGAGAAGTCGATGGCCCTGCGTCTTGCTGGTGAGCTGCTCGAAGCTGCAGAAGGCCGCGGCGGCGCGATGAAGAAGCGCGACGAAGTGCACCGCATGGCCGAAGCCAACAAGGCGTTCTCGCACTTCCGCTTCTAAGCGACGCGACAACGTTGTTGGTTGCTGGGCGGGCTGTGTGCGCACATCTCGCCCATTTGTATTAGGGGCGCTTGGCGATTGCCGGCGCCCCGTTGACGAATCTGAGGATTAACCGTGGCTCGTAAGACCCCCATTGAGCGCTACCGTAACATCGGTATTTCTGCTCACATCGACGCCGGCAAGACCACCACGACCGAGCGGATCCTGTTCTACACCGGTGTGAACCACAAGATCGGTGAAGTGCATGATGGCGCCGCCACCATGGACTGGATGGAGCAGGAGCAAGAGCGCGGCATCACCATCACGTCCGCTGCCACCACCGCCTTCTGGAAGGGCATGGCGGGCAACTACCCCGAGCACCGCTTCAACATCATCGACACCCCGGGCCACGTGGACTTCACCATCGAGGTGGAGCGTTCCATGCGCGTGCTGGACGGCGCGTGCATGGTGTACTGCGCGGTGGGCGGGGTGCAGCCGCAGTCGGAAACCGTCTGGCGTCAGGCCAACAAGTACAAGGTGCCGCGTCTGGCGTTCGTCAACAAGATGGACCGTACCGGCGCGAACTTCTTCAAGGTCTATGACCAGCTGAAGACCCGTCTGAAGGCCAACCCGGTGCCCGTCGTGGTGCCGATCGGCGCGGAAGACGGCTTCCAGGGCGTCGTCGACCTGCTGGAAATGAAGGCCATCATCTGGGACGAAGCCAGCCAGGGCGTGAAGTTCGAATACAAGGACATCCCGGCCGAGTTGCAAGCCACCGCTGAGGAATGGCGCGAGAAGATGGTGGAGGCCGCGGCCGAAGCCAGCGAAGAGCTGATGGAAAAGTACCTGGGCGGCGAAGAGCTGACCCGTGCCGAGATCGTCAAGGCGCTGCGTGACCGTACCATCGCCTGCGAAATCCAGCCGATGCTGTGCGGCACCGCGTTCAAGAACAAGGGCGTGCAGCGCATGCTCGACGCCGTGATCGACTTCCTGCCGTCGCCGGTCGACATTCCGCCGGTCAAGGGCGTGGACGAGAACGACGACGAGAAGAAGCTCGAGCGCAAGGCTGACGACAACGAAAAGTTCTCGGCGCTGGCGTTCAAGATCATGACCGACCCGTTCGTTGGCCAGCTGATCTTCTTCCGCGTCTACTCGGGCAAGGTCAATTCGGGTGACACGGTGTACAACCCGGTCAAGCAGAAGAAGGAACGTCTGGGCCGTATTCTGCAGATGCATGCCAACCAGCGCGAAGAAATCAAGGAAGTGCTGGCCGGTGACATCGCTGCGGCAGTGGGCCTGAAGGACGCGACCACGGGTGACACGCTGTGCGATCCGAGCGCGCCGATCGTGCTGGAGCGCATGGTGTTCCCGGAGCCGGTGATCTCGCAGGCCGTCGAGCCGAAGACCAAGGGCGATCAGGAAAAGATGGGCCTGGCGCTGAACCGCCTGGCTGCAGAAGATCCGTCGTTCCGCGTGAAGACCGATGAAGAGTCGGGCCAGACCATCATTTCGGGCATGGGCGAGCTCCACCTCGAAATTCTGGTCGACCGCATGAAGCGCGAATTCGGCGTGGAAGCCAACATCGGCGCGCCGCAGGTGGCCTACCGCGAAACGATCCGCAAGACGGCAACCGACGTCGAAGGCAAGTTCGTCAAGCAGTCGGGCGGCCGCGGCCAATACGGCCACGCAGTGATCACGCTGGAACCGCAAGAGCCTGGCAAGGGCTTCGAGTTCGTCGACGCCATCAAGGGCGGTGTGATTCCGCGGGAATTCATCCCGGCAGTGCAGAAGGGTATCGAAGACACGCTGACTGCGGGCGTCCTGGCCGGCTTCCCGGTCGTCGACGTGAAGGTCACGCTGACGTTCGGTTCGTACCACGACGTGGACTCGAACGAAAACGCGTTCCGGATGGCCGGCTCGATGGCGTTCAAGGAAGCGATGCGCCGCGCCAGCCCGGTGCTGCTCGAGCCGATGATGGCCGTGGAAGTGGAAACGCCGGAAGACTACACCGGTACCGTGATGGGCGACCTGTCGTCCCGCCGCGGCATCGTGCAGGGCATGGACGACATGGCAGGCGGCGGCAAGATCATCAAGGCCGAAGTCCCGCTGTCGGAAATGTTCGGTTACTCGACCGCGCTGCGCTCGGCCACGCAAGGCCGCGCCACGTACACCATGGAATTCAAGCACTACGCTGAGGCACCGAAGAACATCGCCGAAGCCGTGATGGCCGCCAAGGGTACGAAGTAATCAACGTGTTTGGGCGACCGCACGTGCGGTCGCCCCGATCCATATCTAGTAATTAGCTGATTCCGAATTGAGGAGCTGACATGGCAAAGGAAAAGTTCGAGCGGACCAAGCCGCACGTGAACGTTGGGACG
>FLYJ01001155.1_pt1 | contig 21902 bp, 22 predicted proteins | sample 1122561 | NCBI WGS metagenome assembly FLYJ01 (sample SAMEA4346788, study PRJEB14843) | hot springs metagenome | biome: Terrestrial Biome; feature: Habitat; material: Sediment | place: India | collected 2012-06-12 | depth 1760 m
CGCGCCTTGCGCCGGAAGCGGTGAAGATGGTCTTCATGCAGACCACCAAGGTCACCCTGGCGAATGCCGAATGCTTCGTCAGCCGGTCCGGCTATACCGGCGAGGATGGCTTCGAAATCTCGGTACCCAACGACAAGGCGGAGGAACTCGCACGCCTGCTGCTGGCGCAGCCGGAAGTCGCGCCGATCGGCCTCGGCGCGCGCGACTCGCTGCGCCTGGAGGCCGGCCTGTGCCTGTACGGGCATGACATGGACACGGCGACCACGCCGGTCGAGGCCGGCCTTGCATGGGCATTGTCCAAGGCGCGCCGCGCGGGCGGCGCCCGTCCAGGCGGCTACCTTGGTGCGGACGTCATCATGCGCCAGCTTGCCGAAGGCGTGGCCCGCAAGCGCGTCGGCCTGCTGGTCAAGGATCGCATGCCGGTGCGTGAAGGCGCGGAACTGACCGACGCGGATGGCCGCGTGATCGGGAAAGTGACCAGCGGCGGCTTCGGCCCGACCGTGAGCGGCCCGATTGCGATGGGCTACGTTGAAACGGCGCATGCGAATATCGGCACCGCCCTGCAGGCGATCGTGCGCGGCAAACCGGTTCCGGTCGAAGTGGCGAAGACGCCGTTCGTGCCGCAGCGCTACTACCGCAGCTGAAAGCGTGCGATGAGCGAATCGAAGACCGACAAGCCGCGCGCGGTGCAGGCCGGCGAAAAACTGCGCGGCGCTGAAAAGATGGCGCGTATTCCCATCAAGATCGCGCCCGCCGAGCCGTCGCAATATCTGCGCAAGCCGAAGTGGATACGCGCCGAATTCACCGGCACGCGCGAGGTGCAGCGCCTGAAAGCCGTGCTGCGCGAGAACAAACTGCACACGGTGTGCGAGGAAGCGAACTGCCCGAACCTGGGCGAATGTTTCAAGAGCGGCACGGCGACCTTCATGATCATGGGCGACATCTGTACCCGGCGCTGCCCGTTCTGCGACGTCGGCCACGGCCGGCCCAATCCGCTCGATCCCGACGAGCCGAGGAATATGGCCGGAACGATCAAGGCGATGGGTCTGAAATACGTGGTGATCACCTCGGTCGACCGCGATGATCTGCGCGACGGCGGCGCGGCGCATTTCGTCGCCTGCATCCAGGAGACGCGCCGCCTGAATCCGGGCATCTCGATCGAGATCCTGACACCGGATTTCCGCGGGCGGATGGATGCCGCGCTGGAAATCCTCGGACAGGCGCCGCCGGACGTGTTCAACCACAACCTCGAAACGGTGCCGCGCCTGTACAAGCAGGCCCGCCCTGGCGCGGATTACGATCATTCGCTCGATTTGCTGTTGCGTGTGAAAGAACGGCATCCGGATGTGCCGACCAAGTCCGGCCTGATGCTCGGCCTTGGCGAGACGCTGGAGGAGGTTGAAGCGGTGATGCGCGACATGCGCGAGCACCGCATCGAGATGCTGACGCTGGGACAGTACCTGCAGCCGAGCGTGCATCATCTGCCAGTGCAGCGTTACGTGCCGCCGGAAGAGTTCGACGCGCTGCGCGTGACGGCACAGAAGATGGGCTTTACCCATGTCGCTTCCGGCCCCATGGTGCGGTCCTCGTACCATGCGGATCTGCAAGCTAAAGGCCAGTTCTGATTGGCCATGTTTTGCCCAACGAATGGCTTTGCTGGAAAAATCCTTGCAAAACAAAGGGATGAGGAGAAATCAACATGGTTATCAACAGGCTTGCACACAGTTGCTGTGGGTAACTTTTGAGAATTATCAACAGCAATATGTTCTTTGTGGTAACGCAAAACTGTCATATCCGGTCTGTCATACGATGAGGTCGGTCCCTTAAGGCCTCCCAGGAAGTATTTGCCCGCATCGCGTCAGCCATGCGGGCTTTTTTTGTTAACAATCAAATATTTGCCGTTTCCAGAGGGGATGAAATCAGAAATCCGATTGAGATTTCTCAAAAATTGCTCGGTGAAAATTACAGATACTTTCTAATCAGAAAATTCCCCTCAACAACAGGAGACGATCATGAAGAAAAGACTTGAGACCGACCAAGTTATCGAGAGCCTGATTGCTGCCATGTTGGGCGAGGAGGCGACGCTGCGCCAACAATATGTCTTCCGTGAGAACCTGCGCAGCCTGGTGCGGCTGGCGAAGGCGGAGCAGGTCATGGACATCAAGGCAAATGTGAAACGGCTGACCGGCGCGATGGAGGCGCACCATGCGCGGCGGCGAGCGAAAGCGGTGCTGCTGGCGCAGCGCCTGCCGGGCATTTTAACCAGTGCCCAGCAGCAGTTCGAATTCAATTAAGCCATGATCCGGCCGTTCCGATCGGCCGGCAAAACGTTCCCTGGAAGAAAACTGTAAAATAACATCGTTTTCTTGGCGACAATCGCCTCACGGTTTCATCGATGTTCCGGAGCGGAAGTGCCCGTTCCGGATATGGTTTTCAACCCGGTACGATTCATGAAAGTCTATAACCTCCGTTGCGATCACGATCATCGTTTCGAAGGATGGTTTTCTTCCGAGGAGGACTACGCTTCGCAAGCGGCGCAAAGCCTGATTGAATGTCCAGTCTGCGAAAGCCGCGCCATCGCCAAGTTGCCTTCCGCGCCGCGCCTGAATCTCGCTGCCGCGCAAGAACAACAGACAACCGACGTCGCGACCAGGATCCAGGCGCAAATCCTGGACATGGTGCGCAAGGTGATCGCCAATACCGAGGACGTCGGCGAGCGCTTTGCCGAAGAAGCCAGGCGTATCCACTACAACGAGACCCCCGAACGCCCGATACGCGGCGTCGCCACGCTTGCCGAATGCGAGGCGCTGGCGGATGAGGGCATCGACGTCACGCCGCTCCCGCTTCCCGCCGCATTGAAGCAGCCGCTTCAGTAAATTCTTTGGGTGTGCACACTGTCTGTAGCGAATCGGCTTGGCCGATCCGCTGCATATTATTTCGCTATGCATTCCTGAAATCCGCTGTATAATCGTTTTCGAACGGTCGTGCTTTTTAACCGGGAAAACTAGGAGACAGCATGGATTTGAATTACACGGCGGAGGATTTGGCCTTCCGCGATACCGTTCGCGCCTTCCTGGATGCGAACCTGCCAAAAGACCTGCAGCACAAAGTCCTCAACCACAAACGCCTCTCGAAAGAAGATTACGTCCGCTGGCACAAGATCGTCGCCAAGCAGGGCTGGGTGGGCACCGGCTGGCCGGTCGAATACGGCGGCACCGGCTGGACGCCGGTGCAACGTCATATCTGGGAAGAAGAATGCGCGCGCGCCGGCACGCCGCCCATCCTGCCGTTCGGCGTCAACATGGTCGCCCCGGTCATCATGGCCTTCGGTAACGAAGCGCAGAAGAAGCACTACCTGCCGCGCATCCTGAACTGCGACGACTGGTGGTGCCAGGGCTATTCCGAGCCGGGTTCCGGTTCCGATCTCGCATCGCTGAAGACCCGCGCCGAGCGCCAGGGCGATTACTACATCGTCAACGGCCAGAAGACCTGGACCACCCTGGGCCAGCACGCCGACATGATTTTCTGCCTGGTGCGCACCGATCCGAACGCGCGCAAGCAGGAAGGCATTTCCTTCCTGCTGATCGACATGAAGACGCCGGGCATCACCGTACGGCCGATCATCATGCTCGACGAAGAGCATGAGGTGAACGAAGTCTTCTTCGACAATGTGAAGGTGCCGGTGGCGAACCTGATCGGCGAGGAGAACAAGGGCTGGACCTATGCGAAATTCCTGCTTGGTCATGAGCGCACCAATATCGCTGCCGTCGGCCGCGCCAAGCGCGAGCTGCTGTTCCTCAAGCGCCTCGCCAACAAGCAGCGGAAGAACGGCAAGCCGCTGATCGACGATCCGGTGTTCGCCTCCAAGGTCGCCAGCCTGGAAATTGAAATCATGGCGCTCGAAATGACGGTGCTGCGCGTGGTGTCGCAGGAAGGCTCCAGGCGCGGCCCCGGACCGGAAGCGTCGATGCTGAAGGTGAAGGGCACCGAGGTGCAGCAATGGCTGACCGAATTGATGGTCGAGGCCGTCGGCCCGTATGCGATGCCGTTCGATCCCGCCTATCTCGAAGGCGAACGCGAGCACAGCGTCACCGGCGACGACGATGCCGCGCCGCTGGCCGGGTACTACTTCAACTATCGCAAGACATCGATCTACGGCGGATCCAACGAGATCCAGAAGAACATCATCTCCCAGATGATCCTGGGACTGTGAGGGGGCGACCATGGACTTCAATTACACACCGGAGCAACAGCAGTTCAAGGATGCGCTGCGCCGCTTCATCGACAAGGACTACACCTTCGAGCATCGCAACAAGATCGTTCACTCCGACAAGGGCGTGTCCGACGAGGCATGGGCGACGCTGACCGAGCTGGGCATGACCGCGTTGCCGGTTCCGGAAGCGCAGGGCGGCTTCAACGGTTCCGCGGTCGACATGCTGGTCGTGATGCAGGAACTGGGCCGCGGCCTGGTGGTCGAGCCGTATTTCGCCACGGTCTTCGGCGCGCAGTTCCTGAAACTCGCCGGCGGCCAGGAAGCCCTGCTGGAGCAGGTCGCCGGCGGCGAATTGAAGCTGGCGGCAGCCCTGGGCGAAAAGCAGTCGCGCCATGACTTGTCCGATATCTCGATGACCGCGAAAGCCGATGGCGAAGGTTATGTGATCAACGGCACGAAGACTGTCGTCATTCACGGCGGGCAGGCCGGCAAGATCATCGTGTCCGCGCGCACGGGCGGCGAGCAGCGCGGCACGAACGGCATTTCGCTGTTCGTGGTGCCGGCCGATGCGGCCGGTGTATCGATCCGCGACTACCGCACGCTCGATTGCCTGCGCGCGGCCGATATCAGCTTCGACAACGTGCGGGTGCCGGCCTCGGCCTTGCTCGGCAAGGAAGGCGCCGGCTGGGACATCCTCGATGCGGCGGCGGATTATGGCGCGGCCTTGCTGTGCGCCGAAGCGGTCGGCGCGATGGATGCATTGAACGCCGCCACGCTGGAATACCTCAAGACCCGCCAGCAGTTCGGCGTGCCGATCGGTAAATTCCAGGTGCTGCAACACCGCATGGCCGAGATGTTCATGCAGGCCGAGCAGGCGCGCTCGATGGCGACGCTGGCCGCGGTGAAAGTGGCGTCGGCGGATGCGACCGAGCGCCGCCGCACCGTGTCGGCGGCGAAGGCGCGCGTCGGCCAGGCGCTGAAATATGTCGGGCAGCAGGCGGTGCAGCTGCACGGCGGCATGGGCGTGACCAACGAGTTGCCGGCCGCGCATCACTTCAAGCGCCTGACCATGATCGAGCTGACGCTGGGCGACACCGATCACCACCTGGCGCGCTTCGCCGCGCAGCCGGGCTTCAAGGACGCAGCCTGAGACGAAAGGGGGAGGAACATGCCGCAGCCGAACTGGTACTTTGAAGATTTCGAAGTGGGCAAGACCATCGAGGTCGGAAGCCGTACTGTGACGGAAGAGGAAATCATCGATTTCGCGACACAGTTCGACCCCCAGCCGTTTCACGTCGATAAGGAAGCCGCGGCGAAATCGATGTATGGCGGCATTATCGCCAGCGGCTGGCATACCTGCGGCATGATCATGCGCCTGATGGTGGATGGATTCCTGAAGGGTGCGGCGAGCCTCGGTTCGCCCGGCGTCGATGAAATCCGCTGGATCAAGCCGGTGCGTGGCGGCGACACCCTGACCGTCACCACCACCGCGCTGGAGATGCGGCCGTCGACCAGCCGGCCCGACCGCGGCGTGGTGGTCACCTTGTGGGAGGCGAAAAACCAGCACGGAGAACTGGTCGCCACCATCAAGGGCATGGGCATGTTCCAGCGCCGGCCGGCGTAAGCGACACATTCAACGAGACGAGTGGGGAGACAGCATGCGGAAAATCGCGTCGATAGAAGAATTAAAAAGCCTGATCGGCCAGGAAGTGGCCGTCACCGATTGGGTGGAAATTACCCAGGAACGCGTCAACATGTTTGCCGATGCGACCGGCGACCATCAATGGATTCATATCGATGTCGAGCGCTCGCGCAAGGAATCTCCGTATGGCGGGACGATCGCCCACGGTTTTCTCACCCTGTCGCTGTTGCCGATGCTGATGGCGAGCGCGGTCAGCGTACCGATGGCTAAGATGGGCGTGAATTACGGCCTCAACAAGGTGCGCTTCCCGGCGCCCGTCCCGGTCGGAAGCAAGGTGCGCGCGCGGATGGCGCTGCAGGAAGTGGAAGAGATCGAAGGCGGCGCTCAGCTCGCCTGGAAAGTGACGATCGAGCGCGAAGGCGGCGACAAACCGGTCTGCGTCGCGGAATCGATCGCCCGCCTCTACTGGTAAGGCGGGCGGGAAGCCGGCAGGACGCGGCACGCCCTGCCGGTGAAGTTCAATGTTTCGCGTACTGCGTCTTGCCGAACAGGATATCTCTTGCCTTGTCGTCGGTCAGCGGTTTGCGCTCGCCGGCGAGCACCTCGACGCCGCGCTTGACGGCCGGCCGTTCGCTGATTTCGTCGAACCAGCGCTTCGCATGCGGAAATTCCGCCCAGTCGATTCCCTGGTTTTTCCATGAACGCAGCCAGGGAAAGGTGGCGATGTCCGCGATCGTGTATTCGTCGCCGGCGAGATAGGCATTCTTCGACAACTGCTTGTCGATCACGCCGTACAGGCGATGCGCTTCATTGGTGTAGCGGTTGATCGCGTACTCGATCTTCTCGGGCGCATAGATGCGGAAATGGTGCGCCTGCCCCAGCATCGGCCCGACGCCGCCCATCTGAAACATCAGCCATTGCAGCGTGACGAATTTCTGGCGATCGGTATTGCCGAGGAAGCGGCCGGCCTTGGACGCGAGGTAGACCAGGATCGCGCCGGATTCGAACAGCGAAATCGGCTTGCCGTCGGGACCGTCGGCGTCGACGATCGCGGGAATCTTGTTGTTGGGGGAAATCGCCAGGAATTCCGGCTTGAACTGGTCGCCCGCGCCGATGTCGATGTGGTGGACACGGTAGGACAGGCCGCATTCTTCCAGCATGATGTGGACCTTGTGGCCGTTCGGCGTGGCGGCGGAATAGACGTCGATCATTCTTTCTCCTCGGTGTAGGAATCTCAAATGCTGCCTGATTATGCAGAAGTTCGAGATTCCTTGCTTACAAGGAGGGGCGGTCAGCCCATGCTGCGGCAGGCGTAGCTCCAGCCCATTTCCGCCATCGGTCGCGCCGCCTTGCCGTTCTTGAGCGCCTGTTCGCTCGACGCGGTGCCGTCGACATAGCGCTTCATGATGCCCTGCATGATGCCGGCCAGGCGGAACATGTTGTACGCGAGGTAGAAATCGAAGTCTTCCTTGCGGATGGTCTTGCCGGTGCGCTCGCAGTATTTCGCGATGTATTCGTCCTCGGTCGGGATGCCGAGCGCCTTGTGGTCGAGGCCGGCGATGCCGCGGAAACTGCCCGGCGGAATATGCCAGCTCATGCAGTGGTAGGAGAAGTCGGCCAGCGGATGGCCGAGCGTCGACAATTCCCAATCCAGCACCGCCAGCACGCGCGGCTCGGTCGGATGGAAGATCATGTTGTCGAGGCGGTAGTCGCCATGCACGATGCTGGTCTCGTCGCCCGGCGGGATGTTATTCGGCAGCCATTCGATCAGCTTGTCCATGGCGTCGATCTTCTCGGTTTCCGACGCCCGGTACTGCTTGGTCCAGCGGTCGATCTGGCGCGCGAAGTAGTTGCCCGGCTTGCCGTAGTCGGCCAGGCCGATGGCCTTGTAGTCGATCGTGTGCAGCTGCGCGATCACGCGGTTCATCTCGTCGTAAATCGCCGCGCGTTCCGCGTTGCTCATGCCCGGCAGCGACTGGTCCCACAGCACGCGGCCTTCGACGAATTCCATGATGTAGAAGGCGCGGCCGATCACCGACTCGTCCTCGCACAGCGCATACTGGCGCGCCGCCGGAAAGCCGGCCTTGTTGAGCGCATCCATCACGCGGAACTCGCGGTCGATCGCATGGGCGGAGGCGAGCAGCTTGGCGGCCGGCCCCGGCTTGGTGCGCAACACATAGCGCTGATCGCCGGCGGAGAGCTTGAAGGTCGGGTTGGACTGGCCTCCCTTGAACTGCTCGACGGTGAGCGGCGCGCCGGAATAGCCCTCGACATGCTCGCGCATATAGGCCTGCAATGCGTCGACGTCGAACTTCGCGCGTTCCGACACCGGCTTGGTGCCCATGAATTCTTCGAACATCTTGTCTCCTTTGCGTGAGGGGCGGATCAACGATGGTTCATTCTACATCATAAAAGCGTACGACCGTACTATTTTGAACTGTGTTTTGGTGCCGGCAAATAGACAGGCGCGGGTTACAGGCCGCGCGACTTGCGATACTGCTCCAGCAGCACTTCCATCGTCGTATGGCGCGACTCGCCCTGCAGTTCCGAGACCGGCGAGTAATTGACGATGCGCACCACCCAGTCGGCATGGGCGTCGCCGACGTCGATCGCATTGATGCAGCCGGCGGTCTGCGCCAGGTTGCCGAGGAACAGGCGCTGGTTGGTCAGCGCATAGGACAGGATCGCGCGGTTGACGCCGCCGTGCAGCACCAGCAGCACAGTGTCCCAGGACTTGTCGGCGCGCAGCCGGTCGATGCAGGGATGCACGCGGTCCATCAGCTGGCCGATGGTTTCGCCGCCGAGGAATTGCTTGTCTTCCGGCACCAGCCCGTCGAAAGCGCCGACGAAGGCTTCCTTCAGGCTTTCGTCGGGAATCGCCGACAGTTTGCCGCCGCGCAGTTCTTCCAGGTCGCGCCAGTGTTCCAGGGCGATCTGCTGGCCGGTCTCCGCCAGCACCCGCGTCGCGGTCTCGACGGTGCGCGGCAGGCCGGATACGATCACGCGGTCGAACTTCAGGCCGGCCTGCGCGAAGACCTTGCCGGCGGCGGTGGCTTGCGCGCGCCCCAGTTCGTTCAACGGCACCTGTTCGGGAAGGAAAGGCTTGCCCTGTTCGTCGAAATACGTGACGCTGCCGTGGCGCATCAGGTAGATGCGCCGTCTCTTGTGGGAAGTCATTTGTAGTGCGGCTTTCTTTTTTCCAGGAAGGCGGTGATGCCTTCGTGCGCATCGCGATGAAACAGGCTTTCGACGAAATTCCGCTTTTCGATGTCGAAATGCTGGGCCAGCGGGCTGACCTGCGCTTCGTGCGTAAGCGACTTGATGCGTTCGACCGCGTTGGGCGACAGTTCGGCCAGTTCGTCGGCCCAGGCAAGCGCGGCATCCAGCGCGCTGCCGTCCGCTACCAGGCGGTTGACCACGCCCAGCTCATGCAGGCGTGCCGCCGATACCGGCTTGCCTTCGGCGAGGATTTCGAAGGCCAGCTGGCGCGGCAGGGCGCGCGTCAGGAACCAGGAACCGCCGCCATCGGGTGTCAGGCCGACGCGCACATAGGCCATCACGAACTTGGCGGAAGTGCCGGCGACGATCATGTCGCAGGCCAGCGCCAGCGAAAATCCGGCGCCGGCCGCGGCGCCGTCGACCGCCGCGATCACCGGTTTCGGGCAGTCGCGGATGGCCTCGATCCAGCCGTTCAACTGGTCGATCGAGTCGGCCTGCACCGCCGGATCCTTGCTGCGGTTGTCGAGCAGACGGTTGAGATTGCCGCCGGCGCAGAAGAAATGGTCGGCGCCGGTCAGCACGACGGCGCGGATCGACTCGTCTCGTTCGGCGGTGGTGAGCGTCTCGATTGCGGCGGCATACATATCCGGATGCAGCGCATTTCTGGCGCCGGGGTTGGAAATGGTCAGGATCAGGGTCGCGTCCTGGCGCGCGGCTTGAAGTTCGGCGGACATGGCGGTGGGATAGATGATTTGCGTTGCACGATATTATTGCCGAAATGCGGGAAGCTGTGAGCATGACTGCAATCTGCGATTTCCTGCGGTAAGCTTCTCGCTATCGAATCGATCAACAAGAGGCAAGAGGGGAACGACATGCTGAAACTCTGCGGTTTCGCTGCCAGCAATTACTACAACAAGGTCAAGTTCGCGCTACTCGAAAAGGGCGTGCCATTCGAGGAGGAATTGGTATGGACGGACCGTTCGCCCGAATTGCTGGCGCGTTCGCCCTTGGGCAAGGTGCCCTTCTTCGAGACCGAACACGGGATGCTATGCGAATCGCAGGTGATGATGGAATATCTGGAGGCGGCCTATCCCGAAAAGCCGCTGCTGCCCTCCGACCCGTTCGCCGCCGCCAAGGTGCGCGAACTGATCACCTTCATGGAGCTGCATCTGGAACTGGTGGCGCGCGAATTGTTCGTGGAAGCTTTTTTCGGCGGCAAGGTCTCGGATGAAGTGAAGGAACGCAGCTGCAAGCTGTTGAAGCGCAATGCGAAGGCATTCGCGAAGCTGGCGAAATTCGCCCCTTATGTGGCGGGAACGGAATTCACGATGGCCGATTGCGCCGGCCTGGTCCATCTGCCGCTGATTAGCAGCACGACGAAGAAGATCTACGGCGAAGACGTGCTGGCCGACCTGCCGGTGCAGGAATATGTGGCGATGATGAACCAGCGGCCCGCCGCCCAGCGCGTGAACGCGGACCGCAAGGCCAACTCCGAGCTGTTCATGCAGCGATTCAAGTAAGGCCCGGCAGCGGCGCTGCCGCTCACGGGGCGGCCACGTCGCCCCACAGTTGCTGCATGCTGAAGCGCAGCGGGAATTGGTCGTTCGGGACCGCTTCCCGGATCGCGAAGGCTTTCTTCACCGTTTCCCGCTGCAGTGGAATGGAAAGCGGCGTGTTGCGCGGGCCGATGAAGGCATGCACGACGGCCGGATTATCGGGCGTCGCCCTTTGGGTCACGACCGCGATTTCCTCGTTCTGCAGGCGGACGAAGGCGCCGGGCGGGTACATGCCGAGTTCCTTGATGAAGTAGGCGGCGAGCATGGGATCGCTCGCCTTGCCGCCGGCCATCAGCACGTCGCGCAGCGAGGCGTTCGGCATCAGCGTCTTGCGGTACTTGCGATGCGAAACGGCGGCGCAATAGCGGTCCGCCATCGCGACGATCCGCGCGTTTTGCGGAATCTCGCGGATTTCCGTGCCCAGGGGATAGCCGCTGCCGTCTTCGTTTTCGTGATGCAGCAGGACATAGGACAGCCAGTCGGGATGCGTGATGCCGGCCTGCCGCAGGATGCTGACCGATTCCTGCGGATGGTTGCGGATGACTTCGTTTTCCTTGTCGGTGAGCGGCTCGGCCTTGCTTTCCAGATGGTCCTGTTGCCGCAGCATGCCGATATTCATGGTCAGGGCGGCTGCCATGATCATCTGGATTTCGCCCGCTGACTTCTTCATCGCACGCGCCACCTGCAAGGCGACGACCGCGGTGTCGACGCTGTGCCGTACCGCATAGTTGGCGGCGGACTGGTTCAGCAGCACGCTGGCCAGCGCCACGTCGGAATTGATATCGGCCGCGTGAGTAAGCACTGTGGCGACTTCGAGGATTTTTTCCTGCGCCTCGTCTTCGTTGACAAGGTTGTACAGCAGGCGCTCAAGCCGCTTGTTGGCCATGTTGATGAGACGTAGCGCGGAGGGTGTTTCCGCCTTCTTGTGGACCGGGCGCTCATGCACCCTCGCGGCGGCGGCCGGACCTGCCTCGGCGGCGCGATTGATGTACAGGCCGCGTTCCATCAGTTTCTTCAGCTGTTCTTCCGACTGGACGATCTGGCCGCGCCGCAGCAGCAGCTTGTCGCCTTCGGTATAGACGTCCCAGGGAAGCGGCGAGCCGATCAGGAAATCCGCGACAGTGAGTTGTTTCTGGTCCATCTGCTCCCCCCGCGCTGAACAAGGTTGAAAAACGCAGCCTTGCTTGTCTTTTTGGTAAGTCTTTGACCGGCGCGCTCTACCGCTCTTATCGGTAGGTTTGATAGTTTCCTATAGGCAGCATAAGAAATTTTCTAGAGGGTTGCAAGCCGATCAAGCGCGGTGCGCAAGGTTTCGTCTCTTTTGGCGAAACAGAAGCGCACGATGCCCGATTCTTGGGGCTGGTTGTAGAAGGCCGATACCGGAATGGCGGCCACGCCGATTTCCGTGGTCAGCCATTTCGCGAAATCGGCTTCCGGCATGCTGGAAATGGCGGAATAGTCGACGCACTGGAAATACGTGCCGTCGGAGGGCAACAGCCTGAAGCGGGTCGAGGCCAGGCCGGCGCGGAACAGGTCGCGCTTGCGCTGATAGAACGCCGCCAGTCCGAGGTAGGGCGAGGGATCGCGCATGTACTGCGCCAGCGCATGCTGGACCGGGGTGTTGACGGTGAAGACGTTGAACTGGTGCACCTTGCGGAATTCCGCGCTCAGCGCGGCCGGGGCGGCGACATAGCCGACCTTCCACCCGGTCACATGATAGGTCTTGCCGAAGCTGGAGACGACGAAGGAGCGGGCCGCCAGTTCCGGATGGCGGCAAACCGACTCGTGGCGCGCGCCGTCGTACACCATGTGCTCGTACACCTCGTCGGACACGATCAGGATATCGGTTCCGCGCACGATGGCGGCAAGCGCTTCCAGGTCGGCCGCGCGCAGCACCGAGCCGGTCGGATTGTGCGGCGAATTGATCATGATCAGCCGGGTGCGGGACGTGACCGCGGCGGCGACCTTGGCCCACGGCACGCTGTAGCCGTCCGCTCCGACTTCCATCTGCACGAATACCGGCATGCCGCCGGCCAGCGCGATCGCCGGCACATAGCTGTCGTACACCGGTTCGATCACGATGACCTCGTCACCGGCATGCACGCTGCACAGGATCGCTGTCAGGAGCGCCTGCGTGGCGCCGGCGGTCACCGTGATTTCCGTCGCGGCGTCGTAGGCATGGCCGTACAGTTCTCCGATCTTGGCGGCGATCGCCTCGCGCAGCGCCGGCACGCCGGTCATCGGCGGGTACTGGTTCAACCCCTGTTTCATTGCCATGGCGACGGCATCGACCAGCGCCGGATCGCAGTCGAAATCCGGAAAGCCCTGGCCCAGGTTGACGGCGCCTTTTTCGGCGGCCAGGGCCGACATCACGGTAAAGATGGTGGTGCCGACCTGCGGCAGTTTCGACTGCAATGCGGGAGTGTTGGAAGACGGATTCATGCTGGTGGCGGCAAAACGGTCAATCCGGCATTTTAACCGGCAGCCAGCGCTCTGGGCTGACGATGCCGAACAAGCCGGCGCGGGCAGTCCTTTTCCCCAGTTTCAGCAATGCCTTGTCCTTGGTGATCAAGGTGTGCGCACACGAGTCCCGCGCCAGTTCGAGGAATTTCTGGTCGTCCGGATCCTTGCAGACCGGCAGGCGTATCTCCGTGCGCGGCGGCAGCAAATCAGGCGAAAGACAGGTGATCAGCGCGTCGAACTGCGCCGCCGCAACCGGACGGGATGCGGCGTCCAGCGGCAGGTGAGGGTAGCCGAGGACCATCAGCCACTCCGTGCGGCAGTCCGCCCGCGTCACGGCCTCGACCCGGCCTTCCTGCAGCGCTGCGCGCAGTTCGGACCAGCGCGGGTCATGGAACACGAACAGGTCCAGGCAGACGTTGGTGTCGATTACAATGCGCGTCGGTTTCATGTCGCTTATCTCATTGATTTATGCTGATTGTTCTTTCGCCCGCAAAAACGCTCGACTATGACACACCCGTCACAATCGACAAACATACGTTGCCGGATTTCGTCGATCATTCGGCCGAACTGATCGATATCTTGAAACAGTTGTCGCCGGCGCAGGTCGGCAGCCTGATGCAGATTTCCGATGCGCTGGCCGTGCTGAACGTCGGGCGGTACGCATCCTGGTCGCCCCGGTTTTCGCAGGAGAATGCCAAGCAGGCGATCCTTGCGTTCAACGGCGATGTCTACGAAGGACTCGACGCGCCGTCGCTCACCGCCAAACAGCTCGACTATGCGCAATCCCACATTCGCATTTTATCCGGCCTGTACGGTGTGCTGCGTCCGCTCGACCTGATGCAGCCGTATCGGCTGGAAATGGGAACCCGGCTGGCCAACACGCGCGGCAAGGACTTGTACGCATTCTGGGGAAATCGGGTGACCGAAGCGCTCAACGAAGCGATCGCGGCACGGAAGTCGACGGCGCTGGTGAACCTGGCCTCGGAAGAGTATTTCAAGGCGGTCAAGCCCGGGCTGCTGAACGTGCCGGTGATCACGCCGGTCTTCGAGGACTGGAAGGGCGGCAAGTACAAGGTGGTCTCGTTCTATGCGAAGCGGGCGCGCGGCCTGATGGCCCGCTATGCGGCGGTAAACGAAGTCAGGCGGCCGGAACAGCTGAAGCAGTTCGATGCGGACGGATATGCATTCGACGCCGCGGCTTCCAGCGACACCACTTGGTTCTTCCGGCGCCGGGTCGCCGATTGACCCGCTGCCAGCCGCGGCAGAAATGAAAAAGCCTCGCATTGGCGAGGCTTTTTCATGCATCGTCAGGTTCTTACCAGATTTTCCACCACGGAGCGCTGCTTTGTGCGGCCGATCCCTTGAAATAGGAGCTGTTCGGGAAATTCGTTTTCAGCACGCGCTCGGCATCGTCGCGCAGGTCGGTCAGCCCCAGGGCATCGTAGGAGCGCACCATGATGGTCAGCGCTTCCTCGATCACCGGCGCATCGCGGTATTCGTTGACCGCGACCTGGGCACGATTGGCGGCCGCCACGTAGGCGCCGCGGCGATAGTAGTAACTCGCCACATGGACTTCGTGGCGCGCCATCGCATTGACCAGGTATTTCATGCGGGCGATCGCGTCCTTCGTATATTTGCTGTCCGGGAAACGCTCGGCCAGTTGCTTGAACGAGTCGAAGGCTTCATGCGCGGCCTTCGGATCGCGTTCGCTCGGATCCTGCTTGGACAGGAAATCGAAGAAGCCGGTGGTGTCGTTAAAGTTGATCAACCCGCGCAGGTAGTACATGTAATCGACGTTCGGATGGTTCGGATGCAGCTTGATGAAGCGCTCGACCGCGGCCAGCGCCTGCGCCTGGTCGCCCTGGCGGTAGTTGGCGTAGGCGATTTCCATCTGCGCCTGCTGCGCATAGGTGCCGAATGGATAACGCGATTCCAGTTTCTCGAAATACTGGATCGCCTTTTCGTAATTCCCGCTCGATAATTCGTCGCGAGCCTCCGAGTATAATTTGGCGGCTGACCAATCCTTGGTCTCGTCCACTTTTTCCGGCAGCAGACCGCATGCCGATACGGACAGCGCGAGAGCAAGGGCAGCGAATTTCAGGGATTTTTTTTGCATGACGTTGCAAGAATACATCTGAACAAGAGATCGATTATAGCTGATGGAACTTGCCACGATGCGCGCCGAAAAACCGATTTTGAATAATACCCTGCCCGAGACCGATTTCGACGATGGCGACGAAGAGGCCGGGTTGCCGGGACAACCGGCCATCACCCTGACCCTGAATCCGGGTTTCTGCGGAATGCGGCTTGACAAGATCCTGTCGAGCCTGATTCCGCAATATTCCCGCAGCCGCCTGCAGCAATGGATCGAGGCTGGCCACGTGACGGTGGACGGCAAGCCGGCACGCGCCAAGACAACCATGCTGGGCGATGAAACCGTCGTCGTCGCACCGCAGGCGGCACCGGAAGACCAGGCATTTCAACCGGAGCCGATGACGCTGCCGATTGTCCACGAAGACGCGGCCATCCTCGTGATCGACAAGCCGGCCGGGCTGGTGGTGCACCCGGCGGCCGGCAACTGGAGCGGCACCTTGCTCAACGGCTTGCTGCATCACCTGCCGGCGCTGGCCGGCGTGCCGCGCGCCGGCATCGTGCACCGCCTCGACAAGGAGACCAGCGGCCTGATGGTGGTGGCCAAAACACTGGAAGCGCAGACCGATCTGGTGCGCCAGTTGCAGGCGCGCAGCGTGAAACGTGAATATGTGGCGCTGGTATGGGGCATGCCGCAAGTCAGCGGGCGCGTCGAGGCCGCCATCGGCAGGCATCCGCGCGACCGCATCAAGATGGCCGTGTCCAGCCATGAAAGCGCGAAGCCGGCGCTCACCCATTACCAGCGCCTGGCGACCGGGCTGCTCGACGGGCGGCAGGTAAGCCTGCTGCGCTGTCAACTGGAAACCGGTCGCACCCACCAGATCCGCGTGCACATGGCATCGATCGGCTTTCCGTTGGTCGGCGATCCGCTGTACGGCAAGCCGCATTTGGCATCGGCGTTTCCCCGCCAGGCATTGCATGCATACCGGCTGGGCCTGACGCATCCGAAATCCGGCAAGCATTGCGAATGGCGCGCCGCCTTGCCGCCCGATCTCCTTGACTTGTTCGCACGCGCCGGCATCGACGGCGCGGCCGTGGATTAAGCGATGATCCAGTACCTCGTTCCCGACTGGCGCAATGCGCCGCCCAACGTTGCGGCCTTGTCGACCACCCGGATTGGGGGCGTCAGCCGGGCGCCATATGACGACGGCAATGGTGGCGGCGGACTGAATCTGGGTACGCATGTGGGGGACGATCCCGAGCATGTGAAACGGAACCGGGCGCTGTTGCGCGCACTGCTGCCGGCCGAGCCGGCATGGCTGGCCCAAGTGCACGGTACGCGGGTGGTCGATGCCGCCGCAGCCGGGCAAGCAGTCCCCGAGGCAGACGCCAGCGTCGCCTCCCGGCCCGGCGTGGTATGCGTGATTCAGACGGCGGATTGCCTGCCGGTGCTGTTTTGCGATACCACGGGAGGCGTGGTCGGCGCCGCCCATGCCGGCTGGCGCGGCCTGGCGCATGGCGTGCTGGAAAATACACTGGCGCGCATGCGCAGCGCCGGCGCCCGCGACATACTGGCCTGGCTCGGACCGGCCATCGGCCCGGAGAGTTTCGAAGTCGGCCAGGATGTATGCGATGCCTTCGTCGGGCGCGATGCACGCTTGGCCTCCGCATTCAAACCAAATCCTGCGCAGCCCGGCAAATATTGGGCGGACATTTACGCTCTGGCTCGGACAATCCTTGCGGATGCCGGCGTACATCAGGTGTATGGCGGCGGTCTGTGCACCGTCGCCGACCGGCGGCGCTTTTATTCATACCGCCGCGAAAAATTGACTGGCCGAATGGCGTCGTTGATTTGGCTCAAGTAGTTGCTTCCTGCCATAGTGGAAGATTGCATCGCCCATTTCTTGACTCATCTCCTGCTCTCGGTTTTCAGGAGAATACAGAGGATGCATGATCCGATTCGCCATGCGGAATTTTTTGGCTTTCCTGAGCTTGGCTTAGCGTTCATGCGCGCCCCCCAAGTTAAAATGGGCGCCAGGGGAGAGACAGGAAGTACAGCCGGGAGATTGATGCCGGCAATGAGGCGCGCGCGGTAACAGACGCCAGTAACAGACGCCAGAAATACAAGTTAAATCTAAATCGCCAATCGCGGCAACGATGCTGCCGACGATGCGGCACACCATCCGAACTTCAACGACACCTCCGAACCAAGAGTGCACGCATGAACATGTTCACCCCGCAAACCGAATCCGCTCCATGGCTGCCAAAATTCGATCCGAATGCCTGGCAAGCCTGGCTGAAGGCGCAGCCTATCGATACGAAGCCGATAACCGCCACCATCAAGGAATTCGGTGCAACCATTGATCCGACCACGGTCGCGCAGTTGCAGAGCGATTACATGCAGCAGTTGTCCAAGCTGTGGCAGGAAATGCTGAGTTCCAGGACCCCCGTCATTACCGATCGGCGTTTTACCGGACCGGAGTGGCAATCGAATCCGATGGCCGCGTTCAATGCGGCTGTCTACCTGCTCAATTCCCGCTTCCTGCTGGCGATGGCCGACGCGGTGGAAGCAACGCCGCGCGCCAGACAGAAGATTCGCTTCGCGGTTCAGCAAATGGTCGACGCCATGTCGCCGGCCAACTTCCTCGTGACCAATCCCGAGGCGCAGCAAAAGCTGATCGAGACCAAGGGGGAAAGCCTGATGAAGGGCATCACCCACATGATCGAGGATCTGCAGAAGGGGCATATTTCGCAGTCCGACGAATCCGCTTTCGAAGTCGGACGCAATGTGGCGAACACGGAAGGCGCGATAGTCTTCGAGAACGAACTGTTCCAGCTGATCCAGTACCAGCCGTTGACAAAGACCGTGTACGAGCGGCCGCTGCTGCTGGTGCCGCCTTGCATCAACAAGTATTACATCCTCGACCTGCAACCGGAGAATTCGCTGGTGCGTTACGCAGTCAGCGAGGGACATACGGTGTTCCTGGTTTCCTGGCGTAATCCCGACGCGTCGCTCGGGCACCTGACTTGGGACGATTACATCGAACAGGGCGCGATCCAGGCAATTAACGTGGTGCGCGAAATTTCCAGGCAGGATCAGATCAATACGCTCGGTTTCTGCGTCGGCGGCACGATTCTCGCAACCGCGCTGGCGCTCCTGTTTGCGCGCGGCGAAAAGCCGGTCGCCGGCGTGACCCTGCTGACGACGCTGCTGGACTTTTCCGACACCGGCGTGATCGACGTCTTCATCGACGAGGCGCAGGTGGCACTGCGCGAAAAAACCATCGGCGGCGGAGGCCTGATGCCTGGGCGCGACTTCACCTCCGCATTTTCCAGCCTGCGTCCGAACGACCTGGTCTGGAATTACGTCAAGTCGAATTATCTGAAGGGCGAAGATCCGCCGCCGTTCGACCTGTTGTACTGGAATGCGGACGCCACCAATCTGCCGGGGCCGATGTTCTGCTGGTACCTGCGCAACCTGTACCTCGAAAACAGCCTGAAAGTGCCGGGCAAGCTGACCGTCTGCGGCGAGCCGGTCGATCTCGGCGCGATCGATGCGCCGGCCTTCATCTACGGTTCGCGTGAGGACCATATCGTGCCATGGACCGCCGCCTACGAATCGATGAACCTGCTGAACCCGAAGAAGCCTGGCAACAACTGCTTCGTGCTCGGCGCATCCGGCCATATCGCGGGCGTGATCAATCCGCCGGCCAAGAAAAAGCGCAGTTACTGGACCAATGACAAGCCGGCTGCCAATGCTGCGGAATGGATGAAAGGCGCGACCGAACATCCGGGAAGCTGGTGGACGGAGTGGTCGAAATTCCTGGCAAGGCATGCCGGCGAGCAGGTCAAGGCGCCCAAGTACGGCAATGCGAAATACAAGGTGATCGAACCGGCGCCCGGGCGTTATGTGAAGGTGAAGGCTGAGTAACCCGCGCCCGCAGACCGGCGGCATGGACAATATCGATGCATCGTATCCAATGCATCGATATTTCCAAGTGGAAATGAAGTTGTTCTCAATCGCATCGCAATAATCCTATAATAGACTTGCAATAGTTGCGTAAATCTTTGTTTTCACGCACTATAATTTAATGGGGACAGAGGCGGGCGCGGATTCGCCTTTCATAAAATGACATAAATGCGTTGCGACGCAATACACTGGAAATTCGATGAATAGTGCAAAAAAGGCCACCGAGCGCTTGATCAAGAAATACCCGAACCGCCGCCTTTACGACACCCAGACCAGTTCCTACATTACGTTGTCTGATGTGAAACAGCTGGTGCTCGACAACGAGGAATTCACTGTGGTCGACGCCAAGACCGAGGAAGATTTGACGCGCAGCATCCTGCTGCAGATCATCCTGGAAGAAGAGGCCAACGGCACGCCGATGTTCTCCAGCAGCGCGCTGTCGCAGATCATCCGTTACTACGGCCATGCGATGCAGGGCATGATGGGCTCCTACCTCGAAAAGAACATCCAGGCGTTCATCGATATCCAGAACAAGCTGGCGGAAACGTCCAAGGGTTTTTACGAGGGCAAGCCGTTTAGCCAGGAAATGTGGACCCAGTTCATGAACGTGCAGGGGCCGATGATGCAGGGGATGATGAGCAACTACATCGAGCAGAGCAAGAACCTGTTCATGCAGATGCAGGAGCAGATGCAGAACCAGACCAAGAACATGTTCAGCGGCTTTTCGGGTAATTTCCCGTTCCCTGGAGCCGGCGACAAGAACAAGTAAACGCCCGATGCAATAAAGACAAGCCAAGACAAGCCGTGCCCGCCCGGGCGAGAACGGCGCAATGAACGGGCACAATGAAAGGGTACAATAGCGGATTCGCTTTGTACCCTTTTCTGTTATGTCCGCTTCTTCCCCCAAAGTCGGTTTCGTTTCGCTCGGCTGCCCGAAGGCCCTGGTCGATTCGGAACAAATCCTCACCCAGTTGCGCGCCGAAGGCTACGAGACGGCCAAGTCGTATGACGGCGCCGACCTCGTGATCGTCAATACCTGCGGCTTCATCGATGCCGCCGTGCAGGAGTCGCTCGATGCGATCGGCGAAGCGCTCCATGAAAACGGCAAGGTGATCGTCACCGGCTGCCTGGGCGCGAAGAAGGATGCCAACGGCAACGACATCGTCCAGAGCGTGCATCCGAAGGTGCTGGCGGTGACCGGCCCGCATGCGCTGGCCGAGGTGATGGGCGCGGTGCACAAGCATCTGCCCAAGCCGCACGATCCGTTCGTTGATCTCGTGCCGGCGCAGGGCATCAAGCTGACGCCGAAACACTATGCCTACCTGAAGATTTCCGAAGGCTGCAATCACCGCTGCAGCTTCTGCATCATTCCCTCCATGCGCGGCGACTTGGTGTCGCGTCCGGTGGCGGACGTGATGCTGGAAGCGGAAAACCTGTTCCAGGCCGGCGTCAAGGAATTGCTGGTGATTTCGCAGGACACCAGCGCGTACGGCGTGGACGTGAAGTTCCGCACCGGCTTCTGGAACGGCAAGCCGGTCAAGACCCACATGACGCAGCTGGTGACCGCGCTGGGCGAGCTGGCCGCGCGGTACGATGCGTGGGTGCGGCTGCACTATGTGTATCCGTATCCGCATGTGGACGACATCATTCCGCTGATGGCCGAAGGGCGGATCCTGCCTTACCTCGACGTGCCGCTGCAGCACGCGCATCCGGATGTGTTGAAGCGCATGAAGCGCCCGGCCAACGGCGAAAAGAATATCGAGCGCATCCGGGCCTGGCGCAAGCTGTGCCCGGACCTGACGATCCGCTCCACCTTCATCGCCGGCTTCCCCGGCGAGACCGAAGAGGAGTTCCAGTACCTGCTCGACTTCCTGCGGGAGGCCGAGATCGACCGCCTCGGCTGCTTCTCGTATTCGCCGGTGGAAGGGGCGACCGCGAACGAACTGCCGAACCCGGTGCCGGAGGAAGTGCGCGACGAACGGCGCGACCGCGTGATGGAACTGCAGGAAGGCATTTCCAGGAAACGCCTGCAGGCGAAGGTCGGCAAGACCATCCGCGTGCTGATCGACGAGGTGAATACCAGCGGCGGGGTCGGGCGCTCCGCGGCCGACGCGCCGGAAATCGACGGCCTGGTCTATGTGAAGCCGCCGTACGAGCCGCACCGGAAGCTGCGCGTCGGCGAGTTCGTGGATGTCAGGGTGACCGCCGCCGATGCCTACGACCTGTGGGCGGAAGCCTGACGCCGGAGGCCGCGCATGACGGATCGTAAGTCGCTTCAGACCACGCTGATTCACAGCGATTACAAGGCGCCTGAGGGCTTTGGCGCGTTCCCGACGCCGATTTGCCATGCATCCACCGTCCTGTTCAAGGATGTCGCGGCCATGCGCTCGCGCAACTGGCAGGACAAGAACTCCTACACCTACGGGCTGCACGGCACGCCCACCTCGTTCACGCTGGAGGCGCGCCTGGCGCAGATCGAAGGCGGCGCGCATTGCCTGCTGGCGCCCAGCGGACTGGCGGCGATCTCGATGATCGATCTGGCGCTGCTCAAAAGCGGCGACGACGTGCTGATCCCGGATAACGTCTACAACCCGAACCGCGAGCTCGGCAACTGGCTGGCGCGCGACTTCGGCATATCCGCGCGCTTTTACGATCCGCTGATCGGAGAAGGCATCGCCGAACTGATCCGGCCGAATACCCGCCTGATCTGGACCGAGGCGCCGGGGTCGGTGTCGATGGAGGTGCCGG
>FLYJ01000068.1_pt1 | contig 19422 bp, 20 predicted proteins | sample 1122561 | NCBI WGS metagenome assembly FLYJ01 (sample SAMEA4346788, study PRJEB14843) | hot springs metagenome | biome: Terrestrial Biome; feature: Habitat; material: Sediment | place: India | collected 2012-06-12 | depth 1760 m
GCCCCGCCGATCTGCAGCAGGCCGAGCGCATAGTGGCCCAGTCCGTGCACATCTGCAACCATGAGCGGCCGCATCAGGCCCTGAAATACAAAGCGCCCGATGCGGTGCATCGGGCGTCTAGTGGCTGAACTGAGTGTCAACCTATATCAGGACTAGACATTGGCCTATCAAACAAGGTGACGATGTCCCACCCGGCGCGCATGCTTTGGTACAGTGTGCCGATTAGGCCGCGCGGCATGCTTGCCCCGCGGCGCCGAGGCGCCCTCCGCCGCCTGACCGTTTCCCTGCTGGAGTCCCGCACCCATGGCCCAAGTGGTACTTGCCCTCATCGTCGTGGCAGCCGCCGTCTTCTATATCCTGTTCAAGGCCCCCCAGACCGACGCGCAGACACCGGCTGCGGCCGCGCCCGCCGTAGCAGTTGCCCCTGTCCCAGCGCCGCCGCCCCTGGCGCCCCCCGCTGCATCCGCGGCCGAAGCACCGGCAGCACCGGCAGCACCGGCAAGTACGCCGGCTGCCTCGGAGCCGGCCGCCGCTTCGGCGCCCGCAGCGAGCGGCAACGTCGCAGCTGGCGCCTCGGTACCCACCGCCAAACCCTGACGTTTTCGTCGTAAGGGTTTCACCGATAGGCATCGTACGGTGGCGTCCGAGGGTAAAATAATGCCCCTTCATTCTTCCAACGACCGGTACGGCACAGCATGGCAGGATTCCGCTCCAAGGCCCCCCAACGTCTTTCCCCCGATGCAGAACGGCTTGTGGCCGACGCGCTCGCGCTCGACGCATCGGGCAGTCGCATCGAAGACGTGTATTGGGAACAACGGCTGTCCGAACGTCTTTCGCGGCTGCTCAAGAACGGCAGCCAGACGGCGCTCGACGCCGCACTCGATCATCTTTTCAAGCACAACGAAGAGGCTTCCGACGTGCTGGCCGAGCAGGCCGAAACGTTGGCCGAATCGGCGGTCGTGAGCTCAGGCGGCGTCGAGTATGACGCGCTGCTCATCGCGGCGCCCATCCTCGCGCATACGCGCTACGTCATTCCCTCCGGCGCCATCAAGCCGGAACTGGCGCAGACCCTGCAGGTGCACCTCCAGGCGCACGTGATGGCGTCGAACGCCCGCGTGGCGCTGGCGCCCTACCTGTACAGCATCGACCAGCTGCCGCGCACGCATTCCGATACCTTTGCGCTGACGCACAAACTGACCGCCTATGCGCTGTCGGGTCAGCCGCCCAAGGTCGATCTGCGCGACATGCCCGAAACCGCACCGATCCTTGCAGACCCGCGCTATCTGCTGGCCATCGTCGTGGCGCAGCACGGCCAGCCGCTGTTCCGCTGGCAGGAAGACGCCAAGGAACACCACGCCGAGCGCTCCGCATGCCTCGAGCAATGGCGCCAGCAAGTCACGCCGACCGTCTCGACCCTGATGCCCGGCTGCGAGTTCGAGCTGCTGCTGCCGGATGCGTTCTTCCTGTCGTGCCGCGAATCCGACAAGCGCATCCGCCCGCTCACGGTGCGCGCCGCGGTCAACTACCTGCAGGGCGCGCTCGACATGCCGGCCAACCGCTTCGGCGCGATCATCGGCGCATTTGGCGAGGAGCAGATCGAGGAATACCGCGTGGCCTTCACCGTGCGCGGCGAGAAAGACCTCATCTACGGCATTGTCTGGCCCGTCTACGGCCGCGATGGCGGTGCGACCGACCTGACTGCAGAGGGCGAACCGGGCAGCCCCCTTGAGCAGATCTGCGACGAACTGCGCGCATGCGGCATTGAAGACATCTTCCGCCACGGCCAGCTCTTCGAGCCCGAATACTGCGAAGACTGCGGCGCCCCGCTCTATGCAGACCGCGCGGCCGAGATCGTCCACGCAGAGATGCCCGAAGACGCACCGACGCAGCAGCCGCTGTTCCACTGAAGCCGATGCAAGCAAGCCACCTCCGGGTGGCTTTTTTTACGCCACGCCGGCTCATATGATTTGTCGGATTGCGCAGCACGCGCTTGCGCGGCCTGCGGCACAATGACGAACCCGCCACCTGGCATCACCGCCCGAACCCGAGGAGCTCCCCGATGGCCCATCGCCCCTTCATTCGCGCCCTGATCCGCGGCCTGGCCGCATGCGCACTGGCTGGCAACGCCGCTGCCGCCCTGGCCGACGATCTGCGCATCGGCCTGTCCGCCGACGTGACGTCCATGGACCCGCAGTGGAACAATGCAGGCCCGAACAACGCGATGGCGCTGCACGTCTTCGAGTCGCTGGTCTTCCTGGACAAGAACGGCCGCTACACGCCGGGCCTGGCCACGTCGTGGAAGCCCATCGACGCCAACACGTGGGAGATCAAGCTGCGCCCCAACGTGAAGTGGAGCGACGGCACGCCCTTCACCGGCGAAGACGTGAAAGCCTCGATCGAACGGCCGGCACGCCTGACCAACAGCCCGGGCCCGTTCACCAGCTATACGAAGTCGATCACCGACGTGCAGATCGTCGATCCGCTCACGGTGCGGCTGAAGGTGTCGATTCCGAATTACGCGAGCATCCCGAACGACCTCAACAGCCTGCCGATCCTTCCCAAGAGGGTGGCCAATGCTTCGCAGGCGGACTTTGACGCCGGCCGCGCGATGATCGGCACGGGGCCGTTCCTGTTCGATCACTTCACGCGCGGGCAGGAAATCGTGCTGAAGAAGAACCCGCACTACTGGGGCCGCGCGCCGCAGTGGGACAAGGTCACCTTCAAGATCATCACCGACAACGCTGCGCGCACGGCTGCACTGCTTTCCGGGGACGTGGATGTCGTCGAGGCCGTGCCCGCTGCCGACGTGCCGCGCATCAAGCAGAACCCGAACTTCCACCTCGAGCAGCAGGTGTCGTGGCGTACCATCTTCTGGCAGATGGACCAGGGCCGCGACGTCTCGCCGTTCGTGACGGACAAGGCCGGCAAGCCGCTGACGAAGAACCCGTTCAAGGACCACCGCGTGCGGGAAGCGGTGGCGCTGGCCATCAATCGCGATGCCATCGTCAGCCGCGTGCTGGAGGGCCAGGGCGTGGTGGCGTCCAGCATTGTGTCGCCGCAGATCTTCGGCCACCCGGGAGGCAAACCGATTGCATACGACCCGGACCGCGCGAAGAAGCTGCTCGCCGAGGCCGGCTACCCCGACGGCTTCGGGCTCACGCTGCACGCCACCAACAACCGCTATCTGAACGACGCTCAGGTCGCACAGACCACCGCCCAGCTGCTCACGCGCATCGGCATCCAGACCAAGGTCGAGACCCTGCCGCTGGCGGTGTACTTCTCACGCGCGCGCCAGGGCGAGTTCTCCTTCATGATGCTCGGCTGGGGTTCGGTGGCGGCGGATGTGGCGCTGCGCAGCATTCTCGGCACGCCAAATCCCCAGACCGGTTACGGGTCGTGGAACTGGGGCCGCTACAGCAATCCGGAACTGGACAAGCTGGTGCAGGCGTCGCTGTCCACCGTGTCGAGCGAGCAGGCGCACGAGCAAGCCGCCAAGACCGCCACGCGCTTCGCACAGCGGGACTACGCGATCATCCCGTCGCACCACCAGTTGGCCACGTGGGCAATGCGCAAGGGCATCCGGTATGAGGCGCGCACCGATGAGTGGTCGCTCGCGTGGCTGTTCACCAAGCAGTGATGGGGGCAGCGCAACGTCGTAACGCGCTGTTACAGCTAAATCGCCTCGAATGCCGCACTGGAGCGCATTCGGGTAAGCCGCAGGAACTTTCATCCCGGGCTTTCCTCTATCATGGCGTTTTTCCATGCCGACCCCCCTGTAACACTCGAGATGTTGCGACCCAAACTACTCTGTCTCGGCGTCGTCGCCCTGCTGGCCGCCTGCTCCAACCTGCAGACCGAACCGACCGACACGTCGGCACAGGCGACCGCCACCGCGACGCCGAGCACACCGGCCGTGCAAGCCAAGCCGGCCCCGCAGCCCGCACGCACCACGCCGCCCATCGTCTTCGACGCCTCTGACAGCGAGAGCACCACCACAGTGAACCTGCCGCCCAAGGACAAGATCAGCTTGTCCGAATACCGCGCGCAGACCCGCGACCGTTTAATCAAATCCGAGAACGCCCGCCCCGATGTGGCCGACTGTGCCGCACACGCGAGCTGGATCATCCCGCGCTCGACGAACTTCGACCAGTTCCGCCTGCCGACCGGCGCCCTGTCCGAAGGGCAGGCCAAGGTTGAACCGTGGGACTCGCGCTTCTCGTCGAGCAAGCAAGGCGCGATCAAGGTCTCCAGCGTCGTGAGCTTCAGCGCCGCCGTCCACAAGCGCGGCACGGGCAGCGACCAGTGGGAGCCGGTCAAAGTCCGCTGCGGCTACGACGAAGGCATGATGCTCGCGTACGAGCTGCTCGATGCGAATGGCCAGCCGTTTGCCGCCCCGGCGGCCGCACCGTCGTCCACGACGGTGCGCACCCACTGCCGTCGCGGGCACCGCTGCACGAACGCTGCCGTGTCGCACGGCAAGTCTGCCGCCAAGGGCAAGGGCGCGGCAAAGTCCTCGGTCAAGGCCACCAAGGGCAGCACAGCCAAGACCAAGTCGACCACGGCAACGAAGTCCACTGCCAAGTCGGCTGCCAAGAAAACGACGAAGAAGAAGTCGTCCAACTAAGCGCGTCGCGCCGCCCACCTGGCGGCGCCGCGCTGGTCTTCAGCCCAGATATTCGAGGATGGCCTGCAGCATGGCCGCGCCCAACGCGGCGCTGCGGGCGCCGTTCCAGCCGACGCGCGCGTCGGGCAGGTTGGCGTTGTCCTTGAACGGCATTTCGAGCGTCAGCGCCAGGCACCGGTACGTGTGGCCGATGTACTTGGAGGCGAGCTTGAGCGCGTCTTCGTTGTACTTGCTCGCCTCGTAGCCGTATTGCGTCTGGAAGTCGGGCGACGCGCGCAGGAACGCTGCGACAAAGCGGTCCTGGTCGGCACGCTGGGCATCGGTGAAGCCCGGCAGCATTTCACTGCCAGCCACGAATACGTAGGGGAGCGCCTCGTCGCCGTGGATATCGAAGAACAGGTCGACGCCGGTCTCCTCGATGGCCCGGCGCACGCACAGGACTTCAGGACTGCGCTCGGCGTCGGGCTCCATCCACTCCCGATTCAGGTTGGCGCCGGCCGCGTTGGTGCGCAGGTTGCCCAGCGCCGACCCGTCAGGGTTCATGTTCGGCACGATGTGAAACACGGCGCGCTCGGTGAGCAGTCGGCCCACTGAATCCACGCCCCATACGCCCTGCCGCGTGAGGCGGGCGACCAGACCTTCCACGAACCACTCGGCCATCGTCTCGCCGGGATGCTGGCGGGCGATGATCCACACGTTCTTCTTGCCGGGCGCTGGCTCGCCGACGGTGATGCACGTCATGTCACGACCTTGCACCGTGCTGCCCAGGCGCTGCGTGCGCACGCCGGGCTTCGTTTGCGCCGCTGCCACCAGCGACAGGTGACGCTCATCGGAATACGGCTCGAAGTAGGCAAACCAGATGCTGTCGTGCTCGGGCGTCACCTCGATGGTCATGGTCCTGCCGTCATAGCGCGTCGGCACGCGGAACCAGTGTTCGCGGTCGTATGAGGCGACGGCCTGGTAGTCCTTCCAACCCGCCGCATAGGTGCATTCGCCCGCATTTTCGAACGCGAGCTGGCACGCCTGGCCCTGCACGCCCTGCAGGCGGAAGTGGAACCACTGCGTGAAATCCGCGTGCGAATCGCGGCGAATGCGCAGGCGGATGGCATCGGCGCGGGCGACATCGACGATTTCGATGGCGCCGCTGTCGAATACGCTGGAAATGTACGGTTGATTGGCAGTCATGTCGGATCCTGTCATCAGGTGGGCTTGCGGCGGAAGACCCAGCGCTCGTCGTCGGAATCGGCAGTGGCAAAGGCATAGCCGTCGACGTCGAACGCCTTGAGCTTGCGCGGATCGGTGATGCGGTGCTCGATCGCGTAACGCGCCATCAGGCCGCGCGCGCGCTTTGCGTAGAACGAGATGATCTTGTACTGGCCGTTCTTCCAGTCCTCAAACACCGGCGTGACGATGCGCGCCTTGAGCACCTTGGGCCGCACCACCTTGAAATACTCTTCCGACGCGAGATTGACGAGCACGGGATCGTCGTCGGCCTTGAACAGCTCGTTGAGGGCGAGCGTCACGTCGTCGCCCCAGAAAGCGTAGAGGTCCTTGCCGCGCGGGTTGGCCAGGCGCGTGCCCATTTCGAGGCGGTATGGCTGCATCCAGTCGAGCGGGCGCAGCACGCCATACAGGCCGGAGAGGATTCGCAGATGCTTCTGCGCAAATTGCAGATCGTCGGCCGACAGCGAATTCGCATCGAGCCCGCCGTACACGTCGCCATCGAAGGCCAGCGCGGCCTGCTTGCTGTTCTCGGCGGTGAATTCTGGCGACCAATCGGCATAGCGCGTGGCGTTGAGCACGGCCAGCGGGTCGGAAATGTGCATCAGCGTGCCGATCTGGGCGGGCGACAGCTTGCGAAGCACTTCGATGAGTTCTGCGGAGCGCGCGATGAAATCGGGCAGCGTGTGGGTCTTGATGCGCGGCGGCGTCTCGTAGTCGAGCGACTTGGCCGGCGAGAGGACGATGATCATGTCAGAATCGCGGTTCACAAGTCTTGAATTGTATCGAATGGCAGACGCTGCCGCCCTCGCTCCTTCGTCCCCCGCCCGCCCCTGCGCCGCGCCGCGCGTGGTGCTGGACTCCAACATCTGGGTCGACATTCTCGTCTTCGACGATGCGGTTGCGCGCCCCATTCGCGCGGCGCTGGAGGCAGGCCGCCTGGACGCCATCATCAGCCCGGCCTGCCGCGAGGAACTGCGACGCGTGCTCGGCTATCCGCAATTCGCGCACTACGCCGTCGATGCGCAGGCCGCGCTGGCCTGGGTCGATCGCGTCACGCGCTCGGTGGCAGACCCAGAGGAAGCGGCCCGCGCAAACGGCGAAACGTTCGTGCCGCGCTGCAAGGATCGCGACGACCAGAAATTCCTCGCGCTGGCCGATGCCGCAAGCGCCACGTATCTGGTCTCCAAGGACAAGGCCGTGCTCAAGCTCAAGCGGCGCATGGCCAAATATTGCGACGTGGCGGTGCTCCCGCCCAAGCAGTTTGTTTCGGAAGTCCAGTTGTAAGACAGTCCTCGCTCAAGCTGAAGTCATGACCACCGCTGCCGCACGCCCCGCTGAAACGCCCGCGCCCATCGCGTCCCTTCCCCCACTGCCCTCGCGGCTGCCGAATGTCGGCACGACCATCTTCACCGTGATGTCGGCGCTGGCTGCTGAAAAGCAGGCCGTCAACCTCGGCCAGGGCTTCCCGGATTTCGACTGCGACCCGCGCATCGTCGATGCGGTGTCCGATGCGATGCGCGCGGGCCTGAACCAATACCCGCCGATGACGGGCGTGCCCGCATTGCGTCAGGCCATCGCCGCGAAGGTCGCCAAGCTCTACGGCCACGCGTACGATGCCGACCGCGAGATCACCATCACCGCGGGCGCCACGCAGGCGCTGCTGACGACCGTGCTGTGCTGCGTGCATCCCGGCGATGAAGTCATCGTGTTCGAGCCGACATACGACAGTTACATCCCGTCGATCGAGCTGGCGGGCGGCAAGGTCGTGCCCATCACGCTGAACGCGCCGGACTTCCGCATCCCGTTCGACACGCTGGCCGCTGCGATCACACCGCGCACGCGCCTGATCATGCTGAACACGCCGCACAATCCGACAGGCACTGTGTGGCATGCGGACGATATGCAGAAGCTGGCGGAAATCCTCGCCCCGACCAACGTGCTGCTGCTCTCCGACGAGGTGTACGAGCACATGGTGTACGACGGCGTGCCGCATGCATCGGTGGCGCGCATTCCGGAGCTGGCGCGTCGCGCTTTCGTGGTGTCGAGCTTCGGCAAGACGTATCACGTGACGGGCTGGAAGGTTGGCTACGTGGCCGCGCCGGCCGCACTCATGGCGGAGTTCCGCAAGGTGCATCAGTTCAACGTGTTCACCGTCAACACGCCGGTGCAGCACGGGTTGGCGACCTACATGGCCGATCCGCGGCCGTATCTGGAGCTGCCCGCGTTCTACCAGCACAAGCGCGATCTGTTCCGTGCGGGTCTTGCGAAGACGCGATTCAAGCTGCTGCCATGCCAGGGCACGTATTTCCAGTGCGTGGACTACAGTGCCATCTCCGCTCTGCCGGAAGCAGAGTTCGCCACGTGGCTGACGAGCGAGATTGGCGTGGCGGCGATCCCCGTGTCGGCGTTCTATTCGCAGCCGCACGAATCAGGCGTGGTGCGGTTTTGCTTTGCCAAGAAAGACGAAACGCTCCAACTGGCGCTGGAGCGTCTATCGAAGGTGTAACGCCGCAACGGGCATTCAACGCTTGCTGGCGTAATACGCCAGCATCTGCTCCGTGTTGACCTTGCGGTCTGCGTTGACCTTCTGCACATTCGGGTTCTCGGTCATCTTCGCCAGGTACGGCTTCACGCCTTCGATCTGCGCGAGGAGGTCTTCGCCGTAGATGATCTTGCAGGCGGAGCTCACCAGCGGGAAATGCACGATGGCCGCGCAGTCGGCAATGGTGAACGTGTCGCCCGCCACATACGGCGCGAACTTGAACAGCTTGGCCGCCGCCGGAATGTTCTTCTGCAGCTGTTCGCGCGTTTTCGCCTTCAGGTTGTCGCTGATCTTGCCGCCGAAGAACGCTTCGGGATACAGCTGTCGCGCGACCAACTCCAGGTGCAGCTCGAGGAAGGTGACGACCTCGCGCACCTTGGCCGCCTTGAACGGGTCTGCCGGAATCAGCGGGCGCTGCGGATAGCGCGATTCCAGATAGTCGATGATGACCTGCGATTCGCACAGGCCCCCGTCTTCGCCCACCAGGTACGGCACCTTGTGCAGCGGCGAGATCTCGCCGTCGGTCTGGTCCGGCCAACGCAGCGATTCCTCGAACGGGAGGCCCTTCTCCATCAGCGCGAGCTTGACCTTGTTGTAGTAGTTGCTCGCAGAAAAACCGTATAGCGTCAGCATGTGAAGCAGTCTCCTTGGTGGATGGGTGCGGCCTGTCATGGTTGGCGCGGATGCCAAAAATCGCACGCTCGTGCTATTTTAGCCAGACTTCTTTCGATCGCAGCAGGTTTTCCATGCAGACTCTCGGGATTGTGGGCACCGGCGCCATGGGCCGTGGCATTGCGCAGATCGCGGCCCAGGCCGGGTTGCGCGTCAAGCTGTTCGACGCCAACCCGCAAGCCGTGGAAGCGGCGCGTACGGCACTGGCGGATACGCTCGCCAAGCTGGCCGCCAAGGGAAAGATGACGCCGGAGGAAGCCGACGCCACCGTCGCGCGGCTCGTTCCCGCCGCCGCCCTCACTGATCTGGCCGACTGCGATCTCGTGGTCGAGGCCATCGTCGAGAAGCTCGACGTCAAGCGTGACCTGTTCCGCCAGCTTGAAGACATCGTGCGCCCGGACGCGATCCTGGCATCAAACACGTCTTCGCTGTCCATCACCGCGATTGCCGCGGCATGCCAGCACCCGGAGCGCGTGGCGGGGTTCCACTTCTTCAATCCCGTGCCGCTGATGAAGGTGGTGGAAGTGATCGCCGGCCTGCGCAGCGCACCCGCCACCGGCGATGCCCTCGCCGCGCTGGCCAAGCGCATGGGCCACACGGCCGTGCGCTGCATCGACATGCCCGGCTTCATCGTCAACCACGCCGGCCGCGGCATGAACACCGAGGGCCTGCGCATCGCCCAGGAAAGTGCGGCCGGCTTTGCCGACATCGACGCCATCATGCGCGAGCAAGCCGGCTTTCGCATGGGGCCGTTCGAGCTGATGGACCTGACGGGGCTCGACGTTTCGCACCCCGTGATGGAATCGGTCTATCGCCAGTTCTATGACGAACCGCGTTATCGGCCGTCGCAGATGACCGCCGTGCGCTTGGCGGGCGGCATCCTCGGCCGCAAGACCGGCGAAGGCTTCTACCGATATCCCGACGGGCAGAAGCAGGTGCCTGCCGAAGCGCCCGCGCCGGCTGCGCGCCCGTCTTCCGTCTGGATCAGCCGCGCGCACGAGGCCGGCCACGCCGCCGCGCAACGCCTGATGCTGGACCTTGGCGTCACGCCCGAGGCTGGTGCCAAACCTTCAGCCGATGCCCTCATCATCGCCACGCCGCGCGGCCTCGATGCCACGGCATGCGTGGCGGCCGAAGGGCTCGACGCACGGCGCACCGTGGCGCTCGACACGCTCTACCCGTTTGCCGCCGCCAAGCGCCGCACGCTCATGACCACGCCCGCCACCGATGCGGCGTACCGCGATGCCGCGCACGGCCTGCTGGCTTCCGACGGCGTCCCCGTCACGGTGATCCGCGATTCGGGCGGCTTTGTCGCACAACGCATCGTCGCGTGCATCGTCAACATTGCGTGCGACATTGCGCAGCAGCGCATTGCCACGCCGGGCGACATCGACCTCGCCGTCACGCTGGGCCTGGGCTACCCCCAAGGGCCGCTGGCGCTGGGGGACACGCTCGGCACGACCGCCATCCTGGAGGTGCTGCAGAACCTCTACACGCTCTACGGCGACCCGCGTTACCGCCCGAGCCCGTGGCTGTTGCGTCGTGCGCGTCTGGGCATGTCGCTGCTTACGCCTGACGCCTGATTGCCGCTTACCCTCACGAGGCCACCATGACCGCGCAATTGCTCTCCAAGCGCATCGGCTCGACGCTGGTGCTGACGTTGTCCAATCCCGACGCGCGCAACGCGCTCGACCCGGTGATGTACACCACGTCGATGGAGGCGATGGACCGCGCCGCCAACGACAACGAGATCCGCGCCATCATCTTTACCGGCGCGGGCAACGCGTTCTGCGCGGGCGGCAACCTGAACCGCCTGCTGGAAAACCGCAGCAAGCCGAAGAGCGTGCAGGAAGAAGGCATCGACGCACTCAACCACTGGATCGAGACGATCCGCACGTTCCCGAAGCCGGTGATTGCCGCGGTGGAAGGCCCGGCAGCGGGCGCGGGTTTTTCGCTGGTGCTGGCGTGCGACTTTGCGGTGGCCGCGTCAGACGCGAAGTTCGTGATGGCCTATGTGAACGTGGCGCTCACGCCGGATGGCGGAGGCTCCTGGCATATCGCGCGCTTCCTGCCGCGCCCGCTGGCGAGCGAGATCATCATGCTCGGCAAGCCCGTGACCGCGGAACGGCTCGCGCATTTCGGCATCATCAATGAAGTCGTCAAACCCGGCGAGGCGCTCGACCATGCCCTGGTGCTGGCCGAGAAGCTTGCTGCGCAATCGCCGCATGCGGTCGGTCGCATCAAGGGCCTGATCGCCAATGCGGAAGACGCCTCGCTGCACGACCACCTGAGAGCCGAGCAGCACAGCTTTGTCGAAGCACTGCATCACACCGATGGCAACGAAGGTATCTCCGCCTTCCTGCAGAAGCGCAAACCACAATATCGCTGAGCATGGTCCCCTTCCCGACGCCCAAGCGCCGGCGCGTCTATCTGATGCGCCATGGCGCCGTGACGTACTTCGATGAGACCGGCCGCCCCGTGCCCTCGCCCGAGGCCGTACCGCTCAACGAACTCGGCCGCAGCCAGGCCACCGCTGCGGGGAAGATCCTTGCCGCGGAGAACATTGTCTTCGACCGCGTGATCGTCAGCGGCCTGCCGCGCACCGTGGAGACCGCGCAGCGCGTGCTGGCCGAGATGCCCGCGATGCAGGAACGCGGCATCGCGCTGGAGGCATGGCCCGAGCTGCAGGAAATCCGCGGCGGCAAGCTGGCGGAGATTCCCGAACATGAAGTCGCGCAAGCCTTCATCGGTGCGTTTGAAGGCACGGTGCATGAAGACCGTCGCTTCCTGAACGGCGAAAGCGTCGGTGAATTCCTCGACCGCGTGATCCCGGCCATCGCACGCCTGCGTGCCCTGCCCGACTGGGACACCATCCTGCTCGTGCTCCACGGCGGCACCAACCGCGCGATCCTCTCGCATGCCATCACGGGCGGCGAGCGGGTGTTCTTCGGCAACCTCGCGCAGACCGCCGGCTGCATCAACGTGCTCGACGTGGGCGACGCCCCAACCGACTGGGTGCTGCGCATGAGCAATTTCTCGCCGCCCTCGCCCGCACACCTCGGCTCGCGGCTGACGACGATGGAGGTACTGCTGCAGCAGTACCTGCGCCATCGCCAGCCGACCTGATCTTTCCTCGACACACAACAAGATTCGGAGACACACCCATGGCACAAACGGAGCAGCAGGATTTCTCGGCCTTCGAAGGCACACGCCCGGTGGCGGAACAGCAGAAGTTCGACGTCGGCGCGCTCGAAGCGTGGATGCGCGAACATGTGCAGGGCTTTACCGGCCCGCTCAGCGTCGAGCAATTCAAGGGCGGCCAGTCGAACCCCACCTTCAAGCTGATCACCCCGTCGCGCACCTACGTCATGCGCGCCAAGCCCGGGCCGAAAGCAAAGCTGCTGCCGTCTGCACATGCCATCGAGCGCGAATACCGGGTGATGGACGCACTCGCCAAGACCGATGTGCCCGTCGCGAAGATGTACGCGCTGTGCGAAGACGAAGCCGTGATCGGCCGGGCGTTCTACATCATGGAGTTCGTGCAGGGCCGCGTGCTGTGGGACCAGGCCCTGCCCGGCATGGCGCCGGCCGAGCGCACCGCCATCTATGACGAGATGAACCGCGTCATCTCGGCGCTGCACACCGTGGACTACGCCGCCATCGGCCTGGCGGATTACGGCAAGCCAGGCAACTACTTCGCGCGCCAGATCGAACGCTGGAGCAAGCAGTACAAGCTGTCGGAAACCGAGTCGATTCCGGCGATGGACAACCTCATCGCCTGGCTGCCGCACCACGTGCCGCAAGAGGCACAGGAAGTGACCAGCATCGTTCACGGCGACTACCGGCTCGACAACCTGATCTTCCACCCGACCGAGCCGCGCGTGCTGGCCATCCTCGACTGGGAGCTGTCCACGCTGGGCCACCCGCTGGCCGATTTCAGCTACCACTGCATGAGCTGGCACATCGAGCCGGGACAGTTCCGTGGCGTGGCCGGGCTGGACTTCGCCGCGTTGGGCATCCCCACAGAAGCCGACTACATCCGCCAATACGAACAACGCACCGGCCGCCGCATCACCGGCGACTGGAACTTCTATCTCGCCTACAACATGTTCCGCATTGCCGGCATCCTGCAGGGAATCATGAAGCGCGTGGTGGACGGCACGGCGTCTTCCGCGCAGGCGCTCGAAGCCGGCAAGCGCGCCCGGCCGATGGCCGAGCTGGGGTGGAAGTACGCCCAGCAGGCCGGCGCCTGACGCACGGCTCAGGCGTACCCGCGGGCCTCGTCCAACGGGCCGGACTGGCGGGCTTCCAGTTCCAGCATCACCGCGCCGGGCATCTGCACGAAGATCTGTACGGCGGTGCGCTCCGGGTGCCGGCGCACCTGATACGGCAGACCGCTCGCGCGCACCTTCGCGAGCACCGTCGATGCGTCCTGCTGCGTGCGGAAGCAGATGTGCGAGAACACCATCTCGGGGGCATCGCCCTCACGATCCACGAGGTGCACCAGCGCATCGTCGCCCTGGTACAGCCACGCCCCGGGAAACGGAAACGCCGGGCGCGGCCCAGGCTTCCAGCCAAGCACGTCTTCGAAGAACTTGAGGATGGGCGAATGGATCGACCCTGGGCCCGCCACGTGAAAGTTCACGTGGTCGAATGTCCAATCGCTGCCGGCTGTCATGGGATGCCTCCTTGCAATGACCGTAAATCGATCGCGGCCATTCTTTCATCAAACAAAAACAAGACAATCTGGCTATGCTTTGACGATTCTCCAAACACGCTTTGACAATGATCGCCCTCGACGACCTGCGCCTGCTGGTGCGCATTGCTGATGCCGGCAACCTGTCCGCCGCAGCACGGCAGCTTGGCTGGCTGCCCGCCACCGCCAGCGCGGCGCTCAAGCGCGTGGAAACCGAACTCGGCGCACGCCTGTTCGAACGCACCACGCGCAGCATGCGCCCGACCGAGGCCGGTCAGCGCTATCTGGGGTATGCCAGGCAAGCCCTGGAGGCACTGGACGAAGGCGCGGAAAGCCTCGGCCAGGACCGCACCGAGCTCTCCGGCCCGATCCGCATTGCGGCCACATCCGACCTGGGCCGGCACATCCTGCGCCCTTGGCTCGACGCCTTCTGCGACGCACACCCTGGCGTGCGCATCACGCTCGTGCTCGGTGACCGGCTTGCCGACCTGATGCGCGAAGACCTCGACCTCGCGCTGCGCTACGGGCATCTGCAGGACTCGGCGCTGGTGCGGCGGCCAATGGCGATGCATCCACGCGTGATCGTCGGCGCGCCTTCGTATTTCAACCAGCACGGCCGTCCTGCGCACCCCAGTGATCTGGCCGACCACCGCTGCCTCATCATGCTGCGCAACGGCGAGCCCGTGACGCGCTGGCAGCTCACCCATGCAAGCGGCCCGGCTCCTGTCGATGTCCGTGGCGACTTTCAATGCGATGACGGCGCCGTCGTGCGCGATTGGGCCGTGGCCGGACGCGGGCTCGCATTCAAATCGTGGCTCGATGTGGCACAGGACGTGTACGCCGGCCGGCTGGAAGTCGCGCTGCCGGCCTGGAGCCACGCGCCCACGCCACTGCAGCTGGTCAGCCTCGCGCGCCGCCATCGCCCGGCGCGGCTGACCGCCTGTGCCGATTTTCTCGCGGCGCGCTTTGCCGAATTCAGCGCGCGTTATCCGTTCCCCTCGGCAAAAGCGGCGACGGCATCGTCCAGGGCCACTTCCGCCATCGCGGCGAAGACATGATCGCGTAGCCAGCGGCTGGCTGCGTCCTGGTCGCTGCTGGTGTGCCAGTACAGGTAGAGCTCCAGCGGCGGCACGTTGAACGGCAGCGGCAGCATGACGTTGCCATATGGCTCGTTGGCAATGCGCGCATACCGGACCGGCAGCGTGGCCAACAGGTCCGTGCAGCTCACCACGCGGCACGCAGCCGGATAGTGCTGGCAGCGCAGCCGCACACGGCGCTCGTGGCCCAGCCGGCGCAATTCCACATCTTCAAGGCCCGCCCCGCGCCGCCGTGACGACACATGCACGTGCTCGCATGCCAGATAGCGCTCCAGCGTGAGCGGCCCCTGCGTGACCGGGTGGCCGGGGCGCGCCAGCACCACCATCGGATCGTTCAGCAGCGGCGCATGCCGAATGGCGGGCGATGCGGGCAGCAGGATGTCGGCCGCTGCGTCGATCGTCCCGGCCAGCAGCTCCGCCTCCAGCTGGCGGCGGTCTCCACGCACGGTCGTCAGGTCGATGCGCGGGGCCTCCTTGGCGATGGCCGCCATGAGCGGCGGCAGCAGTGTCGCCTCCAGCGCGTCGCGCATCGACAGCGTGAAGCGGCGTTCACTGGTGGCCGGATCGAAGCGCGTGCCCTCGCGCAGGGTGCGCTCGAAACCCTGCAGCGCGGTGCGCACCTCGGCGATGAGCGTGCGGGCCAGCGGCGTCGGCACCATGCCTTGTCCGCGGCGCTCGAACAGCGCGTCGTCGAACAGCTCACGCAGCCGGCCCAGCGCGTGGCTGACCGCCGGCTGCGTCAGGTTGAGCGTACGCGCGGCCGCAGTGATGCCGCCTTCCGTATAGATGGCATCGAAGACGACGAACAGGTTCAGGTCGACGCGGGAAATATGCATGACATTGATGAACGGCAATCCACGAAATTCATTTTTCTTATTGTAGGCTAAGGCTTATGCTGGGCGCATGACGATTGCCCAGACCGCACCCACCGTCCCCGCCGGCTTTGAAACGCTGACCAGGCCCAGCCCCTTCCTGACGATGCTCGGGCCGGTGTATGCGCGTGGCATGGGCCCGTCGATGGTGATGGGCTTTCATGTGCTGGCACACCACCTGAACCGGCGCGGCATCCTGCACGGCGGAGTGGTCGCCTCGCTGGCCGACGCGGCGCTCGGGTATTGCCTGGCAGAGCCCGGCGAAGGCACCGGAGGCGCGCTGGCCATGTCCACAGCCAGCCTGACGGTGGATTTCATCGCCTCTGCCGGAGAAGGCGACTGGATCGAGATCACCCCGGAAGGGTTGCGCACGGGCAGCAAGCTGGCCTTTGCGCAGGCCCTTTTCCACTGCGGCGACCGGTTGGTTGCCCGCGCCAGTGCCGTGTTTGCAGTGCTCGGCGGGCGTGTCTGACGCATAGCCGAGCGTCTGGTCTGAACTGATTGATGGCTGCCCGTTCGAGGCGCTTGTTCGATGTACTGAGGAGACACCATGAATTTCGATTACACGCCCAAGGTCAAGGAAATGCAGGCACGCCTGCTCGAGTTCTTCGACCAGCACATCTACCCGAACGAGCACCGCTTCCACAAAGAAATCGAAGCCAACCGCCGTGCCGGCAACGCGTGGATTCCGACCAAGCTCATCGAAGAACTCAAGCCGCTGGCACGCAAGGCCGGGCTGTGGAACCTGTTCCTGCCGCGTTCGCCGCGCGCGCCCGAAGGCCTGTCGAACCTCGAATACGCGCCGCTGTGCGAAATCATGGGCCGGGTGCCCTGGGCGCCGGAAGTGTTCAACTGCTCCGCGCCCGACACCGGCAACATGGAAACGCTGGAGCGCTACGCGTCCGAAGAGCTGAAAGACCGCTGGCTGGAGCCGCTGCTGCGTGGCGAGATCCGCTCGGCCTTCCTGATGACCGAGCCGGCCGTGGCCTCGTCGGACGCCACCAACATCGAATGCCGCATCGAACGTCAAGGCGACGAGTACGTCATCAACGGCCGCAAGTGGTGGTCGTCGGGCGCCGGCGACCCGCGCTGCGCCGTCTACATCGTCATGGGCAAGACCAACCCCGATGCCGGCCGCCACGAGCAGCAATCGATGATCGTGGTGCCCGCCAACACGCCCGGCATCACGGTCATGCGCCCGCTGAGCGTGTTCGGTTACGACGATGCACCGCACGGCCACATGGAAGTCGACCTCAAAGACGTGCGCGTGCCGGTGGGCAACATCCTGCTCGGTGAAGGCCGCGGCTTCGAGATCGCGCAGGGCCGCCTCGGCCCGGGCCGTATCCACCACTGCATGCGCAGCATCGGCGTGGCCGAGCGCGCGCTCGAACTGATGTGCAAGCGCTTGAGTTCCCGCATCGCATTCGGCAAGGCCATCGCGCAGCACAGCGTCTGGCACGAACGCATTGCCGAAGCCCGCTGCATGATCGAACAGGCCCGCCTGCTGACGCTGAAGGCCGCGTACATGATGGACACCGTCGGCAACAAGGTCGCCAAGGCCGAGATCGCGATGATCAAGGTCGTGGCCCCGAACATCGCCTGCCAGATCGTCGACTGGGCGATCCAGGCACACGGCGGCGGCGGCGTGTCGGGCGACTTCCCGCTGGCCTCAGCCTACGCACACCAGCGCACGCTGCGCCTGGCCGACGGCCCTGACGAAGTGCACCGCGCCGCCATCGCCAAGCTGGAACTGGCCAAGCATCTGCACCTGAAGGACGTTGTCGACATGCCCGTCACGCGCGGCGCCTGATACGCCGCACGGCCGTACCGTTCACTCCTTAACCCCGCCTTGAGCGGGGATTTTTTTGCCCTCTGCCCGGCGTCTGCGCGTTTCTGCGTTCTGTGCTGGAATGGAACACTTTGCGGGCTGCTGGTGGCCCGCACCTCTCTTCCCGGTCAGAAGCCAAGGAGCGAACTCGATGATCGACGTCTATAGCTGGGCCACGCCCAACGGGCACAAAGTGCACATCATGCTGGAAGAATGCGAGCTGCCTTACCGCGTTCACGGCATCAACATCGGCGCCGGCGACCAGTTCAAACCCGACTTCCTCAAGATCAGCCCCAACAACAAGATCCCGGCCATCGTCGATCAGGATGGCCCGGACGGCAAACCGATCTCGCTGTTCGAATCGGGCGCGATCCTGCTGTACCTCGCCGGCAAGACGGGCAAGTTCCTGCCCGACGACGTGCGCGGCAAATACGAAGTGCTGCAGTGGCTGATGTTCCAGATGGGCGGCGTCGGCCCGATGCTCGGCCAGGCGCACCACTTCCGCATCTACGCGCCCGAGAAGATCGAGTACGCGGTCAATCGGTATACGAACGAAGCCAAGCGGCTGTATGGCGTGATCGACAAGCGCCTGGGTGAATCGAAGTTCCTCGGCGGCGCGGATTACTCCATCGCCGACATTGCGACGTGGCCGTGGCTGCGCAGCTGGAAGAACCAGGGGATCGAGCTGTCGGATTATCCGAAGCTGCAGCGCTGGTTTGAAGCGATTGAAGAACGCCCCGCCGTACAGCGCGCGGTGAAGGTGCTCGCCAAGGAACGGCCGGCTGTGCAGGACGACAAAGCGAAGGAGATTCTCTTCGGGGCGACGCAGTACGAGCGGCGTTGATCTGGCGTTTTCCTTTTGCTGGAAGGGCTGCCTTGTTTGGTGGCCTTTTTTGTTTTTGTTGACCCGTCCTGAATAAGGTTGACACTTTTTCCTGGTGGAGCAAGGAGAGTCAAGATGCAAGGGGCAAAGAAGCGAACGCAGCGGGACTACAGTCTGGCTTTTACGCTGTCGGTCGTGGAGCAGGTCGAAAGAGGCGAACTGAGCTACAAGCAGGCGCAGCAGCGGTACGCAATCCAGGGTCGCTCGACGGTGCTGTCCAAGGGCTGAGTGTCGAGCGGGCCTGCCGATACATCGGCATCAGCCGCCAGGCGTACTACAAGCGCTGCGCGCGCGAGCGCACCCGCAGCGCCCAGGTCGAGCAGGTCACCACGCTGGTGCGGCACGTGCGCCTGCGCCAGCCGCGCCTGGGTACGCGCAAGCTGCACCACCTGCTCGCGCCTGAACCCACGCAGGCGGGCATCGCACTCGGGCGTGACCGGTTGTTCGTCCTGCTGCGTGCCGCGCGCCTGCTGGTTCCCCAACAACGGGCGTATCACAAGACTACACACAGCCACCACCGTTTCCGGCGGCACCCGAACCTGCTCAAGGAAGGTCCGAACCAAGTCGTCCCCACAGGCCCGGAGCAGTTCTGGGTGACCGACATCACGTACTTGCCGACTGCAGGACGCTGCGCGTACCTGAGCCTGGTGACGGACGCGTACTCACGCAAGATCGTCGGCTACCACGTGCACGAGAGCCTGCATGCCGAGTCGGTCAGCCGAGTACTGAAGATGGCGCTCAAGACGCGCCAGACCAAGCAGCAGCTGGTGCGCCACTCGGATCGCGGCATCCAATATTGCTCCAGCGAGTATCAGCGCATCCACAAACGGCACGGCCTGACATGCTCGATGACCGACGGCTACGACTGCTATCAGAACGCCCTGGCCGAGCGCGTCAACGGAATCCTCAAGGGCCAGTTCTTGCTCAGCCGCCCCGCCGATCTGCAGCAGGCCGAGCGCATAGTGGCCCAGTCCGTGCACATCT
>FLYJ01000885.1_pt1 | contig 18751 bp, 14 predicted proteins | sample 1122561 | NCBI WGS metagenome assembly FLYJ01 (sample SAMEA4346788, study PRJEB14843) | hot springs metagenome | biome: Terrestrial Biome; feature: Habitat; material: Sediment | place: India | collected 2012-06-12 | depth 1760 m
CGAAGATCTCGATCATGCCGACCACGGTGCCGAACAGGCCCATCAGCGGCGCCAGCGTGGCGACCGTGCCGAGCGTGGTCAGGAAGCGCTCCAGTTCGTGCGCGGTGCCGCGCCCCGCTTCCTCGATCGATTCCTTCATCACGTCGCGCGGCGAATTCACGTTGCGCAGGCCGGCGGCCAGCACGCGGCCCAGCGGCGAGTTCTGCTCCAGCTTGGTAATCACTTCGTTGGAAATCTTGCCGTTGTGATAGACCCGGATCACTTCGTCGAGCAGGTTGGGCGGCAAAATGCGGCTGCGGCGCAGGTACAATAGTCGTTCGATAATCAGCGCCAATGCGACAACGGACGCAATCAGCAGCAGCCAGATCGGCCAGCCGGCGGCTTGGATAATGGCGAGCAAAACAGGCTCCTTGGTTCAAGTTCGGTCGGATGCAGAATGTATCGTGTTGGGCCTTTGTGAGCAAGAGTCGTGACGCGACCATACTGCAGAAAAAGTTCTTCACACATCCTGTGGATAACTTTGTGGGTAAAACTTGTTGCAGTTGGCAAAGTATTTGATTCAAAAGGTTTTTCCCTTGCTGCTCAGAAATACATCAAATTTCACTCCCTCTTTAAAATCAACGACTTACGGCAGCAAAATGTTTTTTGCAACCAATTATGACCGCCAAATGACGGTTTGGCGCGGCTGTGGAAAGGTTTTGCCTTGGAAGACCGCATGAATACTGGACGCGCGTTCGAAAACTCCGATTCGGCGCCGTCCGTGCTGACAGTTTCCGCATTGAACCAGGCAGTGGCGCGCATGCTGGAGCGGAATTTCCCGCTGGCCTGGGTGTCGGGCGAGATTTCCAATTTCACCCGCGCCGCCTCCGGGCACTGGTACTTCACGCTCAAGGACGATGCCGCCCAGGTGCGCGCCGTGATGTTCCGCGGCCGCGCGCAGTATGCCGATTTTTCCCCGCGCGAAGGCGACAAGGTCGAAGTGCGCGCGCTGGTCACGCTGTACGCGCCGCGCGGCGACTACCAGCTCAACGTCGAAGCGATCCGGCGCGCCGGAGTCGGCAACCTGTACGAGGCGTTCCTGCGGCTGAAGGAAAAGCTCAACGCCGAAGGCCTGTTCGATCCGGCGCGCAAGCGCGAGGTGCCGCTGTTCGCAAAAACAATCGGCATCGTCACCAGCCCGCAGGCGGCGGCCCTGCGCGACATCCTCACCACGCTGCGGCGGCGCGCGCCGCACGTGCGGGTGATCCTGTACCCGACGCCGGTGCAGGGCGAAGGCGCGGCGCAAAAGATCGCGCAGGCGATCGCCACCGCGTCGGCGCGCGCGGAATGCGACGTGCTGCTGGTATGCCGCGGCGGCGGCAGCATCGAGGATTTGTGGTCGTTCAACGAGGAAGCCGTGGCGCGCGCGATCGCCGCCTGTGCGGTGCCGGTCATCTCCGGCGTCGGCCACGAGACCGATTTCACCATCGCCGACTTCGCCGCCGACCTGCGCGCGCCGACGCCCACCGCAGCCGCCGAAATGGCCGCCGCGCCGCGCGCCGACTGGCTGGCCACGCTCGAAGCCCATGCCGACGACCTGACGCGCGCGCTGCGGCGGCAACTGGCCGACAGCGCGCAGACGCTCGACTGGCTGTCGCGGCGGCTGGTCAGCCCGGCCGCCTACATCGGCCGCGAGCGCCTGAAGCTGCAGGGCTTGCAAGCCCGGCTGGCGCACGCGACGCGCATGCCGCTGAACCAGGCGCGCTTCGCGCTGGCGAATCTGCAGCACCGGCTGGCGGCGCGTCTGCCCGCTACGGCAATGCCGCGCGCGCGCATCAAGGACCATGCGCGCTGCCTGGCGGCGGCCATGCACATGCAGCTGACGCAGCGCCGCCAGGCGCTCGCTGCATTGCATGCGCAGCTGGAACTGCTCAATCCGCAGCGCACGCTGGAACGCGGCTATGCGATGGTGCTCGATGCGAAAGGCAGGATCGTGCGCAACCCGAAGGAACTGCATCCGCGCCAGGCGGTCACGATGCAGCTGGCGGAAGGCTCGGCCGAAGTCGGCATTGCCAGCGTGCAGCCGACGCTGGAGTAATATGTCACCCGGCCGGAAAGTTCCGGTACCGGTTTGGCGATGCGTCAAAGCACAGCTTCATGCAGCCAAACGGCATCCGACATACAATTGATAACTTTCAAATACAACATCAACCTAAAAAATAGAAAGGAAGAGCACCATGGAACATACCCTGCCCCCCCTGCCCTACGCGAAGGACGCGCTGCAGCCGCACATGTCCCAGGAAACCCTGGAATACCACTACGGCAAGCACCATCAGGCCTATGTCACCAACCTGAACAACCTGATCAAGGGCACCGAGTTCGAAAACGCGTCGCTGGAAGACATCATCAAGAAATCCTCCGGCGGCATCTTCAACAATTCCGCCCAGGTGTGGAACCACACCTTCTTCTGGAACTGCCTGAAGCCGAACGGCGGCGGCGCGCCGAGCGGTGCGGTGGCCGATGCGATCAACCAGAAATGGGGTTCGTTCGACAAGTTCAAGGAAGAATTCACCAAGTCGGCGGTGGGCAACTTCGGCTCCGGCTGGACCTGGCTGGTGAAGAAGGCCGACGGCTCGGTCGACATCGTCAACACCTCCAACGCCGGCACGCCGCTGACCACCTCGGACAAGCCGCTGCTGACCTGCGACGTGTGGGAGCATGCGTACTACATCGACTATCGCAACCTGCGTCCGAAGTTCCTGGAAGCGTTCTGGAACCTGGTGAACTGGGATTTCGTGGCGAAGAATTTCGCGTAATCCGCAGATTCCTTTGGAATACCGTCCGGAATCCGATTAAGCCGGACAAAAAGCCTGTGACGCCTGTCGCAGGCTTTTTTTTGGCGCCTTCTGGCAGCCCGTCCGCCACAAGCTGTTTGCGCTCGAATCGCGCAGCTATCCGGCCCACAACGACAAGCAGCCGCGCGCCTCTGCGACGCGGCGCTGCGAGCCCAATCAGGCGGCGACCGCCGCCTGGGTGACGGGCAACCAGACACGAAATCGGGTACCGCGCCCAAGCTCGCTGTCAACGTCGATACGGCCATGGTGCTTCTGCACGATGCTGTAAGACAGCGACAACCCCAGTCCGGTGCCTTTACCAACCGGCTTGGTGGTGAAAAATGGATCGAAAATGCGGCTCAGGTTTTCGGGCGCGATACCGGAGCCGTTATCGCCAATGTCGATCCACACGTTGTCACCTTCCAGTCCGGTACGCACTGTAATCTCGCCAAAGCGCTCGATGGCATGAGCGGCATTGACCAGAAGGTTCATGAAAACCTGATTGAGTTCCAGCGGCAGGCATTCGACTAGCGGCAACTCGCCGTACTCCTTGACGACGGTTGCCTTGTACTTGATTTCATTGTTGACGATGTTGAGCGTGCTGTTCAAGCCGGCATGCAGATCGGCCAGCTGCCACTCCGCCGTGCCGACATGCGAGAAGTCCTTCAAATCCTGCACGATGTTCTTCACGCGCAGCATGCCCTCCTGCGATTCCGACAGCAATGAGAAGACATCCTCCTTCACGTAGTCGAGGTCGAGCTGCTCCCTCAGCGCGCGCACCGTCTTCAATGCGTCAGGCGACTGCGCGAGCGCAGATTCGCTCGTTTCGTAAGCGTCGATGATCTTGAAAAGGCGCTGAACATAGTCAATGAGCGTACTCAGGTTGGAATTGACGAAGCCGAGCGGGTTGTTGATCTCGTGCGCCACACCCGCAGCCAGCTGGCCGATGGATGCCATTTTCTCCGACTGCAGCAGCTGGTTATGGGCGTCGGCCAGCTCGCGGTTGGTCCGCCGCAGCGCCAGGTTGGCATTCTGCAGTTCGGCAGTGCGCTGCTCGACCAATTGTTCGAGCTGATCCCGGTAACGCTTCAATTCACTCTCGGCACGGTTACGCTCGGTCACATCGCGCACGATAGCGACGAGAATCTGCTCGCCGTCCATCATGATAATGTTTGCCGACACATCGACATCGCGAATCTCGCGGTTGGCGTTATACATGTGCACCGAGTATCCATGCACCTCGCCAAGCGGCGCTATCATCCTGGCAAATTCCGCGCGTTCTTCAGGATAGGGAAACAGTCCGATGTCGAATGATGTCCTGCCGATCACCTCTTCCCGGCTGCGGCCGATAAAGCGTTCGAACGCCGGATTGATGTCGATATATCTGCCGTCAGCCAGGCGGCTGATCGTAATGAAATTGGGCGACACATAGAAAACGCGCCGATATATCTCCAGTTCCGTCTGTTCGGATGCGCCTTGTATACCTGGATTCCGCATATGAAGATTCCTTCCAGCCGCTCCATCCGGCCGATTTCAAAAATCGCGTTCTTATTCCGGGCCCAATACCCTGAATACCTCGTCCAGCGTTGTCGAACCGCTTTGCACCTTGTCGAACGCATCGTCGCGCAGGGTCTTGAATCCGTTGGCTTGGGCGTATTGCGTGATTTCCGTGACAGCCGCGCCAGACGCGATCAAATGGCGCAACTGATTGTCCGGTGCAAGCACCTCGTATAGGCCGATCCGCCCCTTGTAGCCGGTGTTGTGGCATGCCATGCAGCCCTTGCCCTTGAAGGCAGACCGGAGGCCGGCCGAAAACGGCCGCCCCAGCCGCCGCAGCAGGTCCGGATTCGGCGGCTCCGGCTCGCAGCAATTTTTGCAGATCTGCCGCACCAGGCGTTGGGCGATCACGGCCTCAAGCGCGGTCGCGACCACAAAAGGTTTCAGGCCCAGGTCGAACAGGCGGGAAACGGTGGCAATAGCCGAGTTGGTATGCAGCGTCGAAAACACCTGATGGCCTGTCAGGGCAGCGTGAAAGGCCACTTCGGCGGTTTCGAAATCGCGGATCTCGCCGATCAGCAGGACGTCCGGATCCTGGCGCAGAATGGCGCGCAGAACCAGCGGAAAAGTCAGGCCGATCTTCTCGCGCACCAGCACCTGGCCGGCCGTGTCGAGATAGTATTCGACCGGGTCTTCGATGGTGATGTAGTTTTTCTCCGGCGTCGCATTGCTTTGCAACAGGCTGTACAGTGTCGTGGTCTTGCCGCTGCCGGTCGGGCCCGTGGCCAGCACGATGCCTTGCGGCTTATCGTTGGCGTTGCGGACCTTGGCCAGTTCGCTCGGGCCGAATCCCAGATCCGCCAGGCTCAGAACGGCGGAGTTGCGGTCGAGCAGGCGCATCACGATCTTTTCGCCGTTAATCGTCGGCAGCGTTGAAATCCGGAGGTCGACCATGCGGCGCGGCGTCTTCACCGCAACACGGCCATCCTGGGGCCGGCGCCGTTCCGAAATGTCGAGCTCCGCCATCACCTTGATGCGCGACACGATGGACTGGTGCATGGCGTGCGGAATCTGCATCTTGTCGATCAACACGCCATCGATACGCAGGCGCACCACCACGTTTTTCGCACGCGGCTGGATATGGATGTCCGATGCGCCCAGACGAATCGCCTCCAGGACAATGGAATTGACCAGCCGGATCGCCGGCGGCTCGTCGGTGCCGCGCAGCAGTTCTTCAAGCGACTGCGCATCATCGTCCTCGATGACGATTTCGATGCCTTCGTAGGGGTCGGCGCCGTCCAGGCTGACTTCGAGTTCGCCGATGTCGACCAGGCCGGTCTTGTACACCTCGGCCACCTTGGCCTGAATCGCCTCGATCGGCGCCAGCACCGGCGTGATGTCCAGCCCTGTCACAAAGCGCAGATCGTCCAGCAGGCCGGCGTCGAGCGGATCGGCCATGGCCAGCGTCAGGCGCCTGCCTTCCACCTTGAGCGGCACGATCAGCTGGCGCTGGCACAGCGTGGCCGGCACCAGGGCTGCGACCGCCGGATCGATCGGCAATTCGTTCAGCATGACCTGCTGTATCAGCAGATCCCGCGCGATCAGGTCATGAATCGCCTTCTCCGGCACCCAGCCATGATCGGTGATCAGCTTGATCGCCGGATCCTTCTGATGCTGCTGCAGCCGCATCAGCTCCTGTACCTGCTGGCTGTTGAGCAGGCCCTGCTTGTTGAGCATGATGGCCAGCTGGCTGCGGCTGGTGGCACCGAATTTCGACAGCTGCTCGATCTCCTTGGCCTTGGCATGGTTCTCGCGCTTGAGCGCGTTGTTTTTCTGCTTAAGTTCGTACTGTTCCAGAGCCAATGCGACCGTCACCCGCAGATCGTCGTCGTTCCACGGTTTCAGGATGAACTTGTAGACGGCGCCGCTCTTCATGGCGCTGACCACCGCATTCACGTCGGCATGGCCGGTGAGCATGATGCGGATCATGTCCGGCGCGACCGCGCGCGCCTGCCGCAGGAGGTCGCCGCCGTTCATGCCCGGCATCATGTAATCGCTGATGATGACCTGGAACGGCTCGTTGCGGAACAGCTCCAGCGCCTGACGCGGCTCCTGGCACGTCACGACATCGTAATTTTCATAACGGAATACGCGACGCAACGCAGCCAGCACATTCGGCTCGTCGTCGACCAGCAGGATGCGGTAGCGCACAGGCTGCGCAGCCGGGTTGTCCGCGGATTCGACGTCTCCGGTAAAAAGCCGAGCGTAATTCATCATGGTTTTTCCAGGGACTCGGTTCCTTGCGTTCCAGCGACGCCGGTCGGCAGACAGATCGTGAAGGTGCTGCCGCTGCCGGGCTCCGTCTCGACGTCGATATGGCCGCCGTGCGCCATCACGATGTCACGGCTGACGGTCAGTCCGAGGCCCATGCCCTTGCCGACCTCGCGCGTGGTGAAGAACGGATCGAAAATGCGGCTCATGACATCCGGCGCAATGCCGCGGCCGGTGTCCGAAACGGCAATGCGGATTTCGCCGCCGGCCACCTGCGTGCAGACATGGATCCGCCCGCCCCCGTCCAGCTCCTGTTGCGCATTCTGCATCAGCGCGAACAACACCTGGTTGATGCGCCCCTGGTCGCAGACAAACAGCGGCAATGGCTGGGTATCGATTTCGAGCTGGATATCGGCTGGCAGCTGGTCCGCGATCACGCCAGCCACCACGCGGACCAATTCATTCAGGTCGACCGGCGCCGCATCCGCGACGTCGATGCTGGCATATGCCTTGAGATTGGCGACGATCCGCGCAATGCGGTTGGCGCCGCCGACCGATTCTTCCAGAAGGCCGGGGAAATCCTCCAGCACAAAATCGATGTCGAGCTCGCGCCACAGCGCCTGCGCCGCAGCCGCATCGCCCTGACGGAAATTTTCGAGCACATCGCGCATCTTCTGTACATAGCCGGCGGCGGTGGACAGATTGCTGCGCACGAAGCCGATCGGATTATTGATCTCATGCGCCATACCGGCAGCCAGGCTGCCGACCGATGCCATTTTCTCGGCCTGGTAGAGCTGGCGCTGGGTGCGTTCGATCACGTCGACCTGCGCCTTGACGCGCTGCTCGAGCTGCGCGGAGAGCTCGCGGTAGCGCCGCTCCGATTCCTGCAGCGCGGCATGCTTCTGCTGCAATGCTTCGAAGTCGGCATGGACCGCCTCCAGATGCAGGTCCGCGGCCATGCGGTAGCGGTAAGCGCTTGCCAGGAGCATGTCCAGCCAGGCAGCAGCCGTCTCGACCCGCTCGCGCGGCGCGCCCGATGTCTCCAGTTTCCCGATTTCCTCGAAATCGACACGCAGCGGCCATGTTTGCATGGCATCCGTTCCGGCCCCCGGTCCCAGCACGGTGGCGCCGTCGCTGTCCGCGATGCGCCATTGGTTCCCGACGCTGCGGGTCAGCGCGGATTCGAGCTTCGTCCGGGGAAGCGCGCGCAACAGCTCGGCTAGCGGAATCTCGCGGTCGAACCTGGCCGGCGGCGTGCTCATGCCTTCCCCTTCACTGCCTTCGCAAAACTTTCGGCGGAGAGCCCGTGCTGCAAGCCAAGCGAGAATTTCCGGTCAAGGCTGACGTAGACAGCGTCAAGGAGCGCCGAAAAGGTCTCCAGCACGCCCCTGCCTTCCAGAGCCGAGGCAAAGAACAAGGGCCATGGCGCGTTCGACCAGCGGCCGCGAATCTCGTCTTCGGAAAGGATGTCGGGCAGGTCGCGTTTGTTGAACTGGACCACCAGCGGCAAGGACGCCAGGTCAATTCCCAGGGTGCCGATATTGGTGACCAGGTTCTCAAAGGAGACGCCGTTGTTGATCGCCTGGGTCCGCTGCGAATCGGCGACGAAGACCACGCCATCGGCGCGCGACAGCACTGCCTTGCGGGTGCCGTCGTGACAGACCTGGCCGGGTACGGTAAACACCTTGAACTTGACCAGCAGGCCGGACGGCGCGGTAAATCCGAGCGGCAGCAAGTCGAAAAACAGCGTGCGGTCGCCCTCGGTTTCCAGCGTCATCATGTCGCCGATCAGTTCCGGCCTCAGCAAGTCGTGCAAGCGGACCAGGTTGGTCGTCTTGCCGGATAAGGCCGGGCCATAATAGACCAGTTTCACGGTAAGTCGATGACGGTAATCGTCCAGTTCAGCCATGGTGGTCCGTATTTCTCGCCGCACAGATACAGGCATGCTCGCCGAACAACATAGCACATTTTTTGTTAAGTGATGTTGCCAGAAAGCACTAATGCTTGATGTTAAATGCCGTTGATTCGCGTTATGATGGTCCAGCGAGCAAATGGAACGACACGCTCAACACGCCGTTGCAGCGCGTCCGTCCGCCGTGGAGCCGATGAACAATGCAATTCGAAGAATTCGATTCGTTTCATAAGCAGGCTGACTCCAAAGCGGCCCCCCGACCGGCTTCGGGCGCAGAGTCCTTGCGCCAGCGCCTGCAGTATTTGATCGACAATACGCCGGTGATCATCTACAGCAGCGTGCCGACGGGCGATTTCAAGATGACTTTCGTTAGCGGCAACGCCCAGCGAGTGCTGGGCTACCGGCCCGAAGACATGGTGGCCGATCCGAATTTCTGGTTCAATCACATTCACCCCGATGATATTCCCCGCATTTTCGCCAGTCTGGCGGGCGTGTTCGTCGAGGGCCAGCGCACCTACGAATACCGCTTTCTGGCGCACGACGGGCGCTACGTCTGGATGCATGACACGCTGCGCCTGATTCGTGACGAAAATGGCAATCCGCTGGAAGTGATCGGATCGCTGACCGACATCACCTTGCGCAAGCAGATGGAGGAAGAGCTGCAGCGCAAGGGCGAAGAGCAGCAGGCATTGATCAAGAAGCTGCAAGAGGCCCACCAGCAACTGCTGCAATCGGAAAAAATGGCGTCCATCGGCCAGCTTGCCGCCGGCGTCGCCCACGAGATCAACAATCCGGTCGGCTTCGTCAATTCCAACATGGGCACGTTGCGTACCTATGTCGACATGCTGCTCGGAGTAATCAATGGCTACGACGAGGCGATCGCCGCATTGCCGCCCAATCCGCAACTCGCGGCGCACATCGCGCAGATCAAGAAACAGGCTGACCTCGAATTCCTGAAGGAGGATGTCACCGACCTGGTCAGGGAATCCATCGACGGCTTGAAGCGCGTCAAGGACATCGTACAGTCGCTCAAGGATTTTTCCCACGTCGGCGAATCCGACTGGCAGATCGCCGATCTGCACGCCGGCCTGGACAGCACGCTCAATATCGTCAACAACGAGATCAAGTACAAGGCCAAGGTGATCAAGGAATACGGCACTCTGCCGCCGGTCAACTGCATGCCATCGCAATTAAACCAGGTATTCATGAATCTGCTGATTAATGCCGCACATGCGATCACCGACAGCGGCACGATCCGGATCCGCACCGGCTGCCGCGATGACTGGGTCTGGATCGAAATCGCCGACACCGGCATTGGCATCCCGCCGGAAAACCTGAACCGCATCTTCGAGCCGTTTTTTACCACCAAGCCGATAGGGCGCGGGACCGGGCTGGGATTGTCCCTATCCTATGGCATCGTGCAAAAGCATGGCGGCAAAATCGAGGTGGCCAGCGAAGTCGGCAAGGGAACGCGGTTTACCGTGCATCTGCCGGTTAATCCTCCAGAGCAGCATTAGCAGGCTGTTGAAAAACGTAGCGAGCGGGCCGAGACCGGGGCCGAGGAGCGCACGCGTACAGAGCGGTACGCCGAGCACCGCAGGCCCCGGGATATCAAAGTATCACGGACCCGTCCGGTCCCCAATTGACCTTGGTGATGCCGGGTTCCTGCTCCTCCAGCCGTTTTGCCTCCAGTTCCTGCGGCGTCATGTCGCCTTGCTGCACGCGCGCCTGGTCTGCCAGCCGGCGCTCCTCCAGCATCTTGTCACGATGCGCCAGCGACAGACGGATCGTATTCTCCAGGTCGTCCGTCTGCCACGGCTTCAGAATGTAGCGGAACACTTCCGCTTCGTTGACCGCATTGATCACGGCCTGGACGTCCGACGAGGCGGAGAGCATCAGCCGCACGGCGTCGGGCTGCATCAGCTTGACCGTCTTCAGGAAGTCCACGCCGTTGATTTCGGGCATGCGGTAATCCGAGATGACGACGTCGAATGCGATTCCTTCGGCACAGCGCTCCAGCGCCTTCTGCGGCTCGGTGAACAGTTCGCACTTCACGCCCTTGCCCTGCAGTTGTTGGCGCAGTATGCGCTGCAGCGCATGCAGTACGTGCAGCTCGTCGTCCACCAGCAAAATGCGTCTCATGATGCCCTCCGGTCCGGATGAACGTAAACAGTCAGCCGCTTGGGGGCAGACTGTTCAAAATCCAGGATCAGCCGAATCACACGCTCGTCGAGCCGGTTTTCCGCCGACAGCAGCAGGAATCCGTCTTCTGAGATCAGGTCGCGCGACAGCACCATGCCCGGCAACAGCGATTTCGTCGGCAATGCCAGATCCTGCGGCATGTCGACTTTGCCGCTGATGACATCCTGGAAGGCGTCGACCACCTGCGGGTCATAGCGGCTGCCGCTTCCCTGCAAGATCAGGGGCAGCGCTTCGTCGGGCCGCAGGCGCCTTTGGGAGAGCGTGCCGGTCTGCAGATTGTCGTAATCGGAAGCCAGCGCCAGGATGCGCGCGCCCAGGACGATATTCGATCCGGACAGGCCGTCCGGCGTCCCCTTTCCGTCGAAGCGCTCCAGTTGCGAACGGAGGATGCGCGCCGCGCCACGCAGGTCTTCCAGCGGCATCAGGAGTTGTTCGGCCCGCACAGGATGCTTGCGGTACTGGCCCAATTCCTCGCCATTCATCGACCCGACCGGCGTGTTGAGCAGGTCGTCGGAAAAGGCGATCTTGCCGATATCATGCAGCAAACCGGCCACGAACACTTCCTGGACTTCGTGCGCGGGCAGGCCCATCCTGATGGCTATGCGGCGTGCCAGGTCGGCAACGCGGCGCGAGTGGCCGACCAGTTTTCCTCCTCGCATTTCGATCACGCCGGAAAACACCTTGATCGACGTGAGAAAACTGGTTTTCAGCTTGGCATTGGCTCCCATCAGCGCATCGTGCGCGCGCTTCAGTTCCGCCGTGCGCGCCTCCACCTTGGCCTCCAGGCTGGCGTTGAGCGCCCTGAGTTCTTCGTTCTGCTGCTGCGTCAGCGCCTCCAGGCGCCGCTTTTCCCGCTCCAGCGCGTGGCGTTCGAGCGCATGACGCACGACCAGCACGATATCGTTGTCGTCCCACGGCTTGGTGATGTAGCGGTAGATTTCGCCGCGGTTGATGGCATCCATGATCGACTGGATGTCCGAATAGCCGGTCAGCAGGATGCGGATGGTATCGGGCCAGCGGCGCCGGACCTGTTCGAGGAAGCGCGCGCCATCCATCTCCGGCATGCGCATATCCGAAATCACGAGATCGACCGCCTCGGTTTCCAGCATTGACAGCCCGGCCTTGGCGCTGTCGGCCGTCATCACCTGAAAGCCTTGGGTGCGGAACAGGCGGCGCAATGAAGCCAGGATGTTTTGCTCGTCATCGACAAACAAAATACGCGCCGTCTTGTCCGGCGCCGCATCGGATAATGCAGCCACAGCGCTCATTGTCAGGATCCCTTGTGATGATTGTCCCTGTTATCTTCCCCCGACTGCCGGATCGGCAAGGTGATGCGAAAACTTGTTCCTTTACCAACTTCGCTTTCCACCTCGATCGATCCGCCATGCTTGCGCACGATGCCGTAGGCCAGCGATAACCCCAATCCAGTCCCCTTGCCGACCGGCTTGGTGGTGAAAAACGGCTCGAAAATGCGGTTCCGGTTTTCCGGCGCGATGCCGGCCCCCGTATCGGCGATTTCGATCCAGACCTTGTCTCCCGCGACGCCGGTGCGAATCGTGATCTTGCCGCGCACTTCACCGATTGCATGGGCGGCATTGACCACCATGTTCAGGACCACCTGGTTGATCTGCGACGGCAGGCATTCAACGTCCGGGATGTCGCCGTATTCTTTGATGACATCGGCCTTGTACTTGACTTCATTGTTGACGATATTCAAGGTTGAATCAATCCCCTGGTGCAGGTTGGCCCATTGCCAATCCTGATTGGCATCGATGCGCGAGAAATCCTTCAGGTCCTGCACGATTTTGCGGACCCGGACGAAGCCCTCCTTCGACTCGCTCATCAAGAGCGGAATGTCCTGCTTCAGGAAGTCGAGCTCGATTTGTTCCTTGAGGCGGGCCAATTCTTCGCGCACGGCGCCCGTGCCGATGGCGCCCTCCGCCTTTTCATACGCGGCGAGCATGGCAAACAGGTCGTCAAGGTATTGTTCCAGGGAGCCGAAGTTGGAAAAGATGTACCCGATCGGGTTATTGATCTCATGCGCGACGCCCGCGGCGAGTTGGCCGATGGAGGCCATTTTTTCCGACTGCATCAACTGTTCCTGGGCTTTCGACAGCCTGTCGTTCAATTCGGTCAGCTCGGCGTTGCGCCGCAACAGTTCTGCCTCGGTCTCCTGCCGCTTGCGGATGTCCTCTTCGAGCTGCGCGTTGGCCTGCGCCAGCTGCTCGGTGCGCTTGGCGACCAATTGCTTAAGCTCGATCCGCGCCTTGTGCAATTCCTGCTCCGCCAGCTTGCGCTTGGTGATGTCCTGCAGCGTTTCGATTGCTCCGACCGTGCGCCCATTCGCGTCGTAGATCGGCGCCGCGGAAAAAAACAGCCACAGGCCGCTGTCGCCAAGATGCGGAAAGAAATCCTCCACCTCGTATCCGCCGGGGGCAAATTCGGTCCGCTTGTACTTGCCTTGATAGTACACGCGGATTTCCTCTTCTGCGGCGCCGGCGGCAATGAAATCCGCCATCACCGGGCGCACCTTGTCGTAAAACGGCTTCCAGTGATTGCTCGTTCCGATCATTTCTTCGGCCGCCACCCCGGTGATGCGCTCGCACGCCTTGTTCCAGTGCGTGACGATATGGTTGGCATCAATGACAAACTGCGGCACCGGACTGCCGTCGAAAAATTGGGACAGCGAGGCTGTCGAAAGCGGCATGGATGTTTCCTGCGGCCGCTCGAAGCTGAATCGGTTAGGTGCTCCCATCGTCGTATAAGCTAGGCGACCAGTATCTGGCATGCCTCCGCGAATTGTTCTTCAGTTTCCCTCAGCACCCGCATCATCGCGGCCTCCTGCATTCCCAGGCTTTCCCACGCTGCGCCAGACAGCGGCGGAACCAGGTCGTCGTCGTTGCCGGCCAAATCGAGCGCATGGCAGAAAACGTCGGCGATATGCACAACGGCCGCCAGCGAGCCGGCCTCCTGCATTTCCACGGCATGGTGATGCGCGACGGCCTTCTGCAAGGCGTCGGGAAACTTCCAGTGCTCCGCCAGCGCCTGCCCGATCATCGCGTGATCGATCTTCAGCACCTCATGCTCCGCCTCGTGCAGGTAGCAATCGTGCGCCTTGCGATACTCCAGCGCGGCATTGTATTGCTGCCAGAAGAATGTCACCAGCACCAGCCTGCCGATGTCGTGCAGCAGCCCCGCCATGAAAGCATATTCCTGATCGACGTGTAATTGGCGTGCAAACGCCTTGGCGCACACGGCACAGCCGATGGCATGCCGCCAGAACCACTGGAAGTCGAACGCGCACGTTTCCGCGGCAGGGAAGTTGCCGGTCACGGCGGCCGCCATGATCAATGTGCGGACATTTTGGAAGCCGAGAATGGAGATCGCCTGGGAAATGGTCGTCACCTTGCGCGGCATGCCATAGAAAGAGGAGTTGGCAAGCCGCAGGACCTTGGCGGTGAGCGCCTGGTCATGCGACACCTTCTCCGCTAGCGCCTTGGTGTCGATGTTTTCCTTACCGATACTATCGATCAGGTCCATGACCACTGCCTGCAGGGACGGCAGGTCACGGACCCTGGCAGCGACTTCAGAAGTGGAAAGCGTGGTCATGCGTTTTTCCCTAACCTGTGCCAGGTGACATATTTCAGCGCAATGCCGTTCGCGCCATCGGTGCCGCATCGCCTGAATAATGCGGCAAGCCGCTGCCGCATACGCTCCCGTTCCCCCCCGATCTGTTCTTCGCAAGGCGGTTCTGCGTCGGCCTCGTACCACACGGGGATCGTCTCGACCCCGCGCCGCCGCAAGGCGTTCAACACGCCTTCCGTCACAGTCTCGCCCTGCGGCAAAAGCAAGTTTCCCTGCTCGTCCCGCAAGGCGTCGGACAAGATCATGCCGGGCACCACCTGGTCCAGCGCAACAAGCCGGCTACACGCAGTCATTCCGCTCCCTCGCATTGCATCAGGCTGACCAGCATGCCGCGCGCCGCGGACTGCCGTCCCATCGGGCGCGCCGTCACCTGGAACAGCGTGCCGCCACGCTCGATGCGGCAGGTATGCGCCTTGATGCCGGCCCTATTGGCAGCGGCGTCGAACGACAGTTCGGGAAGCACCTGTTTCGCCTCGCAGCCAAGCAGGCTGGAAGACGGCGTGAGCAGCGACGCCGCCGAGTCGTTGGCGAACACCACGTTGCCGTCTTCATCCAGGCCGAGCAGCGGCACCGCCACATGCTGCAGTATCTCGCGCACGATTTCCAGGCTTGCTTCGACGCGCGCGATCTGATGCTGCTTTTGTCGCAACAGCTCTTCCATCTGGCGGTTCGCGATCACCAGTTCCTGCGATGCCCTGCTGACTTCGATGCCGAGGCGCCGGTTTTCGTCGGCCAGTTCCTTTTGATGGAACGCGTCCGCGATATGCTGGCGCAATAATGCGTCATCCCATGGTTTGGTCAGGAACTTGAAGATTGCGCCTTCGTTGACGGCGTCGGTGACCGACTGCAATTCGGTATAACCGGACAGTACGATGCGTACGGTATCGGGATAAAGTCCCTTGGCATGGCGCAGGAACTCGACCCCCGTCATCCCGGGCATGCGCTGGTCGGAAACGATCACGTCCACGTCATGCTTTGCCAGCAACTCCAGGCCTTCCTGTCCGCCGTTGGCAGTCAGGATGTTGTAGCCGTCGCGCCGGAGGAGCCGTTTCAGGGCAGCCAGGATGTTACTTTCATCATCCACCAGCAGGAGCGTGCGCGACGATTTTTCCGGGCACGGAAAATGGTCCGGCAGTTTGCCGCCTTCGCGCAGCAAGTGCTCCAGTTCATTCGCCGCTAGCGGTCGGCTGTACAGCGGCCCCTGGATTTCGTCGCACATGTGGCTGCGCAAGAACTCGCACTGCTCGGCGGTTTCCACGCCAACCGCGACGACCTTGCTGCCCATGTTGTGGGCCATCGCAATGACGGCGCGGGCAACGGCCGCTTCGTCCGCATTGGTTGCGATGCCGCCGACGACGGAAGCGCCAATCTTGACCCGTTCGTACGTGAACTGCTTCAGGTGACAGAGCGACGAATGACCGGTGCCGAAGTCGTCCAGCACCAGCGACACGCCAAGCTGCCTGAGTCGCCGCTGCGCTTCTGCGGCTAAGGCCGGATCCCGCATCAGCGCGCTTTCCCTGATTTCCAGCGCAAGGAATGCGGGGTCGATTTCGGCGCCAGCCAGCGCCTCTTCGATACTTGCCATCAGGCGTGCATCAGGAACTCCCCTGCTCGCCAGATTGATGGCCAGGTGAACATCCGGAAAACCGTGGCTATTCCATGCGCGCAGATCAAGGCAGGCCTGTCTCACAGCCCATTGGTCAAGCTCGGCGATGAGGTCATCATCTTCGATCGCCGGGATGAATTGGTCGGGCAATAGCAGCCCCAGATCGGGATGCCGCCAGCACGCCAGCGCCTCGATGCTTGCCATCTGCCCGGTATGCAAATCCACCGCCGGCTGATAATGAAGGCACAGCGCACAAGTGCCAATCGCGCCGCGCAATGCGTCTAAGAGTTTCCCATCCAGTTGCGACACCCGCCCCTCCTCCCGCACATTGGTCCCGGCACCAGAGCGATTTGCCTGTCCGTGAAAGGGGGCCATCTTGGGCCTGCGATGCTCGTCGTACTCCGGTACGACCGCGCTTCTCAGCCCAACCTGACCTCTCTTGCACGGACATTCAAACCGTTCTAACGCGCTGGCATAGCACCAACTTAATATAAGTAATGGCTATTGACAATAGGCAACAACGATACACGAACAACTCTGGCACGGGGGAACGGCACGCCTTAAATATTCTTTTCCAAGGTAACCATTTACGCGGACGAGGCGAATTTACAACAAGGTGTCAGAACAAGGTGCCAGTCTTGTCTGACGCCGCATGGTGCCGGCATTGCTGGAAGGTCTGCCGAATGTTAGCGCCGCTGTATCGTTGTATCTGTTCGGTTTTCCCCTTCCACATCTGAAAACAAAAATGCCGTTCAGTTAACTGAACGGCATTCGCACCGAAAGGTGCCGTCGTTTTTACTTGTTGCTGTCGGAAGTGCCCGACGGGGATCTGCCGCTCTGGTCGCCGCTCCGTTCGCTGCCCTGCCCGCCGCCGGCGGCGCCGCCGGACATGGCGCCCGAGCTGCCGGTGGCCGTGCCGGAACTGGTCGCGGCCAGCGCCTGCTTCAGCACATCGGCATGCGGATTGCGCACTTTCCCGCTGAGGACGTCGATTGCCGCCACGTTGTTCTGGCGGTAGTACGCACCGGTCTGGGCCTGGTTGTAGCGGATGTCCTGCACGCCGATCGCCGCGCTGCCGAACAATCCCTTGGTGCCCGACCAGGCAACGACGTCGCCGGTGCCGGCCTCGCCCTGCGCCATCTTCGACCAGTCGACAATCGTCAGACCGGCATCGGCGCTGAGCGCGAAGTTGTTTTTCTGCTTGAAGCTGTTCACGGCTTTTTCGTTCATCAGCACCATCGCAATCGGCCCCCCTTCGGCCCCGGCCTGCGCGCCGACGCTGATGCTGCCGATGTTGTAGAAAGCCGGCTCGCTCCAGACGCCGTTATTCTTGACCATCAGTACGCCGGCGCCGCCGGCACCGCCCACGCCAAGCGCCGCCCGGCCGTACTCGGGCACGATGAAGACGCCCTTGGCTTGCTGCAGCAGCTTGTTCATGCCCGGCTCATTTTCCATCCGCTTGACGACGTTGGCAGCATCGGTGACGTGCTGCATCGCATCCGCCTGGGCCTTGCCGCCCTGCCGGCTGGCGCTCTGCTGACTATCACTGCCGCCGTAGCTCGTTTGTGCGGCAGCAAGTCCGCTTAACGACAATAGTGCAAGTGAACAAGCTGTAACGATTACCCGCATTGTGCATTTTTCATTCATCATTTTCCTGCTCCTTTCACGTTCGTTGCTGTCTGATCGTGCAGATGCACGACCGCCTTCGCGACGCCGAAGCATCCCGACGTTAGAGCCGGCGAAAAAACCTTCCTGCACGCGACCGAGCGTGGGCCTGCCGTGGCATAGCCCCGGCGCCTTCCGCATCAATACTTTGCAAAGTCCATGCCGCCCAGGCGCTCGATGACGTTGCGGGTAATCATCTCGACACGCGCATCCTGCCCGGTTGCAAGCACCTGCGCCCAGTCTGTCGTTCCGGCCGTAAACACCGTCCCATTGCGCGAGAAGATGCCCATCGTCGCCGCGTGAATTCCCTCCCCCGCGCCGCGTCCCTCGCGCGGCGGCCGCTCCTGCCATTCGCCGTCGAGCAAGCCGGCCGCCAGCAAGCGGAAGCCGGCCGGCGTGCCCATGCTTTCGGCGTCGCGGGCAAGGCGCGCCAGGCCGCTGGCCGCATCGAAGCTGCCCAGCGGCGCGCCGTCGCATTCATAGCCGACCAGCGGCGGGCAGGTGTCGTGCCCGAAACGCTCCCCGCGGCGCAGGCCGGTGCCGGCAAAAACCCAGTGCTCCGGTTCCTGCACCGCATAACCGCCGGTGCGGCGCGGGCCGTCCCACCAGCCGCCGCCGTGGCGATAGCTCACGCCGGTGAGCCCGTCCTCCGGGCGGCCGGCGCCGGTGGGCGGCCACCAGTGGTCGAACGCGCCTTTCGGCCCGCCCTGGTGGCAGACGATCGCGCCGCCATCGTCGACCAGGTGGATGCGCCACCAGCAGATGTTGGCGCCGAAGAAGGCGACGTTGCCGCCGCCGGCTACGTAATCCTCGACCCGGTTGCGCATGGTTTCGGTCCAGTATTCATCGTGCCCGACGCTCAGCAGCAGGCGGTAGCGGCCGCATAACTCGGGATCGTCATGGATGTCGAAATCGGTGCAGAACTCGGGGGTGCAGCCGTTGCGCCGCAGCCAGCGGATGAAGCGGGCGTCCCAGTGCGCGAAGGTCTGGCGCGGCGAACTCGGGTCGTAATGGTCGGGCGCGCCCCAGGTCTTGCCGCCGATGCCGCCGCCGGGCCGGTGCAGCGACACCCTGGCGCCCGGCGGATCCTGCGAGCGCGGCGGATTGACGTAGAAGCAGCCGCCGCCGGTGCAGTTGTAG
>FLYJ01000041.1_pt1 | contig 17355 bp, 19 predicted proteins | sample 1122561 | NCBI WGS metagenome assembly FLYJ01 (sample SAMEA4346788, study PRJEB14843) | hot springs metagenome | biome: Terrestrial Biome; feature: Habitat; material: Sediment | place: India | collected 2012-06-12 | depth 1760 m
GGCGCAGTCGTCCAAGGCGCAGATCCTGGGCCTGGCCAACGCCGGCGGCGACACGATCAACTCGATCAAGGCCGCCAAGGAATTCGGCATCACCAAGTCGATGAAGATCGCCGGCCTGCTGATGTTCATCAACGACGTGCATAGCCTCGGTCTGCAGACGGCCGAAGGCCTGTTGATGACCGACAGCTGGTACTGGGACACCAACGACGCCACGCGCAAGTTCGCCAACCGCTACTTCATGAAGATGAAGAAGATGCCGAGCAGCCTGCAGGCGGCGGATTACTCGGCGGTGTCGAACTACATCAAGGCGGTGGCCGCGGCCGGCACGGACGATCCGGACAAGGTCATCGCGCAGCTGAAGAAGACGAAGCTGGACGACTTCTACGCCAAGGGCATGATCCGCGCCGACGGCCGCTATGTGCACGACATGTACCTGATGCAGGTGAAGACGCCGGCCGAATCGAAGAAGCCATGGGATTACCTGAAGGTGGTGGCGACCATCCCGGGCGACCAGGCCTTCACCACGCCGGCCGAGTCGAAGTGCTCGCTGATGAAGAAGTAAGCGCGTAAGCAATCGGGTGCCGCCGTCCGCGCGGATGGCGGTGCCCTCAACGTTGTGTTGGTGTTCTTTCCCTGACCGCGATGGAAATCTTTGGCGTTCCGCTACCGGCCATGCTCAGCCAGCTGCTGCTGGGTCTGGTCAACGGTTCCTTCTATGCGATGTTGAGCCTGGGCCTTGCGGTCATCTTCGGGCTGCTCAACGTCATCAATTTTGCGCACGGGGCGCTCTTCATGCTGGGTGCGGTGCTCACGTGGATGGGCTTCTCGTACCTGGGCGTGCCGTACTGGGCGATGCTCGTGCTGTCGCCGCTGGTGATCGGGCTGCTGGGCGTGATGATCGAGCGCACGCTCCTGCGCCACATCTACAAGCTGGACCACCTGTACGGCCTGCTGCTCACGCTGGGCGTGACGCTCGTTATCGAAGGCGTGTTCCGCGCCATCTACGGCGTCTCGGGCCTCCCGTACAGCACGCCCGACCTGCTGCAGGGCGCCACGGACCTCGGCTTCATGGTGCTGCCGAACTACCGGGCCTGGGTGGTGCTGGCCTCGCTGGTGGTGTGCTTCGCCACGTGGTTCATGATCGAGAAGACGAAGCTCGGCGCGTATCTGCGTGCCGGCACCGAGAACCCGAAGCTCGTCGAAGCGTTTGGCGTGAACGTGCCGCTGATGGTCACGCTCACCTACGGCTTCGGCGTGGCGCTGGCGGCGTTTGCGGGCGTGCTGGCGGCACCCGTCATCCAGATCTCGCCGCTGATGGGCCAGAGCATGATCATCACCGTGTTTGCGGTGGTGGTGATCGGCGGCATGGGGTCGATCATGGGCTCGATCGTCACCGGCCTCGGGCTGGGCGTGATCGAGGGGCTGACCAAGGTGTTCTATCCGCAGGCGTCGTCCACGGTGGTGTTCGTGATCATGGTGCTGGTGCTGCTGGTGCGGCCGGCGGGCCTGTTCGGTAAAGAGAAATAAGCGGCGCTATGCAAAACACCTCTTCCCTCAAATATGTGTTGTACGGCCTGCTGCTGGTCGCGCTGATTGCCGCGCCGCTGGTGGGGGCGTATCCGGTCTTCGTCGCCAAGCTGCTGTGCTTTGCGCTGTTTGCCTCCGCCTTCAACCTGCTGCTCGGCTACACGGGGCTGCTGTCGTTCGGGCATGCGGCGTTCTTTGGCGGCGCGGGCTACGTGGCCGGCTACCTGATGCGCGATCTGCATGTCACGCCGGAGCTCGGCCTGCTGGCCGGCACGGCGGCGGGTGCGCTCATCGGCCTGGTAGTGGGTCTGCTCGCCATCCGGCGCCAGGGCATCTACTTCGCGATGATCACGCTGGCGCTGGCGCAGATGTTGTACTTCTTCTGCCTGCAGGCGCCGTTCACCGGCGGCGAAGACGGCCTGCAAGGCGTGCCGCGCGGCAAGCTGTTCGGCGCGCTCGACCTGTCGTCGGACATGACGCTGTACTACGTGGTGCTGGTGATCGTGGCAGCGGCGTTCCTGCTGATCGTGCGCACGATCCACTCGCCGTTCGGACAGATTCTGAAGGCCATCAAGGAGAACGAGCCGCGCGCCACGTCCCTCGGCTACGACACCGATCGCTTCAAGCTGCTCGCCTTCGTGCTGTCGGCGGCGCTCACGGGCCTCGCGGGCTCGCTCAAGACGCTGGTGCTGGGCTTCGAGACGCTGACCGACGTGCACTGGTCGATGTCCGGCTCGGTGATCCTGATGACGCTGGTGGGCGGCCTCGGTATTCTGTCGGGCCCGCTGCTTGGCGCGGCGCTGGTGATCGCGCTGGAAAACAAGCTCGGCGACATCGGCAGCTTCCTGGCCGGCGCCACGGGCATCGACGGCTTCAACGTGCTCGGTGAATCCGTGACGACGGTGACGGGCGCGATCTTCGTGATCTGCGTGCTGACCTTCCGCCGGGGCATCATGGGGGAGATCGCCGCCCGGGTGCCGTGGCTGCGGCGTTGACGCCACAATAGGCGAAGATGCCGGTAAATTTCACCCGAACGGCTGATCTTGGTGCCTGATGCACCGTAAGGGTTTGCTCTAGTTGCTGCATTGCGGTGCATCTTTTACAGTCGCGTTACGGTTTTCGCACGAGATAAATGAGGCGGGAGCGAGGAGACGACAGCACACACCGCACGAAACGGTGGAGATGCTAAATAAAACAGAGGCCCTGCCGGGTGATCCCCGGCAGGGCCTTTTAGTTTGTGCGCTCGCCTTTCGCGAGGGCGCCGGCCAGCAGCGCACGGCCCCGGGCGCTGACCGTCACCAACTGCAGCCCCGGCGCGGAGTCGGGCACGCAGTCCACCAGCCCGTCGATGCAGGCATCCTCCCAGATCGACAAACGCGGGCACGACGTCCGCCACGTTTCCAGCACTTCAGCATAGGGCCGCGGCCGCTCGGCCAGCGACTGCAGCAATTGCAGGGTGAGGGCGTGTGTCGGATCGGCCATGGCGGGCTCCGTGGGGTGACGCATCCATTCTGGTTCGCGCCAATTCGCAAGAGAAATGCATTCGGTGTCGACGCCTATGCGCGCGCTGCATGACAATGGCGCCTTCGCCTGAGCCGCCCATGACGTTCTCCACTCGCCTTGCCACGCCCGAAGACCGGCCGCGCCTGCTGGCCGCCGTCGCGTCGACCGCCTCGCCGCTGCAGGCCGCGCATGCCGTCGATACGCTGCTCGCCCATCCGAGCGTGCATCCGTGCTTCCTCGTTGAAATGGGTGAAGAGCTGGCCGGGGTGGCACCCATCACGCTCGTGCCGCATCTGGCGCTCGGCGGTTTGGTGGCGTGGTTGCCCGTCGGCGTGATGGTGCTTTCCGGTGACACGGCCACGCGCGATGCGGCCCTGGCGGCCGTCAATGAGTACGCCAGGGCACATGGCATACTCCACGTCCTGTTGCCGCCCGCGGCGCTTTCGGCTGAAGACGCCGCAGCGCTCGGCTTTGCGCCCGACGCATCGGGCTGCTGGCGGCGCAGCGCACGCCCCTCGCCCAAGTCGCTGGGCTAATCCTTCCCGTTTCATTTCTCCTGATGGAATTCGCTTTGCTCGCCGTGGCCGGCTTTCTGGCTGGCCTGATCGATGCCGTGGCCGGTGGCGGTGGCCTGGTGCAGATCCCCGCGCTGTTCTCGGCGTATCCGAACGTCGCGCCCGCCACGCTCATCGGCACCAACAAGGTCGCCTCGATGTCGGGCACGGCGACGGCGGCGGTGCGCTACGGCCGCACAGTGCGCATTTACTGGGGCGCGACGGCGCCGGCGGTGGTCACGGCGTTTGTGTTCTCGCTGCTCGGCGCGTGGGCGCTCACGCATATTCCGGCCGAGCCGCTGCGCCGTGCGCTGCCATTCGTGCTGGCGGTGCTGCTCGTCTACACGGTGGCCAAGAAGAACCTGGGCGCCGATCACGCCCCGAGCCTCAAGGGCTGGCGCGAGCGCGCGGCGGCATTGCTGGCCGGCGCGGCCATCGGTTTCTACGACGGCGTGTTTGGCCCGGGCACCGGCAGCTTTCTGATGATCGTGTTCGTGCGTGTGTTCGGCTACGACTTCCTGCACGCATCGGCGTCCACCAAGATCGTCAACCTGGCGACCAACGTGGCGGCCTTGCTGCTGCTGGCCGCCAAGGGCCATGTGTGGTGGCAGCTCGGCATCGTGATGGCGGTGGCCAACGTGGCCGGCAACCAGGTGGGCAGTCACCTCGCGCTGCGGCACGGCAGCCGCTTCGTGCGCAAGGTGTTCATCGTGGTGGTGCTGGCGTTGATTATGAAGACGGCTTACGACGCCTTCATCCGTTGAGTTGCTTCTCGAGCGCCACGCTGCGCTCGGTAACGACATCGCCCGTGTGCTGCGTGGTTACGGTTTCGATCAGCATGATTCCGCATTCTTCGTCGGCCACCGGAAAGTGACGCACGCCGCGCGGCACGACGCAGAATTCGCCGGGGCCGAGGTGCACATCGGCGCGGTCTTCGAAAGCGATTTTCAAGTGGCCGTAGACCACGAAGAACAGCTCGTCTTCATTCGGGTGGTCATGCCAGACGAACTCACCTTTGAGCTTGGCGACCTTGATGTATTGGTCGTTGACCTGGCCGACGACGCGCGGGGACCAATAGTGCGTGACCTGTTCCAGCGCCTGCGTGACCTGTACGGCGTGTCCTGCGAGCATGATGCGCTCCGATGTGTGGGAAGGCACTGAAGATAAGGGCGGGCGCCGTGCATTCCCAACCAAACTTTCTAATCGCGCCGATCACGCGGGCTAATGCGCGGTGCGTTGTCACCGTGTTGCCGCACGGGCGCGCTACGCTGCAAGGTTCCGCTTTTACCCACGCAGCATCATGGCCCTGAGTCTCGACGACATCCGCACGCTGTTCGACCGCCACGGCAACATTGCCTACAGCGGCGAGCCCGTCACGCAACGCGAACATGCCCTGCAGACGGCGGCGTTGGCGGAGGCGGCCGGCGCGTCGGATGCGCTGATCACGGCGGCGCTGCTGCACGACCTCGGCCATTTGCTGAACCCGCAGGGCGAGACGCCGACCGCCCACGGCATCGACGATCAGCACCAGTACTTTGCGCTGCCGTTTCTGCGTGCGACGTTTCCCGATGCCGTGCTGGAGCCGATCCGCCTGCATGTGGATGCCAAGCGCTGCCTGTGCGCGATAGATGCGCATTACTACGCGCGCCTCTCAGCCGATTCCGTACGGAGCCTGGCATTGCAGGGCGGTGTGTTTTCGGCGCAGGAAGCCGAGGCCTTCATGCAGCGTCCGTACGCTGCCGATGCGCTGCAGCTGCGCCAGTGGGACGACCTCGCCAAGGTGGCCGGGCAGCGCACGCCTGATCTTGCGCACTTCCTGGCGACGGCGGCGCGGGTTTCAGCGGCAGCCTAGGCTGCGCAGCGTCGCGCCAACGGCTTCGTCCCACGGCGTATGCGGTTCGGCGCCCAGCGTCTGCACGAGCTTGGCGTTGTCCATGCGCACCGGGTGCTGCCACAGGTAACGCATTTCGCGCATCTCACGCAGCATCTCGGAAAACGGCGACAGCACCGGCAGGGCCCACCACGGGAACGCGCGCGTCTTGACCGGCCGGCCCACGACGCGCCCGATGGACGCGGCCATCTGCGTGCCGTCGGCATCCCAGTGGCCGCGCATGTGATAGACCGCGAAGTCGGGCAGACGGTCGCCTAGCTCGACCAGGCGCAGCATCGTCTCGGCCACGTCGGGCAGATAGGCCCACTGGTGGCCGATGCCGGCCGCGCCCGGATAGGTGATGGTGCGGACGGACTTGCCCGGCTTGACCAGCGCGCCGGCAAACCACGTGTTGCCCGTGTGTGGCCCGAAGAAATCGCCTGCGCGCACGATCAGGCTGCGCACGCCCTCCGCGCTTGCGGCCTGCATGCGACGCTCCAGCTCCACGCGGATCTTGCCCTTGCGGGTGAGCGGCGCCTGCGCCGTGGTTTCACGCAGCACCGGGAACGTCTCGGGCCCAAAGTTGTACACCGTCCCGGGCAGCACGATGCGTGCGCCCGAAGCGCGGGCCGCGGCAATGGTGTTGTCGATCATCGGAAGCACCTGCCCGGCCCAGTTCTTGTAGCCCGGCGGGTTGACGGCGTGGATGATCAGTTCCGCGCCTTGCGCCGCGCCAACCACGTCTTCGCGCACCATCGCGTCGCCGCGAATCCACTCGAACGCGGCGTTGCGGTTGGTCAGCGCCTCCGGATTGCGCTGCAGCGCCCGCACATGCCAGCCGCGTGCCACCAGCCGACGGGCCACTTCACCGCCGATGCCGCCGGTGGCGCCCAGTACCAATGCGATGCGTTTTGCCTGTTCGTTTGCCTGTTCCATGACCGTGCTCCTGAAGTGTGGGAGAGCGTTGCGATGGACGCATTCTGGGCGCGACTGTGCTTCAATGGAATTGTTGATGATGAGCATGCAGCTATACGAATTTGTATGAGCAGAACTGAGCCCGGCTGGGAGTTGTATCGGACGTTTCTTGCCGTTGTGCGAGAAGGATCGCTGTCGGGCGCCGCCCGCGCGCTGGGGCTGACGCAGCCCACGGCGGGGCGGCATGTCGATGCGCTCGAACGGGCGCTGGGCATGTCGCTCTTCATCCGAACGCAGCAGGGGCTGAGCCCCACAGAAGCGGCGCTATCGCTGCGGCCGTTTGCGGAATCGCTCGAAGCCACGAGCGCCGCCTTGCTGCGCGCCGCGTCCAGCCAGGGCGAGGGCGTGCGCGGCACCGTGCGCATCACCGCCAGCGAGGTCGTGGCGGTGGAGGTGCTGCCGCCCATCCTCGCCGATCTGCACGCCGCCTATCCGGAGCTGACGCTCGAGCTGGTGCCCTCGAACCGGTTGGAAGACCTGCTGCGCCGCGAGGCGGACATCGCCGTGCGCATGCAGCCACCGAGCCAAGGCGTGCTCGTCGCGCGGCACTTGGGGGAGATTGAATTGGGGCTGTTTGCGCACCAGCGCTATCTGGCGCAGCGCGGTACGCCAACCACGGTGGAAGAACTCGCTGGCCACACGTTGATCGGCTACGACAAGGAGAACGCATTCCTGCGCAGCGTGCGAGCGCAGTTCCCGTGGATCCAACGCAACCGCTTCGCACTGCGCACCGACAGTGACCTGGCTGCAATTGCTGCGCTGCGCGCCGGCTTTGGCATCGGCTTCTGCCAGGTCGGCCTGGTGCGGCACAACGCAGATCTGGTTCGGCTGTTCAGCGATCAGGTTTCCATCACGCTCGACACCTGGCTTGCCATGCACGAAGACCTGCGTGACAGCCCGCGCTGCCGCGTCGTGTTTGATGCGTTGGCGACGGGGCTGCTGCGTTACATCAACGGCGATTGATCGATCGCGTTGTCAGCGGCCCTGGCGCAATGGCTCGAGCAGGCCCTTCAGGCCGTTGTGATCCAGCTCCTGCATCAACGCGAGCAAGCGGCCAATCTGCCCCGGCGGAAAGCCCTCGCGCGCAAACCAGTTGAGGTAATGGCCCGGCAGGTCGGCAATCAGGCGGCCCTTGTACTTGCCGAAGGGCATTTGCGTGGTGACGAGGCGTTGGAGGTCTTCGGGGTTCATGGGCGCTATTGTGCCCCCGATGCGGGGACGAACTTAGGCACCTGCTCCAGCAAATGCCCCACAAAACCAGAGAGCTTCGGCAGCGGCCGCCGATCCTGCCGATACACGACATGAATCGGCCGCGGTTCGGGCGCATACGCCTGCAGCACGCGCACGAGTCGGCCGCTGGCCAGGTCTTCGGCGACGAGCACTTCGGGCTGCAGCAACAGACCGGCTCCGGCAACCGCGGCCGCGCGCAAGCCATGGCCGTCGTTGCAGGTGAAGGCCGGGTCGTCGCGCCAGGGCGTGGCGCCGCTCCAGCCGGCAAGCTGCCACGCATTGCGGTTGTTCCACACCATGTGCGACAGGCAGCGATGCTGCGGCAGGTCGGCCGGCGTTTCCGGTCGGCCGTACCGCGCCAGGTACTCCGGCGACGCGCAGATGACCATGCGATACACACACAGCGGCTTGGCAACCAGATCGGCATCGCCCAGGGGCCCGATGCGGATGGCGAGATCGAACCCTTCGTCGACGAGATCGACCATGCTGTTGCTGAGGTTCAACTCCACGCGCACCTGCGGATGCGCCTGCTGGAACGTCGCGGCCAGTGGCGCGATCACGCACGCGCCGAACGTGGTCGGCGCGCTCACGCGCAGCGTGCCCGAAGGCGACGCGCGCAGCCGTTCGACGGACGTTTCCGCCCAGCGCACCTGTTCGAGCACGCGCTTGGCATCTTCGTAGAAGACGCGTCCGGCGTCGGTCAGGCTCTGGCGGCGCGTGCTGCGCTGGAGCAGGCGCGCGCCCAGTTGTGACTCCAGCGCGCTCACATACTTGCCGACCATCACCGCAGACATCTCCAGCCGTGCCGCGGCCTCGGTGAAGTTGCCGCTTTCCACCACCGCGACGAAGGTCTCCATGCTGCGCAGCTTGTCCATATTCCGAACCATTGATTTGGAATGCCCGAAGGTATCACGGCTTTATCGCATGAAGGGTTCGGCCAAGAATAGGCGCCATTCCACCGGATTTGCGAAGGAGCACAGCATGAAAATCGTCGTGATTGGCGCCAGCGGCACACTGGGCCGCGCCGTGGTGGCGGAGCTGGAGCAGGGCGGTACGCATGAGGTCATCCGCGTCGGCCGCACGCAGGGCGAGCATCAGGTCGACATCACCAACGCAGACAGCGTGGCGGCGCTGTTCGACAGGCTTGGCCGCGTCGACGCCATCGTCTCCACTGCGGGCAATCTGTTCTTCGGGCCGCTGAGCAAGATGACGGCCGCCGATTTCAACGTTGGCCTGCAGGACAAGCTGCTTGGCCAGGTGCGCCTGGCGCTGGTCGGTCAGCATTATCTGAACGACGGCGGCTCGATCACGCTGACGACCGGCATCGTGGGGCAGGAGCCGATCGCACAAGGCGCCAACGCCACTGCGGTGAACGCGGGCGTGGAGGGCTTTGTGCGCGCCGCCGCGTGCGAGCTGCCGCGCGGCATCCGCATCAACGCGGTGAGCCCGACGGTGCTGACCGAATCCATGGAAGCATATGGCCCGTTCTTCCCAGGCTTCGAGCCGGTCTCGGCAGCGCGCGCGGCGTTGGCGTATCGGCGCAGCGTGGAGGGCGTGCAGAGCGGCCGGGTGTACCGCGTGGGCTGAGTCCGCCCAGGTCGTGAACACGTTAAGTTTCGGGGTATCTCCCCCTTGCCCGCGTGGCGTGACTCCTTCTAGACTCGTTCATCCCCGACCCATCGGTCGGTCAATCGCAGATTCAGGGCGGGCGCAGACCCGCTCGACCTATCTCAGGAGACGGCATGAAGGTATCGCGCGCAACCCGCATTGCACTCGCCGCGACGGCGCTGTTGGCCGGTACGGCATTCGCCCAGGTGAAGGTCGGCATCACGGTGTCGGCCACCGGGCCGGCGGCGTCGCTGGGGATTCCCGAGAAGAACACCGTGGCGCTGCTGCCCAAGGAAATCGCCGGCAAGAAGGTCGAGTACATCGTGCTCGACGATGCGTCTGACACGACCACCGCCGTCAAGAACACACGCAAGCTCATCACCGAAGACAAGGTCGACCTGGTGATCGGTTCGACTGTCACGCCCAACTCCCTGGCGATGGTCGACGTGGTGGCCGAGAACGAAACGCCGATGATCACGCTGGCGGCCTCGGCGCGGATCGTCGAGCCGGTGGACGCCAAGCGCGCGTGGGTCTTCAAGACGCCGCAGAACGATTCGCACATGGCCACCGCCATTGCCGAGCACATGGTCAACCATGGCGTGAAGACCGTCGCGCTGATCGGCTTTGCCGATGCCTATGGCGATTCGTGGGCGCAGGAGTTCGACAAGGTGGCGGGGCTGCGCAAGCTGAAGGTTGTCGCCAACGAGCGGTTTGCGCGCACCGATACGTCGGTGACGGGCCAGGTGCTGAAGATCATGGCGGCCAATCCGGATGCGGTGCTGATCGCAGGCTCAGGTACGCCGGCCGCGTTGCCGGAGCGTGCGCTGAAGGAGCGCGGCTACAAGGGCAAGCTGTACCAGACGCACGGTGTGGCGAATGCCGATTTCCTGCGCGTGTGCGGCAAGGATTGCGAAGGCACGTTCCTGCCGGCCGGGCCTATCCTCGTGGCCGAGCAATTGCCCGACAGCAACCCGGTGAAGAAGCCGGCGCTGGCGTACAAGACCGCGTATGAGAAGGCCTACGGCGGCCAGGTCTCCACCTTCGGCGGGCACATGTGGGATGCCGGTCTGCTGCTCGCCCATGCGCTGCCCGAGGCGCTGAAGAAGGGTCAGCCGGGCACGCCGGCGTTCCGCAAGGGCCTGCGCGACGCGATGGAGACGACCACCAACCTCGCCATCTCGCACGGCGTGATGAACATGAACCCGAAGGACCACCTTGGCCTGGACCAGCGCTCGCGCGTGATGGTCGAGATCAAAGACGGCAAGTGGAAGCTGCAGAACTGACGGCGCTTCGCCTTCATCGCCGCACGCAAAACGCACGGTCCGCGCCGTGCGTTTTTGCTGTGAGGGCTCAGGCTTCGACCACGCTTTGCGGGACTGGCGCCGCGCTGCCTTCGGGCAGGGCGGCCTGAATCTCGGCGAGATCCGCGTCGCTCAGCTTCAGGTCTGCCGCGCCGAGCAGGCCATCGAGCTGATCCGGCCGCCGCACGCCGACGATCGCACCCGTGACCACCGGCTTGCGCAGCGTCCAGGCGATGGCGACTTCCGCCGGTGTCCTGCCGTACCGTGCGCCCACGCCACGCAGCACTTCCACGAGGGCCAGGTTGCGTGTCAGATTGGGCTCTTGGAACTCGGGGCTGCGTTGCGCGCGCCAATCATTGGCGGGCAGCGCGGCGATGCGCTCGCGCGTCATGCGCCCGGACAGCAGCCCCGATTGCAGCGGCGAGTACACGATGTTGCCGATGCCATGGGCCGCCGTGTACGGCAGGATCGAGGCCTCGATGCCGCGCATCAGCAGCGAGTAGGGCGGCTGCAGGGACGCAATGGGCGCCACCGCGCGGGCGCGTTCCAACTGCGCCGCATCGAAGTTCGACACCCCGATGTGGCGGATCTTGCCCGCCTTGCGCGCCGCGTCCAGCGCCGCGATGGCTGCTTCGATCGACTGCTCGGGTGCCCCGGGCGGGAAGGCCGGCCAGTGGATCTGGTACAGGTCGATCGCGTTCACGTTCAGGCGGCGCAGGCTCTCGTCGATTTCACGTGAAAGCGATGCGGGGTCGAGCGAATGCGAAATCCGCCCCTGCGCATCCCACACCAGCGAGCCCTTGGTGAACACGTACGGGCGCAGTTCTGCGGGCAGCTCGCGCAGCGCGCGGCCGACCACCGTTTCGGCGTGGCCGAGCCCATAGGCGGCCGCCGTGTCGATCCAGTTGATGCCGGCATGCGCGGCCGCTGCGATGGCGCGGATGGTGTCTCCGTCATCCTGCGCGCCCCAGCCGTATTCCCAGTTGCCGCCGCCCGAGGCCCATGTGCCGAAGCCCAAGGGCGAGATGTGCAGGTCCGATTGGCCGAGTTGTCGTGTTTGCATGGCGATGTCCTTCTGAGGTGGAAAGAGGAGTCGCCAGTCTAGGCAGCGCCGGCGTGTGAATTAAGTGGATAGAATCGGATGCACTATGAAGAGGACATTCACAATCGACCCGGACCTGCTGCCTGCGCTCGACGCGCTGCGCCGCGTGGCGGAGGCCGGCAGCTTCACGCACGCGGCGGCGGCGCTGGACGTGTCCACGTCGGCGTTGTCGCAGACGATCCGACGGCTGGAATCGGCGCTCGGGGCGCAGTTGCTCGCGCGCACCACGCGACAGGTGAGCGTGACCGAAGCAGGGGAGGCGCTGCTCGCGGTGGTGCGGCCGAGTCTCGATGCGCTGTACGGCGCCATGGCGGAGGTAGGCGAGCGTGCGACCGAGCCGCGCGGCACGTTGCGCGTGACGGCCTCGCGGGTCGCGTATCACGCCGTGCTGCAGCCGGCGCTGGCAGACTTCCTGTCGCGGTATCCGCGTATTGAACTGGAGGTATCGGTGGACGATGGGCTCTCCGCCATCGTCGCAGACCGCTTCGATGTCGGCATCCGCTTTGGAGAGCGCGTGGAGCACGACATGGTGAGCGTGCCGATCGGGCCGGCCCGGCGGATTGCGGTCGTGGGCAGCCCCGCCTATCTGCACGCGCACGGCGCGCCCGACACCCCGGATGCGCTGCGCGAGCACCGTTGCATCCGCTACCGCTTTCCGAGCAGCGGCGCGTTGTACGCGTGGGAGTTTGGCGAGCCCGGACCGGGCGGCGCAATCCAGACGGTGGATGTGGCGGGCGGCCTGGTGACCAACGACGTGCTGGCGATGGTCGATGCGGCGCGACGGGGGATCGGGCTCGCGCATGTGCTGGAAGACCTCGTCGCCGAGGACTTGGCGGCTGGGAGGCTGGTCCGCGTGCTCGAAGCGTGGTGCCCGGCCTTGTACCGTTTCCATCTCTATTTTCCACGCATGCCGCAGATGCCGGGCAAGCTGCGCACCTTCATCGATTTCCTCCGCGCCGGTGCCGGAGCCACGCCAGCGTTGAAGTGTTTCACGTGAAACACAGTCGCTTCCAGGGAAGCGGTGCATGTTTCACGTGAAACACAAAACGCGCACGAATTTCACGCCGATTGCCGCATCGTCGAACAGCGGGGTAGGTGGACGACTTATAATTCCGCTTCTTCAAATTCCGATGCCTCCATGCGAGGAGGAAGCCATGCTGTATCCAATTGAGTTCGATGTGATCGTGGTGGGCGGCGGACACGCCGGCACCGAGGCCGCGCTGGCGGCCGCGCGCATGGGTTGCCAGACCCTGCTGCTGACGCACAACATCGAGACGCTGGGGCAGATGAGCTGCAACCCGTCCATCGGCGGCATTGGCAAGGGTCATCTCGTCAAGGAAGTCGACGCGCTCGGCGGCGCCATGGCCATCGCCACGGACGAGGGCGGGATCCAGTTCCGCATCCTCAATTCCAGCAAGGGGCCGGCTGTCCGTGCGACACGCGCCCAGGCGGACCGTGTGCTGTACAAGGCGGCCATCCGTCGCCGGCTGGAAAACCAGCCGAACCTGATGCTGTTCCAGCAGGCCGTGGAAGATCTGCTGGTGGAAGGCGATCGCGTCGTCGGCGCGGTGACGCAGGTTGGCGTGCAGTTCCGTGCGCGCGCTGTTGTGCTGACCGCGGGGACGTTCCTGGACGGCAAGATCCACGTCGGCTTGAACAACTACACCGGCGGCCGCGCGGGCGACCCGGCAGCGGTGTCGTTGTCGGCGCGCCTGAAGGAGTTGAAGCTGCCGCAAGGGCGCCTGAAGACGGGCACGCCGCCGCGCATCGATGGCCGGACCATCGATTTCTCGGTCCTGGAAGAGCAGCCCGGCGACCTCGATCCGGTGCCGGTGTTCTCGTTCATGGGCCGCGCCGACATGCACCCACGACAGGTGCCGTGCTGGGTCACGCACACCAACGAGCGCACGCACGACATCATCCGCGCCGGCCTGGACCGCTCGCCTATGTATACCGGTGTGATCGAAGGAGTGGGGCCGCGCTACTGCCCGAGCATCGAAGACAAGATTCACCGCTTCGCCAGCAAGGACAGCCACCAGATCTTCCTGGAGCCGGAAGGCCTCACGACGAACGAGTTCTACCCGAATGGCGTATCGACGAGCCTGCCGTTCGACGTGCAGTTGGACCTGATCCATTCGATGCGTGGCCTGGAAAACGCCCACATCCTGCGCCCCGGCTACGCCATCGAATACGACTACTTCGACCCGCGTGCACTGAAGGCGTCGCTGGAATCGAAGGCGATCTCTGGTCTGTTCTTCGCCGGCCAGATCAACGGCACCACAGGTTACGAAGAGGCGGCGGCCCAGGGGCTGCTCGCCGGTATCAATGCGGGTCTGCAGGTGCAGGGCAAGGAGGCGTGGACGCCGCGTCGCGACCAAGCCTATCTGGGCGTGCTGGTTGACGATCTCATCACGCGTGGTGTGACGGAGCCGTACCGCATGTTCACCAGCCGTGCCGAATTCCGCCTGAGCCTGCGCGAAGACAACGCGGACATGCGCCTGACTGAGATCGGCCGCCAACTCGGTGTGGTCGACGATGCCCGTTGGGATGCCTTCAACCGCAAGCGCGACGCTGTTTCACGTGAAACAGAGCGCCTGAAGTCGACATGGGTGAACCCGGCCACACTGCCCCGGGAACATGCCGAGCCCGTCCTAGGGAAGGGGATCGAGCGCGAATATGCGCTGGCCGACCTGCTGCGTCGCCCGAACGTCACGTATGAATCGCTGGTGGGCATGCAGGGTGGCAAGTACGCGCCCGAAGTGCCGCTGGCGGAGGACCCGTTGCTCGCGGAGCAGATTCGCGAGCAGATCGAGATCGGCATCAAGTACCACGGTTACATCGCGCGCCAAGCGGATGAAGTCGAGCGCCTCGGGGCGAACGAGAACACCCGCCTGCCGGCCGATTTTGATTACTCGCAGGTGCGCGGCCTGTCGATCGAAGTGCAGCAGAAACTCGCCAAGCACAAGCCCGAGACCATCGGCCAGGCATCGCGTATCTCCGGCATCACGCCGGCTGCGGTGTCGCTGCTGCTGGTGCACTTGAAGAAGGGCGTGCTGCGCGGCCGGGCCGGCCCGCGGCCGGCCGCGGAAGGTGAGGCGGCCTGATGCCCAATGCATTGACGGACGCCCGGGCGGAGCTCGAAGCCGGCACGCACGCCCTTGGCCTGTCGCTGGATGCCGCGCAACTGGATCGGTTGCTGGCGTACCAGGGGCTGCTGGCCAAGTGGAACCGCGTCTACAACCTGACTGCCATCCGCGATGCGGGCGACATGCTGACGCATCATCTGCTGGATTCGCTGTCGGCCGTGTCGCGCATCGCAGCGCTGGTGCGCCGCGCGCAGCCTGACGCGCCGCGCGTCCTCGATGTCGGCTCGGGCGGCGGGCTGCCCGGCATTCCGCTGGCCATCGCGTGCCCGGACGTGAGCGTCACGATGGTCGACATCGTGCAAAAGAAAACGGCGTTTCTCACGCAATGCCGCGCCGAGCTTGGTCTCGCCAACGCCCAGTCGCATTGGGGCCACGTGGAAAAACTGGCAGACGCCACCGGCTACGGCGTCATCACCTCGCGGGCGTTTGCCGAGCTGGTCGACTTCGTGAACCTGGCTGGGCATCTGCTGGCACCGGGCGGCCGCATGGTCGCCATGAAGGGTGTCCGCCCGGATGCCGAGATCGAGCGCCTGCCCGCCGGTTGGGCGGTCGAAGCGATCGAACGTCTGGCCGTGCCGGGGCTGCCGGCCGAGCGTCATCTGGTCATCCTCGCGCCGTCGGCGTGAGTCGAACGCTGTTAGCGAGTCATTCACCGCAGAGGAGTCATGTCGAATATTTTCGTGATCGCCAACCAGAAGGGCGGGGTCGGCAAGACCACCACCACGGTGAACCTCGCGGCCGGCCTGGCTGCGCAAGGGCAGCGCGTGCTGCTGGTCGACCTCGATCCGCAGGGCAACGCTTCGATGGGCTCCGGCATCGACAAGCACACGCTGGAGTTCAGCGTCTACCAGGTGCTGGTTGGCCTGGCGACGATCCCGCAGGCGCGCCAGCGCTCGGAAGCCGGCCGCTATGACGTGCTTCCCGCCAACCGCGACCTGGCTGGCGCGGAAGTCGAGCTGGTCGACCTCGAGCATCGCGAAAACCGCCTCAAGCTTGCACTGGCCGAGGTGGATGCTCAGTACGACTTCGTCCTCATCGATTGCCCGCCGTCGCTGTCGCTGCTCACGCTCAACGGCCTGTGCGCCGCGCACGGCGTGGTCGTGCCGATGCAGTGCGAGTATTTCGCGCTCGAGGGGCTGTCCGACCTGGTCAACACCATCAAGCAGGTGCATGCGAACCTGAACCGCGATCTCAAGGTGATCGGCCTGCTGCGCGTGATGTTCGACCCGCGCGTGACGCTGCAGCAGCAGGTGTCGGCGCAGCTGGAGTCGCACTTTGGCGACAAGGTTTTCAAGACGGTGATCCCGCGCAACGTGCGCCTGGCCGAGGCGCCGTCGTACGGCATGCCCGGCGTTGCGTTCGACCCAGCGTCAAAGGGCGCCAAGGCTTACCTGGATTTCGGCGCCGAGATGATCGCCCGAGTGCGCCACCTGGCCGAACTGCCGGCCTGAGGCACAAGACGCGCAAGAGGAACCACATGAGCACGATGAAGAAAAAGGGATTGGGCCGCGGCCTCGAAGCGCTGCTGGGCAGTCCCGCCGAGATTGTCGAGACGGCCAAGCAGGAAGGTGCGCCCACGGTGCTCAGGCTCGACCAGCTGCAGCCGGGCAAATACCAGCCGCGCACGCGCATGGACGAAGGCGCGCTGCAGGAGCTGGCCGCGAGCATTCGGGCGCAAGGCCTGATGCAGCCGATCCTGGTGCGCAAGGTCGAATCCGACGGGCCGCAGCAGAAGTACGAGATCATCGCCGGCGAGCGCCGCTTCCGAGCCTCGCGCCTGGCCGGGCTGACCGAAGTGCCGGTGCTCGTGAAGGAGGTGCCGGACGAATCCGCCGCCGCCATGGCGCTGATCGAGAACATCCAGCGTGAAGACCTCAACCCGCTGGAAGAGGCCCAGGGCATTGCGCGCCTCGTGCGCGAGTTCCAGTTCACGCACGAACAGGCCGCCGAGTCCGTCGGGCGTTCGCGCAGCGCGGTGTCGAACCTGCTGCGCCTGCTGAACCTGGCGCAGCCCGTGCAGACCATGCTGATGGCTGGCGACCTCGACATGGGCCACGCCCGTGCACTGCTCGCCGTCGATGGCGCCTCGCAAATCACCCTGGCCAACCAGATCGTCAACAAGCGCCTGTCGGTGCGCGAGACGGAAAAGCTGGTCGCGTCGACCCTCAAGCCGTTCGAACTCAAATCGCTCAAGCAGAAGGGCGGTCATCAGAACGGCCGCGACGTTGCGCGGCTGGAAGAAGAACTGGCCGATCTGCTCGGCCTGAGCGTGCAGATCAAGTTGGCCGCCAAGGGCCGCGGTCAGTTGACTGTGCAGTTCGGCAGTCTGGAGGAGTTCGATGGCCTGCTCGAGCGCCTGCGTCCCGGCGGCGGCGACGAAGCGACGGCCTGACCGGCAACCACCGCGCAACTGCGACAGTTTGACGCAGGGTCGGTGGACCGCGCCGCCGCGCCGTTTGCGGGCAGCGGCGCGCACCGTAGCGGTGCAATTACCTCCGGGATCATCGACGCTGCGTCGCGTCGACACCATCATGGAATC
>FLYJ01001568.1_pt1 | contig 16709 bp, 14 predicted proteins | sample 1122561 | NCBI WGS metagenome assembly FLYJ01 (sample SAMEA4346788, study PRJEB14843) | hot springs metagenome | biome: Terrestrial Biome; feature: Habitat; material: Sediment | place: India | collected 2012-06-12 | depth 1760 m
GGAGCCGCGTCGGGCGTTTATTGAGTTGAATGCGCTGCAGGCGGGGAATATTGATGTTTGACTTCCTGTCGGATGACACGGAAAGTGAAAACTGTGCCAAGTAAGTGACAAAAAGCTGACACAGATAGTGAAAAATAGAAAAGGCCCCTTTAAGGGGCCTTTTCTATTCCAGGGCAGGAAAGAGGATTATCACAAATAGCGAGTCGGGTATGAAATACAACAATCTGAAAGCAAGAGCTTCGCTGTTGGTTCTGACAAGTTATTGAATTAGCCTGGCCCCCTTCGCTGGCCCACATGCAGGCACTGAATTTGTATACCGTGTGTGGTATTGCGCCTCCCTGCCTGGATCAACAACGCCGATAACTCATCTCGAATTGGCTCTGAATTCACAAGCGGCTCAGGATGCCATCTTTTCAAATCCTTACTGAGTCGAAAATCTCTGCGATCACCATGACGAATATACAAGGTTTGTATATGATATTTTGTTTCCTATAGTTAAATTTCTTAACTATTAATTGCTTCTGAGGCAGCAATTATCGTTCGCCATTCTCAATGGATGAAGCGATACATACGCTTAGCCAAAAGACTGTGCAGTATTTCCATCAAAAACGATGATTCCAACAGAAAAGATATTGGTGGCGTTTGCTACAAGCTGGGGCACGCGATTCGGTGGCATAAATAGTTTTAATGCAGACCTGATGTCCGCTGTGGCAGCGACGTATAGCAACAAAATCACGGCAGCATGTGTAGTGCTATCCGCCGATCTTGCATTCCAATCTTTACAACGTACTCTTGGAACGATTTTTTTTTTAGGACAGAGATGTAACCAGCGGCCATGGTTTTGATTGATGGTTAAGATATATGGGGTCATAAGATATATATGGGCCAGACTCAATTAAGTTTTAAGTTGTGTCTTTCCCCATATACATGGTTGACTGACATAGCAGGCTATTCGAGTGCTACTGCGCCACAACTAATCAGATAATCGTAGGTTTCGTCGTAGTACTGAGGTGATCTAGTTGGATCTTCAGGATCGCCCAAGGGCACAAAAATCGCCATTCCTTGGCGCGCCCTAGTAAGCAAAACCCGGTAGGCGTTCTCCAAATAGCGCTTTTGTTCTGGGCGATTTCGCTGCTTCCAGCTTGATCCTGTAAATTTCCAATGCTCGAAAGCGCCTCCGACGTAGCGATAATCAGCATCCCATCCAATCAGGCACCAATCAAGCTCAAGGCCTTGAATATCAAATTCAGTGGCAATGTCTTCTAAGAAATGGCAAGAGCGTACGTCGTCTGGCTCATTGAGAAACCAGTCAGCAGCAGATATCTTGTTCTTCACAAAGAGGCCATCTGGCTTCAATCGTGCACCGCCGGAGGAAGCAATTACGCCCTTCGTTTCATTTGCTCGTGCGCGATTTTTTATCCATCCGCGTGCTTTCTTAATGTCTCGCGTGATAACAATCGGGAAGCGGTCGCGGAAAGACGCATAACATGTAGCAGCACGGTCCGGCCGGTTCTCAATGATGTAATGAACCATGTGAGAGAGCCGCTCGGCTTTAAACGACCGCATTGAAGTCGCGAGATGTAAGGCTGAACTCGAGCGAGCCTGAGGAATGCTGTCGAATTCAACTTCACCGCCTGCATATTCTTCTTGCTTCAATTTTTCCGAGAAATAGACATACCAATGCTTGAAGCTGCTCCGCAATGCGTCGACCCAGCCATTGAGGCCGGCTTCGCCTGTATTGATCTCTTGCCCGCCGCCGATTAACGCGATAATGACGCACCAATCGGCATGCCGGTCCATCACGCTGATAAGGAACTCCGGCTCAGACTGGTCGAAGCTTTTCTGCCCCCGCTTTTGGGTCATGAACTTAGCAGTACTCTGCGCATCCCATGCTCGCTGCGCTTCGTCAAAAATCACGACGCGTTCAGGCGGAGCTTTCTCTGGATTGACGAGCGCTTCATCCCTGAACTTATGAATGTTTTGAATCTTTGCAGCAGCGTTTCGCAGCTCTTTATCTTTGCTTGTATTCGGATTTCGTTCTTTCGCATCTCTGGCTAACGCTTCCGTCAATACTTCGACTAGTGGGCCATTCCCTGAAAGGAAGACTGCATGTTCGTCGTCGTCGATGCTGACGCTCGTCGTTGCGATGTTTAATCCGACTAACGTTTTACCGGCGCCTGGCACGCCTGTGACAAAGCAAATTGCTTTTTGCTTTTCTATCCGCGCTTTGTGAACAATTTCCAAAATTGCGGATGAGGTGACGTGGAGGTTGTGTGCGCCAGCGTCGTTACGAGCAATGTCCGCTACGTCGTGATTGGCGTAAAGTGCCTGTGCTGCCTCCACGATTGTCGGCGTCGGCTTGTAGGCTGAATTGATCCAACTCTGGAAATCAATCGGGGCCGATTTACCTATGTTGCGACTGCAGTAAGAAAGCGCTTCTTGAAGATTATTGGCGCAAACATGCAAAGGCGAATAGACGTTATCGACAGGCGCAGAAAGTGCGAGCTGGTTTTCCGGCGCGTCGGTTGCAATAAGAATGGGAACAATAGTCTTGTTATGGCTACCTTCGTGGAAATGGTGCAGGTCAATCGCGTATCCATGCGTTTGCCGCAAATCGTGGGGAAGATAGCTCCTTGCGCCGACCTTAAATTCCATGACGTAAATGAGGTTTTGGTAGACCAATACCGCATCAGCGCGTCGCCCCATTCTGGGAATTTGAAGTTCAAACAGGATATGCCCACCGACAAACGGCGGTAAGCATTGTTTGAGTAGTTCAATTTCCCTCAGCCACGCCCCCATTTGTAATTGAACGATGTCTTGTGAGTGCTGCTGGCTGATTTTTCCGACGATTGAATCGGTTGACTCATGCAGGAACTCAGTGACTGTCGCAACGTAAAAGGCGCGCACTCCCATTAGCGTGCCTTTGTTTCGGTAAACAATTCAGAAGGATGGACATTGAGGGCTTTCGCTATTCGAAAGACATTAAGCAGCCCAACGTTCCGCGTTCCGCGCTCAATGCCGCTAATGTAAGTGCGGTCCAGTTCCGCCAGTGAGCCGAGTTCTTCTTGGCTAAGTCCGCGCTCGAGTCGTAGCTCTCGTAGACGTAAGCCAAATTCAGCAAGCTGCTGCTCTTCCATGTTCAGTCTCGAAAAATTGACGGAAAGATATTCCGCCGCTGAGACTTATTGGTCTACGGACTATGAGTCACATCGAGTTAAAGCATCACCCGCCTAAAACCCCGATAATGTCCCCCGGACTTTTCAACCGAGGACAACCATGACCGACTTCCGCAGCGACACCGTCACCCAACCGACACCGGCGATGAAACAGGCGATGCTGGCCGCGCCGCTGGGCGACGATGTGTTTGGCGACGATCCGAGCGTGAACCGCCTGCAGGAACTCGGCGCGCAGATGCTGGGCTTCGAGGCGGCGCTGTTTGCGCCGAGCGGCACGCAAACCAACCTGATTGCGCTGATGACGCATTGCCAGCGCGGCGACGAGGCGATTGTCGGCCAGATGTGGCATACCTATCGCTGGGAAGCGGGCGGCATGGCGGTGCTCGGCTCGATTCAGCCGCAGCCGCTGGAGCACCAGCCGGACGGCACCATCGCGCTGGCCGACATCGAAGGCGCGATCAAGGCCGACGATCCGCATTTCGCCAAGACGCGGTTGGTGGTGATGGAAAACACCACCGGCGGCAAGGTTCTGCCGCTCGCCTATATGCGCGATGTCGCCGCCTTGGCGCAGCGCCACGGCTTGCGCACGCATATCGACGGCGCGCGCCTGTTCAACGCGGCGGTGGCGCTGGCCGACGGCGGCGATCCGGTGCACATGGCGCGCGAGCTGGCGCGGTCCTACGATTCGGTGTCGCTGTGTCTGTCGAAGGGGCTGGGCGCGCCGGTGGGATCGCTGCTCTTGGGCTCGCGCGATTTCATCCAGCAAGCGAAGCGCATCCGCAAAATGCTGGGCGGCGGCATGCGTCAGGCCGGCATGCTCGCGGCGGCGGGCATCCATGCGCTGCAACATCACGTGCACCGCCTCACGGACGACCACGCGAACGCGCGCCTGTTGGCCGACGGGCTGGCCGAGGTTGCGTCGTCACACGCGAAACTGAAGGGGCGCGCCACGGCGCATGCGGCGCAGACCAATATCGTTTTCTTCGATATCGACGCCGATATCGCGGAGGTGTTCTTGCGGCATCTGGCCGACCACGACGTGCGCGTCACCGGCGGCTATTTCCGCGCGAAGGAGCGGGCGATGAAACGCATCCGCTGGGTGACGCATCTGGATGTGTGCCGTGCGGATGTGGAGCGGGCGTTGCGGGTGGTTGCCGATTTCTGAAACCGAATGCAACTGGAAAGGCGGACTGTCGCTTTATTGCTTGAAATCCTAAACTTGAGTTTGAGTCTTGGCTGCGCAGGAATAAAACGATGAGCGACATCAACCTCGATCTTGGCCCGCTCATCAAAATCATTTCACGCCTGCAGGAAGGTCTTGCGCGCTACCAGCAGGATGTGTTCGACACGCAGATTCGTGATGGCTTGATCCAGCGCTTCGAATTATGGGCGTTCGGCTCGCGCGCCAAAGGAACGGCGAAGGAGTATTCCGACCTCGACCTGGCGGTCATCACCGAATGCCCGCTGCCGATTGCGGTCAGCGCGAGCCTGAACGAGGACTTTTCGGAATCCGATTTGCCCTGGAAGGTCGATGTGGTCGATTGGGCGACGACCAGCGATTCGTTCAGGAAGATCATCGAGCGGGACAGGGTGGTGCTGCAAGCCGGCAGGCCGGATGGCGCATGTCCGGCAGCCGGCTGACTTGCCTACGCGCGCCATTCTCCGCCGCCTCTGACCAGAAGCAGGCGATCGCCACCCGCAAGAAGGTCTTCGAACAGGCGGCCAGGGACAACAAGCTGTGGGTCGGCGGCGCGCATTTGTCTTTCCCTGGCATCGGCCATGTGCGCGCCGCCGGTTCCCGTTCCCGGATCGACCAGCGCCGAATTTCCGGAATTGCAATCCTGTAGACGATTTGTTTGTGCGAATTCTTGACAAATCGAAATTCAAGCATAAGATAGTAATAAGTTACTTACTTATGGGTGAAGCATGCAAGGCCCGACCAAACTGCCAGCCGATGAACGCCGCGCCGTGACGGTGGATACCGTGGTTGAACTGGCCGCCGAACAGAATCCGAGCGAGATCACGACATCGGCCATCGCCAAACGGATGGGACTGACGCAAGGCGCGTTGTTCCGGCACTTCCCCACCAAGGAGGCCATCCTGCAGGCGGTGATGGAATGGGTTGCCGACCAGTTGCTATCGCGTGTGGATCAGGCTGCCGCGGCGGCGCCCTCGCCTCTATTGGCGTTGGAAGCGGCGTTCATGGCGCATGTCGATTTCGTCGTCCAGCGCCCCGGCGTGCCACGCATCATTTTCGGCGAACTGCAGCGCGCCGAGGAGACGGCGCCCAAGCAGCTGGTGCAAACCATCGTGCGCCGCTACGGCGAACGGTTGCACAAGCTGATCGACGCAGGCAAAGCCAAAGGCGAACTGGATCCGGGCCTCGACAGCGAAGCCGCCGCCGTCCTCTTCATCGGCACCATCCAGGGATTGGTGATGCAGTCCCTGCTGGCCGGCGACGTGAGCCGCATCCGCCGCGATGCGCCGCGCGTGTTTGCGATCTACCGCCGCGGCATCAGGAGCGCGCCATGAAACTTCTTGCCCTGCGGCGCCGCACGCTGGCCTTGCTGGCCGTGCTGGCGCCTTTACTTGTCCTCTTCGCCTGGGTCGCGCTGCGCTCCGGGCCGCTGGCGCCGGTTCCGGTGACGGCAGCCAGCGTCGAGAACCGGTCGATTGCGCCCGCGCTGTTCGGCATCGGCACGGTGGAGTCTCGCTACACCTACCGCATCGGACCGACGACCGCGGGGCGGGTGAAACATCTGGACGTGCAGGTCGGCGACCGTGTGCAAGCCGGCCAGGTGCTTGGAGAAATGGATCCGGTCGACATCGATGACCGCATCCGCGCGCAGGAGGCGGCGCGCAAGCGCGCGCAAGCGCAATTGCTTGAGGCGCAGGCGCGCCATGCATACGCGCAGACGCAGGCGCGCCGCTATGAGCAATTGCTGGCGGCGCGTTCGACCAGCGAGGAAATCCTCGCCACGAAACAGCATGAACTGCGCATCGCGCAAGCCAACCTCGACGGCGTGCGCGAAGAACTCGCACGGGTGCGCGCCGACCATGCCGCGCTGGCGGCGCAACGCCGCAACCTGCGGCTGGTCGCGCCGTTCGACGGCCTGGTCGCGTCGCGCAACGCCGAGCCGGGAACCACGGTGGTGGCCGGGCAGGCCGTGGTCGAGCTGATCGATCCGCACAGCCTGTGGGTCAATGTCAGGTTCGACCAGTGGCAGGCCCAAGGGCTGGGGCCGGACCTGCCGGCCCGGATCGTGCTGCGCTCGCGCGGCGGCACGGTCTTGAGCGGGCGCGTGCTGCGGGTCGAGCCGCACGCCGATCCGGTTACCGAGGAAACGCTGGCGAAGGTGGTGTTCGACCGGCTGCCGGAGCCGCTGCCGCCGCTGGGCGAGCTGGCCGAAGTCACCGGCATCCTGCCGGCGCTGCCGGCAGCGCCGGCGATACCCAATGCCGCGCTGCAGCGCGTCAACGGCAGGCTCGGCGTCTGGAAGCTGAACGGCGACAGCCTGAGCTTCGCCCCCATCGTCCCCGGCGGCGCCGATCTCGATGGCCGGGTGCAGGTGCGCGCAGGACTCAAGGCGGGCGACCGGATCGTCGTGCATGCCGCCAAGGCGCTGACCACGCAAAGCCGCATCCGGGTCGTCGATCATCTTCCCGGAGCCAGGTCATGATCAGTCTGGCCGGCCGCGACATTCTGCATACCTGGGGCAAGTTCGTTTTCACCGGTATCGGACTGGGCTTGCTGATCGGCGTCACGCTGACCATGGCCGGCGTCTATCGCGGCATGGTCAACGATGCGAAGGTGCTGCTCGACGGCAGCGGGGCGGACCTCTGGGTGGTTCAGAAGGATACGCTCGGCCCCTATGCCGAGCCCTCCAGCATTGACGACGACACCTGGCGCAGCATCCGGGCGATGCCCGGCGTGGCGCAGGCGGCCAACGTCACCTACCTGACGATGCAGGTGCGGGCCGGGGAGCGCGAGGTGCGCGCCATGATAACCGGCATTGCCGGCGGCGGGCCGGGCACGCCCGGATGGCCCGCCTATCTGGTCGCCGGGCGCCAGATCACGCGCGGCCACTACGAAGCCGTGGCCGACATGGCTGCCGGCTTTCGGCTCGGCGACAGCATCCGCATCCGACGCAACCAGTACACGGTGGTCGGGCTCACGCAACGCATGGTGTCATCCAACGGCGATCCGATGGTGTTCATTCCGCTCAAGGATGCGCAGGAGGCGCAATTCCTCAAGGACAACGACGCGCTCCACCGGCAGCGCCGCCGCACAGCCGAAAATCCGGCATTCAACCGCGCAGGCGTTCCCGATCTGCTGGAGGGCGTGATCGCGGCGCAGAGTGTGAACCCGTACGTCAACGCCGTCCTGGTGCAGGTGGCCCCCGGCCAGGCGCCTGCCGAAGTGGCGGCATCGATCCGGCGCTGGAAGCGCCTGCAGGTGTACGACCGCGCACAGATGGAAGAGATACTGGTCGGCAAGCTGATCTCGACCTCGGCCCGGCAGATCGGGATGTTCCTCGTGATCCTGGCCATCGTCAGCGCGGCCATCGTCGCATTCATCATTTACACGCTCACGCATGGCAAGATCCGCGAAATTGCCGTGCTCAAGCTGATCGGCACGCGCAACCGCACGATCGCCGGCCTGATCCTGCAACAGGCTGTCGCATTGGGGGTGATCGGCTTTGTCGTGGGCAAGATCGCGGCCACCTTCTGGGCGCCGGTCTTTCCGAAACACGTGCTGCTCGAACCGCGCGACTCGGCGGCCGGCTTCGTCATTGTCGTCGCGATCTGCGTTCTGTCGAGTGCGATTGCGATCCATGCCGCGCTCAGGGTCGATCCGGCCGAAGCGATCGGAGGCTGAGATGAGCGGCAAAGGCATTCGCATCGAAGGTCTGAGGAAACGTTATGGCAGCGGCGACACCGCGGTCGATGCGCTCAAGGCCGTCGACATGCATGTCGAGCCCGGCGAGGTGGTCGGGCTGATCGGGCCGTCCGGTTCGGGCAAGTCGACGCTGCTCAAGTGCCTCGGCGCAGTCATCGAACCGACGGCCGGGCGCATGACGCTCGGCGACGAGGCGATCTACGATGACGGCTGGCGGGTGCGCGACCTGCGCGCGCTGCGCCGCGACCGCATCGGTTTCGTCTTTCAGGCGCCGTACCTGATTCCCTTTCTGGACGTGACGGACAACGTCGCGCTGTTGCCCATGCTGGCCGGGAAATCGAACGCGGAAGCGCGCCGCCAGGCAGGCGAACTGCTGAGCGCGCTCGACGTCGCGCATCGCGCCAAGGCGATGCCCGCGCAGCTCTCCGGCGGCGAGCAGCAACGGGTGGCGATCGCGCGCGGCCTGGTTAACCGGCCGCCGGTGATCCTCGCCGACGAGCCGACCGCGCCGCTCGACAGCCAGCGTGCGATGGCCGTCATCCGCATCCTGAACGAGATGGCGCGCAAGTTCGAAACCGCGGTCATCGTGGTCACGCACGATGAGAAGATCATTCCGACCTTCAGGCGCGTGTATCACATCCGTGATGGCGTGACCTACGAAGAGGCCGGCGAAGGCCGCAGTGTCGCGTAGATATCCGACCACATTCGGGGAGCACCATGAAAAAGCCATACGCTTTCACCGCGACGCTCGCAGCCGGACTGCTGGCCGGATGTGCGGCGGGACCGGAGTTCGCCCGGCCGGAAGCGCCGAAGCGCGATGCCTACACGCCCGGCGCGGCGCCGGCGCAGACGGTGGCGGCGCCCGTGCCGCATGGCGCTGCGCAACGGCTTGTGCGCGCATCCGCGGTGGACGCCCAGTGGTGGCGCGCGTTCGGTTCGGCCAGGCTGTCGGCGCTGATCGAGGACGCCATGGCGCGCAGCCCCACGCTCGCTGCGGCCCAGGCGAGGCTGCGCCAGGCCGAGGAAATCCATGCGGCGCGCGCCGGCTCGACGGCTTATCCGCAGGCGGACGCCAGCCTGGGCGCGCAACGCCAGCATGCCAGCCCCGCTGCCCAGGGGCTGCCGGGCAGCGCGCGCACGTTCGACCTGTACCACGCATCGGTCGGCGTACGCTACAGCGTCGACCTTGCCGGCGGCAACCAGCGCGCATTGGAGGCGCTGGCTGCTCAAGTTGATTACCAGCGCTTCCAGCTGGAAGGGGCGCAGCTGGCGCTGGCCGCGAACATCGCGGCCACGGCCATCCTGCAGGCCCGTCTTGCTGCGCAAATCGAGGCCAGCGAAGCCATCCTCCGGACGCAAGAGACGCAGCTGGCCATCTCGCGCGAGCGGGTGCGGCTCGGCGAGACGGCGCCGGATGACACCTTGGCGCTGCAGACGCAGCTGGAACAAACCCGCGCCGGCATTCCCTTCCTGCGCAACCAGCACCAGCAGGCGGGCCATCTGCTGGCCGTATTGAGCGCACGCGCGCCGGGAGAGCCGGGCTTGCCGTCCTTCCGCCTGGAGGATTTCGTCCTGCCGCCGGACCTGCCGCTCGTCGTGCCGTCCGAACTCGTGCGCCGCCGCCCGGACATCCGCGCCGCCGAGGCGCTGATGCATGCGGCCAATGCCGACTACGGCATGGCGGCGGCAAAGCTATATCCCCAGCTCAATCTCAGCGCGAGTCTCGGCTCGCAGGCGCTCAGCGCGAGCAACCTGTTTGGGAGCGGCGCGCTGGCCTGGGGCCTTGCCGGGCAACTCACCCAGCCCTTGTTCAATCCCGGCCTGGCAGCGGAAAAGCGCGCCGCGCTTGCCGCGTTCGAGGCGGCGGCGGCAAATTATCAGGGGATCGTGCTCGAATCGCTGCGCGAGGTGGCCGATGTGTTGCGGTCGGTCGAAAACAATGCGCAGGCGCTCGCGGCGCAGGCTGCGGCCTGCCGGGCCGCGGAGGAGTCGCTCGCGTCGATGCAGCGCAGGCACCGGCTCGGCGCCGCCAGCCACCTGCAACTGCTCATCGCACAGCAACAGGCGCAGCAGGCGCGGCTCGGCCTGATCGCGGCGCAGGCGCAGCGCCTTTCCGATTCCGTCGCGCTGTTTCATGCGATGGGCGGGCGGCTGGAAAACACGATGGCTGCCGGCTGAACGCCGCTGGCCGGCGGATCCCGCCACGCCGCAGGCGCTCATGGAGGGCCGGAACCGGACGATCAGCCGGGCAACGGCCATTTTCGAAGCCTCCCTCCATGGACAAAAGCCGGCGCTCCGGTGGAAGATGGCTGGTCATTTTTTTTCAAGGAGCCTGAACATGAGCGAACTCGTCGCCTACCAACTCGCCGATGGCATCGCCACCCTGACGCTGAACAACGGCAAGGTGAACGCGATCTCGCCGGACGTGATCGCAGCCCTCAACCAGGCGCTCGACCGCGCCGCGGAAGACCGCGCCGTGGTGATCCTGACCGGCCAGCCGGGCGTCCTGTCCGGCGGCTACGACCTCAAGGTGATGATGTCCGGCCCGCAGAATGCGGTGGCGCTGGTGACCGCCGGCTCGACCCTGGCGCGGCGCATGCTGTCTCATCCCTACCCGATCATCGTCGCCTGCTCCGGCCACGCGGTGGCCAAGGGCGCGTTCCTGCTGCTGTCGGCCGATTACCGCATCGGCGCCGACGGCCCGTTCACCATCGGCCTGAACGAAGTGCAGATCGGCATGACCATGCACCACGTCGGCATCGAGCTGGCGCGCGACCGCCTGACCCGGCCGGCGTTCCAGCGCTCGGTGATCAATGCGGAGATGTTCAACCCGCAGGAGGCGGTGCAGGCGGGCTTCCTGGACAAGGTGGTCGCGCCCGAGCAGCTGATGGAAACGGCGATCGCCGCCGCCCAGCAGCTCAAGAAGATCAACCTGGGCGCGCACGCGAAGACCAAGCTCAAGGCGCGCGACGCCTTGCTGAAGACGCTCGACCGCGCGATCGAGCTGGACCAGGCCGGCCTGATCTGACGCGCCTGCGCCGCCCGCGTGCGCTTTGCCGGGCGGCGCGCGGGCGCTTATTTCTCGCGCACCAGCATCACGGAGGTGGTGGCGATGCGCACCAGGTTCTCGGCCACGCTGCCGACCAGCATGCGTTCGATGCCGCGGCGGCCGTGGGTGCCGATCACGATCAGGTCGGCCTGCCATTGGGCGGCCGTCTCGGCGATCATTTCGGCGATGCGGCGCGGCGACGGCTCGATCAGCCGCTGCTCGGCCTGGCAGCCGGCCGCCGCCGCCTTTGCGGCCGCCTGCTGCAGCAGCGCGGCGGCGGACTGGCGCATCTCGCCCTTGACCTTCTCGATGTCGATGTAGGAGCCCAGGCCCATGCCGTGCTGCAGCAGCGGGCCTTCGTCGATCGCGGTGGCGATGCACAGCGCCCCCCGCAGGGCGCCGGCCAGCCGGACCGCTTCATCGAGCGCCTTTTGCGAGGTGGGGCTGTCGTCGATTGCGACAAGAATACGTTTGCTCATCATCCCTCCCGAAGTTATTTGACCATCGCGGCGAACGGCCACACATACGCCTGCAGCGTCACGAGTATGCCCACCAGCGTGGCCAGCGCGATCGAATGGAAGAACACGTAGCGCAGGATGTCGCCTTCATGGTTGAACCAGCGGGTGGCGGTGGAGGCGACCACGATCGACTGCGCGTCGATCATCTTGCCCATCACGCCGCCGGAGCTGTTGGCCGCGCCCATCAGGTTGGGCGACAGGCCGAGCTGCTCGGCCGCCACGCGCTGCATGCCGCCGAACAGCACGTTGGAGGCGGTGTCGGAGCCGGTCATGGCCACGCCGATCCAGCCCATCAGGGTGCCGAAGAACGGATACAGCACGCCGGTGTTGGCGAACGCCAGGCCGAGCGTGGTGTCGGTGCCGGAGTAGCGGGTGAGCGTGCCCAGCGCCAGCATCAGCACGATGGTCATCAGCGAATAGCGCACCAGCCAGAGGGTGCGGAAGAAGGTGCGCACGATTTCGGCCGGCCTGTACTTCATTGCCAGCGCGCCGACGATGGCCGCCAGCAGGATGCCGGTGCCGGTGGCGGAGAGCAGGTTGAACATGTACACCGCGGCTTCCGCGCTCGGCTTGGACACCACCGGCGGCATCTTCATGACCAGGTTGTGCAGGCCCTCGATCGGAAACTTGGGCGCGAACAGGCCGTTGAGGTAGTTCTTGACCGACGGCAGGCCCCAGACGAACACGAACACGGTCAGGATCAGCCACGGGGTCCAGGCGCGCCGCAGTTCGGCGCGCGTGTATCGCTCCGCCGGCGCGGCCGGCTTGGCTTCGCCGCCGTCTTCCTCATGGCCCTTCAGGTTGGGCGAGGTCCAGATCTTCTTCGGCTGCCAGACGCGCAAAAACAGGATGAGCGAGACCATCGACACGATGGCGGCGATGATGTCGACCAGTTCCGGGCCGATGAAGTTGGATACCAGGTACTGCGGAATGGCGAACGACACGCCGGTGACCAGGATCGCCGGCCAGATTTCCATCATCGCCTTACGCCCGGCAAAGGCCCAGATCAGCCAGAACGGCACTATCAGCGAGAAGAACGGCAGCTGGCGGCCGACCATCGCGGTGACCGCCATGACGTCGTAGCCGTGCACCTTGGCCAGCGTGATGACCGGCGTGCCGAGCGCGCCGAAGGCCACCGGCGCGGTATTGGCGATCAGGCTCAGGCCGGAGGCGGCCAGCGGCGAGAAGCCCAGGCCGATCAGGATGCCGGCGGTGACCGCCACCGGGGTGCCGAAGCCGGCCGCGCCTTCGAAGAACGCGCCGAAGCAGAACGCGATCAGCAGTAGCTGCAGGCGGCGGTCGTCGGTGATGCCCGACAGCGATGCCTGCAGGATCTTGAAGCTGCCGTTCTGTTCCGACAGCTGCTGCAGGAAGATAATGTTGAGCACGATCCAGCCGATCGGCAAGAGGCCGGTGAAGCCGCCCAGCATGGCGGCCTTGCCGGCCATGCCGATCGGCATGCCGTACGCCAGCACGGCCACGACCAGCGCCGCCAGCAGGCCGAGCGCGGCGGCCAGATGCGCCTTGATGTGCATGAAACCCAGCGCCACCAGCATGACCACCACCGGTATCGCTGCCAGCATGGTCGAAATGACCATGTTCCCCAACGGGTCGTAAACCTGTTGCCAAACCATAGATGTCTCCTCGGAAAAGATGGCAGTTGCGTAAATTTGTTGTTCTGTCGTGTCGCCTGATTGCCGGTCGCGCATCAGATCGGCCAGGCCCTCGCGTTCCAGCAGGCGCACCGCAGCGTGTTTTTGCGTTTTCTTTTTCTTGGCCGCATAATCCGCGTATCTGCCCGGATGCGCAAATTGGTCGGACCGGTTGGTGTTGTGGGGGAGGGACAGTGAACGACAATCATCAACGCGGGCGCGTGGAAAGCGTGATGCGCCAGATCGAAATGGCTTTACTGGACGGCAGCTATCCGGCCAATTCCCGGCTGCCGGCCGAGCGCGAACTGGCGCAGCGTTACGCGGTGTCGCGCAACACCGTGCGCGAGGCGATCCAGCGGCTTGCCGCGCGCGGCCTGGTGCGCAGCCGGCCGGGCGCCGGCGTGTTCGTGTCGGACCAGCTGCGCACCGGCATTTCCTCGCCCTGGGGGCAACTGGTCACCGATCATCCGGCGGTGCGCGAGGACATTTTCGAATTCCGCCGGGTGCTGGAAGGCGCGACCGCTTATTTCGCCGCGCTGCGCGGCAATGAGAAGGATATCGAACGCATCCGCGGCCTGATGGCGGAACTCGGCCGCGCCCGCCGGGAGGGCGACAGGGCGGCCGAATCGGATGCGGACGCCAGGCTGCACGACGCGATCGCGCTGGCGTCGCACAACAGCATGTTCCTGCGCCTGCACGGCAGCATCATGAGCATGCTGCGCGAGCACATCACGGGGAATGTCGCCGGCTTGCGCGAGCTGGAAGAGGGCATGTCCGAACAGCTGCTGGTGCAGCATCGCACGATCTGCGACGCGATCTGCGCGCGGCGGCCGGAAGAGGCGCGCACGGCGATGCAGTCGCATATCGATTACGTGCGCGCCCACCTGACGCTGGAGCCCGGCCGCAGCTGAATTGGTCCGACCAACGGCCCCCTCTCGGCCCCCTCTCGGCACCATCGGCGCTGACTTCACGCGCTCAATGTGTTCGCAGCGAAGAAGCGCGCCCGCGGCGCCGGCGCGGATCCCTGCCGCCAAAAGAAAATCCCCCGAACCTTGCGGTTGCAGGGGATTGCGGCATCACGTCTTGCACCTTCCGCCCCGGACTGGCCCGGGACGGAATCGGGCGGATCAGGCCTGCGCCTTCACCTTCAGGCGCCATGCGTGCAGCAGCGGCTCGGTGTAGCCGCTGGGCTGCTCCAGGCCCTTGAACACCAGGTCGCGCGCGGCGCGATAGGCGTACGAGGTGTCGTAGTTGCCGGCCATCGGCTTGTACAGCGGGTCGCCGGCGTTCTGCGCATCGACCACCTTGGCCATGCGCTGCAGGGTTTCTTCCACCTGGGCGGCGCTGACGACGCCGTGCAGCAGCCAGTTGGCCACGTGCTGGCTGGAGATGCGCAGCGTGGCGCGGTCTTCCATCAGGCCGACGTTGTGGATGTCCGGCACCTTCGAGCAGCCGACGCCCTGGTCGATCCAGCGCACCACGTAGCCGAGGATGCCCTGGCAGTTGTTGTCCAGCTCCTGCTGGATCTCGGCGGCCGACCACTTCGCTTCCGGCGCCACGGGAATCGTCAGCAGCTCGTCGAGCAGGCGCGCGATCTCGGCGTTGGCGTCGACCTTTTCCAGTTCCCGCTGGATCGCGAACACGTCCACTTGGTGGTAGTGCAGCGCGTGCAGGGTGGCGGCGGTCGGCGACGGCACCCAGGCGGTGTTGGCGCCGGCCTTCGGATGGACGATCTTCTGCTCCATCATCGCGGCCATCAGGTCGGGCATGGCCCACATGCCCTTGCCGATCTGGGCGCGGCCGCGCAGGCCGCAGGACAGGCCGGTCAGCACGTTGCTGCGCTCGTAGGCGGACAGCCACTTGCTGGTCTTCATGTCGCCCTTGCGCATCATCGGGCCGGCGTGCATCGCGGTGTGCATTTCGTCGCCGGTGCGGTCCAAAAAGCCGGTGTTGATGAACGCCACGCGCGCGGCCGCTTCCTTGATGCAGGCCTTCAGGTTCACGCTGGTGCGGCGCTCCTCGTCCATGATGCCGAGCTTGACGGTGTTGGCGGGCAGGCCGAGCAGCTGCTCGACGCGGGTGAACAGCTCGCAGGCGAACGCGACTTCGGCCGGGCCGTGCATCTTCGGCTTGACGATGTACACCGAGCCGGTGCGGCTGTTGCCGATCGCGGCGTCGGGCTTGCGCTTGAGGTCATGCAGCGCGATGGCGACGGTGACGACGGCGTCCATGATGCCTTCCGGGATTTCCTTGCCGTTTTCCAGCAGGATCGCCGGGTTGGTCATCAGGTGGCCGACGTTGCGCAGGAACAGCAGCGAACGGCCGTGCATGGTGACCACGCCATCCTTGGCGTCGGTCGCGCCGACGCCGGCGCTGTACTTGCGGTCGGCGTTCAGGGTGCGCTCGAAGGTCTTGCCGCCCTTGGTCACGCTTTCCACCAGCGTGCCCTGCAGGATGCCCAGCCAGTTGCCGTAGGCTTGCACCTTGTCTTCGGCGTCCACCGCCGCCACCGAGTCTTCCAGGTCGAGAATGGTGGACAGCGCGGCTTCGACCACCACGTCGGCCACGCCGGCGGCGTCCTGGCTGCCGATCTTGGTGGCGCGGTTGATCTGGATGTCGATGTGCAGGCCGTTATTCTTCAGCAGCACCGAAGCCGGCGCATTGGCGTCGCCCTGGTAGCCGATGAATTTCTTCTCGTCGGCCAGACCCGTGGTGCTGCCGTCCTTCAGCGCGACGACCAGCTTGCCGCCTTCGACGCGGTAGCCGGTCGCGTCGGCGTGCGAGCCCTTGGCCAGCGGCGCGCTCTGGTCGAGGAAGTTGCGGGCGAACGCGATCACCTTGGCGCCGCGCACCGGGTTGTAGCTCTCGCCGTTCGGGCCGGCCTTGGTCGCGCCGTCGGTTTCCGGCAGCGCGTCGGTGCCGTACAGGGCGTCGTACAGCGAGCCCCAGCGCGCGTTGGCGGCGTTCAGCGCATAGCGCGCATTGAGGATCGGCACCACCAGCTGCGGGCCGGCCTGCTGCGACAGTTCGGCGTCGACGTTGGCGGTGGTCGCCTGCACCTCGCCCGGCGCCGGCAGCAGGTAGCCGATCGATTGCAGGAAGTTCTTGTAGGCGGCCATGTCGGCGATCGGGCCCGGGTTGGCCTTGTGCCATTTGTCCAGCTCGGCCTGCAGGCGGTCGCGCTCGGCCAGCAGTGCGGCGTTCTTCGGCGCCAGGTCGTGGGCGATGGCGTCGAAGCCCTGCCAGAAGGTGGCGCTGTCGATGCCGGTGCCGGGCAGTACCTTGTCTTCGATGAAGCGGTGCAGGGCGGTGGCCACCTGCAGACGGTGGACGGTGGTGCGTGCAGTCATGTTGGTCCTCGTATGTGGTTACGAAAAAGTGAAACGAAAAAACCGGAGCGTTCGGATTCCGTGC
>FLYJ01002790.1_pt1 | contig 15720 bp, 14 predicted proteins | sample 1122561 | NCBI WGS metagenome assembly FLYJ01 (sample SAMEA4346788, study PRJEB14843) | hot springs metagenome | biome: Terrestrial Biome; feature: Habitat; material: Sediment | place: India | collected 2012-06-12 | depth 1760 m
GCTACATTTGCCATGCCGGCTATGGCCGGTCAGGCTGAAAATGCTCTAGCCGCGTTGCGCGGGGCGGCCATCCGTCTCCTTGCTCCGCATGGCCGGCAGCGACGGAGCCATCAGGCAGGCGAACAGCCGCACGGGGCGAACAACTGCACGGCAATGAAAAGATATATTTTATTTGAATCTTTTGCGCCGTTTGCTTAGAATTACTCCTCATCAACGTTAGCCAAGCCCAAGCGCCCACAAGCAAATGGGTTGTGCCTTTCGCTTGAGCCTCTTTCAAACAGATCGGTAGGGAGCTTTCATGAACATCGACAAGTTCAAGCAGCAGCACGTGGAAATCCTCACGTGCATCTCGGCATTGCGGGATTTGGTCAAGAGCGGAATCCGCGACAATGCCGCCGAAATCTCCCATATGATCATCGCGATGAGTTCCACCATCAAGCTGCACCTGGCGGTCGAGGACCGCATCCTGTACCCGGCGCTGCAGGCGGCGAAGAATCCCGCGCTGGCGCGCATGGGCCAGCGCTTTCAGGATGAAATGACGAGCATCGCGCAGGCCTATCTCGACTTTGCGCGCCGGTGGAACACTCCGGCGACGGTGTCCGGCAGCCCGGAACGGTTCCGCGCCGATGCCAACAGCGTGCTCAAGCTGCTCTACGAACGCATGCGCAAGGAAGACGCCGATTTCTATCCGGTGATCGAGGCCAGCTGATGCGCGCCGTGATGTTTTCCCGCCCCGCTTTTCCCTGATCCGGAGCGATCGTGCCGGCCTTTGCAGAGGAAATCGAAATCAACCTGTTCGACATGGTGCTCTGCCTGGCGCGCGCCATCGATTTCCTGCATCCGGCGGTGTCGGAACATCACCTGCGCGTCGCCTATGCCGCCTCCAGCGTGGCCGAGGAACTCGGCATGGACGGCGCGCAGGTGCAGGATGTGCTGATCGCCGGCGCCCTGCATGATCTGGCCGCGGTTTGCTCGCCGGCCTGGAGCGGGCTGCTGGATGAAGCGTTGACGCAAGACCTGCTGGGCCGCCATCAGCCGGACGACGTGCAGCGGCACGGCTTGCAGGCCTACCTGATGCTGCGCGATTGTGCGCCGTTCGCGCGGGCGGCGAACGTCATCCGCTTTCATCACGTGGACTGGGACGGGGGGCGCGGAGAACAATTCGCCGGCCTCCCGGTGCCGCTGGCGAGCCACATCCTGCGTCTGGCCGACCGTGTGGCGGTGCTGCCGGACGATGCCGCAAACGTACTGGAACAGGCCGCGCAGATGCGCGCGGAGATCGCGGCGGGATGTGGACGGCTGTTTCATCCGGACGTGGCCGGCGCCTTTGACGCGGTGTCGCACAAGGAATCGTTCTGGCTCGACCTGACCAGCCGTCACAAGGAGCGCATACTCAGGCGCTGCTTCGGCACCGCCAATATCCCGCTCGATCTGGACGGCTTGCGCGCGATGTCGCGCATCTTCGGCAAGATCATCGACTACCGCAGCTCCTTCACCGCCGCGCATTCGAGCGGCGTGGCCGCCATCAGCGAGGACTTGGCGGCGCGCCTGGGGCTGGATCCCTTGCAGCGCGGATTGATCGGCGTGGCTGGCTTTTTGCACGACATCGGCAAGCTGGCGGTGCCGCCCGCGCTGCTGGACAAGCCGGGGAAGCTGACGGCGCAGGAGATGTTCGTCATCAAGCAGCACCCGTATTACACGCACCAGATCCTGTCGACCGTGCCCGGCCTGGAGCAGGTGACGATCTGGGCGTCGCTGCACCACGAGCGCCTGGACGGCGCCGGCTATCCGTTTCGCACGCGCGCCATTCCGCTGGGGGCGCGCATCATCGCAGTGGCCGATGTCTTTACCGCCATCACCGAGGACCGCCCGTACCGGCGCGGCATGGCACGCGCCGAATGCCTGGCGGTGCTCGACAGGCAGGTGCGCGACGGCGCGCTCGACGGCGACGTGGTGGCGATGCTGCGCCGCGACTTCGATCGCGTCCGGCAAATCCGCCATCGCTCGCAACAGGCCGAGCCGGCTGTCGCAGCGCCCTGCTAACGGACGCATGCACGCAACCCGCCGCGTGCGGGAATACGGTTCCCGGTGCTTTGGCTGCCGGAAGCGTCAGTGCTGGGAGATGACGCGGTTTCGCCCTGCGGACTTGGCGCGGTACAGCGCATGATCGGCGCGCCGGATGCCGCTGGCGATGCCTTCTTCCGGATCCAGCGCAACCAGTCCGGCGGAAAAGGTGACCGGCGGAATAGGGGCGGCCCCGGCACCGCACGCCGCGGCCACCCGTTCCCGCACGCGGTCGAGCACCTGCATGGCGTCGCCGAGGTCGGTATCGCGCATCAGGAGCAGGAATTCCTCGCCGCCCCAGCGCGCCAGCATGTCGGTCGCACGCAGCGCCGACTGCGCCTGGCGGGCAAACAGGCGCAGCACCGCATCGCCCGCATCGTGGCCGTGCTTGTCGTTGATCTGCTTGAACCAGTCGATATCCAGCAGCGCCAGGCAGGTCGGCTGGCCGCCTGCCGCCAGCCGCCGCTCCTCTTCCGCCAGCACTTCGCTCATGTGGCGCCGGTTGGCCAGCGAGGTCAGTTCGTCCTGGGTCGCCAGGATGCGGATGCGCGCCAGGGCATCCGCCAGGTCCGCCTTCTGCGCTTTGAGGCGGGTGCGCAACTCGCTCAGCTTGCCGGTCAAAAAGGCGACCACCAGCAGCGTCGCCGCCGCGATGAAGAAATGGATCATTTCCATGCGCGGCGAGAACCGTGCCGGGTCCATGCGCACCAGCGCAAACATCGTCAGGCCGAGCAAGGCGATCGCGAAGATGCTTAAGCTATGGCTTTTTTCCGCCTCCAGGGTGAAGGTGCAGAACACCAGCACCACCAGCAGGATACTCAGCGTCGCGCCGCGCGCCGGGCCGCTCAACGCATAGAAGGCGACGGTGCAGGAAATGGCGACGATGCCTTGCGCCAGCGCCAGTTGCGACGGGCGCAACCCCAGTCTGGCGCTGAGCCGGATCAGCAGGAAAAACAGCAGCAGCGCGCCGAGTATGACGACCGACAGCCATTGCGTCGGCAGCCGGGGCGTGTCGCCGAAGCTGACCTGCAGCCAGAGCAAGCCGGTGCACAGCAGGTACATGGCTGCGGTGACTGTCCAATAGCCCAGCTGGCGCCGGATCTTTTCATCGGTGCTGACGAGAAGATCCCACAGAGAAGAAAGCATGCGCATTCACGAACCTTCTAATGGCGCGTCAGGTTGCGCGCGAAAACCGATTGTTTCCTATAGGTAACTAAATGTAACTGCTTTCTGCAGCAAAGAAAAGTGGCAGCGCGGGCGGAGCGTAAATTTTGCCGGTCCTGCGCGAATCTTTCCGGCGTATCGGCGCGGTGCGGGCGTGTTGCGCGTCATCCGCGCCGTCCTGTCTCTTGCGGCCACGTTGCGATTTCCGAGAGGGAACGCGAGGAGGCGCGGCGGATCGGAACAAGCGCATCCCGCATTCAAACACACTCAAACGCGGCGAACCGATTAATGTTCCCATTCGGCAGTAGATTTTTATCAAGCAAGCGTTGTCTTCCCGCCTATACAGTCATGCATTCCACCGCCCGCAGCGCGGCGGATGACAAGAGACGGATGAGGCAGATGGCGACAGCAAAGAAAACCAAACCGGCCGGCATGCGCCGCGCGGCCAAACCTGCGGGCGGGCGCAAGCATTCCAGGCGAATAGCAGCGCTTGACGCGCAGCCGGCCAGCGCCGATTCGGCCGTGTTTCGCCTGGTGCGGCAAGTGCGCGGCTGGACCGGCTCCCTGCTCAATATCTCGGCGGCGGCCACCGATATCACGATCACGCTGGCCCGGCAGCGCATCGCCAGTCCGGAGCGGAAGGACATGCTGAAAAAGACCGGCAACCTGCTGCGCCATGCGCGCAAGACGGCCGGGCTGAGCCTGGAAGAGCTGGGCAAGGCGATCGACCTGCAGGACCCGGTGTTGCTGGATCTCGCCGAGAATGGCAAGGCGGCCTTGCCGTTCGAAATCATCCTGCGCCTGACCGCGATCCTGGGCCGCAAGGATCCGGTGGTGTTTTTCCTGAACCTGACGCGCACCTACAATCCGAGGTTGTGGAAGGCCATCGAAGATCTCGGCGTCGGCCGCCTGCTGGTGCAGGCCGGCCGCGAGCGCGAGTTCGCCAACATCTATCGCGCCTGCGACGCCGCGCGCGAACTGAACGACCAGGAATTCGCCAAGCTGGTCGCCTTCATGCAGTCGGCGTTTACTTTGGCAATGACTTTCCGTACAACAGCGCCGGGCGCGGCCTGATGCGTCGATAGAACTTCCCTTTCCGGGTTGCGATCTCATTCATATGCATCAGCATCAAGGAGATCGCCATGCGTACACCGATAGGGTTGCTGGCTGCGATGGCATTGCTCGCGGCTTGTTCCACCGCAGAACAGCGCGCCGCCTACGACGCCGACCCGGCGCTGGCCATGGCCCCGCAGTACGGGCCCGGCTGCGAAAAGGCCGGTTATGCCAAGGGCAGCGAGCAATGGCGTGCTTGTATCTTGAAATCGAGCAAGCGCGACGATCTGGCGCGGTGGGGCTATTTCTGGGAAAGGTATCCGCAGCAACAATCGTGGAACCGCACGCCCTGAACCTGTCTACGCTTGCCTACCGGCCGGCATAGCGCAGCGCCGGCGGATGCGTCAGGCCGGCCTGGCGTTCCCACGCCGCGCGTGCCGCCGAGAAGCGGTCGTGCCCGATCAAGGGGTGAAGATCCGCGTCGTAGCGGATGGTCTGGTTCGGCACATCGTCGGCCAGCCATGCATTGCAGAACCGCTCGATCAGCTTGATTTCGCCCTGTTCCACCGCATCGATATCGAGCTGGATCAGCTGCTGGAATTGCAGCGGCGTGAGGCCGTGCGGCAGGCACCAGGCCGGCTTGCCGTCCGGCGCCGCCAGGATGGGCTGGATCATCGGATTGAGGCGCACCAGCGGGCCGTCCAGTACCGGCGCATCGGACGCAACGGAAACGGCGCCGCCGAGCATCAGGTGCGCGCTGTAGCTCGCCGCATCGGGCGGATCGCTGATGATGCTTCTGGCCAGCTTGTCGAGGTCCTTGTACAGGCAGGGGGCGGCGGGCGCGATTTCCAGTACCGCCGATTGGGCCGGATGCCGGCCGGGCAGGGGCAGATTGACCGAACCGGTGCCGATGCTCAGCGCCCGTATCGTGTGCGGCGCGCACTGGTAGCGTTCGCGGTTGGCAAGCGCTTCCACCACGGCGGCCAGCACCGGATTGTTGTAGCCGCCGATGGCGCCGTCCCAGTAGCGGCTGGCATCGGGAAACACCGCCGGCAGGTCGAAGTAGTTGACCGGCGCATTGGTCGACGCATGAATCGCCTGCGCCAGCGTCGGCGCCGGCTTGATCGGCCGGCCGTTGGCCAGGCTCGCGCCGTCGGAGCGGAAGAAGGTGGCGCGCTTGCGGTCATAGTCGAAGCCGCAGATCAGCAGGTGCGGCGCGGACCGTCCGCCCAGCCTCAGGGCGTCGAGCGGCGTGTCGGCCACTTCAGGCAGGATCTCGCGGATGCCATCCAGCTTGCGCGCGGTCGCGTACTTGGGGCCGAGCCGCAAGGTCAGCTGCAGGAGCTTGCCGAGCAGGTGGTCGAACCCCAGCGGGGAAAACAGCTTGGCGCGAGCCGACTGGTCCCTGAACAGGGTCACGATCTCATCGAGCGCCATGTCCTGCAAGAGTCCGCCCAGCACCAGGCTGCCGGCCGAGTTGGCCGCCGCCAGGTCGAAGCGCGCCAGGATGGCATGGCCGCGCGCGCGCTCGCCGAACAGCTGCTGCAGCGCGCGCGCCTGGATCAAGGCCCAGGAGCCGCCGCCGTCCAGTGAAAGAATCCGGAAAAGTTTTCTGATGTGAGGCATGGTGCTGTCGAGATTCCAGGGATAGCGTTCACGCACCGCATCGCTGGGAAGGGCATGGCGGCGGGATCCGCCATCAATCGTCAACCATTGATGGAAATGCCACTGAACGCAGATCAAGAAGCCGGTGCCGCACCGCTCCGATGCCGGCGAACGCCTGCCTGCCGTTACCGGCCATCCTGCTTTGGGCGTGCCGGCGGGTTCCCCGGCAGCGTGAGTTCCCGGTATTCCCGGTAAATGCCGCCGCCGGTCACGCTGCCCCGCATCTCGCCTTCGCCGCGCGCACGGCGCCGGCATGCTTCGCGCTCGGCTTGCGGCAGCGCCTCGCAGCGCGCCAGCGCGTTGCGGTCGTAGTCCGGCTGCGCCTCGTCGAGCTGGCCGCGCCTTGCCGCGTCGCGGGCGGCGGCCGCTTCGCGCAGGCAGGCGGCGCGGTCCTGGCTGCTGTCGCAGGCCGCGCGCTCGCGCTGGTAGCGTGCGTCGATATCGTTCTGCCCGCCGTTGCCGGCGCCGGCAGCAGGCGCAGCAGGAGCTAAGAGCAGGGCAAATGCCGCGCACAGCGCAGCCGGCAGGCATGCGCGATGGCGGGAGAAAGATGCGTGGCGTGGTGCGGATTGCAAGTGGACCTCCATGGCGCAGGGACAGCCGAATATGAAGAAAAGATTACTCCAATCGGCCCGCGCCCGCGCATCTGCCCGGTCAACGGTTCGGAAACAAGCGCGGCCGGACGACAACCGTCCGGCACGCGCCCCTCGCAAGCCGCCGCTCAGTCCTGGATCGCCTGTTCCGGCTGCTCGGCGCGGCGCACCGAGCTCGGCAGCACGCTGCCGACCACCTGGCCGACGCTGTCGCTGATGCCGATCACGACATCCCTGACCGTCTGCACCGCCAGGTTGCTGATCTTGCCGGCCTCGACGATGACGCCTTCGGCGGCGCGCTTGGCCAGGTGGGCAGCATTGCCGCCGGTGTCGGCGGCGCCTTCGAGGATGCCGTTGAGCGCATGCCTGGCCGCGCGGCCGGCGTCGTTGCCGACCAGCGCCGCATGCTTGATGACGGCGTGCGCGGTTTCGGCCGAGGCGGTGATGATGTCGCCGCCGACTTCATGCACGCCCAGCACCACGCCCTTGGCCACGCCTTTGACGCTGGCCGTCAGATCCATGCCGACCTGCTCGGCGGCCTGGATGGCGCCGGAGACGACGTCGTGGATCACCTTGGTCAGCTGCGCCGCGGCGCCGCCGCCCGCCTTGAGCGCATCCGACACGGTGGCCTTGACCACGATGACGATGTCGGCATCGGCCGCCTTGCCGCCGCTCAGGCGGCTGACGATGCGTTCCTTGACCGCCTGTTCGTTGCCGGCAGCGGGTTGCACGCCGTTCTGGCTCTCGACATCGGTGATGTCGGCATCATGCAGTTGCGCAGCGCTTTCCTTGGCTTGAATTGCAATCATGGGAGTTCCTTTTTGGTGGTTGAAGGGAGAGGTGTCAGACCGTGGCGCCATCGCCAGAGCGGTTTGCCTATCCGTGAAAGGGGGCCATCCTGGGCCTGCGATGCTCGTCGACCTCCGGTACGACTGCGCTTCCCAGCCCGACCTGCCCTCCCTTGCACGGACATTCAAACCGCTCTGGCGGAACGGCGCCATGACGGCGGCGCGTTATTGGAGAGAGGGAATGCCGCGTCAAGGTCGTCAAGACGGGGTTAACTTTCGTCCGCCGGGGCGCCCGTCACGTTGATCCATATCACGCGCGCCGGCTTGGCCGCGGCGCAAATACAACGGCTTTCGCAAAGGAAAATGCTCATCGGAAAACCGCCGACTGGGCCTTGAGACAGTTCAAGCGCCGTTCCCGAGATGGCACAAGATACGGCCCCTGCGGTCAATACACGGTATATTCCCTTCGGCACCGCAAGCGGGCCGCTCAATCCGAGGGACAGCACGCCGCCGCCTGCCTGCGCAGGCCGGCATTCGAATAGCAGCGCCTGCCGTCCTTTGCCTTCCACTGGAACTTGTACTTCACTTCGCCCGCACGGATCAGTTCGCAGCTCGACTGGCCTGCGGTCTGCAGCGGGACCGGCCAGACGGCGGGCGACTGCGCGCCGTGCAGTCGCAATTCGGTGCCGCTCATGGCGCGGCAGAACTCTTGCCATTCCTCCAGCCGGTGCAGCCAGTCGCTGTAGCGCAGGTATTCATGGTGCCGGGATACGCCGTTCCAGCATTCCGGCCCGCACTTCCGGTATTGCCGCGCATAGCTGGCGAATTCATCGTCCCATTGCATCCGGCACTCGGACGCGCTGGCGAACTCGCCGGCCTGGGCCGGCATGAACAGGCATGACAGAAGGGCGGCGCCGAGCAGACGGGCGGCAAGGACGAATGCGGCATGCTGCATATCACTCTCCTTTGCGGAGTCGGACTGACAATCGGGCAAGCGGCCCGGGATCGCCCGGGATCAAATCGCGCAGATCGCGGGCGCAGTACTACTCAAGATATTTCGGCTTCCCGCCGGCGGTTTGTAGAAGCTCAATGCGGCCGGAGAAAATGGCGCGGTGCGCTAAGGCGGAAGGCCGGGCCGGTTGCCGGCGTGAAGGAGAAACAGAGGAGGCGGAAAGATTGCAGGTGTTGCGTTGGCCAGGAAGGAGAGCGTCCTCATGGCGCTTTGCTTCCTGGCCGAAAAAGATTCAGGCATTCGGGCTGCGCTTGACGAAAAACAGCGCCGCGCCGACTCCCATCAGGATGCTGCCGAAAAAGGCATTCTGTCTTTTCACCGCGCGCGCATCGCGGAAAAAGCGTTGCATCGACGAAGCCGCGAACGCATAGCCGTGCATCACCGCCAGGTCGACCGTGCACATGGTCGCGGCCAGGATCAGCAGTTGCGGCAAGACCGGCGCGTCGTGCGCGATGAATTGCGGCAGCACCGCCACCATGAAAATGATGCCCTTCGGGTTGGTCGCGTTGGTCAGGAAACCGGTCAGCAAGCGCTTGCGCAGCGGCGGCACCTCGGTCTGCGCCGCGCCGTGCGCGGGCAGGTCGGCGCGCACCTGCACCTTGGCGCGCCACTGCGCGAAGCCGAGATAGATCAGGTACAGCGCGCCGACGATCTTGACGACGCGGAAGGCGAATTCGGAGGCCAGCAGGAGCGAGCCGACGCCGGCGCCGGCGATGAACAGCACCAGCAGCAGGCCGAGCTGCAGCCCGAGGATGGTGCCGGTGGTCTTGCGCACGCCGTAGGACAGGCCGTGCGACATCGACAGCACCGCGCCCGAACCGGGGGAGACGGCGATGACGCAGGCGGCGAAGAAAAACGTGATCCAGGTGGCGAAAGACATGCGTGCTCCTTGTCGAGATAAGACAAGGATTATGCAGCGTTGCCGCCGATCGTGCTGGATCAGTGCGAAATCAGCACCGGCACCGTCATCGAGCGCAGGATGGTTTGCGTCACGCCCCCCAGCAGCACTTCGCGAAAGCGCGCATGGCCGTAGCCGCCCATGACGATCAGGTCGGCGCCGATGTCGGCCGCATGCGACAGCATCGCGTTGCCGATGTCGATCCGATCGCCCACGTGCTGGCGCGCGACCTCGACCTCGATGCCGTGCCGTTCCAGGTAGAGCGCGATGTCGGCGCCCGGCTCCTCGCCGTGCGCGCCGGGGCCGATCTCGGGATTGAACACCGTGACCTGCACCAGCTTCGCCCGGCGCAGCAGCGGTATCGCGCCCGACACCGCGCGCGCCGCTTCCAGGCTGCCGTCCCAGGCCACCATCACGGTCCTGCTGATGGCGGCGGGCTTCCAGGCGTACGGCACCAGCAGCAGCGGACGGCCGCAGTGCATCAGCACGTATTCCACCAGGTTGGCGCGTTCGGCCGGCGGCGCCTCATCCGGATCGGGCTGGCCGAGCACCAAGAGGTCGCTGTAGCGCGCCTGCAGGCACAGCCCGATGCCGGCTTCATCTTCGATCACGCGCTTTTCGAAGAACGGCACGCCCGCCTTGTCGGCCACCGCCTCGAAGGTGGCGAGCTGGGTCGCGCTGCGCTCCTGCATGAAGTCGCGATAGATGTGCAGTCCGGCCGCGCCCGCGCCGAGCAGGCCGGACAGGTAGTCATCGGCGGCCGGGCCGCTGCAGGCCACGCCGACCAGATAGGCGCCGGTATCGATGGCGACCTGGGCCGCGACCTGGATGCGGTCGACCAGGCGGGCCGATTCATTGACGTGCACGGCGACGATGCGATAAGCCATTCGGGTTCTCCCATGGGATAGGACAGGCGGCGCGCATGCATGTTCGGCGGCGCCGGGTAGCCGGCCCCATGGTACGACCCGGCACGGAAAGATTGCATGACCCAGGTCAATGAATTCCGGGCTGGCAGTAGGTGTATGCTTGAGTCAGGACATTCAGGGCAGTGCGGTTGTCCGGCCGCTGCCTTCACCGGTCACGGAGAGTCGACACATGGTTTCACGCGATCCGTTCAAGCTGATGTGGGCCGAAGCGCTCGACATGATCGAGCGCGCGCACCGCCTGCAGCGGCGCTTCTTCCATCCGGGCGGCGCCGGTTGCGCCTGGGAGCCGCCGCTGGATATCTTCGAGACCGAGCGCGAACTGATCATCCTGGTCGCCTTGCCGGGCGTGGAGCCGGAGTCGGTCGGCGTGCTGATCGACGGCGGCGCGCTCACCGTCAGCGCGCAACGCCCGCTGCACATGGCCGGCGGCGCCGCGTTGCGCCGGCTGGAAATTCCCTACGGCCGCTTCGAGCGCCACATCGACTTGCCGCCCGGGCTGTACGAGCTCGGCGAGCGCCGCTGGAACAACGGCTGCCTGCAGCTCGTGCTGCGCAAGCTCCTTTGAACCGCCACGCATGACAGGTGAACCATGAACATCGAACAGAAAGAAGGCCATCTGTACCGCCTGGATTCGGAGCCGGGCACGGCCGGCATGGGCAGCGCGGTCGTGCTGCCGCAGGAGCCGGCAAAACCGGCGCTCGCGCTGCCGCAGGATGCGTTGATCATCGTCCCGGTGCGCAACCTGGTGCTGTTTCCCGGCCTGATCATGCCGATCACCGTCGGCCGCGAAGGCAGCATCGCGGCCGCGCAGGAGGCGGCGCGCAGCGAACGCCAGATCGGCGTGCTGCTGCAGCGCGACCCCGACGCCGCCGCGCCCGAGCCGGCCGCGCTGCACGAGGTCGGCACCGCCGCCACCATCCTGCGCTACATCACCACGCCGGACGGCTCGCACCACGTCGTCTGCCAGGGCGAGCAGCGCTTCCGCGTGCTCGAATTCATCCCCGGCTATCCGTTCCTCGTCGCCCGCGTGGAGCGCCTGGCCGACACCGGCACCGAGGGGCCGGAGGTCGAGGCGCGCCTGCTGCAGCTGCGGCAAAAGCTGGCCGAGACGCTGGAGCTGATGCCGCAGGTGCCGGAGGAGCTGTCGAGCATGGTGCAGAGCGTCGCTTCGGCCTCGGCGCTGGCCGACCTCACCGCCGGCCTGATGGAACTGAAGTCGGCCGACAAGCAGGAGGTGCTGGAAACGCTGCCGCTGACGGCGCGCCTGGACAAGGTGCTGGCGCTCCTGGCGCGCCGCATCGAGGTGCTGCGCCTGCGGCGCGACATCGACCAGCAGACCAGCGAGCGCATGAGCGACCGCCAGCGCGAGATCCTGCTGCGCGAGCAGCTGCAGACCATCCGGCAGCAGTTGGGCGAGGGCGAGCGCGCCAACCCGGAGCTGGAGCAGATGGAACAGGCGATCGCCCGCGCGATGATGCCGCAGGAGGTGCAGGCGCATGCGCTGAAGGAGCTGCGGCGGCTGGAGCGCATGTCCGACGCCAGCGGCGAGTATGCGGTGCTCCTGACCTACCTGGAGTGGCTCACCGAGCTGCCGTGGTCGGCGGCGACGCAAGACCGCATCGACATCAACGAGGCGCGCCGCATCCTCGACGCCGACCACTTCGGCCTGGAAAAGGTCAAGCGCCGCATCCTCGAATACCTCGCGGTGCACAAGCTCAAGCCGGACGGCAGAAGCCCGATCCTGTGCTTCGTCGGCCCGCCCGGCGTGGGCAAGACCTCGCTCGGGCAGAGCATCGCGCGCGCCACCGGGCGCAAGTTCGCGCGCGTGGCGCTGGGCGGCGTGCACGACGAGGCGGAGATCCGCGGCCACCGCCGCACCTACATGGGCGCGCTGCCGGGCAACATCATCCAGGCGCTGCGCAAGGCCGGTTCGAAGAACTGCGTGATGATGCTCGACGAAGTCGACAAGCTCGGTTCCGGCGTGCATGGCGATCCGGCCGCGGCGCTCCTGGAAGTGCTCGATCCCGAACAGAACGGCACCTTTCGCGACAACTACCTGGCCGTGCCGTTCGACCTGTCGCGCGTGATGTTCATCTGCACCGCCAACATGCTCGACACCATTCCGGGGCCGCTGCGCGACCGCATGGAGATCATCGCGCTGCCCGGCTACACGGAAGAGGAAAAGGTGCAGATCGCGCGCCGCTACCTGGTGGCGCGCCAGCTCGACGCCAACGGCCTGACGCCGGCGCAGTGCGAGCTCACCGACGCCGCCTTGCACGGCGTGATCCGGCACTACACGCGCGAAGCCGGCGTGCGCAGCCTGGAGCGCGAGATCGGCGCCTTGCTGCGCCATGCGGCGGTGCGCATCGCCGAGGGCAGCGCGCAGCAGGTGAAGATCGACGAGCCGGACCTGGCGGCGATCCTCGGCCCGTCGCGCTTCGAGAACGAGGTCGCGATGCGCACCGCCGTGCCGGGCGTGGCCACCGGCCTGGCCTGGACGCCGGTGGGCGGCGACATCCTGTTCATCGAGGCCAGCCGCAGCCCCGGCGGCGGGCGCCTGACGCTGACGGGGCAGCTGGGCGACGTGATGAAGGAAAGCGCGCAGGCGGCGTTAAGCCTGCTCAAGGCGCATGCGGCCGCCTACCGCATCGACGCGGCGGCGTTCGACAAGAGCGACATCCATGTGCACGTGCCGGCCGGCGCCACGCCCAAGGACGGGCCCAGCGCCGGGGTGGCGATGTTCGTCGCGCTGCTCTCCCTGGTGACCGATTCGCCGGTGCGCAGCGATTGCGCGATGACCGGCGAGATCAGCCTGCGCGGGCTGGTGCTGCCGGTGGGCGGCATCAAGGAAAAGGTGCTGGCGGCGCTGCGCGCCGGCATCCGCACCGTGCTGCTGCCGGCGCGTAACAAGGGCGACCTGGAAGACATCCCGGCCAGCGCGCGCAGCCAGCTGGAATTCGTCTGGCTGGAGACGGTGGACGATGCGGTCCGGGCGGCGGTGCCGGCGGCGCTCGGGATTGTTTGATCTCGGTCATTCAATTCGCGGTGCATTGAACCTAGTATTTTTTCAATGATGCAATGCAATGCGGCAAGCAATCCTGCCTGCCGCATGCGTGCGTGCGACTGGAGGGAGGGTATGGGCTATAAAACCATCGGCGTGCATGTCAACGAATCGCCGCAGGCGGCATCCCGCGTGCGGCTGGCGGCGCGCTGCGCGGCCGGCTTCGGCGCCCACCTGGTCGGCGTGGCGGCAACCGGCTTGCCGTCGTATTTCCACCTCGGCGGCCTGACCGGCGTGGGCGCGGCGGCGATGCCGGCCTATCTCGACCTGCTCAAGGAGCGCGCGCACGCCGCGTTCGGCATGTTCGAACGCGAAGCGCCCCGGGCCGGCGCGCCGACATGCGAAAAGCGCGTGATCGAGGACGACGCCGGCGCCGCGCTCTGCCTGCAGGCGCGCTACAGCGACCTGCTGGTGATCGGCCAGCACGATTCCGGCGACTACCTGAACGTGCAGGGGCCGACGGTGGCCGAATACGTGGTGATGCATGCCGTCAGCCCGGTGCTGATCGTGCCCGACGAAGGAGAATTCCCGGCAGTCGCGCCGCGCGTGCTGATCGCATGGGACGGCGGCATGCAGGCGGCGCGCGCCGTGCACAGCGCCATTCCGCTGCTGCGGCAGGCCGAGCTGGCGCAGGTCGTGGTCTTCGACGCGGAGATCGGGCCGCAGGCGCACGGCGAGGAGCCGGGCGCCGACATCGCGCTGTTTCTGGCGCGCCACGGCGTCAAGGTCGAGGTGTGCCTGCTGTCGGCGGGGGGAAACGCCGGGGAGGCGATCCTGTCGCATGCCGGCTATTTCGGCGCCGGCCTGATCGTGATGGGCGGCTACGGGCATTCGCGCTTCCGCGAAGTGCTGCTGGGCGGCGTGACGCGCACGGTGCTCGACAGGATGACGGTGCCGGTGCTGATGGCGCACTGAACAGGCGCTGAGCAAGGCGCAGCGCGGCGCTCCTGCGCGGCCTGCCCGGATAAGACAAGAAGGAGAACAGGACATGGACAAGCCGCAGGTGGACATGCGCGTGGCGGTGCCGCCGGAAAAAGCCGCGCTGGTGCCGGGCGCGGCGCTGGATATCGAAGCGCCGGCGCCGATCGACCGCGTGCTGCACGCGCTGCTCGGGCGGGCGACTTTGGGCATTTCGCCGGCCAGCCTGGCGCTGGCCTATGCCGACTGGGCGCTGCATCTGGCCGAGTCGCCCGGCAAATGGCAGAAACTGACGGAAAAGGCCCTGCGCAAGTGGCTGCGCCTGGGCCGCTATGTGCAGCACCGAATGAGCGGCCAGCCGTGCGAGCCCTGCATCGAGCCCCTGTACCAGGACCGCCGCTTTCGCGACCAGCGGTGGCGGCAGTGGCCGTTTGACCTGATCTACCAGAGCTTCCTGCTGAACCAGCAGTGGTGGCACAACGTCACCACCGGCATCGGCGGCGTGTCGCGCCACCATGAAGAGGTGGTGTCGTTCGTGGCGCGCCAGCTGCTCGACATGATGTCGCCGGTGAACTTCATCGCCACCAACCCGGAAGTGCTGGACGCCACGGTGCGCGAAGGCGGGCGCAACCTGCTGCGCGGCGCGACCAATTTTCTGGAAGACCTGGAACGCGCGATCGGCGGCCGCCCGCCCGCCGGCGCCGAGAACTTCCAGGTCGGACGCGACGTCGCGGTCACGCCGGGACAGGTGGTGTTGCGCAACCGCCTCATCGAGCTGATCCAGTACGCGCCGAAAACCCGGGACGTGCATGCGGAACCGATCCTGATCGTGCCGGCCTGGATCATGAAGTACTACATCCTCGACCTGTCGCCGGCCAACTCGATGGTGAACTTCCTGGTCAACCAGGGGCATACCGTGTTCATGATCTCCTGGCACAACCCCGGCGAGCACGACCGCGACCTCGGGCTGGAGGATTACCTGCGGCTGGGCGTGCTCGATGCGCTCGACGCGGTGCGCGCCATCGTCCCGGAGCGCAAGGTGAATGCGGCCGGCTACTGCCTGGGCGGCACCCTGCTGGCGATCGCCGCCGCCTATCTGGCGCAGCGCGGCGACGACCGCCTCAACTCCCTGTCGCTGCTGGCCGCGCAGACCGACTTCACCGAGGCGGGGGAACTCACGCTGTTCATCGACGACAGCCAGCTGAACTACCTGGAAGACATCATGTGGAACCAGGGCTATCTGGACACCAAGCAGATGGCCGGCGCCTTCCAGCTGCTGCGCTCGAACGACCTGATCTGGTCGCGCATGGTGCAGCAATACCTGCTCGGCCGGCGCGAGCCGATGACCGACATGATGGCCTGGAACGCCGACGCCACGCGCATGCCCTACCGCATGCACAGCGAGTACCTGCGCCAGCTGTTCCTGAACAACGACCTGTTCGAGGGCCGCTTCCGGGTGAACGGCAAGCCGCTCGCGCTGGCCGACATCCATGTGCCGCTGTTCGCGGTCGGCACCGAGAGCGACCATGTCGCGCCCTGGCGCTCGGTGTACAAGATCAACCTGGTGGCCGATACCGA
>FLYJ01004312.1_pt1 | contig 14994 bp, 10 predicted proteins | sample 1122561 | NCBI WGS metagenome assembly FLYJ01 (sample SAMEA4346788, study PRJEB14843) | hot springs metagenome | biome: Terrestrial Biome; feature: Habitat; material: Sediment | place: India | collected 2012-06-12 | depth 1760 m
CGCGCTGTACGCGAAGCATCGCCTGCCGCTCTGGGTGATCGCGCGCGGGCTGGCCGCGCCGGTGTTGCGGCCGTTGTTGAAAGGATCGTTCGGCGCCGACCTGGCACTTGGCTGCGCCGTTGCGGCCGGCCGCCTGGACGGGCTGATCGGCTGGCGGCGCCGGCAGCAGTTCTGACATAACCGCGACTTTCACCTTCAAAGATATGTACAAGCCATACGACAGCGCAGCCCGACTGGCCAGCGAAGCGCCTCTCACCACCGAGACGGATGGCGTCCGGAGCGCCGCTGCGCTGAAGCTCGCGATCATTACCAACCATCCGCCGCCGTTCAGGATTCCGATCTACGAAATCGTCGGAAAGACGCCCGGCATCGAGCTGCTCGCGATTTTCTGCAGCAGGCGCGAACCGAACCGGCAGTGGCGGCTGCCTCCGCTGCAGTTCAACCATGTGTTCTTGCGCGAACACTTCGTCACGCGCGGCGACAACTTCATCCACAACAACCTGGACGTGATCGCCGCCTTGCACCACTTTTCTCCGGATGCGGTGGTGACGACCGGGTTCAATCCGACCTATCTGTATGCATTCGCCTACACCCTGATGAAGGGGATCGCCCATATACCGATGACGGACGGGACCGACATTTCGGAAAGGAATCTGAGCGCCTGGCACAAACGGGTACGCCGCTTCATTTATCGCCGTTCGCACGGCTTCATCGCCGCCAGCGCCGGCGGGCAGCGCCTGTACCAGAGCTACGGCATCGCGCCGGAGCACTGTTTCCGCTCCTGCCTGTGCATCGACAACGAGGAATATCTGCGCGATGCGCCGCACGAAGAGAAGAAGTACGACTTCATCTTCTGCGGCCGCATCGTCGAAGGAAAGAATCCCTTGTTCGCGCTCAAGGTCGCGCACGAGTCTGCCAGGAGCCTGGGGCGGGCTGTCAGCATTCTGTTTGTCGGCTCGGGCAACCAGGAACAGCGGGTCAGGAAGGAAGCGTCCCTGCTCGCCGACATGGTGCATGCCGACTTCCACGGCTTTGCCGGCCAACACGAACTGCCGGCCCTGTACCGCTCGGCGCGCATCTTTCTGTTTCCGACCCTGGCCGATGTATGGGGCGTGGTGGCGAACGAGGCGGCGGCGGCCGGCCTGCCCATCATTGTGTCGCCGCATGCCGGCGCGGCCGGAGAATTGGTCCTGCACGGCGATAACGGCTTCGTTTGCGAGTTGGACGCGAAGCGATGGAGCGAGCAGGCTGTCATGCTGCTCACGCAACCCGGGGTGTACCAGCGCTTCGCAGCGCGCAGCCGGGCCATCGCCAAGCAATATACGTTCGAGCAGGCAGCCGCCGGCCTCGTATCGGCATGCCGCCATGCGCTTGGGATAAAGCAAACGCAGAAACACTCGAAGCCGGCCAATGCCGCGAAAGGAAGCTGATGCGGAATTCTTCTCGCCAGCCCGGCCTTCGACACCGGGCGGGAGGCTGCGGATGAACATCCTGATTGCGCACAATGCATACCAGCAGCGGGGCGGCGAAGACATGGTGGTCGAGGCCGAAATCGCGCTGCTGCGCGATCACGGGCACCGGGTGCAGGTATACGCGCAGCACAATGACGCGCTCAAGCACATGTCGCAGGCGGCGGCGGCCGTGACGGCAATCTGGTCGGCGCGCTCGACCCGCGATATCGCGCGCCTGTGCCGGGATTTCCGGCCGGACGTGATTCATGTGCATAACACCTTTCCCCTGATTTCGCCGTCGCTCTACTGGAGTGCATCGCGCAGCGGGGTGCCGGTGGTTCAGACCCTGCACAACTTCCGCCTGCTCTGCCCGCAGGCGATCTTCCTGCGGGAAGGAAAAATCTGCGAGGACTGCATCGGCAAGCTGCCCTGGCGTTCAGTCGCCCGCAAGTGCTACCGCGAATCCGCGGCGCAATCGGCGGTCGTCGCCGGCATGCTGGCGACGCACCGGATTCTCGGCACCTTCCGGGATCGCGTCACGCGCTATATCGCCCTCAACAGCTTTGCGCGCGACAAATACGTCGCCGGGGGACTGCCGCGCGAGCGGTTCCGCATCAAGCCCAACTTCGTGCCGTCCTGCGCCAAGCCGGCGCACGGAGTGCGCAACGGCGGGCTCTACGTCGGCCGGCTTTCGTCGGAAAAGGGTGTGCAGATACTGGCGGCCGCCGTACGCGAACTCGGCTCCCTGCCGCTGCAGGTGCTCGGCAGCGGCCCGCTGGAGCCGATGGTGCGCGAGGTGTTCCGCGAGCGCTATCTCGGCTTCGAGCCGCTCGCCCGGATCCTGCAGCGCATGCAATCCGCGCGTTACCTGGTCGTCCCGAGCATTTGCTACGAAAACGCTCCGCGCACCATCGTGGAAGCGTTTTCCTGCGGCGTTCCCGTCATTGCCAGCCGGCTCGGGGCCCTGGCCGACATCGTGCAGGATGGCGTGACCGGCCTGCTGTTCACTCCAGGCGACGCGGCCGACTTGCGGGCCAAGCTGGCGTGGGCGGAGGCCCATCCGGCGGAGATGGCACGCATGGGCCAGGCCGCGCGCGCGGAATACGAGGCGCAATACACCCCGGAACGCAACTATGAAATTCTGATGGATATCTATGATGATGCTATTGTCGCGACACGAAGAGAATCACATGCCGCGTAGTGGACACGCAATACTGGAGGCCTTCATCGATGCGTTGACCTGGGATGAAGCGATCGGCCGCATCACCCGCTGGGCCGCGGCGCACGAATCGCGCTACGTCTGCATCTGCAATGTCCACTCCGTGGTCACCACGACTCAGGACATCGAATTCAAGATTGCCGTCAACAATGCCGACATGTCCACGCCGGATGGCGCGCCGGTGGCCTGGGCCTTGCGCCGGCTCGGCTTTGCGACCCAGGAACGCATCAACGGTCCCGATCTGATGCTCAGATACCTGGAGCAAGCGGAACGCCTGGGGCAGAGCGTATTTTTCTACGGCAGTACGGAAGCCACCCTGGGCCGTCTGCGCACGGCGCTCGCGGCCAAGTTCCCGCAACTGCGCATCGCCGGCACCTACTCCCCTCCCTTTCGCCCCCTGACCAAGCAGGAAGACGAAGATGCGATCGCGCTGATCAATGCCTCTGGCGCCAACGTCGTTTTCGTCGGCCTTGGCTGCCCGAAGCAGGAGATATGGATGTCGGAACACCGCGGCAGGATACATGCGGTCATGATCGGCGTGGGGGCCGCCTTCGACTACCATTCCGGCATGGTGAGGCGCGCGCCGCTATGGTGGCAACAGCATGGACTGGAATGGCTGTACCGGCTTGGATCGGAGCCGCGCCGCCTGTTCAAGCGCTACATGGTCACGAACACGCTGTTCGTGATCGGGCTCATTCGGCAATTCATCACAAACAAGATCATGTATAGCGATGCGGCTCCCTGATACGGAGGCAAGCATCGGTTCCGGCACTGTCCAGGAAAGCACACGGGTAGCGCCGGAACCCGGCCCGCATCAGGTTCCATCAGGCGCGGCAGCGCTGCAGGATTGCCGGGCGATAGGTCCGTTTCGCCAATTCGCTATTGGTCAGGCGCTGATCCAGGGCGACCCTGCCAGACACATAGGAAAAGAACGCGTCAAGCTCGCGCCACGCCCGCAGTTCGTCGATCTGCTTGGAGTGGCCCCACAAATGAAATGCCACGCCGTGTTCGCATGCATGATCGAACAACGCATACAGCCGTTCGATCCAGTCCGGATACTGCACGGCGACCTGCAAGGGCCTGAGGCGCGCGACCCAGTGGCCCGACTTGATGAAATTGCGCACGTACACGCTTCGCTCATGCGGATAGAACTGCACCGTGGTCGGCATTTCATAGGGCTGGTTTCCGGGGTCGAGGCACAGATTGACGGTAGTGCGCGCGTAGCTGAAGCCGCATGCCTTGACGAGGTCGATGTCCTTGCGCCGATATTTCCCGCCTGGATAGCAAAAGCCCGTCACCTCGTTGCCGAGCATGTCTTCCAGCTGTTTTTTTCCTTCCGCGATCTGGTAATACGTACGGCGCACATCGAGATTTTTCAGATAGTAGTGGTCATGCGTATGCGATCCGATCTCGAAGCGCCTTGCCAGCTCCACCAGCGATTGGCGCGACATGACATTGGAACCTTCACGGTTCTTGATCGGCACGAAAAACGTCGCTTTCAGGCCGTGCTTGTCGAGCAGCTCCGCGGCTTTCAAGTCCAAGGGATGACCATCATCGATTGAACACGTAAATACTAGACCCATTTAGGCTCCGGTCGAGGCTTTTCAACGTCTCGGGCGAGCAGGACCGGCACAACGCAGGCCTTTCACTGCAGTCACCCGCCCCAGAAAGAAAGCGCGCCTTTTTATTGTCGAGAAATGGACTATGCCCGGCGCTGGCACAACAACCGCAGTGCGGATATTGGCAGCCCATCCTCGTCACACCGGCATCTTGACCTTGACCGGCTCCCCAACCGAGAGCGAAAAGCGGCATGCCTGAGCGATTCCGGCGGCAGCGTTATCGAAGGTGTACTCGCCGACCAGATGCAGGCTGCGGCGCGAAAAATCGTCCCAGATATCCTGGCGCGACAATAGCAATGCCGCCTTTTCCGCCCACTTCTCCGTATCGAGCTCGCAGATGAATCCGTTTTCGCCGTCGCGCACCAGTTCGCCGCACACGCCCGCCGCCGGCGATACCAGCACCGGCAAGCCGGCCGCGCATGCCTCATTGGCGACCACCCCCCATGGATCCCACAGGGTCGGGAACAGAAACAGCCGGGACGAACGGTACAGGTCGGGCAGTTCGCGCTGGGCAGCAAAGCCGTGGAAGGTCGCATCCACCAATTCCGCATGGGCATGCGCGGCGGCGCGCAGGCTTTCTTGCAGACTGCCGGATCCGGCAAACAGGATGCTCACTTTCCGCCCCAGCCGGCGCGCGGTTTGCACCGCCACCCGCAACGCGAACAACGGATTCTTGACCTCCTCGATACGCCCGGAAAACATGAAATCGAAGCGCCTTTCCTGATCCGGGCGTGGCGTAAATGCCTTGTTGTCGATGCACAGGCAAGACGTGAAACAGCGCTCGGGCGGGATGCCGTAACTTTCATAATGCCGCTGTCCGCCGGCGCTGGCCGGCATGAAAGCGCTCGATCGCGCATAGATGAAGCGGCGGACGGCCTTGTGCAGGCGGCTCAGGCCTTGTTCGGAAACGTCGGTGCCGTCCGTCATGGCCAGATGCGGCAATCCCTTCAGCCAGGCATATCCGAATGCATATAAATGCGTCGGATTGAATCCGTCGGTAATCACCACGTCAGGCCCGAAACGCTGCAGCGCGGGGATGACGTCCGGGTTGCTATGGATGTAGCGCCCGTTGACGGTGAAGAAGCGCTCGCGCAGGAACACATGGTCGAAGTCCAGCGGCGGCAGGTCCCAGTGGCGATTCGGCTCGCGTCGCGCGCAAAAGATGGCCTGAAACGCGATGTCCGGCATGTTTCCCAGGCGCTGAAACACCGGAACCCGGTAAGGCGGCGGCGTGTTGGTGACAAGGGCAATCTTCAGCATCGTCGGGTCTCGCTTGATGATGGCAGGCCATTCCACGTAGGCAACCGCGTTCAGTTACTCCAGCGACAGCAAGTTGCGCTCAACAGGCAGTGTAGGAGAGGAAGCGCATGCGGCAGATGACGCATGTCATAGTTGGAATTTGATTTGCACCGCATGGGGGCAAGCTTGCCGGGATGCAGGGATCGCCGTTCCTCGCGCCCCAGCTCGGATGCGACAAACTGGACCCCGCTCACTTGAAGCGCCATGCCCGCACATAATTGATTTCGAAGGCATTGGATTTCCCTTGCGGCGTGGTGTCGTCCGGAAGGCCGGCCGCACCGCCGAACCAGAGGTCGAGGATGATGTACATCGGATCGGACATGCTGACATTCACTGTCATGATCGGCTTGCCGTCGAAATAGAAGGTCTGCCTGTGCGGTTCCCACTTCACCGCGTATTTATGAAAGCCGGCCGACAGATCGGTATGCGTTTCATGCATCACAAAGCCGGCCGCCTTGCCGTCGCCGCTGGCCTTGCCGTCGCCAGGCCAGACAGTGGCTGCGTATACATTGGGGCGGTACATGCCGTTGCGGTCCATGAATCCCCATCCCTCGCCTGCCGGATAGGCTTCCATGATGTCGATCTCGGGACGGCGCTCGCCGGGATGCGCGAACAGCCAGAAGGCCGGCCAGACGCCGCGCCCGCGCGGCAGTTTTGCCTCCATCTCGAAGTAGCCGTAGGTCTGCTGAAACTTGCCGTCGGTATCCAGGGTGCGGTTGAAGAATTGGCCGTTGGCATCCCGCTGCGGCCAGATCTTCAGCAAGCCGCCTTCCACGGCGTAATTGATGGTCGGATTGGAGCGCTCATACCAGATATGGTCGTTCCATAACCGGCGGTCAAGCCGGTCGAATTCTTCGGCAAAGGTCAGCACGTATTTATCGGGCTCCTGGCCGTAAGGCGCCAGCAATTTCGCCGGGTGCCTGGCGGGGGATTGGGCCGCCGGATTCTTTTTGGCCTTCGACACAGCCGGCGTCATGCCTGAACCGGACAATTCCGGCAGCGCGCCAATCTGCGCGATGGCCGCGAGCGATGGCAGACCTCCATGGCCGGCACCTGCGGACGGCTGGCATGAGCCAAGAATCAAGGCGAGGCAGGCGCGGCACAGTAAGGACATCGGGAAAACTCCATAAGGAAAACACGCAAGATGATTTCCCGATTTACATTTGCCGTGATTGAGTATGCTCAATTGCAATCAATGCGGCACGTTTTCCCCATCCCGCTCGCGCATGCGCGCAGATTCGGCTAAAAAAAGAGGCCAGCGATGCTGGCCTCCAAACAACTGCGTTTCCAATCCGCGCCGGCCGCTGACCGGCTCGGCGAATATGCTTACTTGAACTTCCAGGCGCGGACGTAGTTGACCTCGTAGGAATTGTCCTTGCCTTGCGGCGTGGAATTATCCGGCGTGCCGCTGGCGCTGCCGAACCACAGGTCGAGCATGATGTACATCGGGTCGGTCATCGACACATTCACCGTCAGCACTTCCTTGCCGTCGAAGTAATACGTCTGCTTGTTCGGCTCCCACTTCACTGCATACTTGTGGAAACCGGCGGACAGATCGACGCCGGCGTTATGCATCTTGAAGCCGGCCTGGTGACCATCGTAATCGCCGACCCAGACTGTTGCAGCATAGGTATTCGGAATCGCTACGCCGGATGCATCGGTATAACCCCAGCCCTCGCCGCCGGCATAGGCTTCCATGATGTCCATCTCGGGGCGACGATCGCCGATGTGATTGAACAGCCAGAATGCCGGCCAGGTGCCCTTCCCCTTCGGCAGCTTGGCTTCCATCTCGAAATAGCCGTAGGTCTGGTAGTACTTGCCATCGGTATCGATGGTACGGTCGAAGAAGTTACCGGACGCATCGCGCTGCGGCCAGATCTTCAGCTTGCCGTCTTCGACGGTAAAGTTCTTGGTGGGATTCGAACCCTGGTACCAGATATGGTCGTTCCATTTCGAGGAATCGAAGCTGTCGAATTCCTCGGAAAAGCTCAACGTATATTGGCTTGCATCTTGTCCATAGGGGCCAGCCGCCGCCGGGGCGGGCGCTGTCGTACTGGGCGCCGGTGCGGCGCTGACTGCACCGGAAGTGCTGGTGGAGGTATTCGAAGCCGTATTCGACGATGCAGCGCCGCCCGTGCCGGCGGTGGTCGTCGCCTGCACCGCTGCCGGAGAAGCGGAGGCGGCGGCAGCCACGGCAGCCGTATCTCCCGTGCCGGAGCCGCCACCACAGGCGGTTAACAAAACAGCCGCGCAGGCGCAGGACAAGGCGGTGATCGAAAAACGATGAATAGATGCTCGTGCCAAGACAATAACCCTTTCAAAACGATTGGCTCTTGAAATGCTCAAGAGCAAGAGTTTCGTCAGAGCATTTCTGGGTAGAAATGGTTCCTGGAAATACGCGAATTCCTCGAAAATATTTCGTGGTGTCAATGAAAACATTAACGAGGTTGCATATAAACGACACAAGCAGTCGTGCAAAAAGAAAAAGGCCGGCGTTCTCCACCGGCCTTTTCATGCTCCCCTTTCATGCGCCCATGCCATGAATGGGCTGGTTCGAATGTCACCGCCTATTCATCAGCTTCTTTACTTGAACTTCCAGGCACGCACGTAATTGACTTCGTACGAGTTGCTCTTGCCCGTCGGGGTCGAATTGTCCGGCGTGCCGCTGGCGCTGCCAAACCACAGGTCGAGCAGGATGTACATCGGGTCAGACATTGACGCATTCACCGTCAGCACTTCCTTGCCGTCGAAGTAATACGTCTGCTTGTTCGGCTCCCACTTCACTGCATACTTGTGGAAACCGGCGGACAGGTCGACGCCGCTGTCGTACATCTTGAAGCCGGCCTGGGTGTTCGTCGGCATATTGCCAAGCCAGACAGTCGCGCCATAGGCAGTCGGATGCGCAACGCCGGATGAATCCGTATAGCCCCAGCCATTGCCGCCCGCATACGCTTCCATGATGTCCATTTCCGGACGGCGGTCTCCCGGATGCGCGAACAACCAGAACGCCGGCCAAGTCCCCTTACCCTTGGGCAGCTTGGCTTCCATCTCGAAATAGCCATAGGTTTGTTGATACTTGCCGTCGGTATCGATGGTGCGATTGAAGAAATTACCTGAGGCATCACGCTGCGGCCAGATTTTCAGCACGCCGTTTTCCACCGCATAGTTGATGGTCGGGTTCGAGCTTTCATACCAGATATGGTCGTTCCAGCGGCTGGTGTCGAAGCCGTTGTTGAACTCTTCCGCGAAGCTCAGGGTGTACTGGCTGGCATCCTGGCCATAGGGAGCCACTGCGGCCGGTGCTGGTGCTGGTGCTGGTGCCGGTGCCGGTGCTGGTGCTGGTGCTGGCGCAGGTACCGGAGCTGGCGTCGGTGCCGGGGCCGGCACTGCCCCCACTGTAGGCGTTGGCATTGTCGTCCTGGCGCTGGTTTCCCCTGCGGATGCGCTCGGATTCGTACTGGCGGCAAGGGTCGAATTCTGTTCGGAAGCCGAAGCCAATGCTTGCGCTGAAGCGGAAGCCGCGAGTGACGTATTTGTTGCGTCGCTGCTGCCGGAACCACCGCAGGCTGCCAGCAAAACAGCCGCACACGCGCAGCTGAGCGCGGCAATCGAAAAACGATGAGATGAAGGTTTAGACAAGGTAACTCCCTTTCACACAAGTCGAGCTTGAACATTCTCAAGCGCAAGACTTTCCTGAGAGCATTGCGTCTCAGAAATAGTTCCAGGAAGTATGTCGATGGCGCGAATATATTTTCTTGTTCGAGGCAAAAGCAGCGAGTTGGGACACGTACCGTGCGAGTTGGATGCACAAATCAAAAGGCCGGCATTGCTGCCGGCCTTGTATGCGATTCAGGAATCATGCAGGCGCGCTGCCCGCCTTCATCTCTTGGTTCAAGTTGTTATTTGAACTGCCAGGCGCGCACGTACTTGACCTCGTAGGAGTTGTCCTTGCCTTGCGGCGTGGAATTATCCGGCGTGCCGCTGGCGCTGCCGAACCACAGGTCGAGCATGATGTACATCGGATCGTTCATCGAAATGTTTACCGTGGCGACCTCCTTGCCGTCGAAGTAATACGTCTGCTTGTTCGGCTCCCACTTCACTGCATACTTGTGGAAATCGGCGGACAAATCGACGCCGGCGTTATGCATCTTGAAGCCGGCCTGGTGACCTTCGTAATCGCCGACCCAGACTGTTGCAGCATAGGTATTCGGAACGGCCACACCGGAACCATCCTTGTAGCCCCAGCCCTCGCCGCCGGCATAGGCTTCCATGATGTCCATCTCGGGGCGACGATCGCCGATGTGATTGAACAGCCAGAATGCCGGCCAGGTACCTTTGCCCTTGGGCAGCTTGGCTTCCATCTCGAAATAGCCGTAGGTCTGATAGTACTTGCCGTCAGTATCGAGAGTGCGATTGAAGAAGTTACCGGACGCATCGCGCTGCGGCCAGATCTTCAGTTTGCCGTCTTCCACAGCGTAGTTCTTGGTGGGATTCGATCCCTCGTACCACATATGGTCATTCCAGAGATTGCTGTCGAGGCTGTCGAATTCTTCGTTAAAAGTCAGCGTGTACTGGCTTGCATCCTGGCCATACGGTGTCATTGCCGAGCCAGAAGAAACAGGCTGTGGAGTAGCCGTGGGAGCGACAGCTTGCTCAGCCGCAACTTGGGATGCGCCGGTATTGGCGTTGGCGATATCGCCGCCGCCGCCACCGCCGCCGCATGCGGACAACAGGACAGCAGCGCAAGCACAGCAGGAGAGAGGCAGGGAAAAACGGTGCAGAGAGAATTTAAACAAAACTATTTCCTCATTCAGTCTTTAAAAAGCCCGGCGATTCTCACCGGCAAGTCCTTCTCTGAGCCTTGCGCTTGAGAAATGGTTCCGGGAAATTTAAAGATTTCGGGAAATTTTTCCGTGTAGATACACGTTTAATTGACTCAGATAGGCAACAAATAAGCGAAGTTATAGGCAATCGCTCAATTTCTTGTGATCCAAAGAAACAGGGAGAACAACACTTGGCGCATTGCACGCAAGCGCTCTCACGAGAGAATTGAAAAATGGCACCAAAGAAAAAGGCCGGCACTATCTGCCGGCCTTTTCGCGCATCCAATCCGTGAACGGACTGGCTCGATTGTCAATGCCTGTTTATCCGCGTCTTACCGGGACTTCCCGGGCACATATGCCATTGCTTTCATACGAATTGCTCTTGCTCGCCTGCCCCAAGGATAAGCAAGATCCCAGATGGGCGAGAGACGGCCTGTCTGCAGCCACAACATGCGTTGGAATTGCGATAACGAAGTCCCATCGAAACAAGAACGCGGGATCCGGTCCAACGGACTGTCTATCCGTGCTGCTTGCCAAGCGACACTGTATTGATATTTGAAACCGACCGAGCGTGCAATATCTCGCCATCCCGGCCCAGATAGTCCCCAAGGCCATGCAAGATGAGAAAAATGGCTCTTGGGCAAATGCAACTCGCTGGAGAGAAGTTCGACCGAAGTGGAAAGGTCTTGCTTGATTCCTTCTTCTGGATGGCCGGTGAAGTTGACATGCCAGTGGCTATGCGATTGGCAATCGATGATCCCGCTCGATTGCAATTCCCTTGCCTGATCCCAAGAAAGATAATGCTCCCGGTTCTCGATATCCGGCAGCGCACTCTGCCCGGAAGCGGTGTTGCGCAAGAATGCTGTCGACAAGAAACTGATTGCCTTGAAGTCGAAGTCGCGCAGGATGTCCAATGCAGCACTTCTGATACTCTCATACCCGTCATCGAAAGTAATCAGAAAGGAGTGTGGCGGCAGCGGACGCCCGGTTCTCAGCGCAAGGCTGATCTCTTCACCTGACAAGGAATGCCAGCCCCGTTCTTTCAGCCATTGCAAATGCTGCCGGAACAGCAGTGGCGAAGTCGATGTGCTGTACCCGGCATTATCGATGCGGTGGTACAAGAGGATTGGAATCGGCGAACTCAATCGTGATGCCCTTGCTGCATAACCGTTCTACTGCCGGCGCTGTTACTGCCCGAAGCCATTCGGATTCATGCTCTGCCAGCGCCAGTGATCGACGCACATTTCTTCCAGCCCCTTCCGTGCGTGCCAATCCAGCACTTCTCGCGCCCGCGCCGGATCGGCATAACACACTGCGATATCGCCCGGACGACGCTCGACAAACCGATAAGGCACCGGCCTGCCACTTGCCATTTCAAAAGCACGCACCACCTCAAGCACGCTATAGCCACGCCCCGTGCCGAGATTGAGTGTGAAACCGCGTCCGCTGCGGAATAATTCCGCCAGAGCGGCCACATGTCCGCGTGCGAGGTCAACCACATGGATATAGTCCCGCACGCCGGTGCCGTCCGGCGTGGGGTAATCGTTACCAAAGACCGCTAGTTGCTCTCGCCGCCCGATGGCAACCTGGGCGATGAACGGAACCAGGTTGTTGGGAACGCCGCGCGGATCCTCACCGATCAAGCCGCTTGGATGGGCACCGGCAGGATTAAAATAACGCAGCGATCCAATTGCCCACGACTTGTCCGCGTTGCCCAGATCCTCCAGCACCTGCTCCACCATCAGCTTGGATCGGCCATAAGGATTGGTAGCAGACAACTTTGCAGTTTCCTTGATCGGTACCGTTTCTGGATCTCCATATACGGTCGCCGAGGAACTGAACAGGAAGCGCTTGACTCCCGCATCGTTAAGCGCCTGCAGCAAAGCGACCGTGCCGCTGACATTGTTTTCGAAATAGGCCAATGGCTGGGCCACTGATTCCCCGACCGCCTTGAGACCGGCAAAGTGAATCGCGGCATCGATTCGGTGCGTGCGCAGCAGGGCATTCAATGTCAGCCGGTCCCGCACGTCCGCTTCATAAAAGGGAATGAGGCGGCCGGTAATCTTTTCCACGCGCTTGAGCGCTTCCGGCGAACTGTTGCACAAGTTATCCAGCGCAACGACTGAATAGCCTGCGGACAATAGCTCGACGCAGGTATGCGAGCCGATATAGCCACACGCCCCCGTGACCAAGATAGTCTTATGTGTATTCATGGCCTATCGGGCTTATGCCGCCTCCGCAGAAAAATTTGCACCCGAGTTGCGCACCTCCATCACCAGGTGTTCTGCCAGCCGGAACGCGAGCGCCGCCAAGGTAATTGTCGGGAAGTTGGCGCCTGCCGTCGGAAACACCGAACTGCCGGCGATATACAGATTGTTTATGCCGTGCACCTTGCAATTACGATCGACCACACCATGCTTCGGCGAATCATGCATCCTGGTCGTCCCCATGTGATGCCAGGTTCCTTCCAGGTCGGCAGGCCAGCGCTTCCCTTCGATCGGCGGGTCAAGCTCGACCTCGGCCACGCCACTGCGGCGCATGTCCTCGGCGAGAATCTGCAGCGTGCGATCAAAGGTGCGTTGCACCTTGGTCGTCAGGCGCCAGTCGACCCGCACCCGATTCATGCCGAGCTGATCCTTTTGCGACGGCGATAGCATTACGCGGCTGTTCGGGTCCGGCTCCGGCTCGACGATAAGCTGGAATTTCACGCTCTGAATCAGCCAACGCGGCTGGAACAGGCGCGTATACCCGTATGCCAGGGTGTCGACCGGATGCGCCAGCATTGTCATCAAATCCTTGCTGAGCTTCCAGCCTGCCTGCTCCTTCTTCAGCAATGCCTGTTTGCAGCGGAACAATGCCTGCGCCCCTTCGCTCCCCTCGCCTGGGAACACCGACGAGAACCAGACGCGGGCATTGAGCAATCTTTCTTCGCGCAGCGTTTCTTCCGTCAATGCAAACTGATGAGCGATACAGGTGCCGTGTGCAGCAACCGCCGCGTTCATGTAGTGATACTTCACATCGGACAGCTTGTTGCGCGACCACTGCTTGGAAAACTTGATGCTGCCGGAAAACAAGCGTGGATGGTCCATAAAAAAGCGTCCGACCAGGTCGTTGCCATTTCCCAAGCCTGCATGCTGTACTTTGTTCGACGCGAGCAGCAGGCGCGCATTTTCAATCCCGCCTGTGGCCAGCACATACAATTTTGCAGTCACCGTGATCCGGCGTCCGCTCAGGGTTGCCACATCGATGCGCGATACCGTCTGCGCGCTGTAGTCGGTATCGATATTGACCGCATTTGCATACAGGAAGACGCGCACCCGCTGCGAGCGCTTCAGGGTATCGCGGTACAGCTTGCCGAAGCGGGCCGGCGGGCTGAACTGCGATATTGTGTCCCGCACCTTGCCGGTGACGAGCGGAATGCGGCGTACATCCGGGCGGTTGATCGAACGTTCCCAGAAATCCGGATCGAAGTTGTTCGGCCCGAGCTTCAGCAGGGCATGCGTCCGCTCGTAATACGGCGCCAATTCATTGAAGCCGAACGGCCAGCCGCTATGGGCGATCCAGTCGCGCTTTTCAAAATCCCAAGGATCAAGCGGACGGCACCACCCGCCCCAGCAATTGCTACTACCGCCAAGGAATCGGCTGCGGCTGCCGTCGGCAAAGTTATATCTCCATTCGCCGACATCCTCTCCCCGGTACAAATCGCGGGTATCGTCATCCGGATTGAACCCGCCGCTTTCGAGCAGGCAGACTTCAATTCCCTTCTTGTCCAGTTCCATCGCCAGCGTAATGCCTGCCACACCTCCGCCGATGATGCAGACTGTCGTTTCCACGACAGCGCCTTGCTCAACACGCCGCGTATCGATAAACATTGTTTCTTTTTTCCCCCAGGTTGATTGGATACATCCAACCGTCGTGCCTCTCCGCTTCGGAAAGGCATGCGCCGGATTCAAGAACCAGTTGTGCGTTGCAGCCCCCGGATTCGAACGCCATCCCCCTTCAACCCGCACTTTCCAGTGCAATGCGAATGCCACAAGCGGCCACAAGCGCACAGAACCGCAACTGAAACCCCGATGAATCGCGATATGTATAAAAAGTAAGACACGCGCGGCATGTGCATATTGATATTCGTTATGAAGCGCTCAAAAATCCTTTTGCACCAATGGAATTGCGCCGGAACACATCTATGAATCAAAAGGCGAAATGAAAAGGCGAAATGCGTTTTAGAAAGGCAGTGCAGCGTCTGGCTTGATCGCGAGGATGGCTTGCTTGAATTCGCCCTGAATGCGTTTGAGCGCCGCTTCCGATTCGCCCTCGAAGCGCATCACCACCACCGGCGTGGTATTCGACGCGCGCGCCAGCCCGAACCCGTCCGCATACTCCACCCGCACCCCGTCGATCGTCACCACCCGCTCCGCCCCCGCAAAGCGCGCTTCCTTCTGCAGCCGCGCGATCAAGGCGAAATTCTCGCCCTCTTCCAGCTTCAGCTGCAGTTCCGGCGTGCTCACCGACTGCGGCAACGCATTCAGCACCGCCGACGGCTCATCCACCCGCGACAGCAGCTCCAGCAGCCGCGCTCCCGC
>FLYJ01000082.1_pt1 | contig 14093 bp, 12 predicted proteins | sample 1122561 | NCBI WGS metagenome assembly FLYJ01 (sample SAMEA4346788, study PRJEB14843) | hot springs metagenome | biome: Terrestrial Biome; feature: Habitat; material: Sediment | place: India | collected 2012-06-12 | depth 1760 m
AAAGACCCCGCGTGCATCCGCGTAGCGAGGCAATTCATACGCGAACTTATTGGTCGGTAAATAGCTCACGTAAGTCGCATACAGCGCACGAACCAACCCGGTACCAACCCGCTCCGTCAGCAGGGAAGTACGGCAATTCCCGAATGCGCGGATTTGCTCGGCCAGGTCTCCCAAGGTGATCGCATATTCCGGCCTGACTTCTCCCATCCTCACACCTGGCCGAACCTCATTCAGCGCGGCCAGGAACTCATTGACGACATCATCGACATATACCAGCCGTACGCGCGCTGTAGCATCGTTGATCTGTATTGGCAGATCGTTCGCTATGTTGTGGCAGAACGTCGCCACAACCGAGTTGTAATTGGGCCGGCACCATTTGCCGAACACGCCCGGCAATCGGTAAATAACAGCAGGGTTGCCGGTTTCACGGGCCAGTTGCTCGACCGCCGTTTCCGCGCCACGCTTACTCCTGCCGTACGGGTTGTCCTGCTCCGCCTGCGCAGATGAGGCCAGGATCAGCGGCACCGACCTGCCTGCCGACCTGATGGCATCACAAAGGGCCTGCGTGAGCTGCGTGTTGACGATGACAAAGTCCTGCACGTTCAGCGGCCGATTCTCGCCTGCAAGATGCACGACCGCGTCCGCACGCCGCACCAGCTCCGGCAATGCGTCCACAGAATCGCCACGAGCAAACTCGATGACCTCGTAGCCAGGCAATTCATTCAGCCGTAACACCAGGTTCTTGCCGATAAAGCCCTTGGCCCCGGTGACCAGCACGCGCAATTTGCCGTTCTCGTTCATTACTCCTCCGGTTCGACATGCTCGCCGCGCGTGGTGGCTTGCATGAACCTGAGCTTCATCAACAAGGCTTGCATGCCCTTCACGTCCAGCCGGGTGGTATTGTGCGAGTTATAGTCCACGGCTTCCGAAATTTTGACTTCCCCCTGCTCGACAAACTTGCCGTAATTCAGATCGCGCAGGTCCGGCGGCACGCGGTAATAGCCTCCGAGGTCTTGTGCCGCGGCCATCTCTTCGCGGCTCAACAGCACCTCGAAAAGCTTTTCGCCATGGCGGGTGCCGATGACATTGATCGGATGTTCCGGCACGCGCAGCATGTCGGTCAGCGCCCTGGCTAGCGTCTCGATGGTCGCGGCAGGCGCCTTCTGCACAAAAATCTCCCCTGGTTTTCCATGCTCGAACGCATACAGCACCAGGTCGACGGCATCATCCAGCGTCATCATGAAGCGGGTCATATGCGGGTCGGTCACGGTAATCGGCTTGCCCGCACGAATCTGATCCACAAACAAGGGAATCACCGAACCGCGCGACGCCATCACGTTGCCGTAACGGGTAGCGCAAATCACGGTATCGTTACTGGAACGCGACTTCGCCACGGCCACCTTCTCCATCATCGCCTTGGAGATGCCCATGGCATTGATCGGGTAGACCGCCTTGTCCGTGCTTAAGCACACCACGCGCTTGACGCCGGTCGTGATGGCAGCCTCAAGCACATTTTCCGTCCCAAGAACATTGGTCTTGACCGCCTCCAGAGGGTGGAATTCACAGGAAGGCACCTGCTTCAAGGCAGCGGCATGGAAGATGAAGTCGGCACCGCGCACGGCGTTCAGCACCGACTGGTAGTCGCGCACATCGCCAATGTAGAACTTCAACTTGGGGTTGTGGTAACGCTTGCGCATGTCGTCCTGCTTCTTTTCATCGCGGCTCAGGATACGAATTTCATGCAAGTCGGAATTGAGGAAGCGCCGCAATACGGCGTTGCCGAAGGAACCGGTTCCCCCAGTGATGAGCAAGGTTTTATTTTTAAACATCAAAAACTCCGATTACATAGCACTATATAAAATGATTCCAAAGGTATTAGAGAGACAATTTCTCGGAACGTATTCATAAAACGGTATCTACTCCTGCAACCGAGTAAGCGTCCAGCAAACTCCCTTCGGTCAAATTTATAATCCTTATGCCATTCTTTCGAGCCAGTGCCGAGATTAAATAATGGAAATCAGTGGTTAAGTAATAATATTTGAGGTAAAACGCGAGGTTATAGGTCGGCAGCTCACTAATTTCATTATCATCGTTATAACAATGAGTGCCGATTCGCGAACAGAACAAATTGTAATCACAGCCTAGGAGATATATTTCCTTAAAGCCCATATAAATTGCAGAAAGAATAGAAAAGCTAATGACATTCATTGCTGCAGACAGATTTCCAGATAGGTCATAGCGCATTTTTTTCACGGGGTAATTCTTAGCATAAATAAAAATCTTCTCTATGCCGCTTGGTACAAATGATTTTGCGCGTATGTCTGTGATTATTACAGGAGGTGCCTTATCGTATTTTTGAATTACTTCAGAGAAAGTGTTTTTTGAAACTCCCCAATAATTATTATCTAACAGAGCGTAATATCTCGGAGTAATTGAAGAAACAACTTGGGCTTTATAAATTGAATTGACAGCAAAGGTAATCTCTTTCGATAAAGATGAGACTTGTTCATCCGTTAATCTAGCAAGAGAAGGCCCAGTCCCCAAGATAAAACATCGATCGCCTGCATGTTTATTGCAAAAAGCATTATTCCCTGCGAGTAATGCACGTTTTCTGAAGTTCAGAAAAAATTCAGTATCACTTATAAAATTGAAGGTATGGAATATTAGATTATCAATGCGTTGTTTTAAATCGAAAAAAGACATGGCTCTCCCTGCATCTCTATTTCATACCCGATGGAAGCATTTCAATATCGTCCGAGTTTGGGGTCGACTTCTGAAATAGCCAGATCTTTTCTTTGATCTCTTTTTCCGGGGCATCCCACCATCTTTTCTTTAAGAGTCCAATGATGATGTCTTCCGAAAATCGCTGCCCAATTAAGCGAGCAGGAACCCCCGCAACAATCGAGTAGGGCGCGACATCTTTAGTAACAACTGCGCCCGCCCCTATGACGGCGCCATCCCCGATTTTCAGTCCCTCTAATATAATCGCGTTTGCACCTATCCAAACATCGCTACCAATCAAAGTCCGATTTGGTGGCTCCTTTTCTGGCTCTGAAATTAGCCATGTGGTACCAGTTCCATTATTTTTTTCGGTAAAAATTGGTGATGTGGAAATGTTAGAAAGGCTGTGCGAATTCAGCCCAATACAACAATTCCAGCTTACTGAGCAAAATTTACCAATATCTGCGCTCTCAACTCTAGTGCTTGGCCCAATATAGGTGTAGTCTCCGATATTGCTTTTTCTAATTCGTGCAAACCTGTTTACCTTGGCTTTTGGGCTAATTTTCGATCTGCTATCAACAAATGCAAAGAGTGAAATAAGTGGAGTCTTATATCGGCACAGAAGATTTGCAATATAATCTAGTTTGCTCAAGTCAATCCCCTTTTCGGCATTACTTTGCAAAATACAATTACTGATGACCGGAATGCGTAGAAAACACAATAAAAGATGGGCACATCAAGAGGGCCATAAAATGCAGTTGAGTCAAAGATAGATCGAAACGCGGAGACAAGCAGAATAAGTAAAATTAAATAGCTATCAGCATTGAGTAATCGCCTAATTGCATTAAAAATTATTATTAAACCCACACCAACCCCAATCAAACCAAAAACAATATGTAACCTAATATATGAGTTGTGAGGATTTCCATCAACCTCAACTATTGAATGAATTTCATTAAGTGGCGCGCCAAAAAATAGATTCTGTAAATTTTCGAGAGCTGCGCTTAGGTATTCGCTATTGATATAACTTCTTTGACCTTCAATTCCCATCTTATCAAACCGCTCTAGTCCGGCATATAAGAGCTCAAGATTATCTAAAAGCTCTGGTCGCATATACAAAAAAAATACAGCAATAAATGTGATTATGCAAAGACTAGCAAGGGTACGCTTCCTTGTAAGCAGCAACGTACCCAGCAATATGAGAGCGATGCTGGCAATGCCGGAACGGCCTATTCCCCATAAGGCGAAAACCAACCCGAATATCGGCACGATCAACTTCGGTTTCTCGTTAGTTTGATTGCATGCAAAATAATAGAAGCTGATACTTAATATTGTGATTACGGAAACATAGTTCCTACTCACAGTAAATACACCTTCTGGGTCAACGCCGTTGATTATTTTTTGAATAAAAAATGCAGAGATGGCAAAAAATAAGAATAAATACACATTCGGCCTTAATTTTGCGTATCTCGCCGCTGCGAATGCAAACCCCATATTTCCTAGAAACTGAAGTGCATCAAAGATCGTTTGGTTTTTCCCAAGAATCGCATTGAAAAAGGAAAAAAACATCAATGTCAGTACAACAATTACCCCAAGTGAATTTACAGGAGTTCGAGCAAAAACCAAGATTAGCAATAGATAGCCGTATGCAACTAAAATGCTTGTGATGCCATAAAAAACAATTGAGCTTTCAAAATAGAATCTACCAAACATCAACACCAAAAAAATCGGTAGAGCGGCATCTATAATCGGGCTCCAAGTCCCGAATTCTCTTCGGCTACTCCGCCTCATGCTATTTGCTTTTCTTAATGATGTCAGCGCTGATTGGTGAATTCTTTTGGACATTTGTTAGGACAATAGAGCCCAAAACGCTTTCATAGAATTTAGGTGCCAGCCCAAAGCCCGGTCGCACGCTGCGTATCGCGTCGTCTGTAATGACCTCCCCTGCTTTCATGTCCTTCACAAAATACAACGACCGCCTGAATTTCACATTCCCCTGCTCGCTGGATTTGTGCCCGTAATCTACTTTGCCCAGGGCCGACCATGCGGTTTGGGTGCCTTGGCACAGGGTAGCCAGTTCGGCTGGTTCCAGTGAAAAGCTATCATCCGGCCCACCTGCATTACGGTCGAGGGTGAAATGCTTTTCGATGATGGAGGCACCCAATGCAACACTTGCAATGGCGGTGGTGTTGTCGAGGGTGTGATCAGATAAGCCCGTGACCAAACCAAAACGTGCGATCATGTCTGGGATCGTGCGCAAGTTGTAGTCTTCCGCTGGTGCCGGATAGCCGCTCACGCAACGCAGAATTGCCAGTTCCTTGCAGCCGCCTTCCCGAGCCGCATTGATGGCTTCCGCGATTTCCTCGGCGTCGGCCATGCCAGTGGAAATGATCATCGGCTTGCCTGTGCTCGCGGCATACTTAATCAGCGGCAGATCAACCGCCTCGAACGAGGCGATTTTGTAGGCTGGCGCATTCAGGTCTTCCAGCAGGTCGACGGCGGTGTTGTCGAAGGGCGAGCTGAAGATGGTGATGCCGAGCTTGCGGGCATGCTCGAACAGTGGCTTGTGCCAGTCCCAGGGCATGTGCGCTTCCTGGTAGAGTTGGTAAAGGGTCTTGCCGTCCCAGAGGCCACCGTGGATCTGGAACTCCTCCGAGTCGCAGTCAAGAGTGATGGTGTCGGCAGTGTAGGTTTGCAGCTTGACCGCGTCGGCGCCTGCTTTCTTCGCCTCTTCGATGATCTTGAGCGCGGTATCCAGCTTGCCATTGTGATTGGCTGACAGTTCGGCGATCACATATGGCGGATAATCGATGCCGATGCTTCGACCGGCGATTACCATGGAGGCATTCATATTAAGACCTCGTAATTGGTTTTAGCTTGTTTAACATTTCGGGACGCCGGCTTTGCCATTCATCGGCCAGGATGCCAAGCCGGATAATGTCGACGTACTTGCCGTCATAAAGATGATGCGCCCGCAGGACTCCTTCGGTCTTGAATCCGAACTTGTGGTGCAAGTTAATGACTGCCTTGTTAAAGTCGAGCACCTCGCAATGCAGCTTGTTCAGCCCCATCGAACCGAAGGCATGATCCAGCGCGAGCAGTTCCATGCGTGAGCCTGTTCCTGCCGGCGCCCCCGGGGAGGCATAGAAGGCCCAGGAAGCGTTCTTGTTGAGCGGGTCGATCTGCGTATATCCGACAATGCCCAATGGCTGATCATCGCGCTCATACATAAAGTACGCCTGGTCCGTGCGATCGCGTGTTCTTTCCCACCAGGCAAGATGCTCGTGATCTGAAATTTCGTGCCGCGTGTACATATTGGCCCGTACGGCGGGAGCATTTCGCCAAGCCAGCATGATTAAAAGTTCGTCGTCCCTGATCGCTCGAAGCAATCCAATATCAGTCATGTCGTCCTCAGTGTGATTGTTCGAAGGCGCACAAGGATGTCACTACACGTCCTGCGCCCAGTCCATCCGTGATAGCGGCCGCCCCGTTAGTCAGGTTCTCGATCTTGCATGGCTGATGGATGGCCTGCTGGAGGTGGCGTTGCAAATTTTGGGCAAGATTTGTGTCCAGCGACAAAATTTGGGCAGCGTTATTGTGTTCAAGATGATGTGCGGCTTCGCGCTGGTTCTCGGCCAAAACCAGCATTAGTGTCGGCAGTCCCAGACAACAGCGCTCCCAGGATGTTGAGCCGGCTGCACCAACTGCCAAGTCGCTGTCGGCCATCAATTTCGCCATGTCGCTAACGCCCACACGGACTTCGGTTGGCCACGGCATTTGGTCGGCCAAGAGGCGCGCTTCCTCCAGCCAAGGGGCCGTTGTTCCCATTACGACGGTGATGCGACAGCCCTCCGGAAGCGCGGAAAGCTTAAGCGCCTTAAGGACTGCGCCCGTAGCATTGTCCTTATCAACGCCTCCCATGCTGATCAGGATGTGCCGGATTTCGGGACTGCTCCTTCGTGCCAAACTGTAATCGCGCAATGCTGCAAATTCCGGGCGCAGCAACGCGTATTTCGGACCGATCAGTAGTTTGCAATCCTGCGAAACACGATTCTGGTAGTCCTTTGGTTGGCGGCCGAGATTCTGGTCGAGCAGCACCTCGCAATCGTGCTCGCGGTCCGCGAGATCATCGATAGCCATAATCCGCCGGCACTTGCTGCGCAGGACGCGCTCCCAACACGCATCAAGCGCGTAATGATCGACAATCAGCCAATCGGCTTGCGCATCGCCCAAGACGTTCAGTGTCTGTTTCGCATCGGTCTGCCAGTTAGCGCCTAGCCATGCCGCGTGTGCAGGACTTGCGTTGAACTCGCTCGCCTGCCCTTCCCCGAGCACTGCGGCAGGCAGCGGCTGCACATCAAATCCGCGCCGGCGTATCGCCTCGAGCAAATTGCCGGAATGCTCGCGGCATACAAAGCGGCAGCTCGCGCCTTTGTCACGCAACGCTTCGGCCAGGGTCAGGCAACGCATGACGTGACCGGTGCCAATCTGCAGGGAGGCGTCGGTGCGAAAAACAACTCTCATTCGACAGCTCTTCCTTCGGCTTGTGCCTGCATTGCCTTGAACATCCACTCGGCCCGAATCCAGTCGTCGGCGTTATCAATGTCCTGCACGCGGTATCGCGGCAACGGCACCGGCGCCGAGCGCTCGCCAAATATCACACGCCCCTGTAGCCAGGCGTCTGCGCGTCCCCAATAGAACTGACCCGCATCATGAAAAGCCTCCTCGAGATCCTGTGAACGGGTATTGAAGTGTTCGGGGTTGAACATCGAAACTCGCCCTTGGGCAGTCATGCGAATGGCACGCTGAATCGGAAAAGCGTAGCTGGTCACCGAGAAGGCGTAGTCGCATTGGTTGTCTTTCAAGAGATCCAGGCCACGACGGATGTCTTCAGCCCGGATGAAAGGCGCGGTGGCGTAGATGCAGCAAGCCTCATGCACCTCGTTGCCATGTGCGTTACACCATTCGATGGCATGGGCAATGACTGGAATGGTGCCGGCATGGTCGTCGGACAGCTCCTGCGTCCGCATAAACGGCACCTCCGCCCCATATTGCCTGGCAACCTGTGCGATTTCCTCATCGTCGGTAGAGACGACGATGCGATCAAAACAACCGCTTTGGCGTGCCACCTCAATAGGCCAAGCGATCATGGGCTTGCCACAGAATGGCTTGATGTTCTTGCGGGGGATGCGCTTGCTCCCTCCCCGCGCGGGAATGATGGCGAGCCTCATAGGCCCATCGCCTCCTTCATTGCGGCTACCACTTCATCTTGCTGTACATCGGTCAGCGTTGGGTACATCGGGATACTGATGGCTTCCGTGTAGTAGCGTTCGGCCTCGGGAAAATCGCCTGCGTTGAATCCCATTTGCTGGTAGTAAGGCTGCGTATGCACCGGGATGTAATGCAGGTTGACGATGATGTCCCGGGCGCGCAACGCTTCAAACACCTGCAGGTGAGTCTTGCTGATCTTGTCCAGTTGCAGCCGGATCACGTACAGGTGAAATGCCGAATACCCGTCCGGATGTTGCCATGGAAGGGTCAGCGGCAGTTCCGCGAGCAGCCGATCATAGCGTTGCGCGATTTCATGGCGGCGCGCCACATATTGCTCCAGCCGCGTCATCTGGCTTGCGCCGAGGGCGGCCTGGATATCGGTCATGCGGTAGTTGAAACCGAGCGCCACCTGCTGATAGTACCAGGGGCCGTCCATGGGTTTGGTCATCAGCGCCGGATCACGGGTAATGCCGTGGCTGCGCAGAAGGCCGAGCCGGGTAGCGAGTTCATCGTTGTTAGTTACGGCCATGCCACCCTCGGCCGTGGTAATGATCTTGACTGGATGGAAGCTGAATACGGTGATGTCGCTGTAGCGGCAGTTGCCAATCGGCTCATTCAGATATCGGCCACCGATGGCGTGCGACGCATCTTCGATGATCTTGAAGCCAAACCGCTGTGCAAGCGCGTGAATCGCGCGCATGTCGCAGGGCTGACCGCACAGGTGGACGGGCACTACGATTTTAGGTAGGCGCCCCTCTTTCTCCGCAAGCAGGAGCTTTCTTTCGAGCGCCTCGGGGCACAGGTTATAGGTGCGCGGGTCAATGTCGACGAAATCCACTTGGGCGCCACAGTACAGTGCACAGTTAGCGGATGCGACAAAGGTGTTCGGCGTCGTCCACAGCCAGTCGCCCGGCCCAAGTCCCAAAGCCAGGCAGGCGATATGCAAGGCCGATGTTGCGCTGTTGACGGCGAGGGCGTGGCGAGCACCGCAGTGCTCCAGCACGGCTTGTTCGAAGCGAGGAATCGCCGGGCCTTGTGTCAGGTTGACGGACTTCATGACGTCGACAACCGCGTCGATGTCTGCCTGCGTAATGTCTTGTTGACCGTATCTAATCATGTTGTCGGAATATTGTTAGTTTCTGTATGTGCGATATCCGCTGAATCGAGCACAGCCGGATTTTTATTTCATGTTGAGGTCTGCACTGCTACCGATGTTTGCGGAATCCGCCCCTTCCAATAACAAACGCTTTTCCAGAGCAGGATGAATGCAAATGCGACGCTCATCCCCATGGGAATTGCCGTCAGCGGCTGGAACCGGATGAACAGCGAGGTTGCCGCGATAAATACAAACACGCTGAGGATATGACTGGCGATAATCGGACGGTCTTTGCCTTGCGCATATAGCGCGTAGTGAGGAATCATTCCGATCGTATATGTGACCATCGCAAAAAGCAGCCAGCCGTACAACTCCTGGTGACGGAAGTAAAAATCAACTCCTATCCACGTGAGCAGATATGGAAGCGCTGCCCAGCTGGCTGCCGAAAATAAAATGCAGAAGGCAATTGTCAGCAGAAGCATTTTGCGCAAATGATCTCCGACTTCACCACCTCGGTTATTGTGGTAAGCCTTGATGAGCGCCGGATAGCTGTAAGAAAAAACGCCGGCTTCCAGAAACGCCGAGAGCGTACCCGCCATTCCCATAAAAAGCGCGTATGCCCCGACCACTTCAATGCCGGCCACGTTCTCCAGCCAATATCGATCCAGCGTCTGGATTGCTCGTAAGGCGAGCGTAGCCACAAGCAAAGGGATGCAGACTTTCAGGCCTCTTAAGATCCATGTCCAATCCACTGGCTGTTGCCATCCGCCGATTTCCATTTTCCGGAGACGATAAATGGCAATGGAAACCGCAATTAATCCGGCCACCATCCACGCTGCGAAAACATAGTTCAATGTTCGGGCTGTCGTATCGAAATACATTAACGTAACGATGGCCAGAGCCCAGCTTCCTTGCCTGATGAATAGCAGCGCGCTCGCCATGAGTTGTTCGGAGATGGCAATCAAGAGCCTGCTCAACTCCTGGTTGATGTGCTCCAGGATCAAAATGACCACAAACCAGGGCAGCAGGCCTACAGGCAGAACGTCAAATGTGAACAAAAGGCAAAGCAGCGGAATGCACGTCAAATACAGTACGCCGGAGAGTGCTATCTGGTTTTTGAGGATTGCGCCCCATTCCTTTTTATCCTTTTTGATTATTTCTCTGGTTGAGTGCGTATAGAAGTCCAGTCCTACGAGATAAAGAGCATAACCAACCGTCGCGGCAAAAAGGCCATATATGCCCATCGACGAAGGCGCAAGAAATCGAGCAAGAAAAAAAATGAAAAGGAATCGGCTTGCGAGGGTTACTCCTCGCAGCACGATATTCGTTATCGCCTTGGCCGAAATCATTGCTTGCTTCTTAAAATTATTGCGAAGCAGCTCTCAGAAATAGGCTTCAATTGACTGCCTTTTCCTGCGCCTGAGCACCTTTTTTCCATGCCAACGATAGTTCTTGCCAGCGCCCAGTGCTTTCCGGGTCAACCCGCGAGCGTCTATATCCGTCGATAACAAATGCCATCAGAACTCCAAGAACTCCACCGCCCAACAATCCACCCAGAGTGATGATGGCGCGCTTCGGTTTGGTCTTGCGTTCGGCGGGAACCGCTTTATCCAGAACCTGAATCACCGAAGAGTCTTTGGATTCGTCGATCTTTGCGAGCTCATACTGTTTTGCGAGCATTTCGAACAGGGTTTCGTAATACTTCACGTCGCGCAAGCGGCGCACGTATTCGACACCAACCTCTGGGAGCTTCCCTGTCGGAACCATGAAGTCGCCGTCCTGGACCGGCTGGTTCTTTTCCAACTTTGCCAGTTGTGCCTGAAGGCCGCGCAGTTCTTCTTGCGTACGCAGCAAATCGGGATTCTGGGCAGTGGCGAACGTGCGCATCGCTTTCAGCTGCACCTCTTTTGCGGCAATCGTTGCCTTCAGCTGCGCGATCCCGGAAATAATGGCCTGTACTTGCCCGTCCGGTTGAATCATGCCGGTTTTTTCCTGCGTCTTGCGCAACGCGACTTCCGCATCGGCTAGGCGGTCCTTTGCATCGGTCAGCTGTTTCTCAAAAAAGAGCCGACGCTTGGCGGCGTCAGAGACTGCCATCGTCTGGTTCAGCCTCGTCAGCTCATCGACATAGGCATTTGCCAGTTCAGCTGCGAACTTGGGGTCTTCATCGTTAACACTAATTGAGATCAGCCCGTCTTTCTTGCCATTGTCGATGTCGGTGGCTTTGTCCAGTGCTTTACGGGCGTCATCCATCGTTTCGCTCTCGTATCGCTCTTTCAGCTTGAACCTGGCGATCAGATTGTCGGCAACGGTGCGGCTTTCCAGCATGCCCACGTAGAGATCATTGGGATTTTTTAACCCCGCAATGCTGCCGGCGGCGCCAGCCAATCCACCGAGCTGTCCCAACATTGCGGCTGCGAGGCCAGATCCTTGTTGCTGTTGTGGCGGCATGATCTTCGCTGTGCTGGTAAAGATCGGCGTCATCATCAGGCTGATCGTCATTGCGATAAGGCCTGTTGCGATTGGCATGCCAATCACCAGCTTTTTGTGACGAGCCAACACGATTAATAAATCGAGCAGATGTATTTCGTCGCCATCCTCTTCTGCAGAGGAATATTGTTGCATTCTATTTTCCGATTGCTCAGACATTGTTTGCTCTCATGTGACCACCCGGATAGCGCCAAGGCGATTTGAAGTTGAATTAGTCTTTCAAGACCTTAAGCCCAGCAGCTCCTAACCCGAACTGATAGAGGATCGACGTCCACTCTTTCAGATTCTGCGTCAACGAGCTGCGTTCAAGTTTTTCCGGGACTACGACGGCATCGCCCGGATTAACTCGCACACTTCCCACCCCGCTAAACCAGCCGATGCTGCGGCCAGATTGCGATGTGCCGTCGGCACGGATCAGATAGATCTCGGAAGTATCCGCAGTCGCCGTAGGGCCACCGGCCAACGCAAGATAATCGTTGACGGTCCGCCGGGGTTTGTAAATAAAAGCGTTCTGCTGGAAAACAGAGCCGACTACATCAACCGTTCCCGGCTTGCGCGGCACGTAGATGCTGTCGCCATTCTGAAGCTCTAGGTCCGGCAGATTCTTGACCTGCGCATCTGCATCCGGCAGCTCCAGAACGATACGACCTTCTGCCTTAACGGCTCGCAGCTTTTGTGCAAGACGGCGCTGGCGCTCGACTTCAGCCTGGATGGTTGCGACGTTTTCCTTGTCGGTCGTGCCGGCAACACGCTGGGTAGCCGTCGCTTCGATATCGCGTTCGAACCGGTCAGCGACTTCGTTCAGTTTGGCCTGCTGCGCCCGGCGCACGCTTTCACGCGTGAACTTGGTGGCATACAGATAGCCGTTCTCCGTCGGCCCGCCCAGCCTTGCAATAAGCTCGCGGAGCGTTTCACCTTTCCTGATCTTGATGACGCCGCTTTGCTTGACCTCGCCGACAACACGCACATATTCGTTGCTGATCTGCGCTTCTACCGGGACTGCTGCCGGCGAAAATACTCGGAAGACGTCGGCCGGCCGCAAAGGAATGCCAGCGAGGCGGCCTGCGATGTTCTCCTTGTCCGCGACCAAGTCTGCCACCGTCTGATAATTGTTATCGACGTTTTTCTCGACGATAACCTGCTTCAATTCAGCTGCAGTATCAAAACCGCCGGCCCAGGTGATGACATCCGCGAGAGAAGACGCCCCCTTCAATTCGAATACGGCCGGGTTCTTCACATTTCCGGTCAATGCGACCATCGGCCCCACTTCGGGGATGTAAATGACATCTCCATCCTGCAATGGCACGTCGCGGCTCTTGTCTCCCTTGACCAGCATGTCGTAAAGGTCGAACGTCGTTACGGTGGCGCCGCCGCGCTTCACCTGAATGTTGCGCATCGAACCGAAATTGTCCGGGCCGCCCGAGGTGAACAGCGCATTCAGCAGCGTGCTCATTGCGCTCAGCGTATAGGTGCCCGGGCGCACTGCATGGCCTACGACATAGACTTGGACTGCTCGGGTTTGGGAAACGCTTGCCGTCAGATCGAAGTTGGTGAAGATTTTGCTGACGGCCTTTTTCAGATAATCCTGCAGATCGCGATATTTGATGCCGGCGACCTTGACCGAACCAACGCGTGGGATATAGATGGCGCCGCTTCTGTCCACTCTCGCGCTTACGTCGATGTCCACCATGCCCCAGCCGCGAATCTGCAATTCATCGCCGGTGCCGATTACGTAATCCGGATTGACCTGAACACCATCGACCGGGGCAAAGGTGTCCGGAACATCATTGAAAAGATTCTTGCCGAAAATCTCCAGTTTCGCGCCTGTGACCTTCTCGGCATACGTCTCGAACGTATTTATGTCGTCGCCGGCGCCCTTTTCTCCATGCAAGGTAGACTGCGGATGATTGGTGCGAACATTCGGCTGCGCGTTTGTAATGGCCGGCTGCCCGATCAGGCCGGGCATGACAACTGGTCCGGTGCTTCCCATAGAGCCGGCACCGCCGCGTCGCATATATGCAGCTGCTGCCGAGGCGTTTTGCCCATTCACATTCTGCGCCCCGTTCTGCTGAAACAAGATGGCGCCACTCTGACTATCCATGCTCTGCGCCCATCCGGGCGACGCTGTGAGCACCGACAGCACACATGACGAGACTACGGTTTTTCTGATGAACGACTTGACCGACGGAGAATGCTTTTTCATGCGAGTTTTTAGTTGATGGATTCCGGTTGATTCGATAAAGGTCATAAAAATCAGTATGTCTTTTGCCAGGTAACGCCGATTTCACCCGGCGCGGTATTGAATGACACGATGGACTTGCTGCGGTCGTGCTGCGCATTCCACAGCCAGTTTCCGGTCGCGTAGCCCAGGATGCCGCCGGCTACCGCATCGGAGAACCAGTGCTTCCTGGCCGCGATGCGTCCCATCGAGCCTGCTGCCGCCACGGCGTACAGCCACGGGGCGTCGTACTCTTTTGCGAAAGGCGTCACTGCGGCGAATGCCACGCTGGCATGG
>FLYJ01003532.1_pt1 | contig 14083 bp, 12 predicted proteins | sample 1122561 | NCBI WGS metagenome assembly FLYJ01 (sample SAMEA4346788, study PRJEB14843) | hot springs metagenome | biome: Terrestrial Biome; feature: Habitat; material: Sediment | place: India | collected 2012-06-12 | depth 1760 m
TTTAGCGAAAGTACAATGCGCGTTGATGATCACCGGCCCTTCGCCGAGCGGGTCGGGATCGCATCCAATCTGGGTGAACCATTCGATGCGCGCCTGTTCCAGATAGCGGAAATACACGGTGTTGTTCACATGCCCCATCGCATCCATGTCTCCCCAGCGGATCGGCATGCGCATGATGTGCGCGAGCTTTTTCGTTGTCATGGTTTTGTCCGTCCCGGCCATTCCCTATTGCGCGCTCATCCCATCATCCGCGGTGATGATCGCGCCGTTGATGAAACGCGATTCCTCGGACGCCAGCAACAGCAGCAAACCATCGAGGTCTTCCGGCTTGCCAAGCCGCTTGCGCGGCAACATGTTGATCAAGGCATGTCCCTGCTCGGTCTCGAAATGCGCGGCATTGATTTCGGTGCTGATATAACCCGGGCAGATCGCATTCACATTGATGCCGTAACGCCCCCATTCGACCGCCATCGATTTGGTCATGTGCACCACCGCCGCCTTGCTCATGCAGTAGATGCCAATCTGCGGCAATACCCGCAAACCGGCGACCGACGCAATATTGATGATGCGATGCTGCTTTTTCGGATCGCCCTTGGCGCGCGCAATCATGCGCTTGGCGGCCTCCTGCGCGACGAAGAACGCGCCGCGCTGGTTGGTATCCATCACGAATGCATAGTCCTCCGGCGTGACGTCGATCAATCGCTGCGTGGTCGATACGCCGGAATTATTCACGAGAATATCGATCGGCCCGGCTTCCGTTTCCGCATGCGCAATGGCCGACTTGATGCTGCCATAGTCCGTGACATCCAGCGCAACGACATGGGCCGCGCCGCCGCCCGCCTCGATTTCCGCGCGCAATTCCTTCAGCCGCTCCACGCGGCGCGATGCCAGCACCACTTGCGCGCCGGCCTGCGCCAACACCTTCGCAAAGCGCGCTCCCAATCCGCTGGAAGCCCCGGTGACCAGCGCAATTTTCCCTTCGAAATTCATTTCGATGCCCACGAAAATCTCCTTGTTATTGTCGAGTAAGCGGCCGAGCCAGTGCCTTTGACGTTATGATTACACGAAAGAACGGCAATTAGAGTGGCGTATCTAGCATTCTCCCGCAAAATCCACGACAATTAGCACGTTCGTTCGATAATTTTAACTACCCTGGTGAGACCATGACACAGACTCAAGATCTGATAGAACAGTATGGCCCGCGCGAGTCGATGGAATACGACGTCGTGATCGTCGGCGCAGGCCCGGGCGGCCTGGCCACCGCGATCCGCATCAAGCAGTTGGCCGCCGAACAAGGCAAGGATGTGTCGGTAGTCGTGCTCGAAAAGGGTTCCGAACCCGGCGCGCATATCCTGTCGGGCGCCGTGATGGATCCGCGCGCGATGAACGAATTGTTCCCGAACTGGAAAGAGCTCGGCGCGCCGCTGAATCAGCCGGTGACCGGCGACGACATCCTGTTCCTGAGCGAGACCGGTGCCAAGCGTACGCCGGACTGGCTGGTTCCGCGCAACTTCCACAACGAAGGCTGCTACGTCGTCGCGCTCGGTAATGTGGTCAAGTGGATGGCACAGCAGGCGGAAGCGCTGGGCGTCGAAATCTTCCCGGGATTTACCGCAGCCGAAATCCTCTACGACGACAAGGGCGCGGTCAAGGGCGTTGCAACCGGCAACATGGGTATCGGCAAGAACGGCGAGCCGACCGAGAACTTCCAGCTCGGCATGGAATTGCTGGGCAAGTACACGATTTTTGCGGAAGGCGCGCGTGGTCACCTGGGCAAGCAATTGATTGCCAAGTACAAGCTCGACGAAGGCAAGGATCCGCAAAGCTTCGCCATCGGCATCAAGGAGCTGTGGGAAATCGATCCGGCCAAGGCGAAGCCGGGCCTGGTGGTGCATACCGCCGGCTGGCCGATGGACAAGGATACCTTCGGCGGCGGCTTCCTCTACCATCTGGAAGACAACAAGGTCACGCTCGGCTTCGTGATCGGCCTCGACTACAAGAATCCGTGGCTGAGCCCGTTCGAGGAGATGCAGCGCTGGAAGACGCATCCGAGCATCCGCGCCCATCTCGAGGGCGGCAAGCGCCTGAGTTACGGCGCCCGTGCGATCAACAATGGCACCCCGCAGGCGCTGCCGAAGACGGTGTTCCCGGGCGGCGCGCTGGTGGGCTGCGATGCCGGCTACCTGAACGCCGCGCGCATCAAGGGCAGCCACACCGCAATCAAGAGCGGCATGCTATGCGCGGAGGCCGTATTCGCGGCGGTCACCGCCGGACGTTCGGCCGACGAATTGAGCGCCTATCCGCAAGCTTACGAAAACAGCTGGCTGAAGGAAGAACTTGAGCAGTCGCGCAACTTCAAGCTCTGGTTCAAGAAAGGGCCATTGATGGGCCCGCTGATGACCGGGATCGAGCAATGGCTGCTGCCCAAGCTCGGCATCAAGAACCCGCCATGGACCCTGCACCGTGACAAGCCGGACCATGTATATCTGCAGCCGGCGGACCAGTGCCAGAAGATCGAGTATCCGAAGCCCGACGGCAAGCTGACCTTCGATCGCCTGTCCAGCGTCTTCGTCAGCAATACCAATCACGAAGAGAACCAGCCGGCACACCTGACGCTGAAAGACCCGTCGGTCCCGGTGAAGATCAACCTGGCGAAGTTCGCCGGTCCGGAAAGCCGCTACTGCCCGGCCGGCGTGTACGAATTCGTGAAAACCGACGCCGGCGAGGATCGGTTGCAGATCAATGCGCAGAACTGCGTGCATTGCAAGACCTGCGACATCAAAGACCCGACGCAAAATATCGTATGGGTCACGCCGGAAGGCGGCGGCGGTCCGAATTACTCGGGCATGTAACGATGAAAAAGCCGCGAACGCGGCTTTTTCATTATCCGTTTGCGAAGCACTTTACAGCTTCCACTGCCCTGCCAGTATTTTCTCCAGCCAGAATGCACCGATGACGGTTTTGACATCGGTGACCTTGCCTTCACGGATCCAGTTCAGCATGTCGGGAACGGAAGCCTTGAAGGTTTCCAGGAACTCGCCGTCGTCAAGCTTGCTTTCGCCGGCAGTCAAACCGCGAGCCAAATAAATGTCGAGATGCTCGTCCGAATAGGCGATGGCGTTATGGATGGTGCAGACGAATTGCCAGTCAGTCGCGGCATAACCGGTTTCCTCCTGCAGTTCGCGCTTGGCGCAATCCAGCGGGTCTTCGTTCGGATCGATTTTCCCGGCCGGGAACTCAATGAATACCTGGTTGAGCGGATAACGGAATTGCCGCTCCAGTAAGACCGTGCCGTCATCGAAAAGCGGAAGGACAACGACAGCACCGGGATGGCGAATGTATTCCCGCTTCGAGGTTTTCCCATCCGGCAGGCGCACCGTATCGCGCTGCAGCTTGAGGAATTTACCCTCGAATGCGATTTCGCCGTCGACCTTCTCTTCTTTCAAATGCAAATCCATGCGCGCGCTCCAATAAGATATTGGGCTCAATATTACCGCAGGACTTGAATCGGGGATGACGGCAAGTCAACCGTGATGCTTGCGCAAATAACGGAAGACAAAGCCGGGAAAGGCGAGAACGAGGAACAGGCAGGCCGTGATTACGTAAAACTCCCAGCCCTGAGGAAAGGCATTCCCGATACGGGATTCCAGTACATATGCAATTCCCCGTACGGCGAGATATAGCACAAACAGTTCGACGATGCGCATCCACGTCGACTTAGCAGGACGCGCAATCGGAATGAGAGCGAACAGCCGTTCGTTCAGAAAAGGCAAGTTGGCGGCAAGCGCCGCCAACAGAATCACGAACCAGCTGGATAGGGTTACATCCACAAGAGGCCGTCAGGTAGTCAGCGTCTTGACGATCGCGGTTGCACACACTGTCATCAACGGCCCCGGCAGAATGCCGAGCACCAGCACGGCCAGGCCGTTCAGGCTCAGCGTCACCTTCATGTCGCCGTTAACGACGATCTTCGAAGTATCGACCGGATCATCGAAGTACATCGCCTTGACCACGCGCAGATAGTAGAAGGCACCGATCAGCGACAGCAGGACCGAGACCACCGCGAGCCATACTTGACCGGTGCCGAGCACTGCCTGCAGCACCGACAGCTTGGCGTAGAAACCGACGGTCGGCGGAATACCGGTCAGGGAAAACATCAGGATCAGCATCATGAACGCGAACCACGGGCTGCGCTGGTTCAGGCCCTTGAAGTCATCGATATTTTCTGCCTCGAAGCCGGAACGCGCCAGCAGCATGATCAGGCCGAAGGTTCCCAGCGTGGTCAGGACGTAGGAAACGGTATAGAACATCGCCGAACTGTACGCGTTGGCGGCGGCCGACATATTGCCGTTCACCACGCCGGACAGCATGCCGAGCAGCATGAAGCCCATTTGCGCAATGGTCGAATATGCAAGCATTCGCTTCAGATTGGTTTGCACGATTGCGGTGATATTGCCAACCGCCATCGACAACACGGCCAGCACGGTGATCATCTGCTGCCAATCCAGAGCGAGCGGGAAAAGGCCCTCCACCAGCAGGCGAATGGTGATCGCGAATGCCGCCAGCTTCGGCGCGCCGCCGAGCAGCAGCGTGACAGCGGTGGGAGCGCCCTGGTACACATCAGGCACCCACATGTGGAACGGCACAACGCCCAGTTTGAACGCAAGGCCGGACACCACGAACACTACACCGAATACCAGCACGGTCTTGTTCACGGTGCCGGAGGCGGTCGCTTTCGCCACCTCGGTGAGGTCGAGCGAACCCGTCGCGCCGTACAGCATCGAAATCCCGTACAGCAAGAAGCCGGAAGCCAGCGCGCCCAGCACGAAATACTTCATCGACGCCTCAGTCGACACCGAATGGCCGCGACGCAGCGCGACCAGCGCATACAGGGACAGCGACATCAGTTCCAGGCCAAGATAGATGATCAGGAAATTATTCCCGGAGATCATGACCATCTGGCCCAGCAGCGAAAACAGCGCCAGGACATAGAATTCGCCACACAGGGTGCCGCCGAACATGCCGCGGTCGCCCGCATACTGACGCGAGTAAATCAGGGTCACGCCAACCGCAATATACGAGCAGAGTTTGAGCAGCCCCGACATCGGATCGGACACGAACATGTTATTGAAGGTATAGGCGGTCTGGCCGAAGTCGCTGACAGTCAGCACCGCGCACACCACCAGCGTCGCAATCGTCAGGGCATAGGTAATGTTGCGCTTCGCCTCGCTCAGGAACATGTCGATCAGCAGGATTGCCGACGTCGCGATGAGGAGAAAAATTTCCGGATAAACCGGGATCAAATTCGTGTTGTTCATGTTGTCGTCGCTAAATTCCGTCTACGTATTCTTTCCCTGCTTTAGTGCACCTTGGAGACAGCGACATGCTGCAACAGGTCGGCAACGGAAGTCTGCATCACGTCGGTGAACGGCGCCGGGTACAGCCCCATCGCCAGGACAGCGATGGCGAGCACGCCGAGCATGAAGAATTCGCGCATGTTCAGGTCTTTCAGTTCGGCGACATGCTTGTTGGCCACTGCCCCGAATACGACGCGCTTGACCAGCCACAGCGAATAGGCCGCACCGAAGATCAGGGCGGTAGCCGCCAGCAGGCCGATCCAGAAGTTGTACTTGACGGCGCCAAGAATCACCATGAACTCGCCGACGAAGCCGGAAGTTGCCGGCAGGCCGCAGTTAGCCAGCGAGAACAGCACGAACAGCGCGGCAAAACGCGGCATGGTGTTGATCACGCCGCCGTAATCGGCGATCTGGCGCGAATGCATGCGGTCATACAGCACGCCGATACACAGGAACATGGCGCCGGAAACGAAGCCGTGCGAAATCATCTGCACGATACCGCCCTGCACCGCCATGTCGTTGAACACGAAGAAGCCGAGCGTCACAAAACCCATGTGCGCGATCGACGAATATGCCACCAGCTTCTTCATGTCGGCCTGCACCAGCGCCACAAGACCGATGTAGATTACGGCGATCAGCGACAGCGCGATGATAAAGCCGGCCAGGGAATGGCTGGCGTCCGGTGCGATCGGCAGCGAGAACCGCAGGAAGCCGTACGCGCCCAGCTTCAGCATGATCGCGGCCAGCACCACCGAACCGCCGGTCGGCGCTTCCACGTGCGCGTCCGGCAACCAGGTATGCACCGGCCACATCGGCACCTTCACGGCGAAAGCCATCAGGAACGCCAGGAAGATCAGGATCTGCGCATTCAGCGGCAGCGGCAGCTTGTGCCACACCAGCACATCGAAGCTGCCGCCCGACTTGAAGTACAGGTACAGGACAGCGACCAGCGTCAGCAGCGAGCCGAGCAAGGTGTACAGGAAGAACTTGATCGCCGCATACACGCGGTTCGGACCGCCCCAGACGCCGATGATGATGAACATCGGGATCAGGGTCGCTTCGAAGAACACGTAGAACAGCAGGCCATCGAGCGCGCAGAACACGCCGATCATCAGGCCCGACAGGATCAGGAAGGCGCCCATGTATTGCGCGACGCGCTTTTCGATCACCTCCCAGCCGGCGATCACCACGATCACGGTGATGAACGCGGTCAGCAGCACGAACCATACGGAGATGCCGTCGATGCCGAGGAAGTAGTTGATGTTGAAGCGGTCGATCCAGGCTGCCTTCTCGACGAATTGCATGCCATGCGCCGCCTTGTCGAAATTCTGAATCAACGGCAGCGTCACCAGGAAGCTGACAATGGAACCCAGCAGCGAGACGCTGCGCACCAACCCAGGATTGTCATCCCGCCCGAATGCCAGAACGAACAGACCAAACGCGATCGGACACCAGATCGCCAGGCTCAGAAGAGGAAAAGTTGACTGCATCATGATTGTTTTTTGCTCTACCTCGCCAACTTATTTGGCAAACGATGGGAACGGCATGAAATAAATCAGGAAACACAGCACGCCAAGAATCATCACGAAGGCGTAGTGGTAGATGTAGCCCGACTGCAGGTGGCGGATCAGCGCGGAGAACCAGCCCACCACCTTGGCGCTGCCGTTGACGATCAGGCCGTCGATCAGGGTGCGATCGCCGACCTTCCACAGGCCGCCGCCCAGCAGACGTGCGCCGCGTGCGAACACGACCTCGTTGATCTTGTCCATGTAGTACTTGTTGTCGAGCACAGCATAAATCCGGCGGAACGTGCCGAAGAACCAGGCCGGCACCTTTGGATTGACCATGTAGCAGTAGTAGGCCGCGACCACGCCGGCCAGCGCCAGCGCGAACGGCAGCGAGGTGAACGCATGCAGGCCCATCGCCCAGGCGCCGTGGAACTCGTGCGCCAGCTCTTCCATCGCCGGGTGCGACTCGCCCACGAAAATCACGCCTTTGAAGAAATCGCCGAACAGCATCGGGCCGATCGCAACGAAGCCGATCACCACCGACGGGATAGCCAGCAGCATCAGCGGCACCGTCACCACCCACGGCGCCTCATGCGGCTTTTCGCCCGGGCCGAGGCCATGGTGATGTTCGTCGCTGTGCTCGTCATGACTGTGATCCTGATGCTCGCCCGGATGCGGCTTGCCGAAACGCTCTTCCCCGTGGAATACCAGGAAGTACATGCGGAACGAGTAGAACGCCGTCACAAACACGCCCGCCAGCACGGCAAAGCTTGCGAATCCGGCACCGGCGATATGGGTGTTTTGCACCGCTTCGATGATGCTGTCCTTCGAATAGAAGCCGGAGAAGAACGGCGTGCCGATCAGTGCCAGCGAACCGAGCAGTGAAGTAATCCAGGTAATCGGCATGTACTTGCGCAGACCGCCCATGTTGCGGATGTCCTGATCGTGATGCATGCCGATGATCACCGCGCCGGCACCGAGGAACAGCAACGCCTTGAAGAACGCGTGCGTCATCAGGTGGAACACGGCGACCGAGTAAGCGGAGGCGCCGAGCGCCACTGTCATGTAGCCCAGCTGCGACAGCGTCGAATATGCAACGACACGCTTGATGTCGTTCTGGATAATGCCCAGAAAGCCCATGAACAGCGCCGTGATCGAGCCGATCACCAGCACGAACGACAGTGCGGTGTCGGACAGCTCGAACAGCGGCGACATACGCGCCACCATGAAGATGCCGGCCGTCACCATCGTCGCAGCATGGATCAGCGCGGAAATCGGGGTCGGGCCTTCCATCGAGTCCGGCAGCCACACATGCAGCGGGAACTGTGCCGACTTACCCATCGCGCCGATAAACAGGCAGATACAAGCCACCGTGATCAGACGCCAGTCTGTGCCCGGCATGGTCAGCGCCGCCAGTTCTTCCTTCTTCGCGAAGACTTCACCATAGTTCAGCGAACCAGCGTAGGCCAGGAGCAAGCCGATGCCGAGCACGAAGCCGAAGTCGCCGACGCGGTTCACCAGAAACGCCTTCATGTTGGCGAAGATGGCCGATGGCCGGGTGTACCAGAAGCCGATCAGGAGATAAGAGACCAGGCCCACCGCTTCCCATCCGAAGAACAGCTGGAGGAAGTTGTTGCTCATGACGAGCATCAGCATCGAGAAGGTGAACAGCGAGATGTAGGAGAAGAAGCGGTTGTAGCCCTCGTCTTCCGCCATGTAGCCGATGGTGTAGATGTGCACCATCAGCGACACGAAGGTCACTACGCACATCATCATCGCCGTCAGGCTGTCGACCTGGAAGCCGACCTCAAGCTTCAGGCCCATCACGGTCATCCAGTTGTAAATGGTGCCATTGTAGGTGGCGCCATCCAGCACCGCCAGCAGCGTCTGGAACGAAATGACGAACGCGATCAGCACGCCCAGGATAGTCGCGGTGTGCGACGCGGTACGGCCGATCTTGTTACCGAAAAACTTGGTGCCGAACAGGCCCGCGATCGCGGATCCTGCCAGAGGTGCCAGCGGCACAGCCAGTAAAACGTTAGGGTTGAGTTGCCCCGCCATGATGGACCTTATCGTTATTGTTGCGGTTAACCTTTGAGCGTATCGAGATCCTCGACATTGATGGTGTCCAGGTTACGGAACAGCACCACCAGGATGGCGAGGCCGATTGCAGACTCAGCAGCAGCCACAGTAAGAATGAAGAAAACGAAAATCTGCCCAGCCGCATCGCCCAGGTAATGCGAGAAGGCGATGAAGTTCATGTTGACCGCGAGGAGCATCAACTCGATTGCCATCAGCAACACGATGATGTTCTTGCGATTCAGGAAAATGCCGACGATAGAGATCGCAAACAGGATCGCGCCGAGAACCAAATAATGTGCGAGCGATAGTGCCACGGTAATTTCCCCTTATTGTTTTTCCGCGGCAGCCGGCTGTGCGTTGCCGCTCACCCGCACCGACTCCGCCTTCATGCTGACCATGCGCACACGGTCGTTGCGCTTGACCTTCACGGCGGCAGCCGGATCGTTGTACTTGCTGTCCTTGCGACGGCGCAGCGTCAGCGCGACGGCGGCGACGATGGCGACCAGCAGCACGACGGCAGCGATTTCAAACGCGTAGATGTATTGCGTGAAGATCAGCTTGCCCAGTTCCTTGGTGTTGCCGATGTTCGCGGCGGCGGCCGGTGCCTGCACGTCATAGGACCAGAAACCGTGAAGCAGAACCGCCGACATTTCCAGCACGATCACCACGCCAATCGTGGCGGCGAGCGGGAAATAATTCCAGAATCCGGCCCTCAGCTTCGTCATGTCGATGTCCAGCATCATCACGACGAACAGGAACAGCACCATCACGGCGCCGACGTACACCAGCACGAGGACGATTGCCAGGAACTCGGCCTTCAGCAACAACCAAACGGCCGCCGCCGAAAAGAACGACAGCACCAGGAACAGTGCCGCGTGCACGGGGTTGCGGTCGGTGATGACGCGCGATGCGGCAAATACGAGGATCGCCGAAAACGCGTAGAACAATACAGTTTTCAATTCCATAATGGACCAATCAAGTCAGCTGAACCAAGCCAAATCTCACTACCCGATCAACGATACGGCGCGTCTGCAGCACGGTTGGCGGCGATTTCCTTTTCATAGCGATCGCCGACCGCGAGCAGCATCTCCTTGGTGAAATAGAGATCGCCGCGCTTTTCGCCGTGGTATTCGAAGATGTTGGTTTCGACAATCGAGTCGACCGGGCAGGATTCTTCGCAAAATCCGCAGAAAATGCACTTGGTCAGATCGATGTCGTAGCGCGTGGTGCGACGGGAGCCGTCCTCGCGCTCAGCCGATTCGATGGTGATTGCCATTGCCGGGCAAACCGCTTCGCACAGTTTGCACGCGATGCAGCGCTCCTCGCCGTTCGGATAACGGCGCAGCGCATGCAGGCCGCGGAATCGCGGCGACAGCGGCGTTTTCTCTTCCGGGAATTGCACCGTGATCTTGCGGGCAAACATGTAGCGGCCCGTCAGGGCCAAGCCCTTGAGCAGTTCCCGCAGCATCAGGCTGCTGAAAAAATCCTTGATTGCTTCCATTTTTGGCTTCCGTTGTGTTCAGCCTAGTTTCTTTACTTCCAAATATTCCAGGGACTCTGCATCCAGGCGGCGACGATCACGAGATAAGCGAGCGTCAGCGGAATGAACACCTTCCATCCCAGGCGCATGATCTGGTCATAGCGGTAACGCGGGAACGACGCACGCGCCCAGATAAACAGCGACACCACGAAGAAGGTCTTGATGCCCAGCCAGATCCAGCCCGGAATCCAGTTCAGGAACGATACCGGCGAGGCCCAACCGCCCAGGAACATCAGCGATGCCAGCGCGGAGATCAGGATCATGTTCGCGTATTCGGCCAAGAAGAACATCGCGAACGACATGCCGGAATACTCCACCATGTGGCCTGCGACGATCTCGGACTCGCCTTCCACCACGTCGAACGGATGGCGGTTGGTTTCGGCAATGCCGGACACCACGTAGATCACGAAAATCGGCAGCAGCGGCAGCCAGTTCCAGGACAGGAAGGTCAACCCTTTGTCTGCAAAGAAGCCCTTGTTCTGTGCGGCGACGATGTCGATGAAGTTCAGGCTGCCGGAGACCATCAGCACGATCACCAGCGCGAAACCCATCGCGATTTCGTAGGACACCATCTGCGCCGATGCGCGCATCGCGCCGAGGAAGGCGTACTTCGAGTTGGATGCCCAGCCGGCGATGATCACGCCGTAGACTTCCATCGAGGCGATCGCCATCACGAACAGCAGGCCGGCGTTGATATTCGCAACGACCGTTTCCGGTCCGAACGGAATCACTGCCCATGCGGTCAATGCCGGGCCGATGGTCATGACCGGGGCGATCACGAACAATGCCTTGTTGGCGCGCGCGGGTACAACGATTTCCTTGAGCAGCAGCTTCAGTGCATCGGCGATCGGCTGCAGCAGGCCGGCCGGGCCGACCCGGTTCGGGCCGAGGCGGATGTGCATCCAGCCGATCATCTTGCGCTCCCACAGCGTCAGATAGGCGACGCAGCCCATCAGCGGCAGCACGAGGACAACGATCTTGGCCAGCGTCCAGATCAGCGGCCATGCGCCGCCGAACAGGCTTTGGCCGCTCTCGTTGATGGTCATGAACATCTGGTCCATTACGCCTTCTCCACACTAATTGCGCCAAACATTGCGCCCAGGCCGATGGTCGATGCATGGGCAGCCGATACGCGAACCACGTTTGCCGGCAGCCTGGCGTCGACCGCAGCAGTCAGAATTGCGCTGCCCTGCCCTTGCGTTACCTTGACTCGCGCGCCATCGGCGATGCCGAGCTGTTGCGCCAGCACGGCGGACAACGCTGCCTTCGGATCCTGTGCATCCTTGGTCAGCTGCAGCGACGGGGCACGGCGCACGATCGCATCGGTAAAGTAGATCGGGACATCGGCTACACGCTCCAGCTTGCCTTCCGCAGAAGCCTTGACCGCTTGCGGCTGCACATTCGCGATGTTGTTCAGACGCGCAACAACGTTGGCGTCCTCAGCGACCTTGGTACCCAGGACTTCGGCGCGGACTTCTTCCGAAGTCTCGTAGTCGAATCCCGACAGCTCCAGCATATTGCCCAGCACGCGCAGCACCTTCCAGGCCGGTCGCGTTTCGCCCAACGGCTTGACGGTACCGTTGAATCCCTGCGCACGGCCTTCACAGTTGATGAAAGTGCCCGCGGTTTCGGAGAACGGCGCGATCGGCAGCAGGACGTCGGCGTACTCGGATGCATGCTTGAACGGAGACAGCGCGACCACCATGTCCGCCTTGTCCAGCGCGGCACGCGCGGCTTGCGGGTCATAGCAGTCGTACTCGGGCTCCGCATGCAGCAGTACGTATGCCTTGCGCGGCTGGCGGAACGCCTGCAGCGCGTTGGCTCCCTTGCCTGGAATCGCGTTCGCGATATAACCGCCGACGGTGTTTGCCGCTTCGGTCAGATAACCGAGCGTGGCGCCGGTGTTCTGCGCGATCCACTGTGCGGCGGCATGCAGCTGCGAGGCCTGCGGATGCTGGGCGGCAGCATTGCCGAGCATGACGGCCTTGCGCTCGCCGGACAACAGGCTCGCCGCGATCGCTTTCGCGATTTCTCCCGCTTCGATCCCTTCGTATCCGGCCGGTGCAGCAACGCCCTTCGCTTGCGCCACTGCGACCACGATCTCGCTCAGTCCGGCCAGCCAGTCGGACGGGGCCTTGATCATTCTGGCCGTCAGCGGCAGCAGCTGGTCGTCGTCGGTCGCGTGCAACACGCTGATCTTCGCGCCGCGCTTGGCGGCGTTACGCAGACGTGCGGTGAGCAACGGATGATCCTTGCGCAGGAAAGAGCCGATCACGAATACACGGTCGAGCTGGCCAAACTCCTCGATCGACATGCCGAGCCACGGCGTGATCTTGCCGTCGAGCGCGAAGTCGGATTGGCGCAGACGGAAATCGACGTTGTCCGAACCCAGGCCACGCACCACCTTCTGCAGCAGCGCCAGTTCTTCCAGCGTCGAGTACGGAGCTGCCAACGCCGCGATGGCATCGGCGCCGTGCTCGTGGCGGATGTTCTTCAGGCCATGCGCAACATACTCCAGCGCGGTTTGCCAATCGGTCTCCAGCCACTTGCCGTCCTGCTTGATCATCGGAACGGTCAGACGCTGCTCGCTATTCAAGCCTTCGTATGCGAAACGGTCCTTGTCCGACAGCCAGCACTCGTTCACCGATTCGTTTTCCAGCGGCAGCACGCGCATCACCTTGCTGTTCTTGACCTGCACGATCAGGTTGGCGCCGAGACCGTCATGCGGACTGACCGAGCGGCGGCGCGACAATTCCCAGGTACGGGCGCTGTAGCGGAACGGCTTGGACGTGAGTGCGCCAACCGGGCACAAATCGATCATATTCCCGGACAATTCGGAATCGACGGTCTTGCCAACGAAAGTCGTGATTTCGGAGTGCTCGCCCCGGTTGAGCATACCGAGCTCCATCACGCCGGCAATTTCCTGGCCGAAGCGGACACAGCGCGTGCAGTGGATGCAACGCGTCATTTCCTTGGTCGAGATCAGCGGGCCGACATCTTTCGGCTGCACCACGCGCTTCTCTTCTTCATAGCGCGAAGCCGAGGGGCCGTAACCGACAGCAAGATCCTGCAGCTGGCACTCGCCACCCTGGTCGCAGATCGGGCAATCGAGCGGATGGTTAATCAGCAAAAACTCCATCACGCTCTTTTGCGCCTTGACTGCCTTGTCGCTGCCGGTGCGCACGACCATGCCATTGGTCACTGGAGTTGCACAGGCGGGCAGCGGCTTCGGTGCCTTTTCGACTTCGACCAGGCACATGCGGCAGTTGGCCGCAATGGACAACTTCTTGTGATAGCAAAAATGCGGGATGTAGGTGCCAAGTTTGTTGGCAGCGTCCATCACCATGCTGCCTTCCTGCACCTCGACCTTTTTGCCGTCAATTTCGATTTCAACCATGGCTCTGTTTTATGCCGTAGCGTGCGCTGCGCGCACGGAATTAAATTAAATGTAAGCGGGGACGAGGCAGCGCTTGTGTTCGATGTGGTATGCGAACTCGTCGCGGAAATTCTTCACGAATGCACGCACCGGCATCGCGGCCGCATCGCCGAGCGCGCAAATGGTGCGCCCCTGGATGTTGTCGGCAATCGAGTTCAGC
>FLYJ01000658.1_pt1 | contig 14069 bp, 14 predicted proteins | sample 1122561 | NCBI WGS metagenome assembly FLYJ01 (sample SAMEA4346788, study PRJEB14843) | hot springs metagenome | biome: Terrestrial Biome; feature: Habitat; material: Sediment | place: India | collected 2012-06-12 | depth 1760 m
CAACCTTTCATTACATCGCGCGAGAGGCACAGCTATTTCCATTATCAGCGCATTCCTCTTTTCGAAGTTGCCGAGCAACGCCGACTTGCTCTTGATCTGCCCCTGAATGCTTGACAACTGATCGCGCACGTTCGTCAAATCGCCCCTGATTTCTGAAATGTTCTTTAATGCCTTGTCATACGCCTGCTTGGATGCTTTGATCCGTGCCTCGAGGCTCATCTTGATCGCTTCGGAATTTTCATCATTCTCGACGGCTTCTCCGCACACGGCACATGCATGGGTAAGCTTTTCCTGCTTCTTTTTGTCATCGCTTATCGAGTGGTCGCAGCGTGGGCAGCAGCTGGGATCAAGCAAGCGGAAGATCGCTCCTGCCGCCTCCGAATCCAGGTGACTCTGCAAGTCTCGCTTGTCTTCCGTTAATGCAGTATCCGCTTCACGTTCGGCCTCAAGTTCCCGTTCCAGCCGTTCACCCAGCGCCTGCTCTCGCCGTTTTGTGTTGGCATACTCTTGCTCCAGTGAAGCAATGGCATTTCGTAATTCGTCGTCTGGAGCGAATGACTGTAACTCGTGTAGCTTTGCGTCGAGCTCCCGGTTCAATTCGCTTTTGCGGGATTCCCTGGCCAGATCCTGGCTTCTGCGGCGGCGCCCATGAACTTCCTTCTCGCTTTGCGCCGCCTTGAGCGCCGACTTGATGGCAGCCAGCGTTGACACCCATGGTATGCCGAGAAACATCTGCATCAGACGCGCGTTGACGCCGCTCGCGAACGGCAAATCGCCGAGCAGTACCGAGTAATCCGTCCCAATGAACATTGCACCTGAAAAGGCGTTCCAGCCATGTGTGACCATTGTGCCAGTACTTTCCTCCTTGTCGCCCGACTCCCGCCAAGTCGTCAAGTGATCCATGCTTAGTATTCGAAGGAAAAAATCCGACATCACCGATTCGAATTCGTGATCGGACAGGAAGCGTCCAATTACTACTGGATCTTTATTTTCCACCAGTCGGTGCAGTTCACCTTTGACATTGTTGTTCCGGGTGTCCGCCAGGACTTCAAAAATCGTTTCATCAATCTTGAATTGCAAGCTGGCGTGATGCACCCAGCTCCTCACGTCGTCCTGCAGATTGGAAGGCACACGCCCCCTGATGAGCCACTTAATGACCTCGAGTACGGACGACTTACCAACCAGATTGTGTTCTGTCAGCAGCGCCCACAATCCGGCTTCGAGATTAGCCCAGGAAAATTCAAAGGGCCCGCTGTCCGCCACATTGATCTTTTCTCCCGAAAACGTGACTTGCAGCAACTGGAGTCGCCGTGGCGATGCCAGCACCGGGGAAGGTTTGATGTTGTTTGCCGCCAGAATCGCATCCACACGTCCGATTTCGGATTTGGAGCGCTCTACGATTGCGCCAAGCCAATCAGCATTTTCTTTCGACATTTACGGATGAGCCTTCATAGAATCAATGATAGTCTGGAGTCTGGCTTGCACTTCCAATGTAATGGAAGGAATGACGCCCCCCAATGCCGTCTCCGCATAACTCGCGCGCTCGTACTGTAATGCCTTGAGTGCCGAGCCGCCACGGTCGCCAGCAACCTTTGCTACCAGAGCTGCCCTATTCGCGTACCAGCCAAGCACAGGCTCCTGCTGAACGGCAGTCTGACAAGTCTCCCGGCCGCGTTTGGTAAGGAGAAAGTCTGTTTCAAGGACTTTGTTTTGTTGCGATTTTTTGCCGGTAATCCGGATAAGGTCACGCGAACGTAAAACTGCGAGGGCATCGTCAAGACGCTCGTAGGCGCCGAAGAAATAGCGAATCATTGGAACGCGCCGAAGATCAGGTTCCTCCGCCTGAAATATTGCCTGCGCCGCATCTAGCCATGCTTGATCCCCGGTTTCTTCGTACAGGTCGATTAGTTCGCCGGCGAGGTAATCCGGATTGCGCATCCAGAAATCCAATGCGAGGAGCCGCGATTCACTACGCAAGATGGAAACTACGGACGGATCGCTTGAATCATTAACGGGGACGCCTGCTGCATCAATCACAAACAGGAGGCGAAGTGCATCACGATACGCTGCCCGCATCCGATTTCCTTTTCTTTTTATTTATTAAAAATTGACTACTAGCAACCTTTCATTACATCGCGCGAGAGGTAATCCGGCAATCCCATATATATGGGAACACAGAAACAATCAAGCGTCGGCGTTTCTAAAACACGTCCTGCCCGAGATATCAGGAGCGGCATCACTGTTGAATGCCCCAGCCCTGCCAAGCTAGCTAACCACTCGAAAACCGGACTGTAGGTTTAAATATGCCGCTCATCCGACTTTGGCGAAACTAGGCGTCACGACGTCACCGGCGGCAACCGCATCTAGATAATTCGCCCAATCCTGCATCATGCGTTTGCGCTCCGCCAGGAATTTCGCGCGATCGTAGGCGCTCTCCAGTTTGTCCTTTGGCGCATGCGCCAGCTGCCGGTCCACGACTTCGTGCCGATAGCCCAGTCGCTCCTTGATCGTCGTCATCGCCAATGACCTGAACCCGTGTCCGGTCATTTCCCCCTTGTAGCCCATCCGTTCAAGCGCCTTCAGGAGCGCATTGTTGCTCATCGGCCGGTTGTGGTCGCGCTGGTTCGGGAACAGGTACTTCCCGCCGCCGGTGACTTTATGCAGTTCACGCAGCAGGTCCAGCGCCTGCGACGACAGGCAGACATGGTGGCTCGTCTTGTCCGGGTTGACCGCCAGCCGGCCCCGTTTCATGCGCTGCCACGGAATGATCCATTCGCCGCGTTCCAGGTCGATTTCGGACCACGGAGTTTCGATCAGTTCGCTGGTACGTACGAACACCAGCATCATCAGCCGCAGAGCGATACGAGTCGGCTTTTGCATGCACGCTTCGTTGCGATCGAGCGTGCGCAGGAAGGCAGGCAGATCGTCGGGACCGATTGCCGCGAAGTGCCCCGGCACGACCGGTTTGAGCACATCTTGAAGATCAGCGGCTGGATTGCGCTCGGTCAGCCCCGACTGGATCGCATAGCGGAAGATCCGAGCACAATTGGCTTTGAGGCGACGCGCAATTTCATGCGCACCGCGCGATTCGATCTTGCGCAATGCCGCGATCAGGTCTTTATGGCGGATTTCGTCGATCGGCATGCGCCCGATCTCGGGGAAGATATCCGCTTCGAGCCGTCGCAGGGTGTTTTGCGCCGTATTGGCGCTCCAGCCACGGATCTTAGTTTGATGCCATTCGCGCGCCACCTTCTCGAAGGTATACGCCGCCTTTTCCGAGGCAAGGCGCCTGGCATCGTCTCGGTGCTGCGCCGGGTCGATCCCGTCGTGCAGCAGCCGGCGCGCTTCGGTGCGCTTCTCCCTGGCCCGCGCCAGGGAGATTTCCGGATAGGGGCCGAAGCTCAGGCGATTCGCCTTGCCATTGGCTTGGCGATAACCCATGCGCCACAACTTCGATCCGGTCGGCATGACCTCGAGATACATACCCCCGCCATCAGCGAGTTTGTATGCCTTTTCCCGGGGTTTGGCATTGCGGACCTGGATATCAGTTAGTGGTATGGCCAGTTTCGGCATGGCTCACTCTCCTTGACTGTTTTCCCCGTCGTTCGTCGCCCTCAGAAACGCCCGTAGCGCGGCGACCTGCGCGGCGTTCAATCGCATCCGACTGTGCGGTTTTTCGATCGTCAGCTCGCCCGCCTCGTTGAACGCAAGGCGGAACGCACGGCCCGTCGCCTGCCGTTCCCGCTCCCGCATCCGCTCTTCGCGCAGCACTACCGCCGGGTCTTGTCCTTCGGCGAGCAGTCGGCGAATGCGGTCGCGGGCGGTACGCGCCATGGCAAGCGAAACGTCCGGGTAGGCGCCGAGAACCAGCCTGCGTCGCTCGCCAAGGCGCCGGTAACTCATGTACCAGCTGCGAGAACCGGAAGGTTGGACGTACAGGTACAAACCGCCGCCGTCTCCGAGCTTGTAGGGATTGTCGCGAGGGATGATGGCCTGCACTTTAGCGTCGGTCAATGGAATGGCGAGCTTTGGCATGATTTTGCGGGCATCGAAAAAAACGGTTAGACCGCGTGCCAGCAAAATTGGCTGCAAAATGGCTGGATGCCGCTGGACCTGGATGCACGCCAAAAAACAAAAAACCCGCGTAATTCATTGAATATACGCGGGTTTTTGGACTTCTTTGAACTGCTTGGTACTTATTCTTGGCGGAGACGGAGGGAGATTCCGCAGAACGAACATAAGCGCTTGATTCGTTTATACAACAACAACTTACAGGCTTAACATGTGGTAACTTCATGTGGTAAATTGATGTGGTAACTACCTGTCTCCGCCATATCGAAATACTACCATGTCGAAGAACATCGAGCGCAGAGGAAACACTTGGTTCGCTACTCTCCACGTCCCCGAAGACGTGCGACACATCATCGGCAAGTCAAAGTTTTTCCAATCACTCAAGACAACAGACAAGCGAGTTGCCGAAACCCGAGCCGCCCCCATAGTCGCCGCTTGGAAAGCACAGATTCAGGCAGCCAGAGGAATCAGCGACCCCTTCATTGAAGAAGCTCTGAGACTGCGCACCATTATTCAAGCAGCACCAGCAGATGCTGATCCCGGTCACGATTCCCAGCGAGACCTTGAGCTTGAGGCTGCTCAACAAATCGCAGACCAAATCACCCAGGATGATGCAGAAAGAAAGCTCTTCCTCGACATCGCCACAGGGAAACAAACCCTCCTCTCCAACTTCTACGATGAATGGGCTACCCACCTGACCCAAGCACCAAAAACAATCGACCAGATGAAGAAGGATGTGAAACTGATGGTCGATCACTTCAGGACAATCGAGAGGATCGACAAGGCGGCTGTCATCGAATGGGTCAGAGGATTGATGGCGGGGTCGCCAGAGCGTAAGCCCTACACCCACTCTTCACTCGAACGCATTTTCAAGTTCAGCCGGAGCTTCTGGAGCTACCTTCAGGACATCGGTAAGGCTGACCCTGAGCGACAACCCTTCGTTTTACCGAAATTCGCCAAAAAGGCGACAGCAAAAAACAATGGCACCAGCAACAGTGGAGATGGATGGATTCCGTTTGAACCTGCGGAGGTTGTGGCGCTGCTGAATGCGGCGACCGAAAAAGGCGATCACCAATTGGCTGACCTGATCAGACTCGGCATGTATTCAGGGGCGAGAATCGAAGAACTCTGCTCACTGAAGGCAGATGATTGCACCGATGCCGTATTGAAAATCACCGACAGCAAGACAGAGGCGGGAATCAGAGAGGTTCCGGTTCATTCTCTGCTGGTAGATGTAGTCAAGCGACTGAAGGAAGCCAGCACTGATGGCTACTTGATCAGCGGGCTTTCATTCAACAAGTACGACGACAGATCGAATGCCATCGGAAAACGATTTGGGCGTCTCAAGAAATCCCTTGGATTCCCAGACAAGAAGGTCTTCCATTCGATCCGCAAGACCTTGGTCACCCTGCTGGAAAATGCGGGGATCAGCGAGAACCTTGCAGCCGACATTGTTGGACATGAGAAACCCCGGATCACCTACGGGCTGTACTCTGGCGGCGCGACTCTGGCAGTGATGAAGGAGGCTCTTGAACGAGTAGCCTACCCATCACATCCCGCACAAGAGACCCGGACTGAAAACAACGCAAAAATTTGAAAGGGGGATCGTTAAATCAGGAAGTGACGAACTCCCCCCGTGCCCCCTACCTCACTCTTTTCGGGCTGGTAGGTTTCTTGCTGAGATAATCGACATCTCTGCTTGCTTGTAGCAAAGCCCACACTGAGGAACTGAAACATGAAAAGAGTTTTCGGACTGGTCGTTGCCTTGCTGATCTCTATCAGCGCACATGCTGAAGAAATTTTGATCGCTGCTGCTGCTGACCTGAAGTTCGCAATGGAAGAAGTCGTCAGCGCCTACAAGCAGCAGAACCCGAACGACAAGGTAGCGGTAGCCTATGGTTCCTCCGGCAAGTTCTTCGCTCAGATTCAACAGGCGGGGCCGTTCGACATCTTTTTCTCCGCAGACATCACCTACCCACGGGAACTGAAGAAGCTCGGCTTCGCGGCATCCGAAGTAACACCGTATGCGATTGGTCGAATCGTCCTTTGGAGCAACTCGGTTGATGCCTCGAAGCTGACCCTCAGCAATCTCACCGATCCTCGATTCCAGCGGATCGCCATAGCCAACCCGAAACATGCCCCCTACGGGAAACGGGCTGAAGAGGCGATGAGGGCCGCGAAAGTCTGGGATGAGGTATCAGGCCGCTTGGTTATGGGTGAAAACATTGCCCATGCAGCCCAGTTCGTGACTACCAGCAACGCACAGATCGGCATCATTGCCTTGTCGCTGGCACTCAACCCTGAACTGAAGAAGCAAGGCAGCTATGCACTGATCCCTGACACGCTCCATCAACCGCTCGAACAGGGATTTATCATCACCAAGAGGGCCGAAAACACCCCTGTCGCTAAGAGATTCGCTGCCTTCATGTCGTCCCAACAGGCCCGAAAGATCATGGAGAATTACGGTTTCGTCCTTCCCCGGTAGATTTAACGATGAAGTCAGTTTTGTTCGTTGCCCTTGGTGGTGCCTTGGGATCAGTTGCAAGATTCAAACTCTCAGGTCTGGTGCTGCACCATACGGTTGCATGGAAGTTTCCCTTGGGGACGTTCATCATCAATGTCCTTGGCTGCTGTGTCATCGGTCTCTTGGCTGGTTTGTCAGTCAAGGAAGACCTGTTTTCACCGGAAGCCCGCCTGTTTCTCTTCACGGGCATCTGTGGAGGATTCACCACTTTCTCAGCATTCGAGCTGGAAACCTTCTACCTCCTGAGAAAGGACGAGTTTCTCGTTGCTGGCTCCTATGTTGGACTGAGCGTGATTTGCGGAATGCTCGCGCTGTGGGCGGGGTTCAGTTCAACACCACATCAACTGGCGAAGTAGCGAAGCTGTCCAAAACCGACCCCTTACGGACACCTTTCTCAGCTATGTACGAAACCTAGCTTGACGCAACTTTCGGACATGCAAATAATACGGACATCCTTTTCGTACACATAGAGGTTGTCCATGTCCCGTCTCTTCGCTTACTGCCGCGTCTCCACTACCGATCAGACCACCGACAATCAGGTTCAGGAAATCAAAGCGGCAGGATTCAACATTGACCCCAAGAGAATCGTCTCTGAGTGCATCAGTGGCTCCACCCAAGCCTCCGCACGTCCAGCCTTTGCCAAGCTCCTTGACCGACTCGAAGAAGGAGACATCCTCGTTGTCACCAAGCTCGACCGCCTTGGGCGCAATGCGATGGATGTCAGGGCGACTGTCGAAGCACTCGCTCAAATCGGTGTCCGGGTTCATTGCCTTGCCTTGGGTGGTGTCGATCTGACAAGTTCAGCAGGGAAGATGACCATGCAAGTTCTCGCCGCTGTTGCCGAGTTTGAACGCGACCTGTTGATCGAACGTACCCAACAGGGACTCACCAGAGCCAAGGCGGAAGGGAAACACTGTGGCCGCCCTACCGCTCTGACCGAAGAGCAACGGGCCGAAGTCCTTCAGCGTCTCCAGCGAGGTGAAGCTGTTGCTGCACTTGCCCGTGACTTCAACACCAGCCGCCAAACGATCATGCGGATCAGGGAAAGCGAGACTTCCACCACCTGAGCAACACCGCTCAGACGAATGCAAAGGTGCACAGAAGCCGTTTTTTGAAGGTGAGGAATACCAACCCATTGCCAGCCCAAGAAAACGGCTTGTAGAGCGTTTCGTGCGCCTTGCCGAAGAATTCATCAACCAGCAAACCAATTGTCATTTTATGACTTTGGCAACACTATGATTTTTCTGTGTTTTTCAATTAACACACACCATAGGAGGAATCACACCTCCGGGGGGACTCCGAAGGCCGTGCGACGGTGATGCCAATTCGAGCATCCTGTGAGCAGGTTTCGCAACTCCCTTACCCACCTCTTTACGCCTCCAAGCGGCAGCCATGACATAGGGCATGGGGTTGAACTTGGCACAGTTGGTGGTCGTGCAGAAGGGCACGGCCATTGAGACAGGCGACGTGTCACCCATCAAGGCAGCAGCCAGGGTGACTACCTGAACGACGACGACCAAGGCCACCAACAACCTTGCTGAATGTCGTTCAGGGATGCGGTGATGGGGGGTAAGGGGGGTACAACCGAGACCATGCTCTGGTGATACCTGAAGATATACCTCTTCAGTTTCAACGCTGGTGATACCGATGGTGTCACCGAAGACTCCCCCGAGGTGTCACATCGGAGAGACCAGCCTCTTTCCGAGGTGTCCCCTCCTCCATGTTCTTCATCCATGAATAACCAAGATGAAGACCCAACACAGGTGATACCGAAGGCCACCCGGCGATGAACCGAGCGTGACCGCTTCGGTGCTCCTGTGAATCTCACTCCGGCCTCCCCAAGGCCATTCCCTTAACCAGCCCGATCCGTAAAGCCCGTGTGTTGCCATGTCAGTTCCCCTTGCAGTGGGGGCTGGTGGCTGACATGGAGGGGCTTCACGCGGGTTTTACCGATAGGAAAACTGCTTATGTCCAAATCCAAACGTACCGGCAAATCCCTTGCCTTCACCCCGAACAACTGCCCCAAGGCTGAACTGGTGACCCTCGGCTTCACCGAAGAGCAAGCCCAGCGAATGATGAACACTCGCCGTGTGCTGCCCATCGTGGAAAACCGCAAAGCACCCTGCATGGATGCACGAAAGCTCTGGGAACGTATCGGCAAGCCTCATGGCAGGTTTGATAAGTGGGTTGATTACTACATCAGGCCACTCATCAGCAATGACAATGGTTTTGCCGAAATCTCGGCAAAAGTGTCTCACGGCAAGACCGGACGCCCCCGCACCGACTATGCCCTGAGCCGTGACATCGCCGTCCATCTGGCGATGATGGCAAACACCCCAGAAGGACGCGATGTCCGTGAATACTTCCTCGACATGGAAGACCTCGCCCTTCGCCTTGCCAAGCGTCTCCCCGTGAGGGTTGCAACGCTGGTCAGCACTGACAACGAATTGACCCACCACTGCATCAAGAAAGCAGCCGAAGCAGCCAAACGGGGCGACATCAGGCGGGACTTGACCTTCACTGTCGCAAACGACTGGGAGAAGTCGATAAAAAGCCTTGTCTGTGAAGTTCTGACGGGCTACCCCGCCAGCTACTGGCGCGAGGCTCTTGGCGGAAAGCGAGGAATACGCGATGTCCTTACGACTGACGATCTGGTTTTGTACAGCCGCTGCTATGACGTGGCTACCAGCCTGTTCCGTGCTGGTTACACTGACCGCAAGGTTCTGAAGGATGCTCTTCTTCCGACCTTCGGCCTCAGGATCGCCCCGGCAGACTATGGCCTTCTGGTCAGCGAGGCAGCATGACCGATCAACCCGTTACGATCTACACGGATGGGGCATGTCGCGGCAATCCCGGCCCCGGTGGCTGGGGTGTCATCCTGAGCCGAGGTAAGCAGTACAAGGAACTGTACGGGGGCGAACCTCAGACCACAAACAACCGAATGGAACTGACAGCGGCCATCAAGGCACTACAAGCCCTCAAGCGCCCCCTTCCGGTCATCCTCTACACGGACTCGAAGTACCTTGTTCAAGGGATGACCCAATGGCTCCTCAAGTGGAAAGCCAAGGGGTGGCGCAAGGCTGACGGAAAGCCGGTCGAGAACGCAGACCTCTGGAAGATTCTTGATGAGGCTGCATCAGTCCATGACGTTCAGTGGTCTTGGGTGCGAGGCCACAACGGCAACCCCGGCAATGAACGCGCCGATGCACTGGCGAATCTCGGTATCGATTCGATCCTAAAAACGGGATGAATCAATCCTGTTTGAACGCACCAAAAACAAAGAAGCCCAAGGCTACCCCTCGAAAGGTGGTCTTGGGCTTTTTTTCGCAAAGCTGGCACGATTTTTGTCAGGACTTGTGCCTATCTGTCCTTTTTGTCAGTCCCTCAGGCTGACACTTCGGCAACCTCACGCCAACGCAGCAGACACACCACAAGATGAAGCCCCGGCATCCAGAGTTGAAACTCCTTTGCCACTGCCGTTGTTCTGTTCTCGGTTTGAATCCACCGCTCCCCGCTCTGATGCCCCCAGCCCTCAGCGAACACCTCAAGGCTACCCAGACGGAAAAACACAGGACGATGGATGAAAAACATAGGCATTACCTCCTTGGTCTTGTTGAAGAGGAAGTAAGCGTAGCCAAAAATTGTTGCAACGAGGGCAAAGGTTGCCAAGGTGCAACGAATGCTTCGGAATGACACAGAAAAAGAGGCTCAAGGAGCATGTGGTAAATACATGTGGTAAGTCGCCGACTGACTTACCGCCCCCAGAAATGAAAAAACCCTGATAAATCAGGGCTTTTCACTCGTCGCTGGCAGGAACCAATTTCTTGGCGGAGACGGAGGGATTCGAACAGCTAGTATGAGAGCGCCTTGCAGAACATGATTCAATGAAATACCTACAAAAATACCTACACATGTCTGCCAACAATATTTGCCCGCGCCAGCATAGCGGTCGAGTCGGCGCGGCCTCCATATCAGCACACACCTCTAAAATTTGGCAGGGGTCGGGAAAAAGGTAACATTGGTAATTATTTTGAGCAATACGGCTTAAGCCGTTGCTGCATAAGGGTTTCAGCGAATATGCAAAAGGTAATTTAAAGGTAACCTTAGAGTAACTACATTACCTTTATGAAGTGTAATTTTCATGAAAATCATTTCCTATATTAAACAATCACTTACGGAAATATTACCTTTCTGGTTACCTCACATTACCTTTGGAAGGTAACCAGTAAAGTTGTTAATAATCAATAGGTTATCTCAAGGAAACGGAGGCCGTTACCGAGATTACCTTTTCCCCGACCTAACTCAGATTTTTGCCCCGCCGCCATCCCGCGCCGCCCCCGAAAAAGCCCCTTCTCCCTGCATCACTCCGCATCAAAAATGTGACCCACTCAGCAGGCAGCGAAGTCAGCACGGGCGCGGCTTCACCCAGAGGTGTGAATTTGAGTGAAAACCGCCCCACGAAGCGGGCAGGCGCGGCGGGGGGACGACTGCGCGCCGGCGGTCATGGGCAAAAAGTTGCAAAATCACAACTAAATGAAGATATCGATGAAAAGCGCGGACGAAAAAAGAGCCGCGCTAGGCGGCTCCGATGGACGCAGGCGCGTAGATCGCGCCTAGTTGGTGAAGGTTTAGTGGGTATGTTGCTCGATCACTTCTGTGGCCCATGTATTCAGGCTCTTGCCAGATGCTTCGGCCATCATCGCAGCGCGTGCATGAACCTCTGGCGGAATGCGCAGCATGATCTTGCCCGAGTATGGCTTTTGTGCCGGTCGGCCCAGCTTTGCGCATGTCTCCAAATAATCATCAACCGCCTCTTCAAATGCCGCCTTAAGTTCGGCGACAGAATCGCCGTGAAAGCCGACGACATCGCGAATTCCGGCAATATGACCGATAAAGCAGCCATCTTCATCGCTATACTCGATGCGGGCCGCATAGCCCTTGTAGGTCATCGTTCCCATAGTGCTTACTCCTTTTCCGGTTTGATGCCTGCTAATTCGAGGAAGGTCCGTGCATCGCGCACCTGATACGGCTTGGCTTCCTTGTGCGGATGCGGCCGATGGAAGGTGCCGACCTGGTTGTTCAGGATGAAGCGCACGCGGGAACCGTTCCCCTCGACTGTCTGCGCACCCAGTGCCTCAAACAACGCTTCAATCCGTCGCCATTCCAGCGTTGCTGGTACCGGGTTGGAGAAGATCGCTATCAGAGTTTTTTTGTGTGCGCTGTTCATACGTGCGATGATATCATTTTTTGATATCAACGCAAGCGCTTTTTGATATCACATCCAGAAATTATTGCCCGGCACGGCGCCGTGCCGCCTGCTCGCGCTCGAAGTCATCCCTGCAGTCGATATCGCAGAACAGCAGCGCATCCGGCACCGGCTCGTCACAGAAGTGGCAACGCCCATCACTATGCAGCCTGGATGCGCGCCGCACCCTGCCCAGGCCATCCATTACAGCCTGCGCAATGCGCTTGTCCGACACGTCGGCATGATCACTCATTTGACTTCTCCTGCTTTGGTCTCGCTCGCAGCGCCACCGAGCTCGTAATCCTCGAACACGATCACCTCCTCCCCCAGCCAGTCGTTCAGCTCGCGAAAGCGCGCCTGCAGCGGCTTCAGCTCATTGCGCGCAAACACGCGCGCCGCCGGCTCGATCGCGCCGAACCCGCCCGTGTTATTCGGCAGCACGCCGAGCAGCTGCGGCGGCACGCGATGCGCCGCCAGCACGTCGTCGCGCGTCACGCCCTTGATGTTGAAAAACTCATCCTTGGCCGCGACTTCAGACACCGGCAGGATCTGGATGCCATCCTTTTTCCCGCCCGGCGCGTACATGAACAGGTTGCGGAAATTGCCCGGCCCTTTCGCGTTCTTCAGCGCCTCGCGCAGCTTGTCGACATCGGAAAGGTTCTGCGCCGCATCGGTCATGTACAGAATGAATCCGGCGTGAGAACCGTTCTTGTAATACTTGCGCCGGAACAGCGTCGCCGACTCGTTCAACCAGGCAGACTGCAGCGCGCTCAGGTACTCCGGCAGACCATACACTTCCTGGTTGATATCCGGCTCCATCAGGTGGAAGATCGATCCGCGCTCGAACTCATGCTCGTTATTCCAGCCCAGCACGAAAAAGTAAGTGTCCAGATCCTGAGCGCCGCGGCGCACGTATTTCGCCAGCGCAGGCCGCAGCGCCATCGTCGAGCCGAGGCGGCTGCTACGCTTTTCCAGGTAGGCATTACCGAACGTCAGATAGTCAAGCGCAAAGCGGCTGAAGGCCTCGCGCGAGAGCTTCGGGTGCGGCACGAACGTGGACGCCAGAATGTTTCGTTTGACGTAGATTGCGGTGCTGTGGTGCACGCTGGACCGGAACGATTTCGCCAGCCCGTCGAAGCTGATCGGCGGCTCATACCAGCGTCCGTTCGTCCAGCACTCGATATAGTCCAGGATCTCGCGCTGTTCCAGCACAGGAGTAGGATCACCGAAAGTGAAGGCCTCGATCGCCTGTGCTGCGCTCGCCTGCGCTGTCATGGACTCCACAGCCGGCGTCTGGCCGCGCTGCGCACGCCTCTTGTTTCGGCTCATGCGTAAATCTCCATAAATGATTGATTGTTCTCGGTGCCGCCTTCGAGCGGCTCATGATCCAGCGCATGCATGCACGCCCATGCTAGATCGGCATGCCCGGTGTCGTCGGAACGGCCGGCGTCGTACGTCACATGCTTGCCGCTGCTGGTGAGGGTCTTGCGGATCGCCATGAAGGCCTGCGCGATATCCGTCCAGCCGGCGTCGAATTCCAGGCGCCCCTTGCTGATGACGTTCTTCGCCTTCAGCACCATCCGCGTCTTCACTTCCGGCGAATAATTGATCGCCGTCGCCGCCGGGAAGAACTGCCGCACCAGCGGGAACACGCCCACGCCCATGCCGGTGGTATCCACGCCGATATACTCGACGTTGAAGCGGATCGTCATCTGCCGGATCGCCTCGGCCTGCGCCTCAAAATCCATTCCACGCCACTGATGCCGCTCAAGGATCCGGAACTTGCCGCCGGCGACCGCCGGCGGCGCGATCACCACGCAACCGGCGGAATCGCCCGTCAGCGACGGGTCATAGCCGACCCACACCGGCCGGTTACCGAACGGCCGCGCGGTGAACGGCTTGTAATCGCCCCAGTCCACCCACGAATCGATCATGCACCGCTGCAGCTCCGCCAGCGGGAACACCGATGCCGTGTCGTCGATGAAATTGCACATTAAAAGGTTGTCGAACTGGTCCGGGCTGTACTCGAAGTTGCGCAGCTCGTCGATGTCGAACAGGTTGCAGCCTCCCGCCTCGGCGTCCAGGATCGTCACGATCTGGCGCCAGATCTTGTCTTCCCCGGTAAATCCGCCCGCCAGCCGCTGATGGCTGATGTCGATCGTCCTCTGCTCCGACTTCGGCCGGCGCTTGTTGAACAGCTCCCCCGACCAGAACGGATATGCCTCATGG
>FLYJ01001367.1_pt1 | contig 14020 bp, 9 predicted proteins | sample 1122561 | NCBI WGS metagenome assembly FLYJ01 (sample SAMEA4346788, study PRJEB14843) | hot springs metagenome | biome: Terrestrial Biome; feature: Habitat; material: Sediment | place: India | collected 2012-06-12 | depth 1760 m
GCCGGCGAAGGCCATCTCGCACAGCGTGGCGAACAGGCCGCCGTCGGAACGGTCATGGTAGGCCAGGAGCTTGCGCTCCTTGTTCAGCTGCTGGATCGCGTTGAAGAAGGCTTTCAGGTCGTCAGCGCTGTCGACGTCCGGCACACTGTTGCCGATCTGCTGCATCACCTGGGTCAGCGCGGATGCGCCCATGCGGTTCTTGCCGCGGCCGAGGTCGATCAGGATCAGCGCGGTTTCGCCCAGATCGGTGCGCAGCTGCGGCGTCAGCGCAAGACGCACGTCCGGCACCGGGGCGAAGGCGGACACGATCAGCGATACCGGCGACGTCACCGACTTGCTGCCCTCGGCGTCGGTCCAGGTGGTGCGCATCGACAGCGAATCCTTGCCGACCGGGATGCTGATCCCCAGGGCCGGGCACAACTCCATGCCGACCGTCTTGACGGTGTCGAACAGCGCGGCATCCTGCCCCGGCTGGCCGCAGGCCGCCATCCAGTTGGCCGACAGCTTGATGTCGGCAATGTCGACGATGGGCGCGGCGGCGATATTGGTGATCGCTTCGCCGACCGCCATGCGGCCGGAAGCGGCGGCATCGATCACTGCCAGCGGCGTGCGCTCGCCCATCGCCATCGCTTCGCCGCGATAGCCTTCCAGGCCCATCGCGGTCACCGCGCAGTCGGCGACCGGCACCTGCCAGGGGCCGACCATCTGGTCGCGCACCGACATCGCGCCGACGGTGCGGTCGCCGATGGTGATGAGAAAGGATTTGTCGGCCACGGTCGGCAGGCGCAGCACGCGCTGCGCGACTTCGAGCAGATCCATGCCGGTCAGGTCGACCGGCGGCAGCTCGTTCGGCAGGCGCTTCACGTCGCGCAGCATCTTCGGCGGCTTGCCGAGCAAGATCTCCATCGGCATGTCGACCGGGTTGTTGTCGTGCTCCGGATCGATCACCTTCAGCTGGCGCTCCTCGGTCGCGGTGCCGACCACCGCGAACGGGCAGCGCTCGCGTTCGCACAGATACCGGAACAGCTCCAGGTTTTCCGGCGCGATCGCGAGCACGTAGCGCTCCTGCGATTCGTTGCTCCAGATTTCCTTGGGCGCCATGCCGCTCTCTTCCAGCGGCACCTTGCGCAGGTCGAACACCGCGCCGCGCTTGGCGTCGTTGGTCAGTTCCGGGAAGGCGTTGGACAGGCCGCCGGCGCCGACGTCGTGGATCGACAGGATGGGATTGTCCTCGCCCATCGCCCAGCAGGCGTTAATGACTTCCTGCGCGCGCCGCTCCATCTCCGGATTGCCGCGCTGTACCGAATCGAAATCGAGGTCGGCGGTATTGGTCCCGGTCGCCATCGAGGATGCCGCACCGCCGCCCATGCCGATGCGCATGCCGGGGCCGCCGAGCTGGATCAGCAGGCTGCCGACCGGCAGGTCGTGCTTTTTGGTGTGCTTGTCGGAGATATTGCCCATGCCGCCGGCAATCATGATCGGCTTGTGATAGCCCATCACCTTGCCGCCGACATTCTGTTCATAGGTGCGGAAGTAGCCACCCAGGTTAGGCCGACCGAACTCGTTGTTGAACGCCGCGCCGCCGATCGGGCCGTCGATCATGATCTGCAGCGGCGAGGCGATGCGGTCCGGCTTGCCGTAGATGCCGCACTGGCCGTGCGACACGCGCTGCGCCACCGGCTCGGTCACGTCACGCGCGTTTTCCCACGGCTGCACCGAATGCGTCAGCATCAGGTTGGAGACGGTGAAGCCGGTAAGACCGGCCTTCGGCTTGGCGCCGCGGCCGGTCGCGCCTTCGTCGCGGATCTCGCCGCCGGCGCCGGTGGAGGCGCCCGGGAACGGAGAAATCGCGGTCGGATGGTTGTGCGTCTCCACCTTCATCAGGATATGGGTCAGCTCATCGGACGCCTCGTAGACGTTGCCGCCGGCCGCGCCGCGCGGATAGAAGCGCGAAACGACCGCGCCTTCGATGATCGACGAGTTGTCGCTGTAGGCGACGATCGTGCCCTTCGGCTGCAGCTGGTGCGTGTTCTTGATCATGGCGAACAGCGACCTGTCCTGCTTCTCGCCATCGATGATCCAGTCGGCATTGAAGATCTTGTGCCGGCAGTGCTCGCTGTTAGCCTGCGCAAACATCATCAGCTCGACATCGGTCGGATTGCGCCTGGCCTGGGTGAAGGCATTGAGCAGGTAATCGATCTCATCGTCCGACAGCGCCAGGCCGAGTTCGGCATTGGCGCGCGCCAGCGCCTCCCTGCCGCCCGCCAGCACATCGACGAACTCCAGCGGCTTGGCCTCCAGCTCGCGGAACAGCGCGGCGGCATCGTTCGCGTCGCGCAACACCGTCTCGGTCATGCGGTCGTGCAGCAGCGCGGCGACTTCCTGCGCCGCCTGCTCCGACAACTTCTTCGCGCCGCCGAGCAGGCCGGATTTCAGCTGCACGTGATAGGACACGCCACGCTCCAGCCGCCTGATGTGCGACAGGCCGCAGTTGTGCACGATGTCGGTCGCCTTGCTGGCCCAAGGCGAGATCGTGCCGAAGCGCGGAATCACGACGAATTTTTCGCCATCGGTCGAACCGGCAAACGGCTCGCCATAGGTCAGGAGCGCATTCAGCCGGCCGATGTCTTCCTGGCTCGGCGCGCTGGCTGCGTCGATGAAATGCAGAAAGCGGGCGGTAACGCCGACGATGGCGGGCTCGACTGCTTGCAATTGTGTTAATAGGCGTTGGGTACGAAAGGCGGACAGGGCGTTCGAGCCCGGCAGAATCAGCATGGCGGTGAGATTTTTGAGGCAGCGCCGCCGCCGGCAAGGACGGCATGACTGCGGGTTATTTCAGAAACCGAGATTATACCTTGTCACTGGGGCATGGCTGGCTTGCCAATACCGTGCGTCAGTTGAAAAACACCGTCGTTTCCCCGACACGCCGCTCCCCCTTGAACGCGGCGGCAAGCCCCGCCTCCCGGAACGGCTCCAGCTGGCGTTTCATGACGACGATCGCGACCGGCTGCCTCTGCATCGCGGCCCGGAATTGATCCGCCGAAATCACGATGTCGTTCACGCGCAGCTTGTTCCCCCAGAACAGGTCATTGCTGCGCGCATCGACGACCGGCACCGGATGTTTCAGGTAAAACGGCAGGGACGATTGCTCCTCGAAATTCCGGTACAGGTACACCGCGCGGCCGCCCAGTTCGCCTTGCAGCACGCCTGCCAGCTGGCGGGTCGACACCAGCGGTTCCATCGCGTGCAGGGTCGCCATCAATCCGAATGCCACCCATGCCGGCAGCAGCAGGTAAGCCAGCACGCCGATTTTCGCGGTACGCCAGGCAATAAGCGCAGCGGCCACGGCAAGCAAGGCGAGTCCGCCGAAGAAATACTGCAGGAACCGGTGTTGGGAGACTCCCAGGATGCTGAGCGCGGTATCTGCTTGCTCGGCCCGCGCCGAAAGCACCACGTAGGCAACCAATGCAAGCATTGCGATCAACGCGCCCGGAAGCAGGCGCGCGCCGGACGAAAGGAAACCGCGTTCCTCCAGCGCCAGCGCCAGGTGAAAGGCGGCAAACGGCATCACGGCGACCAGGTAGTAATTCGCCTTGGCGCTGGAAACCGAGAAGAACAACAGCGGCATCAGCCATGCGATCAACAGAAAACGCTTCAGGTCCCCGCCCTCCTGCCGGCCGAGCTGCCGCGGCAAGACCATGCCGAACAGCAGGAAAGACCACGGAAACAGATAGATCGCCATGCGCGGCAGGTAATACCACCAGTTGCCCGAGTAGTAATCATGCGGCTCGCGCCTGCCCAGGAAGCGCAGCACGTGCTCGTTGATGAAATAGAACCAGGCAAAAATCGGCTCCGTCAGGCTGGCCGCGATATGCCAGGGCGCAGCGATCGCGAAGAATACCAGCAGCGCATAGGGGTCGAACCATTTCAGACATGCGCGCCCCAGTCCGGCCAGCGAACGCGCCGACGCCAGCGTGAATACCCCGGCCACCAGTACGAACAGGATCAGCGCGACGAAGCCCTTGGCCAGCAAGGCCAGCGCCAGAAAAGCGTACGACCAGCGCAGCAACGCCGCCCTGTCCTCCTGCCGGTAACGGTACGCAAGCATCAGCGCCGCAGTCAGCAAGGCGGTCAGCAGCATGTCGAACATCAGTACATGCGACATCGCGGTCACGCCGACGCCGCTGACGAACATGAGCGCTGCCAGGCGTGCCGCCTGCGGCCGCTCTACCGCCTTGCCGAACCAGAGCAGCATGCCCACGCATGACAGCGACGACAAGGCCGGCACCAGGCGCGCCGCCCATTCCGTTTCGCCGAACAGGGCGAACGACAAGGCGGTCAGCCAGTACAGCAGCGGCGGCTTTTCCATGTACGGCAACCCGTTCAGGTGCGGAATGATCCAGAGCCGCCAGTCGTGCGAGGCGAGCATCTCGCGCGGAATCTCGGCATACAGCCCCTCGTTGTTGTCGAGGATGCCGAAGCTGCCGAGGCCGCCGAGCACGAAGACCAGCGCCGCCGCCCACACCAGCCACAGTGGAATGGCAAGCACCGTCCTGCCCTCGAAACCCCTGCCTACCGCGCCTCCCGCCATCCTGCTTCTCCTCGCCAAATGCTGCACGCAAGACAACCCGATGTGCCATGGCTGCCTTGCAAGATAAAAACCCAGGATTCTCGCATGAACGCCATCATTTCCAAATCCATCGACGCGCTTGCCGATGAAGCGCGCCGCGCAATCCGTGCTGCGCAACCAGCCTTCGGATTATCATTGCGCATTTGCGTTTTCAGAGAACTGTATGCCCCGCCTGTCGCTTGCTCACTTGCCAAACCGATTGCTCTCCATGAGGGCAGCACTGGCGCTTGTCGCCTTGTCGCTCCTCTGCAGCCGTGCGCTTGCGGAACCGGCGTGCAGCCGTGCGGTTCCGGTTCACGGCAAATGCGAAATCGCGCTGCAAGCCTTGCACCCGACCCAGCCGGCAATCGGCATGATCCAGGTCGAGGAGCGCGCGGCGCGCATGAGAAACGACGCCAGCGGGGAGAAAAACGACGGCAAGTGGGCGGTTCCGGTCGTGCAGGCGCCGGATGGCGAGTTTTATCTTACCGATGGCCACCATCTGGCCAGCGCGCTCGTGCGCATCGGCGCGGACAAGATCACCGCCGAGATCATTCATCGTTTCGACAATCCGGCCACCTTCTGGGATGAGATGCGGGCACGGCATTGGGTCTACCTGTTCGACCCGCGCGGCAATCCGATCACGCCGGCAGCGCTGCCGGCCCGCATCCAGGATCTGGCCGACGATCCCTACCGGACGCTGGCCGGCTATGCCGAGAACGCCGGCTTCTTCAAGAAGACGGATGCCTACTTCATGGAATTCCAGTGGGCGCGCTATTTCGGCACGCGCATGGGCTGGCAGCCGGTCGATCGCCTGAACCTGCTCGCCGCGCTGCAGGCGGCGGAAAAGCTGGCCTGCCAGCCAGAGGCAAAGGATCTGCCCGGCTATGCCGGCCCTTGCAAGACCGACAAATAAGCGCCTGTTGGAATGCACAACCGGCGCCGGACAGCCGGCTCGTTACGCCCCAGTGTTGTCCGGACGTTCAGACATGATGCTAAGCAGTCACATGATACGCATCAAGCAACCACTTTCCTCACCGAAAGAATAAAATGATGCGCTTGAACCAAAGGCATGTCCGGCGGACCGTCGCGCCGCATGGCAAGTAGCGGCAACCTGCCGGCAAGTCCTCTACCCCTCTCAACATTTTGACTGCAATGGCGTAGCAAACCTGTTTGTTCATGCAAGCGCATTTCCGAGCCCGTTGGCCGGCTTGCCGCAGCACCCAGTGCCGCAAGCGCGGAAAAGGCTCCAGTCCACACACCCAATGACAGGTTAAATAAGTGACAAAGCAGGTCGTAGTTATCGGCGGAGGCGTCGTCGGCGTCTGCACCGCCTATTTTCTTGCCGAAGCAGGACATGAAGTGGCGGTCATCGAACGCCATCAGAATGTCGCCCAGGAGGCTAGCTTCGCCAATGCCGGAGTCGTCTCCCCGGGATATGTGACGCCTTGGGCCGCCCCCGGCATGGCGCGCAAGCTGTTGTCGTCGCTGTTCCGGCCCGAAGCACCGGTGATGCTCAAGCCGAGCGCCGACCGCGCCATGTGGCGCTGGCTGCGCCGCTGGGTGTCCGAATGCGAACTGGAACGCTACCGGATCAACAAGAGCCGGATGCAGCGCGTCGCTTTCTATAGCCGGGAACTCCTGCATCAATTGCGCGAAACATACGACATCGATTACGAGCAGACCGAAGGCGTGCTGCAGCTGTTTCGCACCGAGCAGGAGATCGAGCTGGCGCAACCGGCCCTCGACCTGCTCGCCGAATATGAAGTCCCGCACCAGATGGTCGATCCGGAAACCGCGCGCCTGATCGAGCCGGCCCTGTCCACCCAGACCAGCCTGGCCGGCGCCCTGCATTTGCCGGACGATCACGCAGGCAACTGTCCGCTCTTTGCCAAGCTCCTGCGGCATATCACCAGTTCGATGGGCGTGCAATTCCATTTTTCCAGCACCGTCCATGCGATCCAGCCCGAGGGCGCACAGGTATGGCTCTCCATCGACGATCGCCGCTTCGCGGCCGACGCGGTGGTGCTGGCGGCCGGCATCGACAGCGTGCAGTTGCTCAAGCCGCTCGGCATCAACGTGCCGCTGTATCCGGTCAAGGGATATTCCGCCACGGCAGCGATCAAGAACTTCGATCAGGCGCCGCACGCGGCCCTGCTCGACGAGAGCTACAAGGTGGCGATCACGCGGCTGGGCGGCCGGGTACGCGTATCCGGTACCGCGGAACTCGGCTCGGACACCAAGGAATTGCATCAGGGCGCATTGCGCACCCTGATCAAGGTCGGCAACGACTGGTTTCCGGATGCGGCCAATTACGCCACCGCCAATTTCTGGTGCGGCATCCGCCCCATGCTGCCCGACGGCGCGCCGCTGCTGGGCGCCACACCATTGCGCAACGTCTATCTCAACATCGGCCACGGCAGCAGCGGCTGGGCCATGGCCGCCGGGGCGGGCAAGGTGCTGGCCGATGTCATATCGGGCCGCACGCCCGACATCGACATGGACGGCCTGACGCTGGCGCGCTATGGATAGGGTCGACTGCCTGGTGGTCGGCGCCGGCGTGGTCGGTCTTGCGGTCGCGCGCACGCTGGCGCAAAGCGGACGCGAAGTGCTGGTGGTCGAGAAACATCCGGCCATCGGCATGGAGACCAGTTCGCGCAACAGCGAAGTCATCCATGCCGGGCTGTACTACCCGACCGGCAGCCTGAAGGCGCGCCTGTGCGTTGCCGGGCGCAAGGCGCTGTACGACTACTGCGACGAGCGCGCCGTTCCCCATCGCCGGTGCGGCAAGCTGGTGGTCGCCACATCCGATGCACAGCTCGGAAAACTCGCTGCCATCCATGCGCAAGCGCATGCCAATGGCTGCACGGAAGTGACCATGCTGAACGCCGCCCAGGCGCGCCTGCTGGAGCCCGCCTTGTCCTGCGTCGCCGCGCTGTCCTCGCCGCATACCGGCATCATCGACAGCCATGCGTACATGCTCGCGCTGCAGGCGGATGCCGAGAACGCAGGCGCGCTGTTCGCATTCGACAGCGAAGTGGCGGGCGGCCAGGCGAATGCCGATGGCATCGCGCTTCGGGTGCGCGCCGGCGACGGCAGCGAGATCGAACTTTTGACGAGCACTCTCGTCAATTGCGCCGGTCTATGGGCGCCCCGCCTGGCCGGCGCCATCGCCGGCTTCAGGAATGCGGATGTCCCGCAGCCCTACTTCGCCAAGGGAAATTATTATTCGCTCGCCGGCCAGGCGCCGTTTTCCCGTCTCGTCTATCCGATTCCCGAGGCGGGCGGACTGGGCGTGCACCTGACGCTCGATCTGGGCGGACAGGCGCGTTTCGGCCCGGATGTCGAATGGCTCGACCAGGCCGGAGATGAAATCGACTACAGCGTCGACCCGCAGCGGGCCGCCATGTTTTACCGTGAAATCCGCAGCTACTGGCCGCAACTGCCGGACGGCTCGCTGCAGCCCGCCTATGCCGGCGTACGCCCGAAGATCGCTCCGGCTAGCGTCAGCAGCGACTTCCTGTTCGCCACACACGGCAATCCGCACTATCTCGGCCTGTACGGCATCGAATCGCCGGGGCTGACCGCATCGCTCGCGATCGCCCGGCATGCGGCAGACCTGTTGTCACAGGCTTGAATCACAGGCTGAATGAGCGTCACCCGGTCACGAGGAAATCGATCACGACCGCGCCCGGCTCGCGCTGCACATAAGCCATTTTGACACTGTCGCCATAGCGGGCGTGAATTTGCGACAGCAAGGGAAGCGGGTCATGATCGTTGCAAAACCGCATGGTCTCGCCCGGCTGCAGCGCTGCGAGCGCGCCGAAAATCGCCGCATGGCGGAAGCGCTTTGCAATGCCGCGTGCATCGAAAGGATAGACGCCGTCGGCGATGACCGGATGGGAACAATCGTGTGCCATGTACAAGCTCCTGTTGTGAAATGAATCGTTATCGAACCGGGTGCCCGCGCGCGGAATCCCTGTGAGTCCGTCGCATTGCCCAATTTAAGATTCATTTTAAATGCAGCTTTTATGTGATGCAACACAAATACATCTTTTCATGCGAAACGCCGAGCTTCGCGCCACAGCACGACTTGGCATAAAATCAAGCGAGGCAATTGCCGCCCGCCCCTTCAACCTTGTCCCGCCCCATGTCATCCTCCTACACGCTGTATTCGGTATCGGAAATTCGCGCAATCGAACAAGCGGCGCTTGCCGCATTGCCGCCTTTCACACTCATGCAGCGTGCGGGACAAGCCGCGGCCGCGCACGCGCTCGCCATGCTCGGGGCAAGCTCTCGGGGCCGGAAGGTGCTGGTATTGGCCGGCCCCGGAAACAACGGCGGCGATGCGCTGGAAGCGGCGGCCTGCCTGGCGCGCAGCGGCCTCCTGGTTACCGCCCTGCTGCATGCGGATTTGGAGCGGCAGTCCGAAGACTCCAGGCGCGCGTATCAGCATGCGCAAGCCGCTGCGGTGCATTTCGCCGATCCCGCCGATTTCGGCCGGATTCTCACGGCCGAACCTTGGGCGCTCGCCATCGACGGACTGTTCGGCATCGGCCTGGCGCGCGCCATCTCCCCTCCCTTGCAGGGGCTGGTAGAACTTCTCAACAGTCTGGAATGCCCGGTACTGGCGCTCGACGTTCCGAGCGGGCTCGACGCGGATACCGGCAATATCGTCGGCGCGCACGGCATCGCCGTCCGGGCGACGGAAACCATCACCTTTATCGCCGACAAGCCCGGCCTGCATACCTGCGACGGACGCGACTACGCGGGCCGCGTCGCGGTAGCGAACCTGGACATCGATCCGTCCATGTTCGGAACGGCGCGTGCCCGCCTGAGCCATCCCGAACTGTTTGCGTCCTGCCTGCGCCCGCGTCGGCAAAATTCCCACAAGGGCAGCTTTGGTGATGTCATCGTCACCGGCGGCGCACATGGCATGTGCGGCGCCGCCGTCCTCGCCGCGCGCGCCGCGGCCAAGTGCGGCGCCGGGCGCGTGTTCGCGGCCTTCCTCGACGAGCCGCCGGCCTATGACAGCATGCAGCCGGAACTGATGTGCCGCCGCGCGCGCGACATGGATTTTTCCTCCGGCACAGTGGTGATCGGCCCGGGCCTGGGCGCTTCCGACGAGGCGCGCAAAACTCTGGCGCATGCCTTGGCCGCCGAGGTGCCGCTGGTAATCGACGCCGACGCGCTGAACCTCATCGCCACAGCCGGCGACCTGCAGCAGGCTTTGCGCGGCCGCCGGCGCTCCGCCCTGCTAACGCCCCATCCTCTGGAAGCTGCGCGCTTGCTCGGCACCTCCGCCGCCCGGGTACAAGCCGACCGCCTGGCGGCTGCGCGCGCCTTGGCCGCCCAACTGAATTCGGTCGTCATACTGAAAGGTTCGGGCAGCGTGATCGCCCAGCCCAACGGCGAAGTCGCGATCAATACCACCGGCAATGCCGCGCTGGCGACAGCCGGCACCGGCGATGTACTGGCGGGAATGTGCGGCGCCTTGCTGGCGCAGGGATGGCCGGAATGGCATGCCGCATTGGCCGCCTGCTGGCTGCACGGACATGCGGCGGACACGCTGGTCGCCCAAGGCACAGGCCCGGTCGGACTGACCGCAAGCGAACTGATCCCCTGCGTTCGCACCCATCTCAATCTCCTGATCGAACAGCACATGAAACGGCGCGCTGCCGGCTAAACGGCGCCTGCCCGCGAAGCGCAGGCATTCACCGCATCAGTTGTCCTGCCGCGATGGTGATCGTGCGCCTGCAGCGTGCGGCAATCGATGGATCGTGGGTGACCAGCACCAACGTCGATCCCCGCTCCCGGTTCAGTTCGAACATCAGTTCGATGACAGCCTCGCCAGTCACTGCGTCAAGGCTGCCGGTCGGCTCGTCCGCGAACAACAATGGCGGTTCGGTCACGAAGGCGCGCGCAAGCGCCACCCGCTGCTGTTCGCCGCCCGATAAATATTTCGGATAATGCCGCAATCTGGCACCCAGCCCGACGCGCGCCAGCATTGCTTCCGCCTTCTCCTTCGCCGCACGGTCGCGTCTCAACTCCATCGGCAACATCACGTTTTCCAGCGCGGTCAGGTGCGCCAGCAGCTGGAACGATTGGAACACGAATCCGAGCTTGGCTTGACGCAGCCCGGCGCGGCCATCCTCGTCCAGCGCGAAAATATCGACGCCGTCGAGCTTTACCGTGCCTGCGGTCGGCGTGTCGAGCCCCGCCAGCAAGCCGAGCAGCGTCGACTTTCCCGATCCGGAGGCGCCGACGATCGCCAGCGTCTCGCCAGGCTGCACGGTAAAATCGATGTCCCTCAGGATGGCAAGCTCGCCGGTTGCGTCGGCAACGCGCTTGCTCAGGTGGATAACTTCGATCGCGGCAGTCAGAGAGGAAATATCCCGCATGCAAATTGGAGTGATGAGATTCGGCAGGTCGGCGCGCGCGTTGCAGATCGCGGTCCTGTTCATGCTGGCCATGATTGCAACGAGCGCCTATTCTGCATCAAAAACCGTGCTTGTGCTCGGCGACAGCCTGTCGTCGGAATACGGCCTAGCGCGCGGCACCGGATGGGTGCCCCTGCTGGAAAGGCGCCTGAACGCCGAGAAGATCGATGCGCACATCATCAATGCGAGCATCAGTGGCGAAACCACCAGCGGCGGCAAGACACGTTTGCCGGCGCTGCTCGAACGGTATCGCCCGGATATCCTCGTCATCGAACTCGGCGCGAACGACGGCTTGCGCGGACTGCCTGTTGCATCGGCAAAAGCCAACCTGCGCGCCATGATAGAAACCGCGCGCGGTGCGCACGCCAAGATCCTGCTCGTCGGCATGCGCATTCCGCCGAATTACGGCCGCGACTACAGCGAAAAGCTTTCGTCCATGTATATGGAACTTGCGCGCGATTTGAAGGTGCCGCTGGTGCCCTTCCTGCTGGAAGGCGTCGCCGACAAGCCGCAACTCTTCCAGGCCGACCGCCTGCATCCGCTCGCCGAAGCGCAAGCCGCCATCCTCGACAATGTCTGGCCGCACCTGAAGCCGCTGTTACCTAAGCAATCGCGCCGTTAGATCAGAGGTCAAAACAAAAGAGCCGCCCGCGAACGGACGGCTCCTGCAATATTCGGAAAGCTCAAATCCGGTTACCTGGCTTCGCCCGTGTCGGCCTCGGCCTTCGTAACCACCGGCTTCACGATCTCGACCTTTGCCTTCTTCTTCAGCGCCTCCAGATAAGCCAGCACGTCCTGCTGTGCCAGCGCATTGGCAATCTGCTGCTGCTCCGCCTGACGCCGTGCGGTATCGACGTTCTTCGGCTGCGATACCTTGGCGATGCGATACACCCCATACCCTTGCGGCAGATCCACGCCGACATAAGCCGGCAGCTTGCTGGTATCGGCCTTCATCACGGCCTCCAGGGCGGCGCCGTTGATGCCTTCGCTCTTCACCCGCGATACCGTCTTCGGCTCCGAAAAACCGCTTGCGTCGCCATTTACCTTCAAGGCTGCCAGTTTGGCTTCGCCCGCCTGCTTCGCCAGCTTCGCCGCCTCGATCTGGGTGACGCGCTCGCGCACGACCGGTTCAACCTCCGCAAAGGGGCGCTTGGTAACCGGCTTGTACTCAAGCACGCGGCCGGCAATCAAGGTGTTCGGCGCGACTTCCACCGCTTCCGTATTGCGTTTGTTCTTGATCGCGTCGTCCGAGAACAAGGCCTTGAGGAACTTGGGATTGTTATACGCCGCGCTCTGCGGCAGCGCCGGATTGGGCGTACGGGTGAGATTCGACACCGTCTCGATCTTCAGGTTGAGTTTGTCCGCCACCGGCTTGAGGCTGTCGGCCTGCTCGTACACGGTGTTGCTGAACAGTTCGGCCATTTCCGAAAACTTCTTCGCCGCCTGCTGCTTCCGGATTTCAGCGGCAATCTCGCCCTTCACCTCTTCCAGCGGCTTGACCGAGGCCGGCTTGATGCCGGTGAGCTGGATGATGTGATAGCCGAAATCGGATTGCACCAGGTCGCTGATCTCGCCTTGCTTGAGCTTGGACACCGCATCCTCGAACGGCTTGACCATCATGCCCTTGCCAAAATAGCCGAGGTCGCCGCCATTCGGGGCGGAGCCGGGGTCCTGCGAATTTTCCTTCGCCAGCCGGGCAAAGTCGCCCGGATTCTTGCGGACCTGGGCCAGCAGAGTTTCCGCCTTGGACTTGGCAGCCGCCTTGTCCGCCGCCGAAGCATTCTTGTCAACCTTGACCAGGATATGGCTGGCCCGGCGCTGCTCCTCCTCGCCGTAGCGCTTCGCATTCTGCTCGTAATAGGACTTGATGTCGGCATCGCTGACCGGAATCTGGCTCGCCAACGCGTCGCTGTTCAACACCACATATTCCGCCTTGACCTGCTCCGGGATCTGGAAATCGGCGCTGTTCTTTTCATAGTAGGCCTTCAGCATGTCCTCGGTAATCTTTACCTGCGACGCATAGTCCGCCGCCTTGAACAGTTGCTCCTGCACCTCGCGTTCCTGGTCGTTCAGCTCGGACAAACGGCTCGCAACCGTTTTCGGCGCAAAAGCGCTCGACTGGATCGCGCCAGTCACCTGCTGCATGGCCAAATCCTGGCGCAGGCGCGCTTCATATATCGCGGGAGTCATGCCCTGCATCGCGAGCAGCGATTTGTAACGATCCGCATCGAATTTGCCGTCGGCCGTGGTCAAGCCGGGAATCGCAAGAATGGTCTGTTGCAGCGTGCGATCCGACACCGACAAGTGATTGCGGGCCGCGGTTGCGGCCAGCACGCGCTGCGCGATCAGGTTATCGAGAATAGCCTGCTTGGCTTCCGGCGTATCGAACATTTTCGGATCAAACTGAGCGCCGAACATCTGGCGCAGTCGGTCCATCTGCGCGCGCTGGGCCGCATCGAACTCCTGTTGTGTGATCGAATTTCCTGCAACCCGCGCCACCGCGTTGTCGTGCTCACGGAAACGTGTATAGCTCTCCACGCCAAAGAACGCAAAGGACGGGAAAATCAACAGAAGCAGCAGGAACTGCATCAAGCGCTGATGAGTGCGGATAAATTCAAACATCGTAGAGCCTATCTCGAACAGAACACGAAAATGCGGTTTCGGCGCAGGTCGGGCGACTCGGCGGCATCATCGGCGACCTTGGCCAAACACGGATTCAGCGCAGCATATTAACCAGCTTTGCCAGACGCGAAAACAAAAAACCTCGCCCGCATATGAAAAAAGGCGAACTCGCGTTCGCCTTTTCTGGATTTGGCGGAGTGGACGGGACTCGAACCCGCGACCCCCGGCGTGACAGGCCGGTATTCTAACCGACTGAACTACCACTCCTGAATCTACTGCATCAATCCGGCTGCACTGGTGGGTGCTGAGAGGCTCGAACTCCCGACCTACGCCTTGTAAGGGCGCCGCT
>FLYJ01000624.1_pt1 | contig 13086 bp, 12 predicted proteins | sample 1122561 | NCBI WGS metagenome assembly FLYJ01 (sample SAMEA4346788, study PRJEB14843) | hot springs metagenome | biome: Terrestrial Biome; feature: Habitat; material: Sediment | place: India | collected 2012-06-12 | depth 1760 m
AAAGCACAGCCCAGCTTTTTCGGCAAACCGCCGCCCGCTCCGGCGCGACTGCTAAGCCACGCCGTGCGCCTTGAACCACGCCAGGCAGCGCCGCCATCCCTCCTTCGCGTCCGCTGCCACATAGCTCGGTCGGTAATCGGCATGGAACGCATGACCGGAGTTCGGGAAGACGACGATTTCCGATTGGCTGCCGCCCTTGGCCAGCGCGGCTTGCATCGTCTCCACGGTATCGAGCGGAATGCCGGTGTCCTTGCCGCCGTACAGGCCGAGCACCGGCACTTTCAGATTGGCGGCGATATCGACCGGCTGCACCGGGGTCAGCGCCGTCTTGTCGCCCACCAGGCGGCCATACCAGGCGACGCCCGCCTTCACCTTCGGATTGTGCGCGCAATACAGCCAGGTGATGCGCCCGCCCCAGCAAAAGCCGGTGATGCCCAGCTTGTCGACATTGCCGCCATGGTCCTTCGCCCAGGCGGCACAGGCGTCGAGGTCGGCCATCACCTGCGCATCGGGCACCTTCGAAACGACCTCCTTCATCAGTTCCGGGATGCTGCCGTAGGACGCCGGATTGCCCTGCCGTACGAACAGGTCGGGGGCGAGCGCCAGATAGCCGAGCTTGGCAAAGCGGCGCGCGACGTCGGCGATGTGCTCGTGCACGCCGAAGATTTCGGACACGACCAGGATCACCGGCAGGTTGCGCTTGCCTTCCGGCTGCGCGCGGTACACCGGCACCGTCTGCCCGTTCACATTGATGCGCACCTCGCCCGCGTCCAGGCCGGCGCTGTCGGTCCTGATCACGCTTTGCGCCGCCACCGGCATGACCGCCGCCGCAAAGCCGGTTCCCAGCGCGGTCTTGAGGAAGTCACGCCGGTCGACGCCGTCCGACAACGATGTCTTCGCCACCAGACTGTCGAAATCTTCTTTCAAATTCTGCATCACGCTCCTCCGAAAAAAGTTAATGTGCCTGGTCCCAGTTCTTGCCCACTCCCACCTCGGCGATCAGAGGCACTTTCAAGGTCGCCACGCCGCTCATCAGTTCCGGCAGCTTCTGTTGAATTTGCGGCAATTCTCCCTCCGGCACTTCCAGCACCAGTTCGTCGTGCACCTGCATCACCATCTTCGACCGCATCCGTTCGCCTTCCAGCCAGTTCTGCACCGCGATCATCGACAGCTTGATCAGGTCGGCGGCGGTGCCCTGCATCGGCGCATTGATCGCCGCGCGCTCGGCCGCCTGGCGGCGCGGACCGTTGGGCGAGTTAATTTCCGGCAGCCACAGGCGCCGTCCGAACACGGTCTCGACATAGCCGCGCGCCTTGGCCTGCGCGCGCGTGTCGGCCATGTACTGCGCCACCGCCGGATAGCGCTGGAAGTACTTGTCGATGTACAGCTGCGCGGCCGAGCGCTCGATGCCGAGGTTGCTCGCCAGGCCGAAGGCGCTCATGCCGTAGATCAGGCCGAAGTTGATCACCTTCGCGTAGCGGCGCTGCTCGCTCGTCACCTCCGCGCGCGCCACGCCAAAAATTTCCGACGCTGTCGCGCGGTGGATGTCCTCGCCTTCCGCGAACGCACGCAGCAGGCTCTCGTCGCCCGAGATGTGCGCCATGATGCGCAGCTCGATCTGCGAATAGTCGGCCGACACGATGACGCTGCCTGGCGGCGCGATGAAGGCTTCGCGGATGCGCCGGCCCTCGGCGGTGCGCACCGGGATGTTCTGCAGGTTCGGGTCGTTCGACGCCAGCCGGCCCGTCACCGCCACGGCCTGCGCGTAGTTGGTGTGCACGCGGCCGGTGTCCGGGTTGACCATCTTGGGCAGCTTGTCGGTATAGGTCGACTTCAGCTTGGACAGCCCGCGGTAGTCGAGCAGGATCTTCGGCAGCGGATAGTTCTCGGCCAGCTTCTGCAGCACCTCCTCGTCGGTCGAGGGCGAACCGGACGGCGTCTTCTTCACCACCGGCAGCTGCAGCTTGTCGAAGAAGATTTCGCCGATCTGCTTGGGCGAATTCAGGTTGAACGGCTGCCCGGCCAGCTCGTAGGCCTGGCGCTCCATCTCCAGCATGCGCATGCCGAGCTCGTGCGACTGCGCGGCCAGCAGCTCGGCGTCGACCAACACGCCGTTGCGCTCGATCTTCTGCAGCACGACCGAGGTCGGCAGCTCGATCTTTTCATAAATGAATTTCAGGCCCGCGTTCTCGGCTACCTGCGGCCACATCGCGCGATGCAGCTGCAGCGTGACGTCGGCATCCTCCGCCGCGTACTCGGTGGCGCGCTCGACCGGGACTTCGTCGAAACAGATCTGCGCCGCGCCCTTGCCGCACACTTCCTCGAAGGTGATGGTCTTGCGGTTCAGGTGGCGCAGCGCGAGGCTGTCCATGTCATGGTTCTTGTGCGACTCGAAGACGTAGGATTCGAGCAGCGTGTCGTGCACGATGCCGCGCAGCGTCACGCCGTGGTTGGCGAAGATATGGCTGTCGTACTTCAGGTGCTGGCCGACCTTCGGTTTGCCCGCGTCTTCCAGCCAGGGCTTCAGCTTTTCCAGCACCAGCTCGCGCGGCAGCTGCGCCGGCGCGTCCTGGTAGCGGTGCGCCACCGGAATGTAGGCGGCCACGCCCGGCTTGCAGCACAGCGAAATGCCGACCAGCTGCGCGCGCATCGCATCGAGCGACGTGGTCTCGGTATCGACCGAGGTCAGCTCCGCGCCATTGATGGTCTCCAGCCAGCGCTCGAGCTGCGCTTCGGTCAGCACGGTTTCGTATTCGGTCGCCTGCGGGCCGGAGTCGAACAGCGCGCCCTGCGGCTCGCCCTGGTGCACCTGGGCGGCGGGCCGCGTGCCGGCGGCTTCCCCGGTCAGCTCGCGCAGCCAGGTCTTGAAGCCGTAACGGCGGAAGAAATCGATCAGCGCCTCGTTGTCGACCGGCCTGGCCTGCAGCGATTCCGGAATCGAGATCATGTGCGCGGTCAGGTCGCAATCGGTCCTGACGGTAATCAGCTTGCGCGCCGTGGGCAGCCAGTCGAGCGCGCGCCGCAGGTTTTCCCCGACCGCGCCGCCGACGTCCTGCGCATGCGCGATGATGCCGTCCAGCGAGCCGTACTGGTTGATCCACTTGACCGCGGTTTTCGGCCCCACCTTGTCCACGCCCGGCACGTTGTCGACCGCGTCGCCCACCAGCGTCAGGTAGTCGACGATGCGTTCCGGCGGCACGCCGAACTTGGCGATGACGCCGGCGCGGTCCATCTTTTCGTTGGTCATGGTGTTGATCAGCGTGACGTGGTCGTTCACGAGTTGCGCCAGGTCCTTGTCGCCGGTCGAGACCACCGTCTGCATGCCGTGCGCGACGGCCTGCACGGCGAGCGTGCCGATCACGTCGTCGGCCTCGATGCCGTCCACCATCAGGATCGGCCAACCGAGCGCACGCACCGCCTCGTGGATCGGCTCGATCTGTTTCGCCAGGTCTTCCGGCATCGACGGCCGGTGCGCCTTGTATTCAGGATACAAATCGTCACGGAAGGTCTTTCCTTTTGCATCGAATACACAGGCAATGTATGCTGCCGGATAGTCGTTGCGTAACCGGCGCAGCATGTTGATCATGCCGTAGATGGCGCCGGTCGGCGCGCCCTCCGCATTGCGCAGATCGGGCATCGCATGGAACGCGCGATACAGGTAACTGGAGCCGTCAACTAACAACAGGGTTTTATTCATATGGTGTCAAAGGGAAAAAACGTGCCGCGTCTGCGGCAGGTGGCAGACATCAATCGCGCCACGGCGAAGAAGGCGCGCGAATCGTGGCATATGCTCACGATTATGGCAGAGTTTATCGAGTCGACCGAACGCCTGGCGGAGCTGCGGCCGGCCGTCTCGATTTTCGGTTCGGCCCGCATCAAGCCGGAAGACCCCTTTTACGAAAAAGCCGTGGATATCGCGCGCCGGCTGTCGGACGCCGGACTGGCGGTGATCTCGGGCGGCGGGCCGGGCATCATGGAAGCGGCCAACAAGGGCGCGTTCGAAGGCGCGTCGTCGTCGGTGGGCCTGAACATCGAACTGCCGCATGAGCAGCGCAGCAATATGTGGCAGGACATTTCGATCAGCTTCCGCCATTTCTTCGCGCGCAAGGTCGCCTTCGTCAAGTATGCGGATGCCTATGTGGTGATGCCGGGCGGGTTCGGCACGCTCGACGAGTTTTTCGAGGTGCTCACGCTGATCCAGACCGGCAAGTCGCGCCGCATACCGGTGATCCTGGTCGGCACCGCCTTCTGGCGCGGCTTGCTCGACTGGTTCCGCGACCGCCTGGTAACGGACGGCATGATCGATGCCAAGGACCTCGACCTGGTACAGCTGATCGACGAGCCGGCCAACGTGGTGGAGGCAATCTTCGCCTTCTACGAAGCGCGCGGCGATCTGGATTTGTTGTCGCCGGACAGCAAGGAGACTGGCGCTTACCTGTAACTCGCGTTATTTGCCTGGGCAACTGGCGCGGTTTGATAAAATGTTTCGTAGCGGCTGGACCATTTCAGCCGACCTTTCTACAACATTTCAAAGAACATCATGCGCACATTCAAGGCCTGGCATCGCACGGCTGCCTGCATTGCCGTCTTCGCAACGCCCGTGCTGGCCCAAGCACAACAGCAAGCCGACGCCCCGCCGCCGCCCAAGATGGAAAGGCTGGAAGAAGGCGAAGCGCCGGCCATCACCATCCGCAAGCCCAACCAGGAACGCCAGATCACCGAAAAACGCGCGCCGGGCGGCAAGGTGACCGAAGTGAAGGTCAGCAAAGGCAAGAACACGTATTACCTGAAGCCGAACGAACAGCCCGGCGCGATGCCCGGCGACGGCCAGAGCAGCGCCAACCGCGGCGCGCAATGGCAGGTGAAGGAATTCGACCTGAACCGCCAGCCCAAGGAAGCCGCGGCGGAACAGGCGCCCGCCGTTCCCGCGCCGCCGCCGGCGCCTGCAAAGAAGTAACGCTCGTTTCGTCCGACACTCCCGATTTTCATTTTTCGATTTCGCTCATGGCAGTATTCACCCCGGTCAGCCTGGATGACCTCACGCAATGGATGACGCAGTTCGACCTCGGCAAACCGCTTGCGCTCAAGGGCATTTCATCCGGTATTGAAAACAGCAATTTCTTCCTCACGACCGAAACCGGTGAATTCGTTCTGACGATTTTCGAGAAACTGACGTTCGAACAACTGCCGTTCTACCTGCAGCTGATGCGCCACCTGGCCGAGCGCGGCGTGCTGGTGCCGGCGCCGGTGGCCAACCGCCAAGGCGAGATCCTGCACACGCTGCATGGCAAGCCGGCATCGATCGTGACCAAGCTCAAAGGCGAGTCGCAACTGGCGCCCAAGCCGGTGCATTGCGCGGCCGTCGGCGCTATGCTGGCCAGGATGCATCTGGCCGGCCGCGATTTTCCGCTGCACCAGCCCAACCTGCGCGGGCTGGACTGGTGGCTGGAAACCACGCCGGTCGTGCTGCCCTACCTGCCGGAAGCGGCGCAGCACCTGCTGCGCGCGGAAATCCATACGCAGGAGGCCTTCGCCGCCTCCGCGGTGTACCGCGAACTGCCGCGCGGGCCGATTCATGCCGACCTGTTCCGCAATAACGTGATGTTCGACGGCGAGCGCCTGACCGGATTCTTCGACTTCTACTTCGCCGGCTGCGATACCTGGCTGTTCGATGTTGCGGTGACGGTCAACGACTGGTGCATCGATCTCGACAGCGGCGCGCTCGACATGCCGCGCGTGCGCGCGCTGCTCGACGCCTACCACGCGGTGCGCCCGTTCACCGAGGCGGAAAGGATTTCCTGGCGGCCGATGCTGCAGGCCGGCGCGCTGCGCTTCTGGCTGTCGCGGCTGTACGATTTCTACCTGCCGCGCGAGGCGGAAATGCTGACGCCGCACGACCCGACGCATTTCGAGCGCATTTTGCGCCAGCGTATCAACAACCCGGTTCCCGCATTGTTTTGACGATGGAAAAACTGCCCGCACGTACCGGCTGGCTCTGGGTGAAGGAAGGCTTTGCGCTGTTCCGCAAGCAGCCTTTCGAAATGTCGACCCTGTTTTTGAGCTACATGTTCCTGATGCTGGCCATCGGCATCGTGCCGCTGCTCGGCCAAATCCTGCCGATGGTGCTGGTGCCGGTATTTTCGATGGCCTTCATGCAGGCTTGCGCAAACATCGAGCAGGGCAAGAAGGTCTACCCGAATCTCTTGCTCACCGGCTTCCAGACGCCGGCCTTGCGCAAGCTGCTCATCCTCGGCGTGCTGTACCTGGCGGCGGCGGTGGTGGCGATCGCCGCGTCGATGCTGATCGACGGCGGCGTGCTGTGGGACCTGATGAGCGGCCGCAAGGAACTGGACGAACAAACCGTGCGCCAGTCCAACCTGACGCTGGCGATGATCTTTTCCGCGGCGGTCTATACGCCGGCGGCGATGGCCTTCTGGTATGCGGCGCCCCTGATCATGTGGCAGGACATGGGCGTGGGCAAGGCGCTGTTCTACAGCTTCTTCGCGGTACAGCGCGCGGGCAAAGCCTTCCTGACCTACGGGCTGGCGTGGATACTGATCGGCGTGCTGCTGCCGGCGATCGCCAGCAGCATCGTCGCCCTGCTGGTGGCGCGCGCGGCGGCGGTGATGATCGTGCTGCTGCCGCTGTCGCTGATGCTGACGGTGGTGATGTACTGCTCGTTCTATCCGACCTATACGCACATTTTCGGCCGGCCGGAGCAGAAGCCGGCGGCCGCCTGAGCCGGGCAAGCCGGCACAGGCGCCGCGCTTATCCGGTCAATGCGGCAGTTTGACCGGCTGCCATCCGGCATGGTCGAAATACCGGCCATAGGTATTCACCGCCTGCGCGGCCTTGACCAGGCCATGCGCCCTGTCCTTGCCGGATTGCTTGCCTTCGAGCGCATCGACGCTCTGCGCCATTTCCCCGATGATCACATGAAGCTGTGCGTCGGCCTTCGGGTCGAGTTTGCAGTTCTGCACGATATAGCCGATCTGCTGATTGATCTCCTGGCCCAGCTGATCGAACTGGGATGGCGTCAGTTTGCCGGCGTGCGCCTGCGGCAGCGCCGCGGCGACCTGCTTCCTGATCGTGTCCATCCCTTTGCGCAGCGGTTCGTCGGTCGGCCACTTTTTCCCGGCATTGAGTTCAAGCTTCTGCGGCGCCATGTCATGCTGGTGATGTCCATGCTCGGCCGCCTGCAAGGCCAACGGAAAGGCCAGCGCGGCCACGGCCAGTAAAGATGCGATAGTTTTCATTGCGTATGCGCTCCATGAGTATCGAGGGTTGATTCCGGCCGCATGCGTGCGTGCACACGGCCTCGATTGCTTAAACGAAGCACCTTCGAAAATGTTCCTTAGTGTTAGTGCCGATGCAGGATTTCCTCTTCCGTCGCTTCCTGCGCATACCGCCTCAACAACAGCGCCATCAGTTTTTCGCGCTGGCGCTGGTCCAGCACATCGCGCTCCGCGAGCAACTGCCGGATGACGCGCCGCTGCTGGCTATCCTGCAAGGCGGCGATCTTTGCCTGTTCCGCATCGAGCGCGCCGGGGTCCGGCGCGGCTGAAAATACCTGCCGGATCACCGATTCGCGATGCGCCTGTATCTCGCGCCAGTTTGCCGCCAGATCATTCAGGAAACCCTGCTCGATTTCCGCCCAGCGCCGGCGCTGCACGGCATTCAGCTGCAGGTAATCCGGCAGGTCGATGCGCTCGTTGTCCGCCACCGGGGCAGTGGATCCGAGACGGTTTCCGACCACGGCAGCCATGATGCCGACGTTAAGCGATAGCGAAATGGCCAGCAGCCACTTCAGCGCAGGAAGTTTCATTTCAGTCCTTTCGATGCACTGCACAGTTCCGCAGCGGCGCACAATCCTCCCGGCGGCACGGGGTCGAACACGCGCACCGCGGGCGCAAGCGGCACGGCGGCGCTGCCGCCTGCCACCAACATGCCCCCCAGCCAGGCGCCGGAGGCAACCGATAGCGCCACAGCCAGGCCGGGAGCCCCCCACCTCGTCCAGAACGGCCGCGCCGGCCGTCGCGGGGCCGTCCGGCGGGTTTGCCACTCCAGATTCGCCGCCAGATCGAAGCCCAGTATCGGCGAAGGCAAGTCGCGCAATGCATGACGCAACCCGCGCAGTTCGTCCAGGCGCCGCCCGCATACCGGACAGCCGGCCAGGTGGGAGCGGAACTGCTGAAGCTCGGGAGGCGCCAGCATGTCGTCGATGTAGGCAGAGATTTGCTCGTGCTTGGGACAGTTCATCGTGCTCACTCCATTTGCCGCCTGACTTTGTCAAGCAATGCCGCACGCGCCCGTGCAATGCGCGACTTCACGGTGCCGACGTTCAGGTCCAGCACGGCGGCGATATGCTCGTAACTCATGTCTTCGATTTCGCGCAACAGCAGGACTTCGCGATGCTCCGCCGCCAGGCATGCCAGTGCGGCCTCCAGCACGCGGTAGCGCTGCGCCGTTTCGACGATCGCGTCCGGGCCGCCGGCCGTATCGGGCATGTCGGCATCCTCTTCCAGCTCGACGAACTCGACGACCTTGTCGCGGCGCAGGCGATCAAAGGCGATGTTGCGCGCGATGCGAAACAGCCAGGTCTTGAACTGGGCGTCCGGGCGCCAGCGCGCCAGCCCCTGGTAGGCGCGCAGGAACGTGTCCTGGGTCAGCTCCGCCGCATCTTCCGGCGAGCGCGTCAGGCGCAACAGGAAGCGGTAGATCCGGTCTTGATAGCGCGCGACCAGTTCGGAAAATGCCTTGCCGTCGCCGCGCTGGGCGAGCAGGACGCATTGCAGGTCGTCGAGGTGGGCAAGGGTTCGCATCATCGATACCCGCTCTAACGAACGGGCGCCGCAAAAGTTCCATCCATTACCGAAAGAATGGGCGCGGCGTATTTTTCCGTGCGCCGCTGCGCATCGGCATGTTAGCAGCGGGCTCCGGATGTAGGACTAATTCAGGCGCGGCGCCACTTTTTCCAGTTTGGCAATGCCGAGGTCGAGCAGCTTCATGCCGCTTTTTCCGAAGTTGATGTGCGCCCGCATATTGGTCCCGCCGCCTTCGATATTGACGATCACGCCCTCGCCGAACTTCTGATGCAGCACCGTCTCGCCGATGCGCCAGCCGACGTCCTTGCGCGCGAAACTCTGCGCGATGGTGTTCGCGCCCGACTCCGGCGCCTCGTCCCAGGCCGGCTTGCGGTGGCCGAACCACTGGTGCTGCACGCGCGGCGACAGCCATTTCAGCGATTCCTCCGGCAGCTCGTCGAAGAAGCGCGACTTCATGTTGTAGCGCGTCTGGCCATGCAGCATGCGCGTCTGCGAGAAGCTCAGGTACAGCCGCTTCTTGGCGCGCGTGATCGCCACATACATCAGGCGCCGCTCCTCTTCCAGCCCGCCCTCTTCCTGCGCGCTGTTCTCATGCGGGAACAGTCCTTCTTCGAGGCCGGTGATGAAGACCGCATCGAACTCCAGCCCCTTGGCCGAGTGCACCGTCATCAGCTGCAGCGCATCCTGGCCGGCCTGCGCCTGGTTGTCCCCCGCCTCCAGCGACGCGTGCGACAGGAAGGCCGACAGCGGCGACATCACGGTCGGCAGCGGCGCGTCGGCGTCGAGCACCTCCACGCCGTCGGCCACGGTCAGCGCCTCGCCCGCGACCGCCTGTCCCTTCGGCCCGAGCAGGGCCGGCGCGTCGATGCCGAAGCCTTCTTCCGACACGAACAGCATGGCGGCGCTGACCAGCTGCTCCAGGTTCTCGATGCGGTCCGCGCCTTCCTTCTCGTTCTGGTAGTGCGCAATCAGGCCGCTCATGTCGAGCACCACCTTCACCATCTCCTGCAGTGGCAGATTCTGCGTCTCGAAGCGCATGCCTTCGATCAGCTTCACGAACGCGCCGAGCGAGCTGCCGGCCTTGCCGCTCACATAGGGCACCGCCGCGTACAGCGAAATGCCGTGCTGGCGCGCCGCGTCCTGCAGCTGTTCGATCGAGCGCGCGCCGATGCCGCGCGTGGGGAAATTCACCACGCGCAGGAAAGCCGAGTCGTTGTGCGGGTTGTCCATCAGCTGCAGGTAGGCGATCGCATGCTTGATCTCGGCGCGCTCGAAGAAGCGCTGGCCGCCGTACACGCGATACGGAATGCCGGCGGTGAACAAGGCGTGTTCGATCACGCGCGACTGCGCATTCGAGCGGTACAGGATCGCGATCTCGCTGCGCGCCCAGCCTTCCGCAATCAGGCTCTTCGCTTCCTCGATGATCCATTGCGCTTCCTGGATATCGCTGCTCGCCTCGTACACGCGCACCGGCTCGCCGTGGCCGGCGTCGGTGCGCAGGTTCTTGCCGAGGCGCTTGCTGTTGTTCGCGATCAGCGTATTGGCCGCATCCAGGATATGCCCGTGCGAGCGGTAGTTCTGCTCCAGCTTGATCAGGTTCTGCACGCGGAACTCGCGCTCGAACGCGACCATGTTGCCGACATTGGCGCCGCGGAACGCATAAATGCTCTGGTCGTCGTCGCCGACCGCGAACACCGCATTGTGTTCGCCCGCCATCAGCTTCAGCCAGTTGTACTGCAGGTTGTTGGTGTCCTGGAACTCGTCGACCAGGATGTGGCGGAAGCGGGATTGATAATGCTCGCGCAGCGGCTGGTTGCGCGTCAGCAGTTCATAGGTGCGCAGCAGCAGCTCGGCGAAATCGACCACGCCTTCGCGCTGGCACTGGTTGTCATAGGCGGCGTACAGCTCGACGAACTTGCGGTTGTAGTCGTCGTTGGCTTCCACATCGTATGCGCGCAAGCCCTGTTCCTTCGCGTTGTTGATGAAATACATCAGGTTACGCGGCGGGTATTTTTCATCGTCGACGTTCAGCGATTTCAGCAATCGTTTGATCGCCGACAGTTGGTCCTGCGAATCCAGGATCTGGAACGTCTGCGGCAGGCCGGCATCGCGGTAATGCGCGCGCAGCAGGCGGTTGCACAAGCCGTGAAAGGTACCGATCCACATCCCCCGTGTATTGATCGGCAACATCGCGCCCAGGCGCGCCGTCATTTCCTTCGCCGCCTTGTTGGTAAAGGTCACCGCGAGGATGCCGGCCGGCGACACCTGCCCGGTCTGGATCAGCCACGCGATGCGCGTGGTCAGCACGCGGGTTTTCCCGGAGCCGGCGCCGGCGAGAATCAGCGCCGATTGCGCGGGCAAGGTGACGGCGGCGAGTTGTTCGGGATTGAGGTTGTGGAGGAGGTTCTGCATCCTGTGATTATACCGGCGAGCACCATGCCGCTGAGGGTGATATTTCCCGGCGCAAGCGTCAATGCAAGCCCGTGTTTCCCATGCATTACCCGAAGCATTGCTTGACGCATAACATCCACCACCGCATAATCGAAACGACTTTTGCCACTCTTGCCATGCCCATGACCGCCTGCACCATCGCTCGCTATATCGCTTCGCGCCTCCATGCGCCGATGCAGGCGCACGTCGCGCGCAAATCGAAAAAACAGCCGCTCATCTGACCGGGGCGCGCTGTCCCGTCAGGTGGGCTGACAGGACAGCAAGCGCAAAGGCCGGACAACCTCCTCCTCTGCCATCCGCGTTCTTGCAGACTCTCCCGGCGGCGACCTTGTCGGTCAGCTTTTCACGGGAGTTTGCAATGACATCGTTTTCGGGAATCTGGGTTCCACTGGTGACGCCGTTTCAAGACGGCGCGATCGATTTTCCTGCGCTGCGCAATCTGGCACGCCGTATCGCGGACGCGGGCGTGGCCGGCCTCGTCGTCTGCGGATCGACCGGAGAAGCCGCGGCGTTAAGCGGGGAGGAACAGTTGGCGGTGCTCGACGCCGTTCTGCAGGCAGTGCCCGGCTGCCCGGTCGTGATGGGCCTGGCCGGCAACAACATGACCTGCGTGCTGCAGCGCCTGCAGCAAATCCAGCGGCGTCCCGTGCGCGGTTTGCTGGTGCCGCCGCCGTACTACGTCCGGCCGTCGCAGGCCGGGCTGCTGGACTACTACCGCACGCTTGCCGATGCGTCGGCCGTGCCGCTCATCGTCTACAACATCCCTTACCGCACCGGCGTCAACATCGAAGCGGCCACCCTACGCGACATCGCCCGGCATGCGCGTATCGTCGCGCTGAAGGATTGCGGCGGCGATCAGGGGGCGGCCATGCGGCTGATCGCCGATGAGACGCTCGACGTGCTGGCGGGGGAAGACTTGCAGCTGTTTTCTACGCTGTGTCTGGGCGGCAGCGGAGCGATAGTGGCGTCCGCGCATATCCGGCCCGATCTGTTCGTGCGTTTTGCCCGGTATGCCGAGGCTGGCGAGCTGCATGCGGCGCGGCAGGTGTTCTATCGCCTGCGTCCCGTCATCGAGTTGCTGTTCGAAGAACCGAACCCGGCGCCGCTCAAGGCCGCGCTGTCGACGATGGGACTGGTGAAAGAGGAATTGCGCGCGCCGATGCAAACCGCATCGCCCGCATTGAAAGAGAAGCTGTCGGATGCGCTGCGCAGCCTGGAATGCCTGTAGCGGGCAACGGGGAGCGCGCCGCTCCCCGCAAGTTACGCGCCGAACAGTTGCGCGAACCGCCTGGCCGCTGCCTCCGGGTCGTCGGCCATGTAGACGCTGCTGATCGCCGCCACCATGTCGGTGCCGAGCGCCACCAGCGGCGCCGCATTCTCGTGCGTCATGCCGCCGATGACCACGTTCGGCAGCGGGATTTCCGACTTCGCCTGCGCCACAATGTCCGGCGGCGTGGTGACTTCGTACTTCTTCACGCGCGACGGATAAAAGCCGCCGAACGCGACATAGCTGGCGCCCGCACGGCAGGCATCGCGCGCCAGCTGCAGGCTGCCATAGCACGATGCGCCGACGATCTTGTCGGTGCCGACGGCCGCGCGGACCTGCGCCACCGCCATGTCGGTCCCGCCGACATGAATGCCGTCCGCATCGAGTTCAATGCACAGGTCGACGAAATCGTTCACGATGAACGGCTTGCCGTAGCGGCGGCACAAGGCCTGCAATTGCGACGCCTGCTCGCGGCGCAGGCCGGCGCCCGCCGTCTTGTGCCGGTACTGCACCAGCGCCGCGCCGCCGCGCAGCCCGGCCTCG
>FLYJ01001163.1_pt1 | contig 12775 bp, 13 predicted proteins | sample 1122561 | NCBI WGS metagenome assembly FLYJ01 (sample SAMEA4346788, study PRJEB14843) | hot springs metagenome | biome: Terrestrial Biome; feature: Habitat; material: Sediment | place: India | collected 2012-06-12 | depth 1760 m
CCGTTGGCGCTTCTTGCGGGGGCGAAACGGTTTGCCAGGCGCGTCGCCCTTGGCCGCGCCTGGCAATTGGATGGAGGTTTGTCGCGCAACGCGACCTGGTGTCGTAAAAATGTGCAAGCGAAATGCGGATCGCGTTTCCACGAGGCGCAGATTCCCCACCTATTTGTGGGCGCGAACGGCGTCGGCGCGCCGCAGCGGCATCCGGGTTGGTGCCCGGTTCCGAAAGTCGGATGACTTGCAAGGAGACGTTCTTCCACGATCGCATCCTGAGCCCTACCACCGGGCCCACTAATCGTGTGCGTGCTCAATCCGGTTCAGGCGGCCTCAAGGGCCGCGCAGTACGAGACCATCGCGACGCGAGTGGCGATGAGCGCACGCGGGAAGAAACTGCTCTGGAAATTGGGATTGCACCGATCGGGTCGATGCGAGAACGGGGCAGGCCCATTCTCTCTGAAATCGCGCTCGAAGGCGTCGATTCATGGTTCGGCTCTACCTACCGCCGTAAAAATATCGCTATGAAAAGGGCGGACTCGGCGCCCGGCAGTATGAAGACGGTTAACGCCCGCAACGCCCGCATTGAGAACGCGATGTTCATGGAGGCGGGTCCAGACAGCGCGTTCAGAATAGGATCCGGTCGCAAGAGCGTCAAGCGAATCGCCAGCAAAAACCCCCGTTCTTGACGCCGAATTGATTTCGTCAGCTGTCGTAAAGCCTTGTCGATTCTCGATGCGCGAATGATTTGTGCTGCCTCTGATCGTAACGTCGGTTGCGAAAGCGTGGGCGCGCAACGGACGATCGGTCGGTGATCAGTCGCGGCACGCCGAAAAACGGTCGTGCCTGGCCTTTCTTGCCGTCTCAAGCAAGTCGCCATGAACTGATTCACAACTGCGCCAATGCCAAAAGCCCCCTGAAGTTCGCCGGATTTTCAATGGCGCAGGCATGTGCGCCGGCCTATTGTCACTACGGTAAACATTCTTGCGAGGTGACCGATGGCAGCGATTGTCCGTGCAATAGATGCAGGCAGGGGGAACACTAAATTCGTGGCGAGCGACGATGGTCAGGAGATGAAGTGCTCGCATTTTCCGTCTGAAGCTTATCCATCGGAAAAGGAGCGCAGCGACGAGGGGATCGGGGGAAAGCGCAAGACGATCGGCATCCCGATCGACGGCCTGTTCTACGAAGTGGGGCCGGACGTTCATTTGGCGGCGGATGTATTCAACGCCAAGGTCCTGCAACACGACGCGTATTACGAGACTGCGGAATACCTGGCACTGGTGCGTGGGGCACTCCATTACATGAAGGTCGAACAGATCGACTTGCTGGTGCTGGGGCTGCCGGTAGCGACGTTCAAAGTCCCGGGACGCGTGACCGCACTCGAAAAAAAGATGACCGGAAAACATGACCTCGGCAAGGGCAGGACCGTGGTGGTCCGGAAAGTCAAAGTCCTGGCACAGCCGACCGGTGCGCTGATGCATTATGGAAAAGTCCATAACCGATGGGCCGAATTGCGCAAAGAGAAGAGCCTGATCATCGATCCGGGGGCGCGCACCTTCGATTGGATCGTGACGCAAGGGATGCAGCAAATCGAAAGCAAGAGCCACTCGCTCAATCGGGGCATGTTTGACGTCCTCCAGAAGATTGCGGACGGTATCAGCATGAAAACCGGTTCACAGTTTCGAGGCTTCGAGCTGATCGATACGGCGCTCAGGGGCGGTAAAAAGCCGATCGTGTTTCAGCAGGAGTACGATATTTCCAGCCATCTGCCGATGGCGAGAAAGGTGGCCGAGCATGCGGTGGCGGAGATGCTGCATTATGTCGGCGACGCCAGTGATATCAAGAACATTATCCTCGTCGGAGGTGGCGCGTTCTTCTTCAAAAAGGCCATCAAGGATGCATTCCCTAAACATCAGATCCACGAGCTGAAGGATGCATTGTATGCAAACGTGAAGGGTTTCCAGTTGACGGGGCGACTTATCAATGTTCAGGAGCAGCAGACACCCAAGGCGTCTTCCCTGGTGGAACTCGATGGAGGTGAGCATGAGTAAGTGCGCCGATCTCAGTGCCAATGTGCTGCGCATGAACGTACATGTGGTCAGGGACGAGCATCCCGATTTGTATGATGAACTGAAGAAGTTCGGCAAAGGGACCAAGCGCATACAACGGCTCAAGACACTGGCAAGCGAGCGGCTTCTGCTTGCCGGGGGCGTCAGATTCGTGGAGGCGGGGCAGCGAGACGGGGCATCGCCGGATGCTGCGTATCTGGCGGGAGAGGATGAAATCGCAGCAGCCCACGAGCTGTGTCTGCCGCCGCTAAGGTAACACCGTTTTTCGGCGATGAAATAGATAACGATTCGTGGAACACGCCTTTTCGGCTATCGGCGATAGTTCACTGATCCTTTGCGGTGGAATACGTATATGGAATTCATTTTTGCGTTGCCGATGAAGATTACACGACGATTACAAAATTGAAATCCATGTGTCACCTTCCCGACAGCTTCGTTTTCCTATCATGACCTTGCAGTCAATCACTCAATAGGGAAAACAATCATGAAAAAGATGCTGATTACCATGGCTGGCAGCCTGGTTGCCTTGTCCGCATATGCAGTCGACACCAGCCAGGTGGAAAAATCCATCGAGCTCAAGGATGGTTCGACGGTCTATCTTTTCAAGGACGGCAAGATGGGCATGGAAAACAAGATGGGCAAGGCCGTTCGTATGAAGGAAGGCCACGTGATGGAAACCAAGGATGGGCAGAAGATCATCATGATCGGCGACGAAGTCGCGCGCCTCGAATCCATCCTGCACGCTGATCACCGCGGCGGCCGTTAATTCGGATTAGGCCGTTCCAACAGCGATGTTCTATCGCGGCGTCGAAATTGGGGGCGCCTTCGAGTTGATGGAGTGATCGTCGCACGCCTTTTTACATGGTAAGGGGAAATGACTATGTTGAAGAAAATTTTGTTTGCTATCGCAAGCGGTACGATTGCCCTGAGCGCTTTTGCCGTCGACAACAGCAAGGTCGAGAAGTCGATTGAGCTCAAGGACGGTTCGACCGTCCACGTCTTCAAAGACGGCAAGATGGGCATGGAAAACAAGCTCGGGCGTGTTGAAGCTATGAAGCCGGGACATGTGATGGAAACCAAGGATGGCCAGCGCATCATCATGATCGGCAACGAGGTTTTCCGATTGGAAGAAGTGCTGCACGGTTGGCATCGCAACTGATTCCGTCCGGTTCTGAATAATCCTCCTTTGTGGCCCCGTTCAACGCGGGGCCGTTTTTTTTGAACAGATGAATTGTGCTCCGCCATCGTAGTGGAGTCCAGGGAGAGACAGGTGAACGAAAAATATTTTGCTTGGTGCCGATACTTCCTTCTGGTCTTCGGTTTGTCGATTCTTGTTTCGGGAACGGCGAATGCCGTGCCAGCCTTTGCGAGCCAGACGGGTCAACAGTGTGCAAGCTGCCATATCACCGGGTTTGCTGAACTGACGTCGTTCGGTCGTCAATTCAAATTGCGCGGCTACGCGCTCGGCGAGGCAAAGATGCCCGTCTCCGTCGGTGCGGTGGTGTCGCGCACCAGTATCGCCAATATCGATTCGGGTGGTGGTGGAATGGGCGGCGGCATGACCTTCAGTGACAACGACAGCATTATCATTCAACGGCTGTCGCTGTATCTCGCCGGCCGTGCCGGCGAGGGAACGGGCGGATTTGTCAACTACAACTACAACACGCCGGAAAAGCGCGGCATGGTGGAAATGCTGGAACTGCGCACGACGACCAGCACAACCCTGGCCGGCAAAGAGCTGCTGCTGGGCGCCACCTTGAACAATAATCCAACCGTATCGGACATCTACAATTCGACCCCGGGGTTCGGCTTTCCGCATCTATCCCCGTCCGCGATGTCGACGATCAATCCGAACGCCCAGGTACAGCTCAATAACGGGTTGATGTCGAAGGTTGCCGGCGCCAGCGTGTTCGGCTGGTGGGACAATATGCATTACGCGGAACTCGGCGCATACCGCACGGCGGATGGCGCGTTTTCGGTGTTTGGTGCAGGCGTGCCCCGTGATGAACAGGCGGCGATCAAAGGTGGCGCGCCATACTGGCGACTGGCGCTGGAGCGTCAATGGGACGCACATTCCCTGATGCTGGGAACCTATGGCCTGGTCGTGCAGCGCTTCCCCAATATCGATAATCCATCCGGGCCGGCGGATCGCTTCAGGGACCTGGCCGTCGATGTCCAGTATCAGTACCTGACCGATGAGCATCGGGTCAGCAGCGGACTGACGTGGATGAACGAAAAGCAGCAGTGGCGCGCCAGCTTTGATCCGACCGGCGCCGCCAGCATGCGCGACAACCCGGAAAGTACGCTGAAAACCACAAAGGCTCATGTCACGTACTTCTACCGCAAGACCTACGGTGCGTCACTCGGGCTGGTTGATATTCGTGGCGGGACCGATCGCCTTCAATATGACACCATGATGCCAATTACGGGAAGCGCGTCCGGCAGCCCCGATACGCGTGCACTTCAGTATGAGTTGTCCTATATTCCGGTCCAGAATTTTCGCGTCGGCCTTCAATATACCGCTTACCAGAAGTTCAATGGCGCAAAGTCCAACTATGATGGATTTGGCAGGGACGCCAAGGACAACAACACCTTGTTCCTGTGGGCGTGGCTGTTGTATTGACCGGCGATCGAAACCGAATCTGTCGTGATTGTTTCTTAATTCGGAAAGGAGGGCGTGGCAATGAAACCACGTTATTTGATCCTGGCAGCAGTGTTGGCGACGCCGTTATTCAGTTTCGCAGCGGATGAAACGGCGGTGGTAACCCGGCGCATCGAGCTGAAAGACGGTTCGTACATCATCATCGACGCCGACGGCACCATGAGCCATTACGACAGTCGGCGCCAGCCCATGAAAATGGCACCAGGCAAGCTCATGGAGGGCAAGGATGGCACCGTGTATGAGATGCGAAACAACGCCCTCTGGCAGCGGCTCTGGCTGCGGGGAACGTTAAAGGATCCGAGATAAGGATGTTCGTGACGCGCGCAACCTCTGCGCAGATATGAAAAAAGCCGGCATTGCGCCGGCTCTCTTCGGCAGGTTTTATTTGCCGTCTCTGGGATGAAAGTGCTTGCTCTTGTCTTTGGCCGGATTGGTCTTCTTCGCTTTCGGTTGCTCGGCGGCGGCTTCATCGCCCGCTTTGTCGTCAGCCTTCATGTTTGACATGCCCGTTTTTTCCTCCATGTGGGAATGCGGCTTCATTTTTTTCATCGAATGATCCTGCGACATGCCGGTGTCGCCTTTGGCATCGGACGGAGTGTCGGCGGCGCGGGCGTTCAATGAGACGAGCGCAGCAAGGCAGAAGAGGCTGGCGACGAGGGCAGATGTGCGTTTCATGGCTATATCCTTTGGCTGGTTGATAAAATGCTTAAAGCGCTGTTGCGACCGCAATAAAGCTCTCGTCGCACAAATACAGTATGCGAAATGGCGGCTGTCTTGAACATTACGGGAGCATTACATTCTTGTTATCTGGTCGCATGCCTTGAGATAAGTCGCGCGGATTGAAGATGTCTTGCGTTTTCCCATGATCGACTTACGTTCATTCGCATAGGCATACGAATACATGACACGGAAATTACATTTCTGTAATCTGCACAATTTTGGTGCGGGTCGCCGGCATAATGAGGTCGATGCTGGTTCGTGTCGGAGGAAGCAATGAAAATCCTGGTGGTAGAGGACGAGCCCAAGATGGGCGAGTATTTGAGGCAGGGATTGGTCGAAGCCGGATTCGTGGTTGATCTCGCGCAGGACGGCATGGATGGCATGCATCAAGCCGTCACCGGGAATTATGACCTTGCGATCCTCGATGTGATGCTGCCGGGTGCAGATGGTTGGCAAATACTGCGGGCAATCCGCAACGCCGGCAAAGAAATGCCAGTACTGTTTCTGACGGCGCGTGACCATGTGGATGATCGCGTCAAGGGGCTTGAACTGGGGGCGGACGATTACCTGGTCAAGCCGTTTGCATTTTCGGAATTGCTGGCCAGGGTACGGACACTGCTTCGTCGCGGGGTAAGGAGCTGCAGTGCCGAAGTATTGCGTGCGGCCGATCTCGAGCTCGACCTCATGCGCCGCCGGGTGACTCGTGCGGGCACGCGTATCGATCTGACCGCCAAGGAATTCGCGTTATTGGAGCTGCTCTTGCGTCGGCAAGGTGAAGTGCTGCCCCGATCGTTGATCGCGTCGCAAGTCTGGGACATGAACTTTGACAGTGACACGAATGTGATCGAGGTGGCCGTGCGGCGGCTGCGTTCCAAGGTGGATGACGGATTCGACCTCAAGCTGATCCAGACAGTGCGAGGCATGGGTTATGTGCTGGATTCAAGCGGGCAGGCATGATACGACGCATGTCCCTTACTGCGCGCCTGACGTTCCTGTTTGCGCACACGTCGGCAGCGTTGTTGCTGGGCGTAGGCTTATTGGTCAGCAATCTGGTGGATCGGCACTTTGAAGAGCTGGATCTGGAGGCATTGAACGGCAAGATCGAGCTGGCACAGCATGCGCTTGCAAAGGTGCAGTCGCGCGCCGATCTGGAAGCTTTTCCGGCACAAGTCGACACCGCGCTGGTCGGCCATCCCGGCCTCGCGCTCGCCATTGTCTGGCCGGACGGGAAAACGCTGTTTGCGACTCCGGGAGCCAATATCCCTGCGTCGCAGCTTTCACAGGATTCCGCCACGCGCACCGCGCGCCCGGCAATGTGGACTGATCGCGACGGCATGACATTTCGAAGCATTTCCGCTCTCGCTCCGCTCGGGATTGCCGGTTCGCCGTCGGCTATTGTCACGGTCGCGATGGATGTTTCGCATCACCAGCATTTCATCGCCTCATTCCAGAGGACGTTGTGGATCATCGTCGTGGCTGCCGCGATCCTGAGCGGCTTTGTCGGACGGATTGCGGTTCGACGCGGCTTGGCGCCGTTAAGAGAGATCAAGCAGGGGGCCTCGGGCATTACGGCAAGCCGCCTCGATTATCGGATTGCATTGCAATCGGTTCCCGCCGAATTGGAGGAGCTGGTACAGGCATTGAATACCATGTTAAGCCGGCTCCAGGAATCCTTCCAGCGCTTATCGGATTTTTCATCGGATCTCGCGCATGAACTGCGTACGCCTGTCAGCAATATGCTGATGCAGACGCAAGTCACTCTATCCAAGGCACGTACGGCAGACGAGTATCGGGAAATCCTGTACTCGAATGTGGAGGAATTCACGCGCCTTTCCCGGATGATTGGCGACATGCTTTTCCTCGCCAAGGCGGACCATGGGTTGGTGTCGCCATTTCAGGAATCGGTCGATCTGGCGCACGAAGTGCAAGACTTGTTTTCCTTTTTCGAGGTCGTGGCTGAAGCGAAAAATGTCCGGCTCGCGCTCGCCGGCAACGGGGAAGTACTCGGGGACAGGATGCTCCTGCGCAGGGTCATCAGCAATATCTTGTCGAATGCGATACGACACACCACCGCATCCGGAGAGGTGCGCGTCACCATTGAACCCATCACAGGGGAAGACGAGTTGCGACTCGCCATCGATAACACCGGTGAGCCGATCGCGGAAGAACATATTCCCCGCTTGTTCGATCGCTTCTATCGTGTGGATGCTTCCCGCCAGGGGTCATCGGAAAATGTCGGGCTGGGCCTTGCCATCGCGAAGTCCATCGTCGTCCTGCATGGCGGGACAATCGAAGCGAAATCTGGCAACGGGATCACGCGTTTTGAAATTCGTTTGCCGCGCAAGCCGTCAAGTTCGAGTGTGTAACGACCTCAGGATGGAGAAGGAAGATCGTGCACCTTCACATAACAAATTTGTAATCCACAATTCGCCAAATGTGCATTACTATTCAGCAAAACTATGGGGGGTATCGCTGTGGGCCAGATGATCCATGCTCGGCAATGGTTGACTTGGGTCAATGTTTGACTTGGTGCGATTTGCCTAGAATCTAAATAAATCACAGAGTAGTGACCGTTCAACGTCCATGCAGCTATCTCGTCAACACCGGCTCATCGCAGCGTTAATCGCGCTGGTCAGCATGCTGTTCGTACAGCTTGCTGTGGCGGCATACGCATGCCCAAGCCGGCAGATCGCGCAAGTGGCAGAACTGGCTGCGACGTCGGCGCATGCGGATGAGCATGATCACGCGAACGGCTGCGAAGGCGTGGACGGAGAAAAATCTGCGCTCTGTCATGCCCACTGTCAGCCCGATACGCAGTCGCTCGACAAACCGCAACTGCCCGATGTTTCCCCTTTCGTGGGACTCGCTCTGGTATCGACCATCGTCGATCCTGGCGCCTTGTTCCAACCAATTGTCGCCACGCGCGACGACCTTTTCCTGAGTCGGATCACCTCGCCGCCTCTGTCTATCCAGAATTGCTGTTTCCGCATTTGATCTTCCAGGCCGAATGACTCGTCACCGTCACGCCAATGGCGGACGGCACTTGTTTCATGCTGCCTGGAGGACCCATGTCATCCCGTTTTCTTGCGCTTCTGTTCGAGCGCGCACAACCAAATCGTAGTTTCCCATTCTGCAGCGCCGGACTCGCAGCAGCGTCGATATTCCTTCCTTTGTCCTATAGGAGAAAGCATATGCAACACGCGTTGCGTGCATGCACCGTCGCCATCGTCATGGCATTTGGCGCACCTGGTATTGCACTTTCAAATGAACCGGTTCCTGGAAGCAGTGTGGAAAGCCTGCTTGAGTACGCGCGGGCGAACAACCCGGAATATGCCGCGATGCGGCATGAGGCCGATGCGGCTAACGAGAGAGTTCTTCCTGCCGGCGCTTTGCCCGATCCAAGGCTGCGCGTGGAATTGCAGGACATCACGATGGGCGGACAGCAAAGTCCGACCTTGTCCCCGAATAAGGTCGGCAGTACCAAATATACGCTGATGCAGGAACTGCCATGGTTCGGCAAGCTGGACTTGAAGCGTGAGATCGCGGCGCTGGAGTCGGAAGGCGCGAAAGGGCGGGCGGCGGGAACCTGGTCCGAACTTTCCTCCCGCATCAAGGCCGGGTATGCGCAGTCCTACTACCTCTATTGGACCGAACGGCTGACCAACGAGATCCTCGATCTCATGACGCGGCTGGAGAAAATCGCGCAAGTGCGTTACGCCGGCGGCCTCGCTGCGCAGCAGGACGTGATCCGCGCGCAGGTGGAGCAGACCAATCTCAGGAATGAACTGATCGCGCTGGAAAACGAGCGGCGCATGAACCGTTCGCTGCTGAATATGCTGCTCGCACGCCCGGCGACTGCACCGTTTGCCGAGCCTGAGCGGTTGCGATCGCTGCCGGCGCCGGTCCAGCTCGACCCGGCTGCGCTGGCGGACCGCGTGCGCGGCCGCAACCCGCAACTCTTTGCGGAAGATGCAAAGCTCAAGGCAGCGGAGAAAAACCGTGACCTGACTTACAAAAACCGCTATCCGGATTTCGCGGTCGGCGTCGCTCCGATGCAGTTCGGGAATTCCATCAAGGAATGGGAGCTGATGGTCGAGCTCAACATCCCACTGCAACAGTCGACGCGTCGTTCTCAGGAGCGTGAAGCGGAGGCCATGTTGTCGGCGGCTCGCTCCCGCAAGGAGGCTGTCGCCAACCAGGTACTGGCTGAACTGGCTGAAAACCTTTCCGGCCTGGATGCTGCGCGGCGTACCGAGATGACGATCGCAAACAGTTTATTGCCGCAGGCTGAACTGACCTTCAAGTCGGCCTTGGCCAGCTATGAAAACGGCAAGGTGGATTTCGCGACGCTGCTCGATGCGCAGCGCCAGATCCGCCAGGCGAAACAAAACCAGATCAAGGCGCAGGCCGAAGCACAGGCTCGCCTGGCTGAAATCGAACGACTCTTGGGAGAAGAATGATGAAACAGGGTGCGAACATCGCAATCGGCGGCCTCGTCATCGCTGCCTTGGCGGCGGGCGGCGGCTATTGGATGGGCAATCGCGGATCGGTTGGCGGACATGACTCCCACACCGCTTCCGCTGCAGTACCGGCAGCCGACAGCGGGAAGAAGGAACGCAAGGTGCTTTATTACCGTAATCCGATGGGCTTGCCGGACACATCGTCGGTGCCGAAGAAAGACCCGATGGGGATGGATTACATTCCCGTCTATGAGGGCGAGGAAGACCTCGAACCGGCAAGTGCGAACCAGATCAAGATCAGCACCGAGAAGGTCCAGAAACTCGGTGTCAGGACGGAAGCGGCCAGCGTGAAGGCGATCGACAAGGTGGTCCGGGCTTCCGGCCGCATCGAGCCGGATGAGCGGCGTATCTATACGATCGCGCCGAAGTTCGAGGGCTATGTGGAACGCCTGCATGTGAATGCCACCGGCCAGTCGGTCGGAAAGGGGCAGGCGCTGTTCGAGGTTTACAGCCCGGAGCTGGTGTCCGCGCAACGCGAATACGCGATTGCCGCGCAAGGCGTGCAGTCGCTCAAGTCTGCCGGCTCCGACGCGCAGGCCGGGATGAAGCAGCTGGCCGATTCCAGCCTGTTGCGCCTGAAGAACTGGGATATTTCGGAAGAACAGACCAAGGCGTTGGCGAAGGCCGGCGAAGCGAAACGCACGATGACGTTCCGCTCTCCGGTAGCCGGTGTCGTGACGGAGAAGAAGGCGGTACAAGGCATGCGCTTCATGCCCGGCGAAATGCTGTACCAGGTCGCCGACCTGTCGTCGGTCTGGGTGCTGGCTGACGTCTTCGAGCAGGACATCGGACTGGTCAAGCCGGGCGCCAAGGCCAAGGTTTCGATCAACGCCTATCCGGACAAGGTATTCGACGGCGACATCACCTACGTCTATCCGACATTGAAGTCCGAGACGCGCACCGCCCAGGTGCGTATCGAACTGCCGAATCCCGGCCTGCTGCTGAAGCCGGGCATGTTCGCGCAGGTCGAGCTCGGTGTTCCCGCGAAGAGCAATGCGGTGACGGTTCCGGTGTCGGCCGTGATCGACAGCGGTATGCGCCGCATCGTGCTGGTGCAGGCCAAGGAAGGCCGCTTCGAGCCGCGTGAAGTCAAGCTTGGTGCGCGTAGCGACAATTACGTCGAAGTGCTGGACGGCGTCAAGGACGGCGAACAGGTGGTCGTTGCAGCGAACTTCCTGATCGATGCCGAAAGCAACCTGAAGGCGGCCGTCGGCAGCTTCGGCCATGCGGCGCATGGCGGCGGCAAACCGGCCCAGGATGAACAGGCCGCGAAGAATCCGGCTGCGAGCGCAGGACACAAGGCAGAAGGCACGGTGGACAGCGTCGATGCCAAGACAGGCATGGTCAGCATCAACCACGGTCCAGTGGAGAGCCTGAAATGGCCGGGCATGACGATGGAATTCAAGGTCGCCAACGAGGCGCTGCTGAAGGATCTGAAACCCGGAGCAGTGGTCGCGTTCGAGTTCGTCGAGCGGCAGGCCGGGGAATGGGTGATCACCAGCATCAAGCCTGCGGGTGGTGCGCATGAGGCCGCTTCCCACGGTGCCAACGCGCATGCCGGACACTGACAGGGATTCATCATGTTAAACAAGATTATCGACTGGTCCGGCCGGAACATTTTCCTGGTCCTGCTTGCGACCCTGTTCGTCACCGTGGGCGGTATCTACGCGGTCGTGAAAACGCCGATCGATGCGTTGCCCGACCTGTCGGACGTGCAGGTGATCGTCTATACGGAATATCCGGGGCAGGCGCCGCAGGTGGTGGAAGACCAGGTCACCTATCCGCTGACGACGGCCATGCTGTCGGTGCCGAAGTCGAAGGTGGTGCGCGGCTTTTCCTTCTTCGGTGCCTCGTTCGTCTACATCATTTTCGAGGACGGCACCGACATCTACTGGGCGCGTTCACGCGTGCTGGAATACCTCAACTTCGCCTCCGGACGCATGCCGAAGGGCGTCGCTCCGCAGATCGGGCCGGATGCGACCGGCGTGGGCTGGGTCTACCAGTACGTGGTGCAGGCCAAGAACAAGACGCTGGCGGAACTGCGCACGCTGCAGGACTGGTACCTACGCTACCAGCTGACCAAGGCGCACGGCGTGGCGGAAGTGGCGTCCATCGGCGGCTTCGTGCAGACCTACCAGGTGACGGTTGATCCGGTGAAGCTGCGTGCCTACGGCATTCCTTTGGATAAAGTCGCCAAGGTGATTCGCGAATCCAACCGCGACGTCGGCGGGCGCGTGGTCGAGATGGCCGAGACCGAATACATGGTGCGCGGCAAGGGCTATTTGCGCGGCAAGGGCGACCTGGAAAACCTGGTCGTCAAAAGCGAGAAGGGCACTCCGGTGCTGGTGCGCGACATCGCACGGGTGGAACTGGCACCCGACGAGCGCCGCGGCTTGACCGAGCTCAATGGCGAGGGGGAGGTCGTGTCCGGCATTGCGATGTCGCGCTACGGGCAGAACGCGCTGGAAGTGATTCACAACCTGAAAGAAAAGATTGCCGAGGTCAGCGCCGGACTGCCGGAGGGCGTGAGCATCGAAGCGGTGTACGACCGCTCCGATCTGATCCATCGTGCGATCGACACACTCAAGCATACGCTGCTGGAAGAAAGCATCATCGTGGCGCTGGTGTGCGTGGTGTTCCTGATGCACGTGCGCAGCGCGCTGGTGGCGATCTTGATGCTGCCGGTGGGCGTGCTGATGGCGTTCATCGCGATGCGCCTCTTGGGAATGAACTCCAACCTGATGAGCCTGGGCGGCATCGCGATCGCGATCGGCGCGATGGTCGATGCGGCCATCGTGATGATCGAAAAC
>FLYJ01000465.1_pt1 | contig 12467 bp, 11 predicted proteins | sample 1122561 | NCBI WGS metagenome assembly FLYJ01 (sample SAMEA4346788, study PRJEB14843) | hot springs metagenome | biome: Terrestrial Biome; feature: Habitat; material: Sediment | place: India | collected 2012-06-12 | depth 1760 m
GAACCGCATGGGCGCATCCGCGCTGACCCAGGTGATGCAGCAGATCGGCAACAGCGTGCCGGATGTCGACAGCGCAGAAGACTTGAAAGCCTTCTTCAACGCGATCCAGCAGCTGAACAAGGAGCGCAAACTCCTGGCCTACCACGACCGTTCCGACGGCGGCCTGTTCGCCACGCTGTGCGAGATGGCCTTCGCCGGCCGCTGCGGCGTGTCGGTCAACCTCGACATCCTGGCCATGGAAGGCGAGCATGCGTCCGACTCGGGCGAAGCCAAGAACTGGGCGACCCAGGTGGCCGAGCGCCGCAACGAGATGACGCTGCGCGCACTGTTCAGCGAAGAACTGGGCGCGGTGATCCAGGTGCGCGCCGAGGAAAAATCGGACGTGATGAATGTGCTGCGTTCGTACAATCTCGGCGCTTGCAGCCACATCATCGGCAAGCCGAACGAGCGCGGCGTGATCGAGTTCACGCGCGATGCGAAAGTGATTTTCAGCCAGCCGCGCGTGGAATTGCATCGCCTCTGGAGCGAAACCAGCTGGCGCATCGCGCGCCTGCGCGACAACCCGGCCTGCGCCGACGCGGAATACGACCGCATTCTCGACACCGCCGATCCGGGCATGTCGCCCAAGCTCAGCTTCGATCCGCAGGTCGACGTGGCGGCGCCGTTCATCGCCACCGGCGTCAGGCCCAAGGTCGCGATCCTGCGCGAGCAGGGCGTGAACTCGCACATCGAAACCGCCTACGTGATGCACAAGTCCGGCTTCACCGCGGTCGATGTGCACATGAGCGACCTGATCGCCGGCCGCGCGAAGCTGGACGACTTCAAGGGCTTCATCGCGGTGGGCGGCTTCTCCTACGGCGACGTGCTGGGTGCGGGCGAAGGCTGGGCCAAGACCATCCTGTTCAATGCCCGGCTGGCCGAGCAGTTCGCCGGTTTCTTCAACCGCAACGATACCTTCGCGCTCGGCATCTGCAACGGCTGCCAGATGATGAGCAACCTGAAATCCATCATCCCGGGCGCCCAGGACTGGCCGAAGTTCACGCGCAACAAGTCGGAACAGTTCGAGGCGCGCTTTGCAATGGTGGAAGTCGCCGATTCGCCGTCGATCTTCTTTGCCGACATGGCGGGCACGCAGAGCCCGATCGCGGTCGCGCACGGCGAGGGTTTCGCCGACTTCTCGCAGACCGGCGACATCGGCAAGGCGATCGTCGCGATGCGCTACGTCGACAACAAGGGGCTGGCGACCGAGAGCTATCCGTACAACCCGAACGGCTCGCCGCAGGGCATCACCTCGGTGACGACGCCGGACGGCCGCTTCACGGTCCTGATGCCGCATGCGGAACGCGTGTTCCGCACCGTGCAGCATTCCTGGCATCCGGATTCGTGGGGCGAGTATTCGCCGTGGATGCGCATGTTCCGCAACGCACGCAAGTGGGTGGGATGATCGGCGACGCGGGCATTACCCGCATGCTCAGCCGGAAATAAAAAAGGCGCTCTGAAAAGAGCGCCTTTTTGTTTGGGGCGGAAAAATTACTGGATCTTCGCCTTCTTGCGCAGGTCTTCCTGGAAAGCCTGCAGCTTCTTCTGCTGCAGCGATTCGGCGATCTGCGGCTTGACCTCTTCCAGCGACGGGATTTGCGCCGGACGGACGTCTTCCAGCTTGATCACGTGATAGCCGAACTGGGTCTTGACCGGGGTTTCGGTGATCTGGCCTTTCTGCAGGGCGACCATGGCGTCGGAGAACGGCTTGACGAAGGATGCCGGGGACGCCCAGTCGAGGTCGCCGCCGTTGGCAGCGGAACCCGGGTCCTTGGACTGCTTGGCGAGGTCCTCGAACTTCGCGCCGCCCTTCAGCTTGGCGATGATGGCCTTGGCATCGTCTTCCTTGTCGACCAGGATATGGCGGGCGTGATATTCCTTGTCGCCGGCCTGCGCCTTGAAGCGGTCGTATTCCGCCTTGATGTCGGCATCCTTGACCGGATTCTTTTTCAGGAAATCCTGCACCAATGCGCGGATCGCGATCGACTGGCGCGCGATTTCGACCTGGTTCTTGACTTCCGGGGTGTTGGACAGGCCCAGCTTGTCCGCTTCCTGGATCAGCACTTCGCGGTTGATCAGTTCTTCCTTGACCATTGCACGCAATTGCGGCGTGTCGGGCTGGCCTTGCGCCGCCAGTTGCTTGATCATGGCGTCGGCGCGGGAGGAGGGGACAGGCTTGCCGTTGACGACGGCGATGTTTTGAGCCATGACGGGCAGCGCGGCGGCGGCGACGAGCAGCATCAACAGGCGTGCGGGTTTTACGGTCATCGTGTTATTCCTAAATTACGAAATGAGTGGAAAAAACAAAAATACGCCGTGCGTTACGACGATACTTCGGACGGCGCAAATGCAATGATGGTGAGGGCGTGGATATCGCTATGCATCATGTCATGTAGACAATCATACACCAGCCGATGCCGTGCAACGCGATTTAACCCCTCAAATCGGTCGGAAACCAGGTGTAGTTTGTAGTGACCGGCGCCCGAGGCGGCGCCTGCATGTCCGGCATGCAAATGAGACTCGTCGATCAATTGACATTCGGTCGGCGAAAAAGTTGCGACCAGCCGGCCGCGAATGCGCTCCATGCGGTCGTTCATCGCGAATCCTTCACATACTTGGACAGGAACACGCTCTGTCCGATGATGAATGCGAACATGAGTCCGGTGAAGCCGAACAGCTTGAAATTGACCCACGCCGCCGTCGAGAAGTTATAGGCGACATACAGGTTGATCAGGCCCATCGCACCGAAAAAAGCCGCCCACGACAGCGAGAGGCGCTGCCATACGGTGTCGGGCAGCGTGATTTGTTTTTCCATCATCAGCCGGATCAGGTTCTTGCCGAACATCGTCTGGCTGACCAGCAGCGCCGCGCCGAAGCACCAGTAGAGCACGGTCGGTTTCCATTTGATGAAGGTCTCGTTATGGAAGTAGATCGTCGCGCCGCCGAACAGGGTGATGATGGCCAGCGATACCCACAGCATGCCGTCGACCTTGCGCTTCCGGAGCAGCAGGTAGGCGATCTGCGCGAAGGTGGCGAGAATGGCCAGCGCGGTCGCCAGCATGATGGGCGCTTGCGTCGCGCTGGCGGTGCCGCCGGATACCAGGCCGGACAGGTACTGCTGCGCCAGCGCTTGGGCGGCGTCCGGATGGGCCTCTCCCCATTTGAACATGGTGAAAAACAGGATGACCGGAAACAGGTCGAACAAAAACTTCATCTGGTTGTGGTTCCTTTATCTGGGTTCGAAGCGTAAGGACGCGGAATTGATGCAATAGCGCAATCCAGTTGGAGGCGGTCCGTCCGGAAAAACGTGCCCGAGATGGGCGTCGCACACGTTGCACAGAATTTCGGTGCGTATCATGCCATGACTGCGGTCGATGCGCTCGCGCACATTTTCCGGATTGAGCGGACGGAAATAGCTCGGCCAGCCGCAGCCGGAGTCGAACTTGGCGTCCGACTCGAACAGCGGCGTGCCGCAGCACACGCAGGTATAGATGCCATGCTCGTGATGGTCCCAGTAGCGGCCGGTGAAGGCGCGCTCGGTGGCGGCATGGCGGGTGACCTCGTATTCGAGCGGGTCGAGCTGCTCGCGCCACTCGGCATCCGTCTTCACTATCTTGTCTGTCATGATGAACAACTCACTTCCAGTTCGCTGGCCCAGTCCGGCGGCAACCGGGCATATCGTTCGTTTTCCGGCTGCTCGTCGAACGGCTTTTGCAGCAGTTCGAGCAAGTTCGCCACTTCGGAAAAATCCTTATTTTGCGCCTTTTCGATGGCAATTTGTGCAAGATAGTTGCGCAGTATATATTTCGGGTTGACGCGGTGCATCGCTTGCCGCCGTTGCGCATCGTCGCTGTTTTCCTGCCGCAGCCGCGACCGGTATTGCGCCGCCCAGGCATCGAATGCGGGGCGGTCGATGAACAGGTCGCGCAGCGGCTCATCCCGCTCGGGATGGTCGAGCTGAAGATTGCCCAGGCGCCGAAAAAACAGGGTGAAGTCGGCGTGATTTTTCTGCATCAGTTCGAACATCGCGTCGAACAGCTTGCCGTCGTCCGGCAGGGCGGTGCGCAGGCCGAGCTTGGCATGCAGCAACTGGTCGAGCTTGGCGTCGTAGGCAGGCTTGTAGATCTCCAGCGCCGCCTGCGCGTCGTCGACCTCGCCCACCAATGGCAGCAGCGCCTGCGCCAGCGCGAAACAGTTCCATTGGCCGATGCGCGGCTGCATGTGGTAGGCGTAGCGGCCCTGGTGATCGCTGTGATTGCAGATATGCCGGAAGTCGAAGGCCTCCATGAAACCGAACGGGCCGTAGTCGATGCTCAGGCCGAGGATGGACATGTTATCTGTGTTCATCACGCCATGCATGAAGCCGACCGCCTGCCACTGCGCGATCAGCTCGGCCGTGCGCCGCGTGACTTCTTCAAGCAAGGCGCGGTAGGGATGGGCGGCGGCGCGCAAATCGGGATAAAAGCGGTCGATCACGTAATCGGCGAGCGTCTTCAGTTCCTCCTTGCGATCGTTGTAAAACCAATGCTCGAATGAGCCGAAACGGACGAAGCTGGGCGACATGCGCGTGGCAATCGCGGCGGTCTCGGGCGTTTCGCGCATGACCGGCATGTCCGATCCGGTCACGCACAGCGCGCGCGTGGTCGGAATGCCGAGCGCCGCCATCGCCTCGGAGCACAAGAACTCGCGAATCGACGAGCGCAGCACCGCGCGGCCGTCGCCCATGCGCGAGTAAGGCGTCTTGCCCGAGCCCTTCAGCTGCAGCTCCATGCGTCCGCACGGAAAGCCGTCCGCCGCCGGCACGTCGCCCAGCAGAATGGCGCGGCCGTCGCCCAGCTGGCCGGCCCAGATGCCGAACTGGTGGCCGGAATACACCGCCGCCAGCGGCCGCGCCTCCGGCAGCGTGCGGTTGCCGGCAAACACCTGGACAAAATGCTCGGTCGCGAATTCCGCCGGATCGAGGCCGATCAGTTCGGCCGCGGAAGCGCTGGCGGCGACCAGATAGGGGGCCGGAACCGGTGTCGGCTGCAGCCGGGTATAGAAAGCCGGCGGCAGCCGGGCGAACGAATTATCGATCGGCAAGGCATCCAGTCGATGGCGGCCGACGCCGGTATCGAGGGCATTCATGTCGATTCCTTGTGCCTGGAAGCGCCGCGCGGCGTATTTTGTTGCCCGGTCTTGCGCGCCATGCCGGCGCGCTCCGGATAGGCGATGCGGCCAAGCGCCTGCGGCTGTCTGATTGAAACGCGGCCATATTTGGTCTTGATCAGCCCGTTTTGTTCCCAGGCGCGCAGCAGCTTGGCTATGCTTTGACGCGATTTGCCGAGCAGATGTCCCAGTTCTTCCTGGGTGAGCGGCACTTCGCGCCCGCGCGGCAGCGTCATCACATTCAGCGCCGACGGCTTGAGGTGCGCCAGTTCCAGCAGGCGGCGCGCGAGGCGCTGCGGCAGCGGGGCGGTGGCAACTTCCTCCACCAGGTCGAAGGTGGCGCGCAGGCGCTGGCATAGCATCCTGGCAAAGCGTTCATAGATCACCGGATGGCGCGCCAGCAGGCGCTGGAAATCGGTCTTGGCATGGAACAGCAGCACGGTCGGGCCGAAAGCATGGCCGTCATGCGAGCGCGGCAGGCCGTCGAACAGCGCGATTTCGCCGAAACAGCCGGGAGCGTCCAGCACCGCGATGGTGGTGGCGTGGCCGTCGGCGGTGGTGCGGGTAAAGCGCACCGCGCCGCGCGCGATCGTATAAAAACCGTCGGCCTCGGCGCCGCGCGCATGCAGCAGCGTGCCGTCGTCCACTGCCTTCAGTGAAGCGCAGGCCGCCGCGTCTTCGACGATGTGGTCGGGATAACCGTCCAGCCACGACTGCCGCAGCAGCGCGGCCTTATCGATGTCATCGGTAAATCGGTTCGGCATGTTGAATGTTAAATAGTTGACAGTCTTGTGCGATGCGGTCTGCGGATACTGGCAGGACCTGTATCGATCATGCAGGCGTACTCGATCTGCGATCGGTACCAACTCAAGATGCAAGTATTCTGACAGAGAAGAGGAGACCCCATATGAATGCGTCAGAAAAGCTGTCGATCCCGTCGATGAAGGAGCGCGTATCCGCCGAAGAATGGCAGGCGCGCATCGATCTCGCCGCATGCTACCGCCTGGTAGCCGATTTCGGCTGGAGCGACCTGATTTTCACCCACATCACCGCGCGCGTCCCCGGCACGGAAAACCAGTTCCTGATCAACCCGTACGGCATGATGTTCGACGAGATCACCGCATCGTCGCTGGTGAAGATCGACCTCGATGGCAACAAGGTGGACGACTCGCCATTTCCGGTCAACCCGGCGGGATTCACGATCCATTCCGCCATCCATGCGGTGCGCCACGATGCGCAATGCGTATTGCACGTCCATAGCGTCAACGGCGTGGCGGTCTCGGCGCAAAGGGAAGGTCTGTTGCCGCTTTCGCAGCAGTCGATCTTCGTGCTGTCCAGCCTGGCCTATCACGATTACGAAGGCGTGGCCTTGAACGCGGACGAAAAGCCGCGCCTGGTGGCTGATTTGGGCGATAAAAATTATTTGATGCTGCGCAATCACGGTCTGTTAACTTTAGGAAAAACAGTTGCCGACGCGTTTCTTAACATGTATATCTTCGAGTCGGCATGCATGATTCAGGTCCGGGCCCAGGCCGGCGGCGGCGAACTGGTCCGGATTCCGGAAGCCATCATCCTGGGCGCGCAGCAGCAGGCCAGGAGCGTGACCAAGGCGCAAGGGGGCATGCTGGCCTGGCCGGGATTGCTGCGGCGGCTGGACCGGCGCGATCCCTCCTACCGCACTTGAAACAAGGGGACAAACATGGAGACAAACAAGCCGGTGCGCGCCGCATTTCGCGACATGCGGGAGAGTACCGCGGAAGACTGGACGGTCATCTCGAAAGAATTCAAGCCCTATGCGGCCGCTTTACCCGACCGCGTCCTCGATCACCTGCGCCTGCTGCAGGGAGACTGCGGCGGCTTCCCGGTCGACCGCTTGACCCACTGCCTGCAAACCGCGACGCGGGCGTGGCGCGACGGACGCGACGAAGAGTACGTCGTATGCGCACTGCTGCATGACATCGGCGATACGCTCGGCAGCTACAACCATCCGGACATCGCTGCCGCGATCCTGAAGCCGTTCGTCAGCCCGGAAAACCTGGCGATGGTGGAGAAGCACGGGATCTTTCAGGGCTACTACTTCTTCCACCACCTCGGCATGGATCGCAACCTGCGCGATCAGTTTGCCGGGCAGGCGCTGTACGACGCCACTGTCGAATTCTGCGAAAAATATGACGCGCCGGCGTTCGACCCGGACTACGACACCCTTCCGCTGTCGTTCTTCGAGCCGATGCTGCGCCGCGTAATGGCGCGGCCGAAGAACACGATATACAAGGAGGTGGCCTAGAGAAATGTCAAAAAGATGATATTTGTGCGACGCACAACCGAAAAACATTGACGATTTTAGTACGGTCGTTCAAAAATCATGACATAAATTAGTAGAAATATTCTAATATTCAAAAAAACAATTCGGAGACACCATGGCGCAATACATGAAGAGCCCCTTGATGGGCCAGATGATGAGCCAACCTTTGCTCATTTCCAGCCTGATCCAGCACGCGGACCGCTATTTCGGCGACACTGAAATCGTTTCGCGGCGCGTCGAAGGCGATATCCACCGCTACACCTATCGCGACTGCCACACCCGGGCGCGGCGCATGGCCAATGCGCTCGGCAAGCTGGGCGTGCAGATGGGCGAGCGTGTCGCCACCCTGGCATGGAACGGCTACCGCCACATGGAGCTGTATTACGCGATCTCCGGTTCCGGCGCGGTGATGCATACGATTAACCCGCGCCTGCATCCGGAGCAGATCGCCTACATCGTCAATCATGCCGAGGACCAGTACCTGTTCTTCGACATGACCTTCCTGCCGCTGGTCGAGGCGTTCGCCGCGCACTGCAAGACCGTCAAGGGTTTCGTGATGATGTGCGACCGCGACCGCATGCCGCAGCAGAGCAAGGTGGAAAACCTGCTGTGCTACGAGGACCTGATCGCCGGGAATTCGGACCGCTACGAGTGGCCGGTGTTCGACGAAAATTCCGCATCCAGCCTGTGCTACACCTCGGGAACGACCGGCAATCCGAAGGGCGCGCTGTACTCGCATCGCTCGACGCTGCTGCATTCCTTCGCCTCGGTCATGCCCGATGCGCTGAACGTGTCGGCGCGCGATGTGGTGCTGCCGGTGGTGCCGATGTTCCATGTGAATGCCTGGGGGCTGCCGTACTCGGTGCCGATGGTCGGCGCCAAGATGGTGTTCCCTGGGCCGGCGCTGGACGGCAAATCGATCTACGAATTGTTCGAGCAGGAGAAGGTGACTTTTTCCGCCGGCGTGCCGACCGTGTGGCTCGGCCTGTTGACCTACGTCGGACAGAACAACTTGAAATTCTCCACCTTCCGGCGCACGGTCATCGGCGGTTCGGCCTGCCCGCCGGCGATGATGAAAACCTTGCGCCATCAGTACGGCGTCGAGGTGGTGCATGCCTGGGGCATGACGGAAATGTCGCCGCTCGGCACCGCCTGCACGCTGCAAAGCAAGCATGATGATCTGCCGGAAGAGCAGAAACAGGCGCTCCTGGAGAAGCAGGGGCACGCGATCTACGGCGTCGACATGAAGATCGTGGACGACGCCGGCAAGGAACTGCCCTGGGACGGCAAAACCTACGGCAACCTGCTGGTCAAGGGGCCGTGGATCATCAGCAGCTATTTCAGGGGCGAGGGCGGCGACGTGCTGCAGGACGGCTGGTTCCCGACCGGCGACGTGGCCACTATCAGCCCGGACGGCTACATGCAGATCACCGACCGCAGCAAGGACGTGATCAAGTCCGGCGGCGAGTGGATCGGCTCGATCGACCTGGAAAACATCGCAGCCGGGCATCCGGCGGTGCAGCAGGCGGCCTGCATCGGCGTGTTTCATCCGAAGTGGGACGAGCGCCCGCTGCTGGTGGTGGTGAAGAAACCGGGCGCCGAGCTCAGCAAGGAGGAGCTGATCAGGTTTTATGAAGGAAAGATCGCCAAGTGGTGGACGCCCGACGATGTGGTGTTTGTCGACGCGCTGCCGATTGGCGCGACCGGGAAGGTTCTGAAAAACAGAATCCGCGAGCAGTTCAAGGACTACAGGCTGCCGACGGCCTGAAGGGATTGCATAACGAAGAGAAGCCGAAAAGCCGCAGTTTCAATCACATACCCGACATAAGGAAGAGACACATGATGAAAAAGATCCGCCCACTTCTGCTGACACTTTCGATCGCGGCAGCGTTTGCGGCGCCGTCCGCCCAGGCCGAACATGTCAAGGTCGCCATGATCGATACGCTGTCCGGGCCGTTCGCGCCGATCGGCCAGAACCAGCTGCACAGCTTCCAGATGTTTTCCGAGATGGCGAACCAGCAGAAATGGGCAGGCGCGGGCAACACCATCGAATTCGTCGGATTCGACGGCAAGGGGAGCCCGCAGGAGTCGCTGAACCAGCTCAAGGCGGTGATCGACCAGGGCTATCGGTATATCGCGCAGGGCAACGGCTCCGGCGTCGCCCTGGCGCTGATCGACGCGATCAACAAGCACAATGACCGTAATCCCGGCAAGGAAATCGTCTTCCTGAACTATTCCGCGATCGACCCGGATCTCACCAACAGCAAGTGCAGCTTCTGGCACTTCCGCTTCGACGCCAATTCCGACATGAAGATGGAGGCGCTGACCTCCTACATGGCGAAGGACCAGAGCGTCAAGAAGGTCTACATCATCGGCCAGAACTATGCGCACGGCCACCAGGTGACGCGCGCGGCGAAGGAATACCTGAAGCGCAAGCGTCCCGACATCCAGATCGTGGGCGACGACCTGCACCCGATTGCCACCGTCAAGGACTTCTCGCCGTATATCGCCAAGATCAAGGCATCCGGCGCGGACACGGTGATTACCGGTAACTGGGGCGCCGACCTCGCGCTGCTGGTCAAGGCGGCCAAGGACGCCGGCCTGACCGCCAAGTTCTACACCTACTACGGCGGCACCTCGGGCGTGCCGACCGCAATGGGCGGCGCTACCGCGGGGCAGGTCAAGCAGGTCGCGTACTGGACGCCGAACAACGAGACCTTCGCCGGCAAGGAAATCGTCGAAGCGTTCAAGAAGAAGTACAACGACGATTTCTACGTGGTCGACACCTACACGGTGGTGCAGATGCTGGCCAAGGCCATCAAGGACAGCAACTCCGCCGACCCGGTCAAGGTGGCCTTCGCGCTGGAAGGCATGAAGGTCAAGGCGATCAATGGCGAGGTCGAGATGCGCGCCACCGACCACCAGCTGCAGCAGCCGTTGTACATCTCCACCTGGACCAAGGTCGACGGCAAGAAGATCAAGTACGACCAGGAAAACACCGGCTATGGCTGGAGCAACGATCAGAAGATCGATGCTTACGTCGCTACCCAGCCGACCTCCTGCCAGATGAAACGGCCGTCGCGCTCGTAACGGCAGCTCTCGAGCATCGTGTGCCATTATGTGCCACGATGCCGCCTGCCTGCGGACGGGCGGACGGTTCTCCTGAAGCGCGCGCGAACCAGTAAAGGTGGCAGAAAATACCGGCTGATTTTCCCGCTTATCTGTTGCTTTACATCAGGTAGGACCATGGATATGCTGTACCTACAAAAAATCCTATAAGGAGGAGACAAATGGCTGTTCACGGCAAATCCTTATTGCTTGCGCTGGCCGTCAGTGCCGCATTCGCCGCGCCGGCGGCGGCATCCGCGGAAACCGTCAAGATCGCTTTCATCGATCCGCTGTCCGGCCCGTTCGCCCCGGTCGGCCAGGGCATCCTGAAAAGCTGGCAGTACATCGCCGACATGGCCAATGCCCAGAAGTGGGGCGGGGATAACAAGTTCGAGATCGTCGGCTTCGACAACAAGGGCAGCCCGCAGGAATCGCTGACCCAGCTGAAGGCGGCGATCGACCAGGGCTACCGCTACATCATCCAGGGCAACGGTTCCGGCGTCGCCTTGGCGCTGATCGATGCGATCAACAAGCACAACGAGCGCAATCCCGGCAAGGAAGTCCTGTTCATCAACTATGCGGCGGTCGACCCCGATCTGACCAACAGCAAGTGCAGCTTCTGGCATTTCCGCTTCGATGCCAACTCCGATCAGAAGATGGAAGCGCTGACCTCCTTCATGGAGAAGGACCCGAGCATCAAGAAGGTCTACATCATCGGCCAGAACTATGCGCACGGCCACCAGGTGACGCGCGCGGCGAAGGAATACCTGAAGCGCAAGCGCCCCGACATCCAGATCGTCGGCGACGACCTGCATCCGATCGGGCAGGTGAAGGACTTCGCTCCCTATGTGGCCAAGATCAAGGCGTCCGGGGCCGACGCGGTCATCACCGGCAACTGGGGCGCCGACCTTGCGCTGCTGATCAAGGCGGCCAAGGACGCCGACCTGAAGGCCAATTTCTTCACCTATTACGGCAGCACCACCGGCGTGCCGACCGCAATGGGTTCCGCCGGGGCCGACCGGGTGAAGTATGTCGGCTACTGGAACGTCAACAACGAGAAATTCGCGGGCAAGGACATCGTCGAGGGCTACAAGAAGAAATACAACGACGATTACTACGTGCTTGCGACCTACACTGGACTGAACATGCTCGGCAAGGCGTTCAAGGAAGCCAGGTCGACCGATCCGGTCAAGGTGGCGTTCGCGCTGGAAGGCATGAAGGTGCAGAGCCTGAACGGCGAAGTCGAAATGCGCAAGACCGATCATCAGCTGCAGCAGCCGCTGTATATCGCCACCTGGGTGAAGGTCAACGGCAAGGATGTGCGCTACGATCAGGAGAACACAGGCTATGGCTGGAAGACCGACCAGAAGCTCGACACCTATGTCGCGACACAGCCGACGTCCTGCCAGATGAAGCGCCCGTCGTCCCGCTAACAAGTTATATCCCTTGCAGCGTGCGGGCGTCGCGAGACTGCACGCTGCTTTTTTGTCGCCTGAAAATAGTACGGTCGTACACGAATCTGACTTAGAGGTGCCGCGTGGAGTTCACATTAATCACCCTGCTGAACGGCCTGAGCTACGGGCTCCTGCTGTTCATGCTGTCGTCCGGGCTGACGCTCATTTTCAGCATGATGGGCGTGCTGAATTTTGCGCACGCCAGTTTCTACATGCTGGGCGCCTACTTCGCCTATGCGATTTCCACCAAGCTCGGCTTCTGGCCGGCGCTGTTCATCGCGCCGCTGGCCGTGGGCGCCATCGGTGCCGTCGTCGAGCGCTACGGCCTGCGCTCGGTGCACAAGTACGGCCACATTCCCGAACTGCTGTTCACCTTCGGCCTGTCCTACGTGATGGTTGAGCTGGTGCAGCTCGTC
>FLYJ01001644.1_pt1 | contig 12352 bp, 10 predicted proteins | sample 1122561 | NCBI WGS metagenome assembly FLYJ01 (sample SAMEA4346788, study PRJEB14843) | hot springs metagenome | biome: Terrestrial Biome; feature: Habitat; material: Sediment | place: India | collected 2012-06-12 | depth 1760 m
TCCGAAACCGGGGTGGAGCGCTGGGCCTATATTCCATCCTTCGTCTTGCCGAACCTGTACAAGCTCGCCGACAAGAATTACGGGAACCTGCATCAGTACTTCGTCGACGGCACGCCCGTGGTCGGGGATGCATATTTCGGCGGTTCCTGGCATACCATTCTGGTGGGCGGTCTGAACGGCGGCGGACGCGGTTACTATGCGCTCGACATCACCGATCCGGCGGCGCCGAGCCTGCTCTGGGAGTTCTCGCACACCAATCTCGGCTACAGTTACGGCAATCCCGTCATCACCAAGCTGAGTAACGGCACCTGGGTGGTCCTGGTCGCCTCAGGCTACAACAATGTCTCACCAGGCGACGGCAAGGGCTACCTGTATGTGCTCAACGCCCAAACCGGCGCCATCATCGGCTCGCCGATCAGTACCGATATCGGCGATTCATCCAGTCCAAGCGGGCTGGCACGTATCGCGGCCTGGGTCAACAATCCGATGGTCGACAATACCGCGCAGCGCGTATATGGGGGCGACCTGCTGGGCAACCTGTGGCGTTTCGATCTCAACACCGGCACCAAGCAACTGATCGCGACCCTGAAGGATGACAGCAACAAGGCGCAGCCGATCACGGTGAAACCGGAACTGGGCGAAGTCGGCGGCAATGCGATCATCTACGTCGGTACTGGGCGTTATCTGGGAACGACAGATCTGGCGGACCAGGGCCAGCAGTCGTTCTACGCGATCAAGGACAATCTCGGCAACACCAGCTACGGCAGTCCGCGCAGCGCGGCCGGCTTCATAAAGCAGACGCAGACGACAACCACATGTCCGAGCAATACGCCGCCAGGAATCTGTTCGCCCGGCGAAATGGTCCGTACCAGTACCAACAATACCGTCAACTTTGCGACCGACAACGGCTGGTATATCGATCTCCCGAATGCAGGCGAGCGGGACAATACCGATCCGACCCTTGCGCTCGGCACCATCGGTTTTACCTCCAACGTCCCGGACAACAGCGCCTGCAACACCGGCGGCTACAGCTTCCGTTACTTCCTCGACTACCGGACAGGAGGTCCGGTGTCGACCGCGGGCAGCGTAGTGGCGGTGAAACTCGGCAATGCGATCGGTACCCGGCCGGTGTTCGTTCGCTTGCCGACCAATACAGTGGTCGAACTGACTCGCTTGTCTGATGGCACAACCGTCACATCGAATGTGCCGATCGGCGGGGCCGGCACGAATACGCGCCGTGTGTCGTGGAGAGAGATTGCGATCGACAAGTAGGATGCATGCGGCGCCAGATTACGAATGTGCAGGCGCAGATGGATTGCGATAGATCTTGAGAGGGGTGTTTCAATGCTGGTGCTGGCTGTCGTTGTCGCTGGCTGCTCATGTCGGCTTGGCGACAATACTCGGCGCCCAGCTCGGACATGCCGGTAAGGGCACGCAAGAACCGGCGGCAGGAACTATCGCTGTTAAGGTAGTCTCCGTTACTAACGACAAAACCGGCCGTTCAGTTACGCCGGAGCCCAGGCCGGCAACGGTGCCGAAAGCGGCGCCGTTCGCTGATCCGTCGCCGGCTGAGCAGCAGGACGAACCGGAACCGCTCCTTCCCGTCGTGCTGCCGGCCGCGCCGACCTACCACGTACCGGCCGAATTGGATGCCCCGCCCCGCGTGGTGCAGGATGTGCCGCTTGAAATGGCCTTTAACGTGCCCGACCTGCCGCCACAGATGCTGGTGCTGCGTCTGCTGATTAATGAGTTGGGCGAGGTGGACAAGGTGCTGATCGAAGACTCATCGCTTCCCGCCGCTGCCGAGAACTCGATCATCCAGTCCTTCCTGCGAATGCGCTTCGAGCCGGGGCGGATGGAGAATATGCCGGTCAAGAGTCAGATCCGGATCGAGGTGAATCTGGATTTCCCTGCAGATACCAACTTGTCCGGCCATTCATAGCGGCCCCAAGCGCCGATGAGGGAGGCAAAGACAAGTTACCGGCTGACCGCAACGGCGTAAAATGTGCGGATGTCCGAGCCATCTGTTACCCCGTTTTCAGGTTTGAATCCTGAATGTGTCATTTCCAGTTTGGAAAGTGTTGGCCTGTACAGCGACGGCCGCTTACTTGCCCTTAACAGCTACGAGAACCGCGTCTATCAGGTCGGGATGGAAGAGGGGCCGCCGGTGGTGGCGAAGTTTTATCGTCCGGGGCGCTGGAGCGATGAAGCGATCCTGGAAGAACATGCATTCGTGCAGGAACTCGCCGAGCGCGAGATTCCGGCGGTGCCTGCCATGCCGCTGGCAGGGCACGGGACCCTGCATCACTTCAACGGCTTCCGGTTTGCCGTTTTCGCGCGCCATGGCGGACGGGCGCCGGAACTGGACGACAGCGCGACGCTGGAAAGGCTGGGCCGCTTCATCGGCCGCATCCATGCGGCGGGCGCGGAGCGCTCGTACGCTGTGCGTCCTGCTTTGGATAGCGCGACCTTCGGCGAGGAGCCGCGCGCGTATCTGCTGGCGCAAGGATTCATCCCGCACGACCTGATCGATGCCTGGCGCAGCGTCACGCAGCAGGCGCTCGACGGCGTGCGCCGCTGTTTCGACCGGGCGGGAGAGGTGCGCCGGCTGCGCCTGCACGGCGACTGCCATCTCGGCAATGTATTGTGGACCGACGCCGGACCGCACTTCGTCGACTTCGACGACAGCCGCATGGGGCCGGCGATCCAGGATTTGTGGATGCTGCTGTCCGGCGAGCGCGCCGACATGGCGCGCCAGTTGTCCGACCTGCTGGCCGGGTATGAAGACTTCTTCGAGTTCAATCAGCGCGAGCTGCATCTGATCGAGGCGCTGCGCACGCTGCGCCTGATGCACTACTCGGCCTGGCTGGCGCGGCGCTGGGACGATCCCGCCTTTCCGGCCGCATTCCCCTGGTTTAATACGCAGCGCTACTGGCAGGATCGCATTCTTGAGCTGCGCGAGCAGGTGGCGCTGATGGACGAGCCGCCGTTGTGGCCGGCGTAGTTACACTTTCTGCGCCGACTTGGCGAGCGTGTCCAGTTCGCGGATGATCTGGTCGGCCGACGATGCGCAGTTCGCCAGCAGCACCGCGCGTTCGATCGCATCGTCGCGGCTGGTCTTGGAATAGAAGCTGAGCAGGTAGTCGGCGCTGTCGACGCCCGGCACGCCGCGCGGGTCGTCCTTGGCCAGCTTGCGCACGTACCATACCGCGTAGCCGTTGGACTCTTCGCAGCAGTAGATTTCCACCCAATGATACGGCCCGAGCGGATGCTCGTCCGGGTCGGTGTGCCAGATGATCTTGCGCCACAGGTGGCTCTTCTTCGTTTCGGGGATGGAATGCACTGCAATCTCCTTCGGTGGTGTCTGCGCCTAGCTTAGCGGATTTGGGCCGGTTCAAATAGGGCTGCGGTCGATCCGTTTGGTCAGGATGATCGAGGTCGAGGTCTGGCGCACGCCGTCGATCGCGCCGATCTGGTCGAGCAGACGGTCCAGCTCGGCGGTGGACTGGCAGCGCAGCGTCAGCATGTAGTCGACCGGGCCGCTGACGGCGCACAGGGTTTCGACCTGCGGCATTTTCTCCAGCAGTTTCACCAGCATGCCCGCCTTGCGCGCATCGACGGCGATGCCGACGTAGGCGCGCACCGCCGGCTGGTACAGCTCCTGGTTCAGCTTCACGCCGTAGCCGGCGATGATGCCGCGCTGCTCCAGATTATTGATGCGCGCAATCGCGGTGGTGCGCGCAATATCCACCCGCCTGGCGATGGTGGACACCGGCATGCGCGCGTCGTCCATCAATAAGGCCAGGATCTTGTTGTCGATGTCGTCGAGCTGCGGCTTCATTTGTGCAACCTGCGTGAATGTTTCGTCATTTTGTATCGGAATCATACATTCTGACAACGCTTTGCTCCCTGTTTTCTGACAGTTGCCAAACTTAAACTGGTTACAACAACACCGCGCATCGGATGAAGAGAGCAGATCAACAGAAGGGGGCGACATGAAAACCAGGCTTATCCTGCTCGGCGCCGGCAAGATCGGCGACGCGATCCTGAACCTGCTGTCGCATTGCGGCGACTACCAGCTGACGGTGGCCGACCGCGATGCGCGCCGGCTGCTGCACGTGCGGGAGATGGCGTTCCCGGACGTGACGACGGCGCAGGTCGACATCTCCGATGCGAAGTCTGTGCTGAACCTGATCGACGGCCATGACGTGACGCTGTCGGCCTGCCCGTACTTCCTGACGCCGGTGATCGCGGCGGCGGCAAAACAGGCCGGCTCGCATTATTTCGACCTGACCGAGGATGTCGAAAGCACGCGCGTGGTCAAGCAGCTGGCGGAAGACGCTTCGACCGCCTTCGTGCCGCAGTGCGGCCTGGCGCCCGGCTTCATCTCGATCGTCGCCAACGATGTGGCCAGCCGCTTCGACCGTCTGCGCGACGTGCACATGCGGGTGGGCGCCTTGCCGACCTATCCGAGCAATGCGCTGAAGTACAACCTGACCTGGAGCACCGACGGCCTGATCAACGAATACTGCAATCCGTGCGAGGCGATCGTCGACGGCCAACTGCGCGAAGTGTCGCCGCTGGAGGAGGTCGAGCACTTCTCGCTGGACGGCATCGACTACGAGGCATTCAACACGTCCGGCGGCCTCGGCACGCTGTGCGAAAGCTTGGCCGGGCGCGTGCAGAACCTGAATTACAAGACGGTGCGCTATCCGGGGCACCGCGACATCATCAAGATGCTGGTGCGCGACCTGCAGCTGGGCATGCTGGATCGCCGGCATATCCTGAAGGATGTGCTGGAGTCCGCGATCCCGATCACCAAACAGGACGTGGTGCTGGTGTTCGTGAGCGTGACCGGGCTGCGGGAAGGGCGGCTGGAGCAGGAAACCTATGCGAAGAAAATCTATAGCCAGTCCGTCAACGGCCAGTTGCTGTCCGCGATCCAGGTCACGACTGCCGCCGGCATCTGCACCATGGTCGACATGCTGATGCAGGGGCGCCTGCCGAAACGCGGCCTGGTGCGGCAGGAGCAGGCGAAACTGGATGACTTCCTTGCGAACCGCTTCGGCCGCTTCTATGCTGCCTAAGGAGGTTCATCATGGAATCGATAGCGAAATTGCTTACGGCGCTGGGCGCCGACCTGTCCGCCTGGCATGGGCGCGATCTGCACAGCGTCACGCCGATCAGCGGCGAAACCCTGGCCAGCCTGCATGCCGACACGCCGCACCAGGTGACGGAAAAGATTGCGCGGGCGCAGCAGGCGTTCGAGCAGTGGCGCTGCATCCCGGCGCCGCGCCGCGGCGAATTGATCCGGCTGTTCGGCGAGGAGTTGCGCGCGCACAAGGAAGCGCTCGGCAGGCTGGTGACGCTGGAGTGCGGCAAGATCCTGCAGGAAGGCCTGGGCGAAGTGCAGGAAATGATCGACATCTGCGATTTCGCGGTCGGGCTGTCGCGCCAGCTCTATGGCCTGACGATCGCGTCGGAACGCCCCGGGCACCGGATGATGGAAACCTGGCATCCGCTGGGCGTGGTCGGCGTGATTTCCGCCTTTAATTTCCCGGTGGCGGTGTGGTCGTGGAATGCGGCGCTGGCCTTCGTGTGCGGCAACAGCGTGGTGTGGAAACCGTCGGAAAAAACGCCGCTGACGGCGATCGCGGTGCAATCGCTGCTGGCGAAGGCGATGGCGCGTTTCGGCGGCGATGCGCCGCCAGGTTTGTCGGAGGTGATCATCGGCGGGCATGAACGCGGACAGGCGCTGGTCGACGATGCGCGCGTGCGCCTGGTCAGTGCGACCGGCAGCACGCGCATGGGGCGCGCGGTGGCGCAAGCCTGCGCGCGGCGGCTGGCGCGTTCCATTCTTGAACTGGGCGGCAACAATGCGATGATTGTCGCGCCCAGCGCCGACCTGGAGCTGGCGCTGCGGGCGATCGTGTTTTCCGCGGTGGGGACGGCGGGGCAGCGCTGCACCACCTTGCGCCGGCTGTTCGTGCACGACAGCGTCTACGGACAACTGGTGCCGCGGCTGCAGAAGGTGTATGCATCGCTGCCGGTCGGCGATCCGCTGCAGAAGGGGACGCTGGTCGGACCGTTGATCGACGGCGCCGCCTTCGACGCCATGCAGAATGCGCTGGCCAGGGCGCGCGCGGAGCAGGGTAACGTGTGCGGCGGCGAGCGCGTCGACGTGGCCGGATGCGCGAACGGCTATTACGTGCGCCCGGCGCTGGTCGAGATGCCGGCGCAGACCGGGGTGATGCATCACGAAACCTTCGCGCCCATCCTGTACGTGGTGCGCTACCAGGCGCTGGAGCAGGCGATCGCATGGAACAACGCGGTGCCGCAGGGGCTGTCGTCCTCCATCTTCACGACCGACATGCGCGAGGCGGAGTTGTTCATGTCGGCCGTCGGCAGCGATTGCGGCATTGCGAACGTCAACATCGGGCCGAGCGGCGCCGAGATCGGCGGCGCGTTCGGCGGCGAGAAGGATACCGGCGGCGGGCGCGAATCCGGTTCCGATGCGTGGAAGGCGTACATGCGGCGCGCGACCAATACCGTCAACTACAGCCATGCGCTGCCGCTGGCGCAGGGGATCAGCTTCGATTTTTGAGCGGAACCGATGTCATATAGGATAGGAGCCTCCATATGTTCGTCGTCCGGCCCGTAGAAACTTCGGACATCCCGGCCCTCGAATCCCTGGCCACGGCCGCCACGCACGGCGTGCATACCCTGCCCAGGACGCGCAAGGCGACCGAGCGCGCGGTCGAGCGCTCGCTTGCCTCGTTCGCCGCGCAGCCGGGCCTGCCGGCCGACGAATCCTATTTCTTCGTGCTGGAGTCGGACGCGGACAAGTCGATCGCCGGCACGGCGGCGCTTGCCGCCACGGCCGGGGCGAGCGGCGCCTTCTTTGCCTTTCGCAACGACGTGCTGCAGCAGGTATCGCGCGACCTCGACATCAGCCACAATGTGCACGCGCTGACGCTGTGCTCCGACCTGTCCGGCCATTCGCAGCTGTCGGGCTTTTACCTGCGCGACCGCAGCCGTCCCGAGCCGCAGGCCGACCTGCTGTCGCGCGCGCGGCTGCTGTTCGCCGCGGCCGCGCCGCACCGCTTCAGCGAGAAATTCTTCGCATCGATGTCCGGCATCATCGATGCCAGCCTGCGCTCGCCGTTCTGGGAAGCGCTGGGACGCAAGTTCTTCCAGATGGGTTTCCTGGAAGCCGAGCGCATGATCGAAGGCGCGCGCAACCGCACGCTGATCGTCGAGCTGATGCCGCATTACCCGGTCTACGTGCCGCTGCTGCCCGCCGATGCGCAGGCGGCCATGGGCCAGGTGCATGCGGAGGGCGAACTGCCGTTCCGCATCCTGTCCAACGAAGGCTTCGAGCCGGACGAGTACATCGACATCTTCGACGGCGGGCCGATCCTGCGCGCGCACCGGAATGCGCTGCGTTCGTTCTCGGCGTCGCTGCGCAGGCGCGTTGCGGGCGCGGCCGCCGCCGATGCGCCGCGCGGCATGTTCCTGGTCGCCACCGCGCGCGAAGAGAAGTTCCGCGTGACGGCGGTCGAATGCGCGAGCCCGGAACTGTCCGAAAGCGTGCATCTGCCGGAAGCCGCCCGGCGCGTCCTGGACGTGCACGACGGCGATGCCGTGCTGTGTGTGAAACTGTGAGGCCGACCATGCTGGTGGTACGCGCAATCAGGGAGCGGGACATCGACAGCCTGCTGGGCCTGGCGACGCAGGTCGGTTCGGGCATGACCACGCTCAAGCCGGATCGCGCAAGCCTGCTGCAGCGGGTCGAAACCGCATGCGCATCGTTCGCCGGACAGATCGCGCCGCAGCAGCGCGACTACGTGTTCGTGATGGAGGACACGGCCAATCGCCGGCTGGCCGGCGTGTGCGCGATCAAGGCGGCGGTCGGGCTGGACGAGCCGTTCTACAACTACCGCATCGGCACCCTGGTCCATTCCAGCAAGGAGCTGAAGGTGTTCACCCGCATGGACACGCTCTACCTGTCGAACGACCTGACCGGCTGCTCCGAGCTGTGTTCGCTGTTCTTGCATCCGGATTACCGCAGCGGCAGCAACGGCAAGCTGCTGTCCAAGAGCCGCTTCATGTTCATCGCGCAGTTCCCGCAGCTGTTCTCGGAAAAGCTGATCGCCGAGATGCGCGGCTTCCAGCGCGCCGACGGCACGTCGCCGTTCTGGGAAAGCCTGGGGCGGCACTTCTTCAAGATGGACTTCAACCGCGCCGACGACCTTACCAGCCTCGGCAAGAAATCCTTCATCGCGGAACTGATGCCGCGCCATCCGCTGTATGTCGCCTACCTGCCGCAGGAGGCGCAGGACGTGATCGGACGGGTGCATGTCGACACCGCGCCGGCGCGCCGCCTGCTGGAGCAGGAGGGCATGCATTACGAAGGCTATGTCGATATCTTCGACGCCGGCCCGGTGCTGCAGGCGCGCGTGTCGGAGCTGCGCGCGCTGCGCGACAGCGCGCTGGCGGCCGTGGAACCGGGGCAGCCGGGAGAGCAGGCCGAGGCCGGCACGCCGGCCATGATTGCCAATACCTCGCTGCGCGACTTCCGCGTCATCGCCGCGCCGGCACCCGCCGGGAGCGGCCGCATCCTCCTCTCGCCGCAGCAGCAGGCCGCGCTGCATTGCCGCGCGGGCGACACGGTGCGCGCCATGCCACTCAATCCGAGGAAGCATCTCTATGCATAGCCATTACATCAACGGCAGCTGGGTCGCGGGCGAGGGCCCGCAACTGACGGCCAGCGATCCCTCCACCGGACGGCAGGCGTGGTCGGGCACGGCCGCGACCCAGAGCGAAGTCGATGCCGCCTGCGCCGCCGCGCGCGCCGCTTTCGCGCCCTGGGCCGAAACCGCGCTGGAGCAGCGCATCGCAATCTGCCGGCGCTTCCGCGACCTGCTGAAGGAAAACGGCGAACAGCTGGCGCAGCTGATCTCGCTCGAAGTCGGCAAGCCGCTGTGGGAAGCGCGCACCGAAATCACGTCGATGGCGAACAAGGTCGATATCTCGGTGCAGGCCTACCACGCGCGCACCGGCGAATCGCTGACCAAGGCGGCCGACGGCAACGCGGTAGTGCGGCATCGCCCGCACGGCGTGTTCGGCGTGTTCGGCCCCTACAACTTTCCCGGGCATCTGCCGAACGGGCACATCGTGCCGGCTCTTATCGCCGGCAACACCATCGTGTTCAAGCCGAGCGAATATGCGCCCCGGAGCGCGATCCGCACGGTCGAACTGTGGATCGAGGCCGGCCTGCCGCAAGGCGTGCTGAACCTGGTGAACGGCGCACGCGATACCGGCGCGGCGCTGGCGCAGAACCGGGAACTGGACGGTATCCTGTTTACCGGCAGCTACCAGACCGGCGCGCTGCTGCACCGGCAGTTCGCGGGGCTGCCGGGCAAGATGCTGGCGCTGGAAATGGGCGGCAATAACCCGCTGGTGGTGTGGGATGCCGCCAATCTCGACGCCGCGGTGCATCACGTGATCTTGTCGGCCTTCGTCAGCGCCGGGCAGCGCTGCACCTGCGCGCGGCGGCTGATTGTCGAGGATGGCGAGCGCGGCCGGGCGCTGATCGGCCGGCTGCTGCAAGTGGCTGCCAACATCCGTGTCGGCCGCTTCGACCAGGAGCCGGCGCCGTTCATGGGGCCGGTGGTGTCGGCCCAGGTCGCGCAAAAGCTGCTGCAGGCGCAGGACGGCCTGATTGCGCGCGGCGCCAGGCCGCTGCTGGCGATGCGGCAGCTGGAACAGGGCGCCGGCTTTGTTTCGCCGGGCATCGTCGATGTCACCGATGCGCGCGACGTGCCCGACGAGGAGTGGTTCGGCCCGCTGCTGCAGGTGAGGCGCGTACCCGATTTCGAATCCGCGCTGCGCGCCGCCAATGCGACCGAGTACGGATTGGCGGCCGGTTTGCTGAGCGACGACGAGCGGCTGTGGCGGCGGTTTCTGATTCATGCGCGCGCCGGCATCGTCAACTGGAACCGGCCGACCACGGGCGCGGCCAGCACGGCGCCGTTCGGCGGGATCGGGAAGTCGGGCAATCATCGGCCGAGCGCCTATTACGCGGCCGATTATTGCGCGTATCCGGTGGCGTCGATCGAGAACAGCGTGCTGGAAATGCCGAAGCAGCTGTCGCCGGGGCTGGTGTTTTAGCGAGCTGGATGACGCAGAAAGAAATCCCCTCTCCCGCAGGCGGGAGAGGGGAGTAAAAATTGGGGTGATCATGACTGCACGCGAATTCAACTTCGACGGCCTGGTCGGCCCGTCGCACAACTACGCCGGCCTTTCGTTCGGCAACGTGGCTTCGTTCAACAACGTCAAGAGCGTGTCCAATCCGAAGGAAGCCGCGCTGCAGGGGCTGGCGAAGATGCGTGCGCTGGCGTCGCGCGGTTTCGCGCAGGCGCTGCTGCCGCCGCAGGAGCGGCCGAACTTCGCACTGCTGCGCAGCGTCGGCTTCGGCGGCAGCGACGCCGAGGTGATCGCGCGCGCCCACAGGGAAGCGCCGGCGATCCTGGCCTGCGCCTACTCGGCTTCGCCGATGTGGACCGCGAACGCCGGCACGGTCAGCCCGTCGGCCGACACCGCCGACGGCCGCACCCATTTCACGGTGGCGAACCTCAACAACAAGCTGCACCGATCCTACGAGCACACCCAGACCGCCCGCGCATTGCGCGCCGTGTTCGGCGACGAAAGGCATTTCGCGGTGCACGACGCCCTGCCTTCCACGCCGGCGCTCGGCGACGAGGGCGCGGCCAACCATACCCGCCTGTGCGCGTCGCACGGCGCGCCGGGCGTCGAGATGTTCGTCTACGGCCGCGTCGAATTCGACCCCGCCGCGCCGGCGCCGAAACGCTTCCCGGCGCGCCAGACGCTGGAGGCCAGCCAGGCGGTGGCGCGCCTGCATGGGCTCGACGCGCGGCGCACGGTCTATGCGCAGCAGGACCCGGACACGATCGACCAGGGCGTGTTCCACAACGACGTGATCGCGGTCGGCAACGGCGACGTGCTGTTCTATCACCAGAATGCCTTCGTCGACGAAGCGGGCGTGCTGGACCGGTTGCGGCGGGCGCTGGCGACCGCCGGCGCGCAGCTGCGTCCGCTGCGGGTCGATGCGGCCGACGTCCCGGTGGCGGATGCGGTGTCGAGCTATCTGTTCAACAGCCAGCTGTTGTCCAAGCCGAACGGGAAGATGGCGCTGGTGGTGCCGCAGGAATGCGGCGAGAACCCGGCTGTCGCGCGCTACCTGCAAGGGCTGGTCGGCAGCGGCGGGCCGGTCGACGAGCTGATCAGCTTCGACCTGCGCCAGAGCATGCGCAACGGCGGCGGCCCGGCCTGCCTGCGCCTGCGCGTGGCGCTGACCGAGGCGGAGTCTGCCGCGATGCATCAGGGCGTGGTCATGGACGAGGCGCTGTATGCGCGGCTGGCCGCCTGGGTGGAAAAGCATTACCGCGACCGGCTGGCGCCGGACGACCTGGCCGATCCGGCACTGGCCGCCGAGATCCGGACCGCGCTGGACGAATTGACAACCATCCTGCACCTGCCGGGACTGTACGATTTCCAGCGATAGGCGGCATCCGGGCCGGCTCCTCCGCACAGGCTCCGTTTTCACGGCGCTTTTTTTCCGTTCTTTTTGCCCCGCTCCCGCGCCGCTATTGCACAGTGAACTGCATGCAATATATTGATATGTAAGGGGAAATGGGGCGGAGCGGCCGGCCCGGCACGCCTGCCGCACCGTCAACCTGAGCGCGAATAAGTGTCAGAACTTTGCCCAAATAAAAAATATTAAACGGCGCGAGCAGCCTTAAGATGAATCGGACGAAATTTCAACGGAGAACATATGACACAACAAGACCTACGTGCACAAGCCCTGCGGCTCGCGCTGGCCGAGGCCGGCAGGTCCGCCGGCGGCGACCGGGCCAGGCTGGAAGCGCTGATCGCTGCCTGGCTGGATTCGATCGAGGATGAAGACTTGGCCGGCATTGCGCCGGAAAGCCTGGCGTCGCCGCTGTGGGAAGGCTTCTCGCGCCTGGCGAAGTGGACGCCGCAGGAGGGCTGCCGCATCGAGCAGCTGACCTATGCGGACGGCCGCGGCGGGCAAGGCACGGCGCTGCTGATCCTGAACGAGGACATGCCGTTCCTGGTCGACTCGATGGTGATGGCGCTGCGCAAGCTGCGCGTGCCGTCGCGCGCCGTGCTCAACGCGGTGCTGTCGGTGCAACGCGCCGCCGACGGCGGCATCGTCAGCGTCGCCAGGGTGGGGCAGGGCAGCGCGCCGGCCGAATCCTGGGTGCTGTGCCTGCTGGCGGAACAGCCGGGCCAGGCGGACATGGAG
>FLYJ01001136.1_pt1 | contig 12186 bp, 7 predicted proteins | sample 1122561 | NCBI WGS metagenome assembly FLYJ01 (sample SAMEA4346788, study PRJEB14843) | hot springs metagenome | biome: Terrestrial Biome; feature: Habitat; material: Sediment | place: India | collected 2012-06-12 | depth 1760 m
ATCGATCACGTCGGCTTGAATTCGAAAATCGGCGGCTTGTTCAGCGTAGCCTTAGATAAATGCGGTCCATCTTGCGCCGCGTGGATTTAGATTACTGTGCCAAATCTCACTCATTAAAACTTTCATACTCGACTCGTGGCAAATTTAGGCCTTCAAGACGATATAGTTCGTCTGGTGATGGACGCTCTCGATTACAAGCTAAATAGGCCTCTTGTTGTTCACCCAACTTTATGATTACACCACTACCGTTGAAATCAAAGGCCGCTCTTTCAACAAATACTATGTATTTAAATTTCCCCACATTAAACGACAGCTGCTCTGTACTCGACTTGGCACTAAGATGGTCCACGAAAAGAGAGAAACGGTTTCGGGGATGAGTCCTTTCTCTAGGGTATTCAAGCTCGATTTTTTGAGCAGATTCTCCAAAGCGATACTTTAAGTAACCGGCAGTTTCTGAGAGATTCTCTGAAGCGCAAATGGACAAAAGTTTTCGCTTAATTTGACACGAGAAAACTGTCTTCTCAGTTCCAGCACAGAGTGTTTTCCCAATACTTTCTTCGGCGTTGGCGAGTTGGCTGGCAATTAGAGCTATGCCGATAAACAGTTGTATTCGCATAAAAATACGGTCTAACGTTTGAGTTGAGCGGCGGCTTTGAGCTGGCCGCGCAAGGCAGGATAAGCCACCGCCTTTCGCGGCCAGCTCAAAGGCGTCCGCTCGAACGATGGGTTAGGCAACGCGCGAGGAGACGCACCTAGGATTGAATGTCTAGCCATTCCCCGCCCTCCATTCCTGGACAGCACGCATCACCTCTGAACCCCGCTCTTTGGTGAGATCCCGCGCCGAATACTCCCCCGGGAAGTTGTGTATACGCGCCGCGAGATAGTCTAGATACAGCCGACCTATTGCGTGGTACTCGCGATACTCCTGCGGGGTGAGTTGAACCAGAACACTCCACTCCGTGAAAGAGTGCGAGACGCGAGCATCAAAGAAGTACTGGCCGGACTCCTCGAACAAGAACCACGTATTCGGACCGTGTGCCGCGACCTTCATGATGCCTAACACCTGAGTTAAGCCGCGCCGCGAAGCGGCGTCGGCTTGGACGAATTGTTAGGCCGCATGCCTGCGCCTTCTGGATGCGCCGAGCGCTCGAATAACGAGAGCCAGCCCCGCCGACACGATGCCAACGAGTGGGCCACCAAACAAAATGATGCCGACGAAAACCATGCCGGGTCCATCGCACGGCGGCGGGCATTGCCCAGGGCCTGGAAGCGTGAAGTACCAAAATGCAATGGCTGCCAAATACCCCGCCACGAACCAGATGGCGGCGACGGAAAACCCCGACATGCGTCGAGCGCGCGGCTGTTCGGAAGTTTCGACTTTCGGGCTTTGGTAAGGGTTATCCATGGACTATCCCAGCGGCCTAACACCGGAGTTGACCCGCGCCGCGAAGCGGCGTCGGGTTGAACGACTAGTTCGACGCGACGATACCGCAAAGCACCGTGTGGCCGAAGCCGGGACAGTTGGAGCGGCGCCGCCGAATGCCGCCGGGAACCGCACGCGCGATCTAGCCCCCGGACACTTCAAGAGCGCCGCCTCGGAACACGGCCGAAGCAAAAGCCGAAGCCGAGGTGATCGGCGGCGCCGCGAGGATGCCGCGCAGAGCTGCAAGGCGCGATGCGAGCCGCTCGATAGTTAGCAGCGCCTCGCGGTGGTTCACGAAGCTGCTTGAGAACCAGCCGACGGTGCGGACGGTCAAGCGCGGCGATGCCGCAAAACTTCTAGAACAAGATGCTGCAGGCGAACGTTCGACATGAGCGGCAGCTGGCGGCTTGCCGACAGCTGTCCGCTCGATGGAGGGGTTAGCCCACACCACCGATAAAGGCACTAAAGACCGACCGACAAAGCACAAGCTGCCATGACCAGGCCGACTACCGCAACTGCTGACAAGACCAACAGTGCCGACCTGAACGGCCTGCCAGCTTACCAACGACACCGGGCGCCGCCCACCCGACAAAGCCCGAAGGCCAAGACCAACTTTGCCTCTGCTCGCTTCACCAAACGCTGCAGCCTCACGCATGCGAGCAACCTGCGAGACAGCACCGACGGTCGAGCCACCACTGAGCTGCGAGGGTGCGGGACTGCCATGATTCCCAGGGCAGGCCCGCACGCTCCCAGCGGCGGTGAACGAAGGCACCACCTGCTGCGAACGCCACAAGCTCGGGCTCGACTCGTTCGAGCGCGAGCGCTGCGGCCTCAACGCGCCAACCTCCGAAGGCAACCGCCCCACGAAACGCACCGCTCAACATTGGGGGCTAACGTTCGACATGAGCGGCATGACCCGGCTTGCCGGGGCATGTCCGCTCGATGGAGGGGTTAGGCGTCGCGAAGCACCGCCTGCAGCTCATGCTTCGCCTCCCTGCTCCCCAAAGCGATTGCACAGTAGTACCAATCCACCGCACTGTTGAAATTTGCTTCCATAACCGCAGTACCGTTCGCGTAGCGGCGGGCGACAGCCAGAGCGGCCTTTGGATCACCGCTCACGCGAGCATACTGCTCCAGGTGACGTTGAGCTCTGTGGTACATCTCCTCCGGCTCGCACTCACCTAGCATCAGCTCCGAGGCCGAGTAGAGATTCCAATGTGCCGTAGCGTCCTCGTCGCTGACAGTGCGAACTGCCTGCTCGACCATAGCGTCCGCACGTTCGCGCGAGATCCCCGCTTCTTCACCAAAACGAGCGAGGCGAACTTGAGCGCCCAGGCTTCCGCGCTCGGCTGCAGAGGAAGTAACTGCTATGGCCTCGGCCCTGCGCCCTGCCGCGAGCATTTCGTTCACTTCATGCCACCACGCTTCCATTGCGGCGCCTAACTAGTTTTATACGTCACGGTCTGACTGATAAACCGGGACGCTAATTGATAAAACATTTCGGTTGATACTCCGCAAGGCAGTCACGGCCTAGCCCGGATATTTCATGAAGGAGGTCGGCGATTCCGTGCCGAAGCGCGTTGTTAGTGGTTCTCACGCCAACTAACCACCGGAATCGCCGATGCCAAATCGTACCATCGAATCCTCCGCCGAACCGATCACCTTGGGCAAGGTCGGACGCCGCCTCATCGAAGCGGCGTTCGACGGCGGCGACCTGACCAGCGATGCCGGCATGCTGCTGCTCAAGCGTGCCGACGAACGCATCGGCCTGACGCGCGCCGTCGCCGCCGTGTTCGCCGACCATCGCGATCCCGGTCGCGTCACGCATTCGATCCGCAGTCTGCTCGCCCAGCGCATCTATGCCCTGTGCTGCGGCTGGGAGGATGTCACCGATCACAATACGCTGCGGCATGACCTGGCACTGCAAACCGCCGTCGGCCGCGATGAGGCATTGGCGTCCGGGCCGACGCTGTGCCGCCTGGAAGCGACGGCCACGCCGGCGCATACGGCTGCATTGCACGGCGTGCTGCTCGACCAGTTCATTGCCAGCCGCGCCGCGGCGCCCAGGGAATTGATCCTCGACATCGACGCCACCCACGTGCCGCTGCATGGCGACCAGGAAAAGGCGCATTTCCACCGCTACTACGACAACTATTGCTACCTGCCGCTGTACGTGTTTTGCGGGCAAGACTTGCTGGCGTGCGTGCTGCGCCCGTCCAGCCGCGATCCGGCCAGCATCCTGTGCGCGCTGATCAAGCTGATCGCGCAACGCCTGCGTGCCAAGTGGCCCGAGGTGCGCCTGATCGTGCGCGGCGACTCGGGCTTTTGCCGCCCGGCCGCCTTGCGCCGCTTCGAGAAATGGGGCGTGCACTACATCCTCGGCTTGCAAAAGAACGCCGCGCTGTTGAAGCGGGTGGAGCTGGCCGAACTGGCGATCGCCGATGCCTATCAAGCCACCGGCATCAAGCAACGCCTGATCGGCGAGTTTGACTATGCGGCCGGCAGCTGGGAGCGCGAGCGGCATGTGATTGCGCGGCTGGAACACGATGCGCGCGGCGCCAATCCGCGTTTCGTCGTCACCAGCCTGCAGGGCGATTGCGCGGCCTTGTATGAACAGCTCTACTGCGCCCGCGGCGAAGCCGAGAACCGCATCAAGGAGGCGCAGCTCGACCTGTTCGGCCGGCGCGCCAGTTGCCATAAGTTCCAGGGCAACCAGTTGCGCCTGCTGCTGGCCGGGCTGGCCTACACGCTGATGATCCACCTGCGCCGCCTGGCCCTGCGCGGCACCGAACTCGAACGTGCCTGCACGGCGACCATCCGCACGAAGCTGCTCAAGGTCGGCGCGGCGATCGTGCGCAACACGCGGCGCGTGCGCGTGCTGATGGCGTCGCACCATCCGCTCAAGCAGGTGTTCTTCGCCGCGGCACACGCCTTGGCGCCATAGTGCGCCCCGAGTGCTGTTCCCGGCACGCTGATAAACAATGGGGGTAGGGGAAATTGCGTCCAAACGCCGCAAATCGCCCCTCGATACGACCTCCGCGCCGCTCCCCACGCCGCCTTCATGCCATCGGCGCTTCAACTGCGCGTGTTTCGATGCGGTGATGAAATATCCGGGCTAATGCGTCAAGCAAATCGAGCATGCCCGCACGATTCATCTCCAGTTTTACATATTTCGGCCCCTCGGGCTGCCACGAAAAGTCATGAACGTTCATCCGATTATTCGAGATTACCTGTTTCGCCGCCGAATTCGGTTGTTTATTCGTGGTTTAACACTGTTTACGCCCCGTACACGTCAATTGCTAGCTGGTATTATTTGCAGTTAATCAACACGTGAAATTGATATATAGTTCACCAAAAATATGGGGTGTGCTCGGATGGTCGAAGAAGAAAGCACGGCGAACAACAAACTACAATTGGCTGTCGCCGCCTTGGCGGCTTTGGTGATCCGGCAGGCGCGACTCTCCATGATTGAGGGACGCCTCATTTCTGGCGTGGACCGTTATCCCGGCAGCCCGATTGGCCTAAATGCTGAAGATCGCAAAGCCATGGCATTGGTTTCCCGGCTCTGCCTTGCCAATGGGCGGCCCGACTATGGCGCCGAAATTCATCAACTTCTCGCCTGGTGCTGCAAACCGTTCAAGGAATGGCTACCTGCGCAGATTACTACCGCCGGGTGGGGAGAAATCGTCTTGATCAACAAGGAAGACGGCTCGCCAACACCTGAAGCGGAAGAACTTGCGCGCGGATTCTCCAGTGTTACTGCCGGCATGGAAGAGCTTTTGTTCCAGAAGCTCATGGACTTGCTCGCCAAACAGCCACGGACCTTGGGGGACTCTTACTATTCCCTCATCCGCGAGTTTGTTGTCCGCCATCCGCTTGCCACCACCGAGGAGATTCGCGCGCTGGGTGAAGAACTCAGTTCTCCGCTGTGGCTATGCGTCCAGCAGTTTTATGAACCGGTGCCGGACGCATGGGGCAAGCAGGGGCAGGTCGCCCTTTGCGCACACTGCGGCGGTGCCATGAAATTCAAGGTCGGTGTGGCCAGTTGTCGCTCGACTGCCTGCTCCATGTCCAACCCGACGAAAATCGACACGTATCGACCGCAAGAATCGCTGCTTCGGGTGTCGCGCGGCATTCGTCAGTACTGGGTGGAGCCGGGGATTGATGAGATTCGCCTCTATGACGCCTTGCGTGCGCAAGGCGTGCAGGCGCAGCTGTATCCGTTCCGCGACCGTGTCGACATCGCCGTTAATGACATCGGCATCGACCTGAAGTCCTATTCGAGCCCGGAGCTCCTTGGAGCCCGCATCCGCCGCGATAAGGGAGGGCTGGCGCATTACGCGCGTAAGTGGCTGGTAATTCCGGACTGGCTTGCGCAAGTGACCCCGAGCTACGTGAACCGGGTCAATGATGCGATGGAAGAGGTGGCGCAGTCGGTGCGCTGCCTTACAGCCGGCGAGGCGTATAAGGAGATCATTAAGAATGCGTGAGCAGCTGCGTCCGTATCGTGGTCCCGACGTCCTGAACTACCTCTGTATCGTCGCTGCCGACTTCTTGAGGCGCAATGATCTGCGTGAGATTCCCGCTTTGTGCAGCGGTTTTGAGTCGATTTACAAGGTATTGCCGGCGGAAGCAGCGCAAGCGCTACGCAACCTGCGGCTTGCCAACTGCGCCCCGGGAACTATGCGTGAGTTGCGCCTTATGGTCGACAACTACCGGGTGCACCATACGCGCTTGGAAACGCGCCGCCAGCGTGGCGAAGATGTTGCGGCAGAAGGCGCGTTGGCAGCGCGATTCATCGTCAACGAAGACCTGACATTCCGCAAAACATGGACCAATATTGTCCCCACCGACATCGCTGAGGCTGTCATCGGACTATCGACCGATCTTGCCTTGCGTGTATCCAATCCACCGCCATTGCAGGATCCTTCTCAATCAGCAGATATCAAATCAGAAAACGGACGCTATGACGGTGTCGTCGAGCCGCTAGACTTTGTGCCACCAGTGCCGCCGAGTTATGACATTGCCCGAGTCGGCCGCGCACCAGGCTTCATCGCCTGGACAGACCTGGTGGCACAAGCAGATAAGTTTGACCGCTTAGATGTTGAAAATGGACGTCAAGCGGTTAGTGAGCGTAGCTGGTTCCGGCGGTTACATGATGCTGCTGGCGCGCCGACCGCTATTCTGCTTCAGGCAGCCCCCCATGGTCTGGCACCGGCAAGCGGGATTGATCTGTCCGACCTCAAGCACCTGATCGGGCTGCCGGGAGCGGGCAAGACGACCATTCTTTACTTGTTGGCAGGACTTCTGTCCGATCGCGACCATCGCGTCTGCTTTCTGTTCCCGTCGATCGAAGTCGCGACTGGTTTCATCGAGAAGCTCGCCCAGTATGGCATTGACGCGGGATTGCTGTCCGGGCAGGGTGACACCGCCCGCAACAAGCACGTACTCAATTTTGCGGCAGCGCTGTCCATTGAAAATCGCGGATTCGGCGTGACCCGCGCGAGCGCTCCATTCTTTGCGACGAACTGTGCACTGGCAGGCTACGCGAGCGATGAGGATGAGGCATTCCCACACGCGAATCCGCCGTGTGACAACCTGCAGCAGCGCGCGCAGGCGAACCGGCGGCCGGTGCCGCACCTGTGCGCACTAGCCTCGGTGTGCGGGCGGCAGCATGCCGATCGGGCGCTGATTTCTGCCAAGATCTGGGTGGGGCACGTCCTGTCTATGGATCGGGCGGTCTCGCGCCTGTACACCGATGTACGGCTGCGCCATTTTGAGTACATTGCCCGAGCCTTTGATCTGGTCGTTATCGACGAGTGCGATGGCGCGCAGAGCACACTCGATATTCGTGGCACCCCGCTGATGAAGCTGTCCGGCGACTCCGAGTCGGTCTGGGACACGCTCATTCACGACCTCCATGGCAAGGCCGCGCGCGGACGCAATGCCTTCGTTGCTGGCGTGACGGTGCCCCACCTGCTGGAGATGACCGGGCGGTTTGGTCGGGCAACGGAGCGGCTGACTGCGCGGATCATGCATTTCGATAAGAAATTCCGCGATCGTAACGCGAATCTTCTGTTGACCGCACTCTCCCTGATTGCGGACATTTATCCCTTCGATGGAGATGACGAGGAGGAAGAACAACGCCATCGTAACGCCCGTATGGCGCTCGAGCGCATCTGGGATGCGGCCGCCAAGGTCGTCGCATTCCGGCACTCGATCCGGGATGACGATGACGACAACGAGGATGAAGCCGGCCTTGATCGCGAGATTACTCAAGCCGCGGCACTGTTCCAAACCCCGGAAGAGCAGACGCGGGATCTGTACGAGCGCCTGCTGCATGCTCTCGAAGTGTGGGATCGGGATGGTAATGAGACTGCCATTCGGGAGATCGCTTCGGTATTGCGTACAGTCCCGGGGCTGGTGTCGCCACACAGCGAAGACGCTTTCGTGGGTTATACAGCGCTGCTGACCACTGTCTCGCTCCTCGTCTTGCAACACTTCGGGCTGGCGCCGCATTTGCGGCTGATGAATTCGGAAGGTCTGGTGAGCGATGGAGTGTTCGATTCGCGTCCGTCCAAGGATCAGCTCGCCATACTCGCCGAATCGCTTGCTGGCCGGCTGAGCGGCGTGCGGTACACCGTCAGTGATGAAGGCAACGTCGATATAGCGCAGGTCGCCTTTGTCGGTACGCCGCGGCTGTTGCCGCGCCGGATGATCGAACTCGGGCGTCAGGCAGGCGGAAATCCGGCCGTGCTGCTGACCAGCGCAACCTCCCTGCTTGAGAAAAGCCCAAGTTTCCACATCAACGTCGGACCGGATTACGTCCTGCAACGTCCGAACGCCGGCACCGGCTGGGCGGAATCACGGTATCGCTTTGCCCCGGTCGCCGATCCACTCGATGCCGAGAAATTCCTCAAGTTCAGCGGCTCGCGCCTGGCGGACCGGGAGCGCGTCTTGAAATCCATGGCGGACCAGCTGCTGCGTGGCAGCCCGCTCTCGGAAGTCGAATCCGCTCTGCGTTCCAACGATGTCGTGGACGGCGTAGGGCGCAAGGCAGGATTCATTGTGAACAGCTACGAGCAGTGCGAACTTCTGTACGCCCATATTCATGCCAATTTCGCGGCATGGCGCGGGCGGGTGCGTTACCTGGTGCGTGCCTCACACGGCACGGGACTGGGGGAAAACGCGTTGACGGCATCGGAAGTGGAAAGTCTCGGCACAGACCGGGATTGGGATTTGCTGATTTTCCCGATGAGCGCAATCGGGCGCGGAGTCAACATCGTGTTCCAGTTCGGCCCTCGCACCAACAAGGCGATGTTAGGTTCGCTCTTCTTCCTGACTCGCCCCCATCCCAGAGGCGATAGCCTGCAGCTCATTCAAGGATTGGTCGGCCACGCCTCGGAAATGTTTGACCAGCGCCGTTTCGAAACCCTGCCGCAAGCCCTTGCTGAACTCAAGAACGCTCGGGCGAGTACGTCGACGATGATCGAATATCTGCTTCGACTGCCGCTGGCAGTGCAAGCCCTCGGAAAGTATGCCGAGCCCTTTGTCGCTGACCAGATGATCATTATCCTCCAGACAATTGGCCGTGCCATGCGTGGGGATTGTCCAGCCTTTGTGTATTTCGTCGATGCAGCGTGGGCACCTCGGTCTGCGTACGGTCAGGACGATACGGCAAAATCGTCGATGTTAATCATGATGCAAAACGTTCTTGCACATTGCCTGAACCACCCGGATCCGGCCAAGCGTGAGTGCTACCAAAATCTTTACCAGTCTTTCTATATGCCATTAAGCAATATCGAGAACCTGAGGACTGCTCCATGAGGGACCTGTTCGATAACGAAATCGTCTGGACCCGGCAGGGGAACAACGGACGGGATACCGTCATCGTCGGTCGTTTAATCAGCCGAGCATGGCTGGCAGGAGACGTGCAGACCACCATGGTGCGCTTTACCGGCGCGCTGGGCAGTTCCTTGGCCGACCTGCTGGCCGCCGCCAAGTCCGAGAAAAAGATGAATCTCCCCATCGTGCCCTTGCGTGCAGCCCTCGCCGTGGGAATCGACGGACTCATCTCACTTGACCGCGACCTCGGATTGGGAACGTCGCCACGCGCAGGCGCCACATATGCGATCGAGATGTATCCGCCTTTCGACAGCGAGGAACTCGAGCGCGTCCGCAAGAAGATCGCCACCATCGTCAAACGTTGGTGTGCCGACGTCTTGATGCCGTGGGCGGCGCAGAACCAGATGGAAGCATTAGCTGACCGCGTCCGTGCCTCCTTGGTACTGCAGGCAATCGACATGGCGCACGCCACGAAACCATTCGTGCGGGAGAATGGTAGCCCGGACTTCCCGCTCATCGTCCGAGAGATTGGCGAACGCTTGATCGGTCAGGAACTCTTTGCCGGATTGAAGGGCTGCGACTTGGTGGTAAACCCGGAGACGCCCTCCAATACCATCGAGCTCATGACGGCGCCAACCAAAGGAACGGGCGGTGAATTGTTCTCAATGGTGGCACGCTTGAGTGTCGTCACAATACCGTACAGCAAAGGATTGTTCTTGCGCGTCTCGGCAATGCGCCGCGTGTGGGCCGACAAACTGCCAGGCAAGAAATCAACCGCTCCACGTCAAGCCACCGCCTATGTATTGGCAGCCGGAAGGCCCGTCATGAAGGTCCCGGTTGAACGCAGCCGCGAAGGATGGGAGTTTGGTGAAGCGTATGCGGCGGTGCTGTTGGCATCCAATAACGCATTGCCCGCGACTTTGGCGGAAGCGATTACCCAACGTTTTGAAGATCAGGTCCCGGAATGGTGGGTAGGTTTGCCACAGCTACCGCGCCTTTACGATTCCCTGGTGGTGCGCACAGTCTTCGAATCCGATGAAGTTGCGCTCCTGCAGCATGTGGACAACCTGTTGGCGGGTGTATTAGACGGTCCGATCGCCAGCCGGACATGCCGCGTCGGCGGCCGGCGCGGGAAGACCAATATCGCCATGATTAAACTGGCTGATGTCGGGGTCTACAGTGGCGTGGCCGGCCAAGCGCTCGAGGCCGATGACGATGACGCACAGGACGATTCTGAGGATACTGCCGACAGCGATTCCGGTAACAAGCTGGAAAAGCACCGCGAGCAGAATGTTGCGGCGCTGAAGATGCTGCACGGGGGCGAAAAGCCTGTCTTGTGGTCGTTCTGTAATTCGCCACGCGAGCAGGAACTGATCGGCAAAGTAGTAATGGCCCTATTTGGTAATGCGGTCCAGGTCATCCCGGAGGTGCTCCCGGCGAACACGCATGGTCTCAAAGAGAATTTGCCGGAAAAGGACTCATCGGCCAAGGTCCGGTTTGATGCGCGCGTGAGCGCGTGGAGCGCAGCCGCGAATGCCGTTGCAGAGCATCCTGGCCCACGTTTCGTACTCATTTGCGCTGCGGATCAGGAAAACCGTCGTGCCGAAGATCACGTCAATTACTATGCGGGCTTGCATGCCATGTGCCATGTTGGCAAAGCCAACGTGCACCATGTGCTGCCGATTTCCGGCCCCGACGCCGCCAAGGCGGAGCAAAGCTTCGTGCACCGGGTGCAAAGTGCCTTGCTGGACGTGTTCCTCGCGCATTCTGGTCTGGTTTTCGGGGTCAAGGATTTCATCGAAGGCCGACTGGGCGAGCTTATGCCGAAGGCGGTCTATGGCATTCAGGCCATGCGTTCGCGTGCACGCGCCTATAGCGGGGAATCAGACGTCAGCTTCCTGATCGTTACGCGCCTTATGTCGGACACCGGTATCTCCGAGGTGAAGTACATCTACAAAGGCGGCGCGCAACGCAACACGACACCATGGATGCCGCTCCTTGAAGGACTTCGCTGGCTCGGAAGCCAGCGGCAGTTGCAGGGGGATGAAAACTGGCTCAAGTCCACATTCAAGGGAGCCATACAGGATGTCCTTGCGGCGATAAATCAGGACGATCCTCGTGCCCTGGTTTTGATCGACTGGTCCACGGTACGAGGTCTGTGGCGCGGCATCAGCGATGATGACCTGAACGAAAGCCGCGTGCCAAAGCTCGACAATCTTGATTTGACAGGCGCCTTCCGGAACATGACGCTGGTGCGTTTGCGCCGCGGCCCGGACACCTTGGCGCTGCGCAGTCTCACTCGTGCTTCCTACGAAGGCTGGCGCACCGGCGCCCCTCGCGCGGCAACTGGTGAGCGATACGTCGAGGAATACCCGACCACCAGCAAGAGCCTAGTCGAGATTTCTTCGGACCAAAGCGCTCGTTCCGCTGGCCAAGGCCATTTCCTTGTTTCCATGGGCTATTCCAAGACGGCACAGATCAAGCGCGGCCTGTCCTGCTATCGCGCCATGCCGCGCATGTGCAAGATCAAGGAGGCAAATGCAAAGCTGTTCCGGCACGACACCTTGCCACCGGCGACCAAGGATGCCTCGATCCCGGCGGCCATGGAAATCACCGTCATGCACGCTCCGGCAGCGATCAAGCCGGAAGAGGTCGCCGCCACTATCATGGGTTTGAGACTGGGATATGCCCATTACAACGACTGGACAGCGTTGCCTGCCCCCCTGTTCTTCAAACGCAAGATTGACGACTTCGTCATCCGGTACGCCTCCGATGAGGAGGCTGCGGTCGATACGGGCGACGTTGTCGATGCCGATGATCCGAATGGCGATACATCGGTGTCCGAAAATTTGCTGTCGCAGGCTCAGAGGTGGCTCCGTTTGTTTGGACAGGAATTTGAAGCCGATAAGTGGAGCCTT